>JADMIO011130884.1_pt1 | contig 27542 bp, 29 predicted proteins | sample 8958161 | NCBI WGS metagenome assembly JADMIO01 (sample SAMN16585339, study PRJNA669376) | soil metagenome | isolation source: Crop rotation soil | place: USA: Cullars Rotation, Alabama | collected 2011
CCGCGACTTCAAGTCACGTGAATTCCAAGCTTCGGATCCCACTGTGCTGGAAAGCTGTTTCGCGCCGGCCGCGCCCGCGGACGCGCGCCGAAAACTTTCCCAAACTTTCGGCATCCGCCGGCGCACCATCATCGTATCGGCGCGCCCAAAGCTAAGCCAACCGCTAAGACCGCAGAGCATCACAGTTGGATAGGACAAAGCGCGCGTCACATCCGCTCGACGAATTCATCCGAACTTCACGTTCAGTTCATCAACACTTCATCCACCGGGTTCACTCTGGTCGCCCGATGAAAAAACAACCCATGGCCCTCGGTGTGGCCGCAATCGGTGTCGCGCTGTGCGCCGCCGGCATCTATCTCGGTGAAACCGACGATGCCCCTGGCGCCGCCGTCCTCGGTATCCTGCTGATGATCGGCTCAGTGGTGCTCAGTGTGAAGATTGCGCGGCGCAAAGCGTAACCCTCGGCCTCACGCCGGCCTATTTCGCCTCACGCGAAAACCGCCCGCTCCAAAAACCAATAGAGCCCGGCCAGCGACACGATCGCCGAGAGCGCGGGCACGCCAACGCGCAGGAATTTTTCATTCTTCCGCAGCCGCCACACCAGCGGCAGCACGATCGCCGCGATGGCGATCTGGCCGACTTCGACGCCCGCGTTGAAGGTGAACAGCGGCATCAGGATGCTCGCGCCGTGGTCGCCGACGCCCAGCTCCCGCAGCACGCTCGCGAAGCCAAAGCCGTGGACGAGTCCAAACACGAACGTCAGCGCCCAGCGCCCCTTCGGTTCCTCACCGCGCCGCACGAGATTTTCCACGCCCACAAACACGATCGACGCCGCGATCGCCGCCTCGGTAAATCGGCTCGGCAGGTTGACGAGGTTGAGCGTCGCGAGCGCGAGGGTCGTTGAGTGCGCCAGCGTGAAGCACGTGATGATCGCCACGATCGATTTGAAGCTCCGGCACACCACGAGCAGCGCGAACAAAAACAACAAGTGATCATAGCCGGTCCAGATGTGCTCGATGCCGAGCTTCAGGAAACTCCAGAACGTCGACGTTTCTTGGGTGGGGCGCGTGGTCTCTAATGCGCCGCTCCGATCCCCAGCGCCCAACGGCGCGTTGGGGACAACGCGCCCCACCTCGATCAAATTTATCTCCATCGTATCGTCCAAGGCGTTGAGCAGCTTCTTCGCGATCGTCACCCCCTCCGCGCCGGCGATGATCACAAACTCGCGGTGACCCGGCGGCAGCAAGGAGAGTTTCGGGGCGCGCAGTTTGATTGGGTCGGGCGTCGCGGGACGAACATACCGCGTGCGGAAACTCACGTTGTCGCCCGCCAAAAGTTCGACGTGCACGTCGCCCGCTTTCAGCACCGCGTCGCCCACCGTGACCTCCCAGAGCTGTGGCGCGAGCGCGAGGAGCTTTGGCTTCACCGCCTGAAAGGTCGCTTCCGTCCAACCGCCTTCCGGCCGCTCCTCAGGCCGGAGCAGATGCTGCGCATCGGCGGGCGCGAAGCCAAGTGTGAGTTCCAACATCCCGTCCTTCACCTGACCTTCCACCATGCTGATGCCGACCGTGTGCGCCCGCGCGACGCTCCACGCCAGCAGCCAAACCGCGAGCCAAGCGCGCCAGCGACTCATCGCGCGAGGGCCAAATCTCGCCAGCGGTTCCACGCCTTGGCGCCCACCCAGAGCAGGCCCGTGCAACCCGACGGGCTCGCGATGCGCTCGTGTCGCGTGCCAGCGGCCGCCTCGTAAAAATCGCCCGCGTGGAGCAACCGTTCGCCCATGCGTAGATCGCCGGTGAGCACCACACCACGTTCCGTCGTCGAGTGATCGTGATCGGGAAAAATCGCGCCGGGCGCCATCTCGACAAACAGCAACGCGGTGTCGCGCGCGGCATCGACCGTCACCTCGCGCATCCGCAGCCCCGGAAACGGCAGCTTCACCCAACCCTCAGCGTCCGCCATTTTTTCAAACCGCCAACCCACGGTCGCATCCGCGGCTTGGGGGCGCGATGCCGCACCCGCGCTTCCCGCTGCGTTTGTCGCGCGAATCCGCGCGAGCAATGCGCTCTTCACCGCCAGTGACGGCGCGCGCACCGCCGGCGCCGCGAGCGCGAGCAACATCGTCGCGTCCGCCAGCGACTGCGTTGCCAACGGATCGAGCGACACCTCCTTCGCGGCGGTCGGCTGCACTGCGCGGCGAGGCGATACAGCGCGTGACAATCGGGAATTTTTCTTGGCGCTCATGGTGCGTCAGTTGTCACCCGCGTGTCCGAGGCGCGCGAGGGTCGGTTTGAGTTTCAGCATGCCGCGCCGGATGCGGGCCTTCACGGTGCCGACGGGCGTGCGCTCCGCGGCCGCGATCTCCAGGTGCGTGAGCCCGTCGAAAAATGCCAGTGCGATCGCACGGCGCTCTTCGGCGCCGAGTTTCGCGAGCGCCGCGCGCACCGCCACGCCGCGTTCGTCCGAGGCCAGCGCCTCCAACGCCGCGGGTGAGGCAAAATCGTCGTCCACTCGCGCACCCTGCGCATCCTCGATTCGCTGGAGATGCCGCGAGTTCGTCCGCAACCGATCGATCGCCTTGCGCCGCGCAATCGTCACGATCCAACAAAAGGGCGAACCGAGCTCGGCGCGATAGTCCGCCGCGCGCTCCCAGATCTGCCAGAACGCCTCCTGCAACACTTCCTCCGCCTCCGCGCGCGACCGCACCACGCGCACGATCAGCGAGAAGACGGGCCGCGACATCCGATCGTAGAGCGACGCAAACGCCCCCTCGTCGCGCCGCGCCACCGCCCGCAGCAACGCGGCGTCGTCGGGATCGGGATTGGCGGGAGTCATGCACGGAGAATTCATACGAATTCCTCGCGTGAGCCCACACGCAAAGAAAAATTCCCGCGAATTAAAAATAACTGCATCCACCCACTCGCGGGCGGCGAATGGTTCGATGCATGGAGGGTGGAACGCGTTGTTCCCAACGTGTTTTTCGCGGTTGCGAATCTCGCCGCGCGTGAGGGACAACGCACTCCGCCTACTTCACCTCGACCACCATCGTCGTAAAATCGCTCTCCCACTCGCGCTCCGCGTGCATCACGCGCCGCAGATCGGTGCCGTGGATGAGCCACGGCCCGGCGGCATCGAGCACCGCGTGCGCGCGTCCCTGCGCATCGGTGATCGCGACGTGCTCCTTCTTCTCCCCCTCGGCCACGTAGCCGAGCGTAAATCCGGTCAGCGGTTTCCCACGACTCAACACCCGCACCGGCAAATCGTCTCCCACCCGCAACATCGTGGGATCGCGCTCGGGCACGATCTCCAGCGCCTGCCCGACGGGCTCCGCCCACGCACGATCGGTCGCAGCCGGTTCGCCCACGCGCACGAAAGTCTTCGTGTTTTTGACGTAGAGCTCGCGCCACTTGCGCGGCGCGGGCACGGCCGCCCATTGCGCGCGCAACGCATCGCCCGCGTGAATCTCCGTGAAGTAGAGTTCGATCTTGTCCGCCGCGAGATCGAGGAGGCGTGGTTTCAGCTCCACCGTGATCACCGCGATGCCCGCGCGGGGCAGCGTGATGGGAAGTGTCATCGTCTTCTCTCCGGCGAGCGGTTCCCCGAGCTTCACGGGCACACCGCCAACGCGTCCGCCGGCGAGGTGGATGCGATTCGGCGCGATCGCGGTCTCGGGACCTTTGAAGCCGCCCGCACTCGTCATTTCGAACACCACCGTCGCACCCACCGGCGCGGAGAATTTCTGCGGCTGCAGCCACGTGTCGTGCGCGCGGGCCGTGAGCGCGCAAAGTCCCAGCAGGAAAAGTCGACGCATCATGCCGCGCAGTCAGCTCAACTCAGGCCGGTCGCACAAGCAGAACATCGCTCCACTCGCCCATCACACGAAACTCCCTCTTCCACCCCGGGGCAGCGCCTTCGAACACCGCGCGCACCTGCGCGTTTTCGTGCGCGAGGATGCCGCTCAGGATCAACGCGCCGCCCGGCGCCACCGCGCCGACGAGTTCGCGCGCAAACCGCATCAGCACGTCCGCCTGGATGTTCGCCAGCACGACGTCCGCCGACACGCCCGTGAGCCCGCTGACGAGATCGCCAGTGAAAAACTCCACGCGCCCTTTCAGACCGTTGAGCGCGGCGTTTTCCTCGCTCACGCGCACTGCTTCCGAATCGTTGTCGAAGCCGGAGATTTTTCCGAAGCCCAGCAACGCCGCCGACAGCGCGAGAATCCCCGAGCCGCATCCCGCATCCATCACGCTCAATTGATCAATCGTTCTCCGGCTATCGGCAAGGTGCACCAGCCGCTCGACGCACAGCCGCGTCGTCTCATGGTTGCCCGTGCCAAACGCGAGCCCCGGATCAAGCCAGAGAACGGCGTCGCCCGCCGGTAACTTGAACGTCGCCCGCTCCCACACCGGCACCCAATGCAATCGGCCAAATTGCCACGCGTGAAAATGCGCCTTGTAGCTATCGCGCCAGTCAGCGTCCGCCATCGCCCGGCTCGTCATCTCGCCCGTCAGCGTGACGCCCGCCGCCGCCAGCGCCGCCGCCACCGCGCTCCATTGCGCGCGCGCCTCGGTTTCGTCGGCGCAAATGCCCGCGACCCACGCCTGCTTCACGATCGCGTTCTCCAGCACGTTCCAATTCTCGAATGCGTGTTCGAGCAACACGTCGTTCGCCGCATCCGCGGCTCCAGCTGGAATCTCCACTTTGATCTCGTGCAATGCCATGGGCGGAGCGTCGTCGGGGCGCGGCGGCGGAGCAAGCCGCGAGCTGAGGGAAGGCTGAGAGAACACAGGCTTGAACTGTGGGAGCGGCGTTACGCCCCGACACTGCACGCGTCCCTGCCACAAACCATCGGGGCATAAAGGCCCTCCCACAGTTTCAGCAAAGCAAACCGCGCGCCGTCTTTCCGCTGGAGCTTCGCTGCACATCTGCGTCAACTTTCGCGCGCTCATCCTCCGATGAACTCTCTCCGGCGTTCGCCCCTTCCCCGCTGGTTTGCCCACGCCGCTCCTGGCGTGCTCGCGCTCGTTCCGGGCGATCACGCGCGCGCCGCTCAAGTCTCTCCCTGGCCTAATGACGGTGGTCGCCACGACCGGGCCGCGCGCGGCAGCTTTACCTTCGCCTACGACGGCGTGCTCGGCACGTCGCTCGACATCCAGCTCGACGCGACCTCGGTCCGCGACGCGCACGCCTGCGAGCAATCCATCCTCGCCGAGATTGATCGACTCGAAAAAATCCTCAGCCCGCGCGATCCCCAAAGTGAGTTCAGCCGCGTGCGCGCCGGCGCGGCCGTCGGATCGCGCGAGCTGGCCGACGTCCTCACCGCCTACGAAATCTGGTCAGCGCGCACACACGGCGCGCTTCACGCCAATCTTGCCGAAGTCGCCGCCCTCTGGCGTGACGCCGCGCGCACGGATCGCGAGCCCGATGCCGCCGCGTTGCGCGCTGCGTTCGCCCAACCGCGCGCGCTCGCGATCGCTGCGCTCGGCAAGGCGTTCGTCGTCGATCGCGCGGTCGCCGTCGCCCGCGCGTTCGCTTCCGCCGGCCTGCTCAATGTCGGCGGCGATCTCCGGGCTTGGGGTGATCGCTCTTGGCTGATCGACGTCACGAATCCCTTCGATCCAGCGGACAACGGGCCGCCGCTCGCGCGGTTTCCTCTGCGCAACGCCGCCGTCGCCACCAGCGGTGGCTACGCGCGCGCTTTCACTCTGGGTGCGCGGCGTTTCTCCCACCTGCTCGATCCCCGCACGCTGCGCCCGCTCCCGATCGATCGCGCAGCGACGGTCGTCGCGACGGATTGCGTCACCGCCAACGCGCTTTCAGCCGCGCTCTGCGTGCTCGATGCGGTGGAAGGCGTTCCACTCGCGCGCGCATTTGCCCTCGACCATTTGCGCGTCCGCAGTGCGAGCGATCGCAGTGCCACGCGCGGATTCGGCACGCTCGCGGCAATGGCACCGGCGGCGCCACAGCCCGTCGCCGTGATGCTCGGCAACTGGCCGGCGAATTTCCAAGTTACGATCGATGTCTCGCTCAAGGTGCCCGCAGGCACGCGCGCAAAACGCCCCTACGTGGCAGTGTGGGTCGAGGACGCCGAGCGTCGTCTCGTTCGCACGCTCGCCGTGTGGGGTGATGGCGCCTACCTGTCCGACCTCACGCAATGGTGGCGCGCCGTCGGCGGCACGCGCATCTCGTCGGCGTCGGTCACGCGCGCGACGCGTTACCCCGGCGCCTATACGCTCACTTGGGATGGTCGCGACAACCGCGGTCAGGCCGTTGCACAGGGCGACTACACGCTCTTCGTCGAGATCAACCGCGAGCACGGCCATCACACGTGGGAATCCGCGACGATCACGTGCGGCGACTCGGCAACCGCCGCCGAGCTGCGCGCCACCGCCGAGTCCGACGCTGGCGCGGTCACCTACGGGCCGCGTGGCGATTGAGCGCGGGCGGCGAAAAATCAGCCGTGGCTGCGCAACGGTCGCTGGCGGAGTTTCAAGGGCAACAAATCGGGCTGCGGCCATTTCGAGTCTGCGGTTCGCGGCGGAGCCGCAGGTTCGGACAATTCGGAGCGGCGAACTTCGAGCGGCAACAGCCCTTGCAAAGCACACCACAGTCGAGGGACGCGTTTCGGTTTCATGCCGCGCTCTCCCGGGGACCCGACGCGTCGCTATCCCACTCCACATTGCGCGAGAAGAACATCACCGCGGCCAGCGCGACGAACAGCGTCGCCGTGCCCGCGAGCAGCGCGAAATCCTCCAGTCTCAGCACGAGGTAGAGCATGCCATACACGCCGGCCAGCAGCGTCGCGATGATGCCGGCGCGCACCCAGCTTCGCAAAATCGCCGCGCTGTAGAGCACGATGAGAAGCGACGACGCCACCGCCGCGCCCAGATACGCGCGGTCGGGCCCGACGAATTCCCCGAGTGCCAGCAACGCGAGGTAGAACAGGCACAGCGCCGCGCCCACGAGTCCGTAGTGCACCGCGTGCAACCGCAGCCCGCACAGCGCCTCGAACAAAAAGAACGAGGTGAACACGAGGGCGGCCACGAGCGCGTCGTAGTTCATCACGCGTTCGACAATCCGGTAGTTTTCGAACGTGCCGGCGTTGTGCTGGCTCAATTGCTCCATGGCGGGCGTGAGTCGCTCGCGCGTTTGCCGGCGCTCCACGCGAAGCTGGTTCACGAGATGCACCGGGATCTGCAGCGCGAGAATCAGTCCCGCGATGAAGATGAGCTTCAACGTCGCCGCGTTGCGGCGGGCGTATTTCGAGGCGCTGGACGGAGGGGGAGTCGGAGTGTCCATGCCGCAACGCTAGCCGGCCGGAATGAAGGGAAGATGAAGTGGGCGTGAATTCGGGATGAAGGAGCGACTGCCATTGTAGGGCGTCTGTCTTGCAGACGCCCTACGAAAAACCAGTGAAGCTCCTACGCCACCGGCAGCACCAGCACCGCGCGCGCGCCGCCCCCCGCGCGATTTTCCAGCATCGCATCGCCGCCGTGCAGCCGCGCGACTTCGCGCACGATGCTCAGACCGAGTCCGCTGCTCTTGCGCCCGGTGTCGGGACGCGGCAGCGAGTAAAATCGATCGAACACCTTCTCCAACGCATACGCCGGCACGCCGGGCCCGGTGTCTTCAACGCTCACTGTCGCGCGCACCCCGTCCGCCGTGATCGCCACGTTTACCGCGCCACCGGCGGGCGTAAACTCCAGCGCGTTGTGCAGCAGGTTCCCGAGCGATTGCTCGAGCAGAAATTTTTCTCCGCGCACCGGCGTCGCCGCCCCCGCCGCCAGCGTGACGGCGATGCCCCGCAGTCCACCCGCGCTGCGCGCGGTCGCGACGCATTCCTTCACCACCGCGCGCAAATCCACCACCGCAAAGTTCACGCGCCCGTTCCGCGCTTCGAGCGACGACAACTCGAGCAACCGATCGACGATGCGCTGCATGCGCTCCGTTTCCGCGCGCACATTGGCGAGAAACCGTGCCCGATCCTCGTGCGGCAGATCCTCGCCGAGCAATTCCGCCGCGCCACGGATCGAGGAGAGCGGCGCTTTGAATTCGTGCGCCAGCGCCTGCGTGTAGCGCTCCACGTAGGCCTTTCCCTCGAGCGCCACGCGCATTTCCTCGAACGCCCGAGCCAGCGCCGCAATTTCGTTCGCCCGCGAGACCGGCGGCGTCGCCGGCCTGCCGTCACGCACGGTGACCGCATAGTCCGTCAATCGCTCGAGCGAATTCGTCAGCTTCGACGCGATCCACCAGCCCGCCGCCACCATCCCGAGCGCGATCGCGCCGGCGGACCACATCAGCCGCCAGCGCGCTGCGCGCACCCCCGAGGTCACCGACGCCAATTGCCGCCCCACGCCCACCCAACCCACCAGCTCGGTCCCCCGCCGCACGGGAGCGGCGACACGCAACTCGCCGCCGACTTCCGCGACATTCGATACCGTGTAATTCTCCGACGCCGCCGGTCCGCCGCCCCGCATCGGCCACGTGTAGATCTGTCCGATATCGCGACCACCCGCGGAGTCGAACTGCACGCGTCCATCGCGATCGCAGGCAAACACGCGCAGCAATTCCTCCTTCGACGGCAGTGTCCCGAGTTTCTGCGGCCAGGCTTCATTCTTCGTGACGTCGGGCGCGACGAACACCGCGAGAAACGCCGCCGTGTCACCGAGCGTCCGTCGCATTGATTCGACATAACGCAGCCGCACGTCGTGCAGCACGAACGCCATCAGTCCTGCGAAACCGACCGCCGAGGCCGAGGCGTAAACACCGAAAATCGCCGTGCGGATTTTCACGGCGTCACGGCGTCTCGCGCAGCGAGTAGCCCATCCCGCGATGCGTCTGGATGGGATCGAGGTCCGCGGCGACGGCGCGCAGCTTGGCCCGCACGGTCTTGATGTGGGCATCGACCGTGCGATCGGTGCTCGCTCCCGGATCCTCCCAAGCGGCCGTCAACAACTGGTCGCGCGAAAATACCCGGCCCGGATGCGCGACCAGCGTCTTCAGCAGGCGAAATTCGTAGCGCGTCAACTCGAGCATCGTGCCGCGAAAAGCGATCGTGCAGCGCCCCTCGTCCACGACAAATTCACCGAGTGACTTCGGGGCCGCGGGCGCGACCGTCACCGGCGCCGCCGCGGCTGCCCGCCGCAGGATCGCCTTCACGCGTGCCGTCAGTTCGCGCGGACTGAAGGGCTTCACCATGTAGTCGTCGGCGCCCAGTTCCAATCCGAGCACGCGATCGAGTTCCGTGTTGCGTGCCGTCAGAAAAATCACCGGCACCGTCGAGTGCGCGCGGATCGCTTTGCACACCTCGAAGCCGGTGCCGTCGGGCAGGCCGACGTCGAGCACGACCAGGGCAAACGGTTTCGCCGCGAGCGCTACGAGTCCGGCGCGTCCGGTCGCGCACCACTCCGGCGCGAAACCCTCGGTCTTCAGCGCGTAGACCAGCGTGTCCGCAATCGACGGCTCGTCTTCGATGATGAGGATGCGCGTCTCGTTCGCCATGGGCCCACCTCACGCTTTCGTTTCGCTCAATCGCGCGATCACCGCCGGCAGCAGCGCGTGCTCGGCGGCGTGGACTTTCGCGGTGAGCGAATCGAGGGTGTCGTCCGGCTCCACGCGCACCGCCGCCTGATCGAGGATCGGGCCACCGTCGACCTCGAGGGTCACGGAGTGCACCGTGCAGCCGGTGATCTTCACGCCGCGGCGAAAGGCCTGCCCGATCCCATCGAGCCCGGGGAAACTCGGCAGCAGGCTCGGGTGGAGGTTGATAATCCTGCCCTCGAAGTGCGCCAGAAATGGCTCTTTCAACACGCGCATAAAACCCGCGAGCACGATGAGGTCCGCTTGGCACGACTCGATCGCGGCAATGTAGTGCTGCTCGCCGGCACCATCGAGCTTGGTTTTGAAGGGCGCAGCGTCGAGGAAGTTAGCCGACACGCCAAAGCGCGGGCCGAGCTCGAGGATCTTCGCGTCGGGCTTGTCCGAGAAAATCTGGACGACCTGCGCCCGGCCGAGCTTGCCAGCGGCCTGGGCTTCGAGAATCGCCGCGGCATTTGAACCGCGGCCGGAACCAAGGATGACAACGCGCATAAAAATCAGATTTCCCCCGCCGCCTTGATCTTCGCAATCAGGCTCGTGGTGCTGAAGCCCGCGAGGAAGGGCATGAACTCGATGCGCGCACCCACGGCTTGCAGCGCGGCGCGTTCGCCCGCGTCGAGTTTGTCGAGGGTGTAGTCGCCGGCCTTGCAGTAGATGTCAGGCTGCAGCGCGCGGATCTCGGCATCGAGCCGCGGTGTGCCGAACACCACGACGGCATCGACGCAGGCCAGCGCCGCGAGCGCGTAGGCACGCTGCTCTTCGTTTTGCACGGGACGTGCCGGGCCTTTCAACGCCTTCGTGCTGGTGTCGCTGTTCAGCGCCACGATGAGCGCATCGCCGAGCGCACGGGCCTTTTGCAGGTAATAAAGATGCCCCGTGTGCAGCAGATCGAAGATCCCGTTGGTCAGCACCACGCGGCGGCCGGCGGCGCGCAGCGCTTCGCGGCGGTTTACGATATCACGGAGTATCCCCAATTTTGGGTTGTCGAGCGTCACAGCATCGCAAGCCTCACGGTTCGCCCCGTTGTTGTCCATTCGGTTATCCCTTCCCCTTCATGAAAACCCGCCTCGCCCTGCTCTTTCTCGCCGTCACCGCGGCTGCGTTTGCCTCCAAGGAGAAACCGGTCATCGGGCTCTCGCTCGATACGCTGAAGGAGGAGCGCTGGCAGCATGACCGCGACACGTTCATCGCCGCCGCGGAAAAACTCGGCGCCACCGTGCTCGTGCAGGCCGCCAACAGCGACGACACCACGCAGGTGCGCAACGTCGAGTCGCTCATCAGCCGCGCGGTCGACGTGCTCGTGATCGTCCCGCACAACGGCGATGCCATGACGCGCGCCGTGAAATCCGCGAACGAGGCGAAGATTCCCGTCATCGCCTACGATCGGCTGATCAAGAACTGTGCGATCGATTACTATCTCTCGTTCGACAACGTGAAGGTCGGCGAAGCGCAGGCCTCCTACGCCGCCGCGCGTTTGCCGAAGGACCGCCCGGCAAAGATCGTCCGCATCTACGGCGCGCCCACCGACAACAACGCCAAGATGTTCAAGCAGGGCCAGGACAACATCCTCGATCCATTGATCAAGGCCGGGAAAATCAAGGTGCTGCACGAGGACTGGGCGCTCGATTGGAAGCCGGAGAATGGCAAGAAAATCATGAACGCCGCGATTACGAAATCCGGCCGCGACATCGACGCCGTGGTCGTCTCGAACGATGGCACTGCCGGCGGCGCCATCCAGGCGCTGCTCGAGGAAGGGCTCGCCGGCAAGGTGCTCGTCACCGGCCAGGATGCCGACCTCGCCGCCTGCCAGCGCATCATGCGCGGCACGCAATCGATGACGATCTACAAGCCGCTGAAAAATCTCGCCACGCTCGCGGCCAAGGTCGCCGTCGACGTCGCCAAAGGCTCCCGCCCCACGACGACCGGCACGCTCAACAATGGCACGAAGGACGTGCCCTCGGTCTTCGAGAAGGTCGTCTCCGTCGACAAGGAGAACATGATGGCGACCGTCATCGCTGATGGCTTTCACAAGGCCGAGGAGTTGAAGTAACGTAGGGCGTGGCATCAGCCCGCCCTTCGAAAACGCCGAGACTCACGAGGGCGGGCTGAAGACCCGCCCTACTCTCAATGCCCGCCCCGCTCCTCGAAACCCGCGGCCTGATCAAAAAATTTCCCGGCGTTATCGCGCTTAAAGGCGTGGCGTTCGATCTGCGAGCCGGCGAGATCCACGCGCTCTGCGGGGAAAACGGGGCGGGCAAGTCGACGCTCATCAAACTCCTTTCGGGCATCCATCCGCATGGAAGTTACGAGGGCGAGCTCGCAGTCGACGGCAAGGTGGTCGCGTTTCACTCGATTCGCGACGCCGAGGCGTCGGGCATCGCGGTTATCACGCAGGAGTTCGCGCTCGTCGACGAACTCAGCGTGGCGGAAAACATTTTTCTCGGCCGCGCGCCGCGCAAAGGCGTGCGCGTCGACTGGCTGGAAATGCAAAAGCGCGCCGCGGTGTTGCTCGCCGATTTCGGCCTCGCGATCGCGCCGGAAACACCGGTGCGCGAACTCGGCATCGGCCAAAAGCAACTCGTCGAAATCGTGCGCGCAATGGACAAGCAGACCCGCGTGCTCGTGCTCGACGAGCCGACCGCCGCGCTGACCGAGCAGGAAGTCGCCGTGCTGCTCGATCATCTTCGCCGGCTTCGCGCGCAGGGCACCGCGTGCATCTACATTTCCCACAAACTCGACGAGGTCTTCGCCATCGCCGATCGCATCACCGTGCTGCGCGACGGGGCGAGCATCACGACGCTCGCCGTGAATGACTGTTCGGTGCCGCTCGTGATCAAGCACATGGTTGGCCGCGAGCTCGGAGAACTATTTCCGCGCCGTCCGGCGATTCGCCGGGGTCGCGAGCAACTCGTCGTCCGCAATCTCACGGTGGCGCGCGCCGCCGGCCAGCCGGCGTTCCTCCGCGATCTTTCATTTGAAGTGCATGTCGGTGAAGTCCTCGGCTTCGGCGGACTGATGGGCGCGGGCCGCTCGGAATTGCTCCTCCATCTTTTTGGCGCCTGGGGTCACCGCGGCGCAGGCAAAGTCTGGCTTTGCGATGAGCCGCTCGTCGCGCCGACGCCTCGCGACGCGATCGCGCATGGCCTCGCGTTGGTGACGGAGGATCGCAAGCGCTACGGCCTCGTCCTCGATCAAGCGATCGGGTTCAACCTCTCGCTCTCGAGCCTGCGGAAGTTTACGCACGCCGGGAAACTCGACCTCCCCGCCGAGCAGGTGAAGAACCAACACTTCTTCGATTCGCTGCGCGTGAAAGCGCCCAATCAAGCCGCGCGCGTCGGCGGTCTTTCGGGCGGCAACCAGCAGAAAGTGGTGATCGGCAAAACCCTGATGACCGAGCCGACGATAGTCATGCTCGACGAACCGACGCGCGGCATCGACGTCGGCGCGAAGCTCGAAGTCTACGAGCTGATCAACCAACTGACCAACGAAGGCAAAGCCGTGATCCTGGTGTCGAGCGAGCTCCCCGAACTAATGGGCATGAGCGACCGCATCATCATGCTGCACGAGGGCCAGATCGGCGGTGAATTCAAGCGGGCGGACTTCTCGCAGGAAAAACTACTCGCTGCCGCCATGGGACACGCGACCGACAGCGCCGCGTGAACGCGCAATGCCCACTCGTCCTCTCTCGCGATGAAATCCCCCACCCTCCTCCGTAACCTCGCCATGCCGATCGCGCTCGTTGCGATCGGTGCGTTCTTCGCGGTGAAGGAGCCGGCGTTTCTCGGGCCGCGTAATCTCACGCAGCTCGTCGTGGAATTTTCGATTACCGGCACGCTCGCGCTCGGGATGTTCATGATTCTGCTGACCGGCCAGATCGATCTCTCCGTCGGCAGTGGAGTTGGGCTCATCGGTGGCATCGCGGCGGTGCTCGTGTTTCAACAGGGCTGGTCGGCGCCGGCGGCGATGGGCGCGGCATTTCTCGTGGCGCTCGTGCTCTGGACCTTGATGGGCACGCTCATCGTGCGACAGCGCATTCCATCGTTCATCATCACGCTCGGCGGCCTGCTCATTTTCAAAGGACTCTTCTGGCTCGTCATCCACAACTCCACGATCCCCGTCTCGCGCGGCGATCAGGAAAATCTCTATTCGCGGCTGACGACCTATTACCTGCCGTCCGTAATCGGATTCGCGCTGGTGACGATCGTGGTGCTGGCCCTCGGCTTCCTCACGATGCAAGGCCGCGCGGCGCGAACGGCACGACAGCTCGCCAATCCGCCGATGGGCACCGCAGCCGCCCAATGGCTCGTGATGGCCACCGCCGCGCTCGGACTCGTTTATTTCTTCAACCATTTCCGCGGCGTGCCGGTTTCGCTCGTCGTCCTCGCGGCAACCGCGGGCGCGGTATATTTTCTGACGCAACACACGCCGTTCGGCCGTTACCTTTACGCGATCGGCGGCAATGAGGAGGCCGCCGTCCTCTCCGGCATCGCGGTCAACCGCGTGCTCGTGGGCGCTTACGTTTTGATCGGCGTAACGGTCGCGCTCACCGGTTTCATGACGACCGCCTACTCCGGCGCCTCGACAACCACCGTCGGCGATCTCATGGAACTCGACGCAATCGCCGCGTGCGTGATCGGTGGCACAGCCCTCAAGGGCGGACGCGGCACGGTGTGGGGCGTGATCTTCGGCGCGCTCATCATGACGGCGCTCCTCAACGGCATGACGCTCCTCGCCGTCTCGCCCGAAATCAAATTCATCGCCCGCGGCGCCGTGCTCACGCTCGCCGTGTGGATGGACGTGCGGCTGAGCAGCAGTAAGCACTAAGCTTTAAGCGATAAGCTCAAGGCCGTGGAGTCCGCTCGCTTAAAGCTTACCGCTTATCGCTTACGGCTTCCTCAGAAAAACTTCTTTGCCTTCTCGAAAAAGCTCTTCGACGTCGGCTCGGCGGCGTCGCCGCTGACGCGGGCAAACTCTTCCAGGATTTTCTTCTGCTCCGCTGTGAGCGATTGCGGCACCTCGACCTGCACGCGGACGAGTTGGTCGCCCTGGCTGCCGCCGCGCAGGCTGGGCATGCCCTTGCTGCGCAGGCGGAACGTCGTGCCGCTTTGCGTGGCGGCGGGGATCTTCAGCGTGCCTTTGCCGAACAGCGTTGGCACCTCGATGCTGCCACCGAGCGACGCGAGCGTAAACTTGATCGGGATCTCGCAGAAGAGATCTTCGCCCTGGCGTTCGAAGAGTTCGTGTTCCTTCACCGCGAGCACGATGTAGAGATCGCCGGCCTGGCCGCCGGCCATGCCCGCTTCACCGTTGCCGGAGGAACGCAGGCGTGAGCCCGTGTCGACGCCCGGCGGAATGCGCACGTTGAGCTTGGTGTTCTTCGCCACGCGGCCTTCGCCGCGGCAGACTGTGCACGGTTTTTCCACCTTGGTCCCCGCGCCATTGCACGTCGGGCACGTCTGCGTGAACGTGATAATGCCACCCGAGCGGCGGATTTGGCCGGCGCCCCGGCAGGTCGGACAGGTCACGCGCTTGGAACCCGGCTCCGCACCGTTGCCGTGGCAGCGTTCGCAGGCCATCGCCTTGCGGAACGAAATTTCCTTCTCCACGCCGCGCGCGGCTTCCTCGAGCGTGATCTCGAGATCGTAGCGCAGATCGGCGCCATCGCGACCACCGTCGCGTCCGCCGCCGCCGCCGCCAAACATTTCGTCGAAAATACCGCCTCCTCCACCCCCGCCACCTTGCTGGCCGAAGACCTCGCGGAAAATGTCGAAGGGATCGTGGAAACCACCGCCACCCTGCATGCCGCCGGGTCCGCGCGGCACACCGCCGCCGCCCTCGAACGCCGCTGCGCCGTAACGATCGTAGGCGGCGCGTTTGTCGGCATCGCTCAACACCTCGTAGGCGTGCGACACCTTCTTGAACATTTCCTCCGCCTCTTTGTTACCCGGATTCTTGTCGGGGTGATATTGGACAGCCTTCTTGCGATAGGCCTTCTTCATCTCCTCCGCCGTCGCGGTTTTTTCAACGCCGAGCAACTCGTAGTAATCTTCCTTCGCCATGATCGGTTAGGCTTTCGCGTCGGACTTTTTTTCCGGGCCGCTGGACACCACCACGGACGCGGGCCGCAGCAAGCGGCCATTCAGCGAGTAACCGGTGCGCACGACGGTGAGCACGTGCTCCTCCTTCACGTCGGCGCTGGGTTGGTGCGAAATGGATTCGTGCTGGTGCGGATCGAACGGCTGGCCAGCGGGATTGATTTCCTTCAAACCGTGGTTGCCGAGCGCACTGCGGAGCTGGGCGAGCACCATGTCGATGCCGCCGGTGAGCGTCTTGAGATCAGCGTTGGGCTGCTTCGCCGCCGCGAGGCCGAGGGCAAGATTGTCGAGCACAGGCAACAGCTCCTCGAGCACCCGACCGGTCGCGAGTTGGCGCAGTTCGTCTTTTTCGCGCACGGCACGACGGCGGAAATTCTCGAGATCCGCGACCGCGCGCATGAACTTGTCGTAGTTGAGCGCGGCTTCGGCTTTGGCGGCGAGCAGCGCCTCGTCGGCTGGACGCGCGGACGGCTCGGCCGCAGGCTGGGCGGCAGTTGGGTTGCTCACAGGTTCGTTGGATTCGGGCTCGGGCATGGATGCAAAGAGCCCCCACTCAACTACGGCTTTTTAGATTCTTCAAGTTTCTCCCGCAGGCCCCGAAAAAGGTCCTTCGCCTTGCCGCCGGCATCCTTGAGCAACACCTCCCCGGACAGGGCCGCTTCGCGCGCCGCCTCGCCCAAGGCCCGGCCAAAGTCGCCCGGCACGAGTCGGCCCAACCCGGGGCCAAGGTCCTCGGCCGCGACTTTTCGGAGCACGTCGGGCACGAGCAATTGCTTCGCATCCGTCACGTTTTCGTAGCGTTGGTCGACGGTGAGGCGGTATTCGTGCACGTCGGGTTTCGTCCCTGAGTAGTCGGCAAGCATCAACTGATCGACGCGCAGCGTAAGTTTGCGGAAATGAAATTTTCGCGGCGCCGGCGACGACGGTGCCGCAATGGGCGCGGCGGAGCCCGTGACGGGAGGCCGCGACGCCGAAACCGGCGCTGGCACGCTCAGCCCAAGATTCCGGGTCAATAACTCGACGTTGGATCGCCCGTCCGCGCGTTTCACGATCGCCAGGCGGCGCACGTCGAGGACCAGCTCGTCCAACGTAATCGGTCCGGAAAAAAGCGACCAGATATCGCCCACCGCGTGAAACTCGCGCAGCTGCAGGAAATCGCTCGTCGGAAACGTCGGGGGATTCGTCAACACGAGCCCGCGAATCGTCAGCCGTCCGGTGAACGCGTTGCAAGACAGGCTGGCGACCGTCGCCTCGAAGCCCGTGCGGGAACGGATCTGGTTCGTCACGACGACGGGCAGGAGCAGCATCCACCCGAGCGCGACAAACGCCAGCAAGGCGACGAGCAGCACCAGCAGGCGCACCATGCAACCACCGGCGATTGCGCGCCGTTGTCGCCCGGAAATCATCCCGAGAAATTTTCCGTCACCAGCACGATCGCCGTCGTCTCCGCGGTGAAGGTGAAGGCGCCGGCGTAGGGCAGCACCACGTTTTCGCCGCGCTGGATTTTCTGGCCGAAGGCCGGACGGCTGCCCGAGGCGTTTTCGAGCGCCGCGCGGAGCGTGCCGCTCACGACGCTGAGGATACGCGCCTGCTCATTCGCGCGCACATGAAAACGTTCACCCGCCCCAAGCACGATCCGTCGGATCGAAAACTCCGGCGCGTCGGCGATCGTGCCGGAAGTCGGCGCGCCGCGCAGCGCCACCGGCTCGAAGTCGTTCCAATCGATCGAGCGCAACGACTCTGCGACGTGCAGTTGACGCGGCCGCCCGTCGAGCCCCACGCGCCCCCAGTCGTAAACTCGAAAGGTGGTGTCGGAGTTTTGCTGGATCTCGAGAATGAGATTGCCCGCGTCGATCGCGTGCACCTGGCCACTGTGCACGAGGATGGAGTCGCCGGCGGCCACGCGAAAATGGTGCACGCATTTTTCGATGGTGTTGTCGGCGATCGCGTGTTCGAACTGCTCGCGCGTCACGCCGCGCTTGAGTCCGACGATCAAGTGGGCGCCGGGCGCGCTGTGGGCGATATACCAGTTTTCCGTTTTCGGCTCGGCTTGGAGTTCCTTGGCGATGGCGGCGGGCGGATGAACCTGGAGGCTCAGCCGTTCGCGGCAATCGAGCCATTTCACGAGGATGGGAAACGGTTTTCCGGCCGGCCATTTCGGTCCCATCACATCCGCGCTGTGCTCGGTGAGCACGCGTCGCAGCGTTTGTCCATCGACCGGACCACCCAGCACCACTGACTGAGCCTCCGTCCGATCGACGATCTCCCAGCTCTCGCCAATGGGTCCGCTCGGCGACGGCGGCAACGCGCGGCCCAACGCGGTTTCGAGTGCGCGGCCTCCCCAGACGCGCTCCTGGTAGAGGGGGTGAAAACGGAGGAGGTCGCGCATGAAAGATTGACGAATTATTGTGAAAGAGGCGCGGGGGCATTTACATTTGACCGCCCGTCTTGTTAGCGTGGAATCCGCAAAGCTTTAGTCGGTTCACAACAAATGCCCAAGTCAGAGACTTCAAACTCAAACGACGGTCCCTCTTTCCAAGCGCCGCGTTACCGGCCGAACTGGATCGCCGCCTTGGTGCTGTTGTTCATCGTCGCATTCTTATCCGTCGCGCTCATCGACTTCAGTCCCACACAAGTGGGTAGCCCCTTTCGCTCCACGGAACCGGCCGGGCAGAACATGACCGGCTGGATCGGGGCCGATACCGTGTGGGTGCTACTTTACGCGCTCGGCGCAAGCACCTGGCTCGTCCCGTTTCTCCTCATCTGGTTGTTCTATCTCGCCGTCCGCAGCGCGCGTCACCTGACCGCGGGCCGCACCGTCGCGATGATCGTTGCCTGCATCACCTGCGCAGGCCTCGCGGCGATGTTCGACACGCTCAAGTGGGGCAACGACCCGCTGAAATGGGGCAGCGACTATTTTCCGAAAGGCTTGGGCGGATTGATCGGCTCGATGCTTTATCATCGGCTGCTCAGCGGCGCGATGGGCGCCTTTGGCTCAGGCCTATTCCTCGGACTCGTGTATTGCGGCGCGCTCCTCATCGTCTTCACGCGGGACATCGGCAGCGAACTGGAAAAAATCGTCGGGAGCTTCAACGCCTGGCGCGCCGATCGCGGCAAGGCCAAGGCCGCACTCGCCGAGCAGCAAGCGAAGGAAAAAGAAGCCAAGGCCAAACAGAAGACTGCAGTCGCCGCCGTCGCTGCTTCCGCCGCCAATCCCCCGCCCCCGCCGCCGGCCCAGCTCGGACCGACCGGAAAAAAGACTTTCGTGCCGAAGTCCGGCGACGATCCACTCGCGAAGCCAGCCGGACGCTCGGCGGATTCCCTTCCGCCTCCGCCTGGCATCAAACCCGAGTCCAAGACCGCACCCGCCCTCAAGCTGGGCAGCGCCGCCAAACCCGCGCCCGTCGAGCCGGCGCCGGGAGCCGCTCCGGTCGAGCCGCCGAAAGTGATTCGTGGTTCCGCCAAGGCCGAGGCCGGCGTCGGGCCCGTGGCCATCGTCAAGGCCGAGGAAACCAAGAAAGCCAAGGCCCTCGCCCAGCCCGCCACCGAGGCCGACTATATTTTCCCGCCGCTCAAGCTCCTCAAGGAGCTGAACGCCGCCGGCACTGAAAATTCCGATGACGAGTATACGCGCAACATGGGCGACCTCGTGCGCATCCTCGGCGAATTTGGCGTGGCCGTGAATCCCGGCGAAATTCACGTCGGCCCCGTCATCACCTGCTACGAAGTCGTGCCCGCCCCCGGTGTGCGTGTCGAAAAAATCGCCGGCCTCGACAAGAATATCGCGCTCGGCATGAAGGCGCAGTCGGTGCGCATCCTCGCGCCGATCCCGGGCAAAGCGGCGGTGGGTGTCGAGATTCCCAATCGCCTGCCCGCGCCCGTCGGCATGCGCGACATTCTCGAGTCCGAGGATTGGAATTCCGCCCGTGCCGAAATTCCGATCGCGCTGGGCAAGGACGTTTCCGGCAAGCCGCTCATCTCCGATCTCACGCGCATGCCGCACTTGCTGATCGCCGGCGCGACCGGCTCCGGCAAATCCGTCTGCATCAATTCGATCATCGCCTCGATCGTGTTTCGCAAGAGTCCCAAGGACGTGCGCCTCATCATGGTCGATCCGAAGGTGGTCGAGTTGAAAATCTTCAACACGCTCCCGCACATGCTGATTCCGGTGGTGACGGAGCCGAAGAAAGTGCCGGGCGCGCTCAAGTGGCTCCTCGCGGAAATGGAACAGCGCTACCAGCAGTTCGCCAAAGTCGGCGTCCGCAACATCACCGGCTTCAATTCGCGCAAGAAAGCTCCCGCCGACGCCCCGGCCGCGAGCGCGCAGCCCACGCTCGAGGGCGTCGATCCGCTCGCCGTCGACGACGGCCTCGAGATTCCCGAACGCCTGCACTACATTGTGGCGATCATCGACGAGCTGGCCGATCTCATGATGGTCGCGCCCGCGGAGATCGAAACCTCGATCGCGCGCCTCGCGCAACTCGCCCGCGCCGCCGGCATCCACCTCATCATCGCCACGCAGCGCCCGTCGGTGAACGTCATCACCGGCATCATCAAGGCGAACCTCCCCTCGCGCATCGCCTTCCAAGTCGCGTCGCAGGTCGACTCGCGCACCATCCTCGACACCAAGGGTGCCGACACGCTCATCGGCCGCGGCGACATGTTGTTCTCACCGCCCGGCAGCTCCCGCCTCGTGCGCGCCCAAGGCGCGTTTGTGTCCGACGAAGAGGTCCACGAGTTCGTCGAATTTCTCAAGAAAAACGGCCCGCCGCAATACGTCCAATCCGTCCAGCAGTCGATCGATCGCGCCGCGAAAGAGGACGACGAGGATGGCGAGGGTGGGGATGGCGACGACGGCGACATGGGCGACGATGGCGAGCTCTATGATCAGGCGCTCGACGTCCTCAAATCCACCAAGCGCGCGAGCACCTCGATGCTCCAGCGCCGCCTCCGCATCGGCTACAACCGCGCCGCTCGCATCATGGAGTTGATGGAGGAAAAAGGCATCGTCGGCCCCGAAAACGGATCGAGCCCGCGGGAAATTCTCGTGGACCTCGACACGTTGTGAACAAGTTTTTCTTTCCCCAGTCGCACCCCGCCGGCACGAACCCGACCTGAAACTCTTTCCGTCACCGCGCGTGTTTCGTGGTGACTTCACTCCGCTCCACTCCTAACTCCCCATCATGCAGACCATCGGCGAACGCCTCGAGGACGCGCGCAAAAAAAAGGGCATCTCCATTCGCGAGGCGGCCGAGGCCACCAAGATTCGCGGCGACTATCTGCAGAAGTTCGAGAGCAACCACTTCGACATCGGCCTCACGGACATTTACACGCGCGGTTTTTTGCGCAGCTACGCGAACTTCTTGAAACTGCCCGCCGATCGACTGCTCGCTGATTTTGCCTCGCTCGGCCTCGGCGAAGTGCGTCCGCGCCAACCGAGTCGCGAAATCTACGGCCGCATGGATATCTCCGTCGCCACCGCCGGCGAAGCCAGCGATCGCGCGGCGCCACCCGAAGAAGCCGCCGCCGAGGGTGCGCCCACCCGCGCGCAACCGCGCTATCCGCGCGGCAGCAACCCCAACCTCCCCGCCGGTCCCGACCCCGCCGTCATTTTCAAATATGCGAAGTGGGCCGGCATCGGCGTCGTCGCGCTGATCGCGATCTTCGTGGTGAAGTCGATGTTCACGGGCAGCACGCCCGCCGCGCCCGCGGCCACCCCGCCGCGCACGGCCGCTCCCCAAGCCGTGGCGCCAGCGACGCCCACCGAACGCACGATCACGCTCGTGGCGCTCGACGTCGTGCGCGTAAACGTGAAGCGCAAACTTCCCGACGAATCGGAGGGCGAGGACATCTTCCTCGGCACCCTCGCTCGCGGTCAGCGGCAGGTCGTGCCTTGGACGGGTCCAATCTACATTCACTCGTCCGCAGGCCAGAACTTGGAGATCGAATTCCAAGGCAAACGTTACCCGACTGGGGTGACTGGCGCGGGCCGAGCCCAGATGAACTGATGGCACGGGCGTCCCGCCCGTGATGCACGACGTCCCGACGAGGAAATCAGCGTAGCGCCACGGGCGCGCCAAGCACTTCGCGCAACACGAACGCGCGCCGCAACGCATGTGGGTCGCGCAAATCGCCGAGCCAGTCCGCGTGCGAAGACGAGGCGCGCGAAGAAGCCGCCGCATTTTCGCGCTGCGCCGCCACTTGCGCCGCTCGCCGTAGGGCCGCCGCGCGTGCCTCTTCCAATGCACGCATTTGCTCGGCGAGTTGCTCCTGGCGCTCCAAGGCTGCCACATCGACCGGTGGAGGCTCAACGCGCAGAGGAGCACGCCGCTCGGGCTCAAAAATCGTCGGGCGCGACGGCCCGCCAAACGGATCGATCGGCGCGGTCCGCTTTGGTCGCATCAGCGGAGCCAGCGGCGCGGGCGCATCGGCGGAAGTCGGAGCAGATGGCGCCAGTCCGCCGCGCCGCTCGGCGATTTTCTTGCGGATGCGCTCCTGGATTTCCCGCACGCGACGCTGCTCGTCCGATTCGCTCGCGGTGGATTGATGTTCCTGGCTGGCTTTCGCCGCGCGCACGATCGCGCGCACCACGTTCAGCAGCACGATCAAAAAGATCAGCTGCGGAATGTGGCTCAGCGCCCAGGTGATCACGGACATGGCAGCGATTACTTCTTCGGCTCGACGCCCGGCTGCGCGATCGAGGACCGCATGGCGGTGTCGGACTGAATGTTTTCCATCTTGTAGTAATCCATCACGCCGAGCCGGCCGGAGCGAAACGCCTCGGCCATCGCGAGCGGCACCTGCGCTTGCGCCTCGACGACCTTCGCCTGCATCTCCTGCACGCGCGCTTTCATTTCCTGTTCGACGGCCACGGCCGCCGCGCGGCGGATTTCCGCCTGCGCCTGCGCGATGCTCTTGTTCGCCTCGGCCTGCGCTTCCTGCAGTTTCGCACCGACGTTTTCGCCGACATCCACGTCTGCGATATCAATCGAAAGAATTTCAAACGCCGAGCCCACGTCGAGGCCGCGCGCGAGCACCGTCTTGGAAATGCTGTCCGGCGATTCGAGCACGTGCTTGTAGCTCTCGGAGGAGCCGATCGTCGAAACGATGCCCTCGCCCACGCGCGCGATGATCGTGTCTTCCTTCGCGCCGCCGACAAACCGATCCAAGTGCGTGCGCACGGTCACGCGCGCTTTCACTTTCACCTGGATGCCATCCTTTGCGACGCCATCGATCGTCGTGCGGCCGCTGGCGGCATTCGGACAATCGATCACCTTCGGGTCGACGGAGGTGCGCACGGCTTCTTCGACAGATTTGCCGGAGCCCTTCGTCGCCAGATCGATCGCGCAGGCACGCTGCCAATCGAGCGCAATGCCCGCCTTCTGGGCGGCAATGAGCGCATGCACGCAATCGATCACGTTGCCGCCGGCTAGATACTGAGCTTCGACTTCGTCACTCGTCAGCTCGATGCCCGCCTTTTTTGCGCGAATGCGGGCGTCGACGATCGTGACGTAGGGCACGCCGCGAAGCTTCATCGCGAGGAGATTTAACGGGCCGACAGGCGCCCCGGCGAGCCACGCCCGCAACCACACGCTGAAGAACGACAGGAAGATGGCGGCGAAGACGAAAAAGACGATGCCGACAATCGCAAAGACGAGCGTCGTGGGCGCGATTTCACCAAGCAAGAGGGAGCCGGAGGTTGAGGCAGTCATAGTTTTGTAACGGTCAGGGAAAAATTTTGTGCGCCGGTCACTCGCACGCGCGCGCCCGCCGGCAACCGACCATCGAGCGACTGCGCCTCATGGCGCCGCCCATCGATTTCAATCTGGCCGGTTGGCACGAGCGGCGTGACGACCACGCCTTCGCGTCCGGTCAGTGTTACACCCTCGGCCGCGGGTTGGCTGGTGCCGGCCACCGCCGAGTGCAGGAAGAATTTCTTCCCGAGCGCTGTCTTCGGCAAAATCGCGTATTCCAGGTAGAGCGCGACGGCGAGGAGGACCATGCCGATGACGAACGCGAGCAGGCCACCGCCGATGCCGAACTGCGAGAACGCGCGGGCCGTGCCCGCGAGAAACGCAACCGTGCCAAACACACTGAGCAAGACCCCCGGCGCGAAGAGATCGAGGGCCAGGAGCACGGTGCCGAGAACGAAAAGCAGGAGGATAATTTCCATGGCGGGGAGTTGGGCGAACGCCGGACGCTCGCAGCCTTCACACCCGCTCACAAGCGCGAAGGCATCGGAATTCCCCGCGACGTTTCCAGCGCGGCGTATGGCGGCGTGGAAAAAACTTTGCGCCTGTCGTGCGGGACCGCTTACTCGCACCGATGGAAAAAATCCCTTATCAAGGCCAGACGCTCACGCGGTGGCGCGTCGGCAATTCCACTTTCCTCGCGCTGCCCGAAAAAGGCGCGCGGCTCATGAACTGGAACATCACGCTCGGCGACGGCTCCGTGCGCGACGTCCTCTTCTGGCCTGAGAACGCCGACTTCAGCGACGTCGCCAAGGTCCGCGGGGGCAACCCGATCCTGTTTCCGTTCAACGGCCGTTGCTTCGATCGCGGGGAGATTTTTTTCTGGCGCGCCGCCGACGGCGTGAAGCGCGCGATCCCAATCCACGGCATCGCGCGTCAGGGTGAATTCAAGATCACGCGAATCGACGAGCGCGGCTTCGTCGGGTTGTTTGTGCCGGGCGCCGAGGCGAAAGCCGCCTACCCTTTCGACTACGAGTTCACGGTCACCTACCGCTTCGAACCCTTTGGCCTGACGTGCGAGTTTGCACTCAACAACCTGGGGCAAGTGCCGCTGCCGTGGAGCGCCGGCCATCATTTTTATTTCACGCTGCCGTGGAGCGAAGGCACGAAGCGCGGCGACTACGCGATCCGCATTCCCGGCACCAAGCGCCTTAAGCAGGATCAGAGCAACGGCCAACTCATTCCCGGGCCGACGCTCCTGCCCGAGGAAAACCTCTCCAACCCCGCGCTCATCGACACGTTTCACACGGAGCTCCGCGGCAACGAGGTGGTTTTTGGCGAGAAGGGCAAACCGGGCGACGTGCATGTGCGCATCGGCACCGCGAAGGTGCCGCCGCCGGACGCGACCTTCGTGACGTGGACGCTCGCCGAAGATTCCCCCTTCTACTGTGTCGAACCGTGGATGGGGCCGGCCAACGCCGCCGAACACAAGGTCGGTCTCCACTACGTGGCGCCGGGTGCGACCGAAAAATTCACGGTCAGCGTCGCCGTGAAATAACGCGCGGCCGCTTGCGCCCAACTTTCCCCGTTACATTTTCCGGTTAACCGCGTCAGTGTGCTCTTATGGATTTTCTTTTGCCCAGTCTCGCCTTCATCGAAGGCCTCGGTGGAGGCGAAATGATGCTGATTTTCGTCATCGTGCTGGTGCTCTTTGGGGGCGAAAAACTCCCTGACTTTGCCCGCGGCTTGGGCAAATCCATCCGCGAATTCAAGAAGGCCGCCTCGGGCGTCGAGGAAGAATTTAAGCGCGCGCTCGAAGAGGACGCCCAGAAAAAATCCCCGCCAGCGCTTCCGCCCGCCACCTATCCCGCCTATCCGCCGACCTCAACGCCTCCCGCGATTGAGGCGCCTGCGATCGACGAACATCATGCCATTGAGGCCGCTCCCGTTGAGCCGGTTGATGCGTCCGCGATGACGCCTCCCGAGTCGGTGTCAGGCGTCGTCACCTCGTCCGAGACATCCACACCGCCACCCGCTTCCGCGCCCACAAATACACCGACGAAACCCGAGCCCGTTTCGCCCGTTCGCACCGACATTCTGCCGTAACTTTCCTGCATGGCGTCTGACCCCGACGAATCTCCCGTGCCCCTGCCGATCACCGGCGAACTCGATCTGCATACGTTTCGCCCCGAAGATCTCGGTGAATTGATTCCGGCTTACCTCGCGGAGTGCGTCGCCCATCACCTGCGCGATGTGCGCATCATCCATGGCAAGGGCACCGGCACGTTGCGTGAGACCACGCGCGTGTTGCTCGAACGCTCGCCGCTCGTCCAATCGTTTCGACCCGGTGATTCGCTCTCCGGCTCGTGGGGCGCCACGATCGTGACGCTGCGCGCATGATCGCGCGGCTGCTCCGCCTGGCGATTTTGGCGCTCGTCACGGTGGTCGCGGCGCGCGCTGCCGAGACGCCGCCCCTGATCCTGATTTCCCTGGATGGGTTTCGCTGGGATTACTGCGACCTCCATCCCGCGGAAACGTCCAACCTCCGCCGACTCGCACGCGAAGGCGTCACGGCCCGCGGGCTGATTCCCGTTTATCCGACAAACACGTTTCCCAATCACTACGCGATCGTGACCGGCCTCTATCCGTCGCATCACGGCATCATCAACAACGTGATGTTCGATCCGGGCTACGGCGAATACTTCCGTTATAACCAACCCGCGGCAGCGCGAGACGGGCGTTGGTGGAAAGGTGAACCGATTTGGGTGACGGCGGCCAAGCAAGGTCGCGCCAGCGCGTGCAATTTCTGGCCCGGCTCCGAGGCCGAAATCGGCGGCGTGCGGCCGACGTTTTCAAAACCCTACGACGGCAGCGCGTCATTCGCGAAACGCCTCGATGAAACCATTGGCTGGTTGAAGCTGCCGCCGACACAACGACCCGCGGTAGTGACTTTCTACCTCGAGCCAGCCAACGGGGCTGGCCACACGTATGGCCCCGACTCGGCAGAACTCGTGGCAGTGCTCAAGCAGGTGGACGGCGCGATCGGCACGCTGCTCACGCGCCTTGAGCGCGAAGGCCTCGCCGCGAATTTCGTGATCGTCTCCGACCACGGCATGACGTCCTGCGATGCCGACCGCGTCGTCATTCTCGACGACTACATTGACCTCGACACGACGCAGATCGACTTTGAGGAGACGACCGCGGGGCTGCGACCGATCGCGGGCACAGACGTCGCCGCGCTCATGCGCGCGCTGGAAAAAATTCCGCCGAGCGCCGCCAAAGCTTATCGCGCCGCCGACCTGCCCGCGCGCTTCCACGTCGACCCTTCGAACCCGCGCGTGCCGCCCGTGTGGATCGTCCCGGCGGAGGGCTGGCAGATCATGCATCGCAGCTTGTTCAATTCCGTGCGCACCAAATTCCTCAAGGGCCAACACGGCTACGATCCAAGCTTTGCGAACATGCGCGGTATTTTTATCGCGCAGGGACCGGCGTTCAAACGCGGCGTCACGCTCGAGCCGTTCGAGAACGTGCACATCTATAATCTACTTTGCGCAGCGCTCGGGCTCACCCCGGCGCCGAACGATGGCGATGATCGGTTGGTGAAGGCGGCGTTGCGCGACTGATTTTTTTCGCCGCGGACAGCGGCGAAGTGGCCGTTCATCCCGTTCGTCCGCCCGTTCATCCAAAACGGGCCGGAGGCACCGTAACTTTTCGAGCGGTCGCGTGTTCTAGGCGCAACTCACAATGAACACCGTTCCTGCCATGAAACTCGTCGCTCTCTTTTCCCGCCTCGCCCTCGCCGGCGTGGCGGCCTTCCTCCTCGGCGTCGCGCTCGACACGCAGCCGCTCGCGCTCTTCGCGCTCGCCGTCGGCACGCTCGTGCTGCTCGTCGTCGCGGGCGACTATGCGCCGCGCGCCGCGCTGCCGCGCTCGCGCCCGGCGGACATCGTGCCGTTCGCGCCCGCGGCGAACCAGGTTGTCGCGAAACTCGCGGCTTAAAAACAAAACCGCGCCGCTTGGAAACGTTCGCAGCGTTTCAACCAAGCGGCGCGTTGAATTTTTTCCCACAACCCTCCAACGTCACCCGCCATGAACTCCTTCGGCCTTTCCAGCACATTGGGATCCTAAGCTTAGAATTCCACGTGGACAAGTTGTCGCG
>JADMIO011525457.1_pt1 | contig 27541 bp, 19 predicted proteins | sample 8958161 | NCBI WGS metagenome assembly JADMIO01 (sample SAMN16585339, study PRJNA669376) | soil metagenome | isolation source: Crop rotation soil | place: USA: Cullars Rotation, Alabama | collected 2011
CGCGACTTCAAGTCACGTGAATTCCAAGCTTCGGATCCCACTGTGCTGGAAAGCGGTTAGTTCGTCCATCTGATGAATGCCTCTGCTCTGAAAAATTTACCTGTAAAACTGCGGGTTATAAAAGGGGGCGAAGGCCGCAACGAGCGCCGCTTCAAAACTCATTGAGCGCGTCAGCAGGTCGCGCGAGAGAACGCCCCACGCGCCCTGGCGACTACGTACATCACGCTCATTCGCCACCTCGTCAATCACGACGCCCAACTCTCTGTGGCCGTCAATCACCATGTCGGCAATCGAATGGGGAACGGTCACCGAAGGGCTCGCGCCGAAGTAGCCGCGCTCGCCGTCCGTCGCGTAGGCCCAGCCGCGCAGGAACGTGTGCCACTCGTCGTCCACCGAGAGCGAATGAAAGCCGCCTTCGAGTCCGACATAAACCTCAGCGTGTGCGCCTTCGCTCTGCAACTGGGCGCGGACGGCTTCTGCTCTGGCACGCGCGCCGTGCATCAACTCCCAATCAGTCAAAGGCATCGCTGGCGCATCCGTCTCGACGGCGCGCGCCGTGATTGAAGCTTCGTTCCATCTCGCGTCAACGCTTGAGATGCGCGCGACGGCTGCGCGAACGGCCATGATCTTGGCGGCGCGGTCTGACCCCAGGGCAATAATCATATAAAAACAGTGACGAGTGACCAGTGACGAGCAAAATGGATTTTATCTCGTCACTCGCCACTTGTCACTCGTCGGTGATTTAACGAGGGGGATTCCGCCGGGTAGGCATGGTGGGGCCGATGTTGATCTGCTTGACTTCGCCATCGGGGTTCTTCTCGCTGCGCTCGTCCACCAGCTTCAGCGTCGCTGAATCGTAGATGGTGACGTTCGGTGAGACGCCGAAGGAATAGGCGAGCAGCACTGCGAAACCTGCGCAATCAACTCTGGCGCGCTCGCCGCCGCGACCTCGCGGTGAGCTGGAGGCGGACGGCGCAGGAACGCCCAGCTTTTCGGCGGTCTGCTTGAAGAAATCCTGCGCGCCCATCCAACTGTCCGCGCCATTGTAGGTCACCTTGATGGCGGACAGGCGCTTATCTACGAAGGTCAGGTTGACGCTCTCGACGGCTTCGGCGTATTCGTCCTTCAACTCGGAGCCGAGAATCTGGATGGCCTGCGAGTTGATCTTATTCACCGCCGAGAGCTTTGATTCAAAGGTGGAAGCGTCCGCCATCTTATCTTTCACGTCCATCATGGTCATGCCGAGCTGGAAGCCTTTGTACTCGGGCGCGCGCTTCTGCGTACAAAGGGGTTGCTGGGCGAAGGTGTAGGCAACGCCGGTCAAGATTGTTGCCGTGAAGATGAATAAACGTAAAAGCTTCATAACTTCTCCTTTGATCTTACCAATTCCTACTTGATTCATTCTTTTAGTCTCTGGCGCGCAAGATGAAACACTCTGCTGCTGCCTACCGCATATCTTTCTCAATGTAGACGGAGCGGAGCTCTTGAAAGGGGCACACTATTTTTAACCCGGAACGGGCGGAACTTCAATTCTTAAATCCGGTTCATCGTGGATGAAGGTTATCTCAAGCGTGCCTGTGACCTCTGATGCTGAAGCGCAAGAAGGTAATAGCAATTCATCACACGGCGTCGGCCTGGAAGATTACAGACCGGCTCACTTTTCGGCAAACTCTTTCAGGAGCGCGAGAAGGGCTGGCAGATTCTCTTCAACCAGTGCGCTCGGATTCTTTGCCCGCAACTCTATCGTGACGGCCGGAATCTGGCGATCAATTCCCATCAACAGACCGAGCGAGCCGGGAGTCTCATAACCCAGAGAGGAGCAGAGCGGGTAGCCGTTAATGGAGGCCAGAGTCTGTGCGGGACTCGCGCCGCCCGGCCCATCCCAGTTCACGCAACCCATCGCGGCATGCAAGGTGACGACCAGATGCGGCGGGTAGCGTTCGAGCAGCCCGAGCACGGCGCGCGTTTCAGGCTCGGAAGACGGCTGTATGCCCGGATAGCGGCGCTGTTCCGTATAGTCTGCGCGCCAGGTCTTTGAAGGAAAGTTGCGATTGATGTCCACGCCATTAGCATTAACGCGGGTGGCGGCCAACAGCCCGTCCGGGTTGACATCGGGGACGATGATGACGGTCAGATTCTGTGGCAGAGTTTCCGAATTGATATGAACGGCCAGCGAACGCGCCAGCACAGATGTGTTCTGCTCGTCGCCGTGTATCCCACCGAAGACCAGCACGCGCTTTTGCCCCGATCCGTAAATGATGGCTGTAATGTCACGCCCCTTGACCGTCTTGCCTAAGCTGAGATAGGTGGGAACGATGACAGATTTCGCTGAGTTGGTTTGAGTGACACTGGCTTGCGGATTCTCACGCGGCGCAGTGTCGGGCGGGGTGGATTGAGCGTCTGCTGGCAGATTCAAACTGAGAAACAGAGCGCATGCAAATAGCTCTAAAGCTTTTCTAAAAATCTTCAGGTTCCCGACGACGACTTTCCAAAACATGACTGAAAACCGACTCCCAACTACATGCTCTACTTTAGTTTTACCATACATCGCGCGCATGATAACTGCTCGGATGATTCAGACAAGAGATGTCAGGCGCGGGATGCTCTGCTGAAGAAGCGTTAAACCCACGGCTGCCAACGCACAACTCACACAGACGATAGCCAGCAGGATAATTGCCCATGCGGCAATCCCTGCGAAGGCTTCACGCGCACGCGGGTTGAGCCGCCACATGGGTTCCGGGAAAGAGGAGCGATACGAAAACTGTGAAGCTGATAACGGTGCCGAAAGTCACCTGGAAGTGGCAACAATACTCCAGGCGCCGGAGTTAGGTGTCAGCGGAAATTTACATCAGGTGAAATAAATTGAGAATGCTCCTGGGGCTGCATGTTCAATGAGTCGTGAGGCCGCCCCGAAAATATCAGACTGCGCGCACTTCTGCTCACGCACCCTTCTTGACCGCCAGCAGATTATGCAGGTGAGTGCGCAGTGTCAGTAAAAGCTTCTTACTTTTCTCGTCAAGGCCCAAGGGGAGTGAAAGACGGTCAAAGTACAGGCAGCCGACTGCGGCGCCTTTGATGACCAACGGACAGATGCCGAAAGAGAAGGCGCCAACCACTTCTGAAAAGTCGGACCTTTCGTAGCGCGATTGGCTGACCTGATCAATAAAGACCTCTTTCTTAGCGATCATGACGGGTCCGATGGGGCCGCTCAATAACGAGATGGGGAAATTGAATTTGGCGATCAACGCCTCGACGCCTTCACCTAAGCCCATCTGCGCGCTGACGTAAGAGTGGTCTTCGTCAGTCATGCAAAATAAGACGCGGTCGAACCCGCCGCCACGATAAATCGCTTCAAGAATCATCATCACGATGTCCTGCAAATCGAAATCCTCTCCGGACATCAGCACCAACTCCACTTCTCTGGTCAGAGAGGCGAGGGCTTGCCCACCCACTACGGACGAGGACTGGGCGGGCAGCGCCTCCTCAGCCGGGATCGGTTCACCCAGAGCATTCTCGATGCTTTTGGCCAGGCGGAGATTATCAAAGGGGATGTTGGCTGCCAGGAAGGCTTCCCGCGTCTCCCCGATGGCCGATTTGAGTACCTCTTCGACCCTCTCTTCTTTGAGCGGGAGGGAGGAGCCAAACTTTTGGATGAGGCCTTTGACGCTATGGGACTGCTCCTCCGTTTCGTGGCGGTAGACGGTCTCTGTCAGTGAGCGGCTGAAGATGGAGATGGCGCGGAGCGACTCTTCTTCCCCGCCGCTCCGGCCCTTCAAATGCGTGAATTTTCCCATGCCGGCTGAGACTTTCTCCGGCAATTGCCATTGTCGCACCATGGCCTTGCCCAAATCCTCATAACTGAAACCCAAGATGCGCTGGCAAGCCTCCGCCTCGCGCTCCTTATTTTTAATGGCGCGCATGATTTGCTCATACTGCTCAGCCATATAGCAGGCGACCAATAACTCGCCCAGAAAACTGAACATCCCACAGAGATAAGCCTCTTCGGGTCGCGGGTAACGAGCATAGATCGAGACTTGTCTGGCATGATGTGCGGTCAACAGCGAGAGCAGCATCAATTCTTTGGCGCCCGGTGACTTCTTATTGAACTGCTCGAAGAGCAGGATACTTGAGGCCAGGTTACTGATGACCTCCCACCCCACCATAATGACCGCATGAGAGACGCTCAGGATGGTCGTATCCGAACGGTTGAAGTAAACGGTATTGACGAGCCGCAGCAGTTTCGTCGTCAGACTCATATTCTTGAGAATCGTGTTGGTAAGGCGACGGACGGAAGCATCTTCGTCAGCAGCGGTCGTCATCAGTTCATAGATATGGTGGGCGAAGGCTGGCAAGTCTTCCGAGGTGGCAATGCGGTGGACACATCTCTCAAGGTTTTCTTTAGATTCGTCGCTCACAAGTTATCATTCTACTTTTAAGACTTAAAATGGCAAGACCCAGAGGTCGTGCATCAATCGCTTGTCTGATGCCCTGATTTACATGTCGGGAGCCGGTGGGCAGCAGACAAGCGATAATTACCATACAGATGTAAAGAGATTGTCGCGAGGCATTGTGTCGAATATGTTTGTCGTCTGTCCCTTGATTGGGAAGACGCTTTGTAGAGAACGTTTTAATCCCCTGACCATCTGATTTATCTTACCGCATCTCTTTGAAGAGTGCAGAAGTTGGTAGTGTCCTGATTTCGGATTTACTCTGTGCTCGCTCAGAGTACTCAGTGTCTCGGTGGTTAAATCGACCCATTATTCACCACCGCGAGTCATAGAGTACACCGAGATGGCTCAGAGTGTTTCTACCACATGAGGACACAGAAATTAACTCGCTTGACATTCATCCTGCCGCTTGCTGTAATCAAATTTCTTCCCACAGATGTTAAGCCGAGGCCGAATTTTTCGGAGTTGAATTGAGGAATCCAAGTGCCTGTTGAAGAACTCGTTTACGACTGGAATAAGATTGAGCCGACCACAAAAGCGCCCGGCCGCCACATAGGTTTCGATGACGAGACGTTGCGCGACGGGCTGCAATCGCCTTCGGTCTGTGAGCCGGCAGTTGAGCAGAAGATTGAGTTGATCCACCTGATGGACGCGCTCGGCATTGATACTGCCGACATAGGACTTCCCGGCGCTGGCGGCACACACGCCGCCGGAGTCGAGCGTCTGGCGCGCGAGATAGCGGACAAGAAATTACGGATTCGCCCGAACTGCGCCGCGCGAACTCACCAGAGTGACATCAAACCCATCGCCGAAATCTCGCAGCGTGCCGGGATCGCCATCGAAGCCTGCACCTTTATAGGCTCCTCTCCGGTGCGCTTCTACGCCGAAGACTGGACGCTCGACAAGCTCTTGAAGCTCACGGAAGAGGCCGTCACCTTCGCCGTCAAAGAGGGCTTACCCGTGATGTACGTCACCGAAGACACCACGCGGGCAGACCCTGAAACTATTCGCGCCCTCTACACGACGGCGATTCGCTCAGGGGCGCGCGCCGTGTGCGTCTGCGACACCGTCGGACACTCGACGCCGGATGGCGCGCGAAGCGTCGTGCGTTTCGTCAAAAGTATCATCGAAGAGCAGGGCGAGCCGGTGCGTCTCGACTGGCATGGTCATCAGGACAGGGGGCTGGGCGTCATCAACTCAATCGCCGCGATTGAAGGCGGCGCGGATCAGGTTCACGGCTCCGCCCTCGGCGTCGGCGAGCGTGTGGGCAACACGCCGATGGATCAGCTGCTGGTCAATCTCAAGCTGATGGGCTGGATTGATAACGATCTTTCTCGCCTGAAAGAATATTGCGAGACGGCGGCGGAGTCGTGCGGCTGGGTGATTCCCTACAACTATCCTGTCTTCGGGCGCGACGCTTTCCGTACCGCGACAGGAGTCCACGCCGCCGCGGTCATCAAGAGCTACAAGAAGAACGATCCAGCGCTCGCAGACCTGGTCTATTCAGGCGTGCCTGCCGGACTCTTCGGTCTCAAGCAGAAGATAGAGATTGGCCCGATGAGCGGCAAATCCAACGTTGTCTACTGGCTCGAATCGCGCGGGCTTGAAGCCACCCCGGAGCGCGTCTCGCGCATCTACGAACACGCCAAGAAATCATCGGCCGTGCTCGATGAAGAAGAAGTCAGGAAATTAGTTTAAGAAGTAATGAGTGGGAGAGCATTTTACTCATCACTCATTGCTCGTCACTTCTTTATGATTCCCATTACGTTCGCGCCAGAACACACCCTCAGAGAGCTACTCGACTCGCCGCAGGTCGGCACCTGCTTTCAGCTCTTTGACGCTCGCCTGGCTGAAACTATGGACGAGCAGGTCGCCATCTGTTCGATTCCTGCGCCGCCTTTCGGGGAAGAGCGGCGCGCGGCTTATCTCAGCGAGAAGTTTCGCGCCATCGGTTTAAGCGAGGCCGGGATAGACGACGCGGGCAATTGTGTGGCGCTGCGTCGGGGGCGCTCGCTTGAGCCGCTTCTGGTCGTGAGTGCTCATCTGGATACAGTCTTCCCACCCGACACGGATTTCACCGTACGCCAAGAACAGAACAGATATTTAGCGCCGGGAATAGCGGATGATGGATGCGGGCTTGTGGCGCTCATCGCCATCCTGCGCGCCCTCGAAGCGTGTTCCATCGAGACGGAAGGCTCGCTCCTTTTCGTCGGCACGGTCGGCGAGGAGGGCGAAGGCAACTTGCGCGGGGCGCGTTATCTCTTGACCGAAGGCGAGTGGGCAGGGCGCGTTGATTCCTTCATCAGCTTCGATGGACCGGGGCTGGAACGTATCACGCACGCGGCGCTCGGGTCGCGCCGTTATCGGGTGCATCTGAAAGGGACGGGCGGCCATTCGTGGGGTGACTTCGGCGCAGCAAATCCTGTGCATGCGCTGGGCCGCGCCATCGCACGGCTCTCAACGTATCCTGCGCCCACCAGCCCGCGCACGACCTTCAACGTCGGACGCCTGGAAGGCGGCGCGAGCGTCAACGTCATTCCACGTGAAGCCTTGATGGACGTTGACCTACGCTCCGAATCCGCCACCGAGCTTCAACGCCTTGACGCCTTCTTTCGCCGCGTCGTTCGTGAGGCTGTCGATGATGAGAACGCGACGAGACGCGCGGGCGACCCGCCGCTGGAGCTTGACCTGAAACTCATCGGCGACCGTCCGAGCGGCGAAACACCGAGGGACTCTCGGATCGTGCGCATCGCGGAAGAAGCGACACGCTACTTCGGTTATCACCCGCGACTGGACCGCTCTTCGACGGATTCCAACGTCGCCATCTCGCTGGGCCTGCCTGCCATCACGCTCGGCGCGGGCGGAACATCAGGCAATTCTCACACGCTGGATGAGTGGTATGACCCGCGCGGGCGCGAGACCGGACTCAAGCGTGCGCTGCTGGTTATGCTCGGACTTGTCGGGCTTCAAGATAAGCAGGGATTGCTCTAGCGCTGAAAATTAAGCCGCGTTGTAAGCTCCCCACAGTTGGTTTTATCAATAACGTGAAATGCAGAAAGGCGCAGAGGGAGAAGACAAAAACCTTTCAGTTTTTGTCTTCTCCCTCTGCGCGTGGACTTGTGATGTTCTGAGGCAGGTGCCGTTTAGTTGATCGGAATCGTAATGGTCGTCGTCCCGGCTTTGCCTGCGGGGAAACGTTTCTGGCGCGCGATACGCTGGGCTGTGCCGTCGCCGCCGGTGGTCTGCGTGACGCGTCCGGATTCATCGTAAGTCACCTGGACCGAGATCATCTTCGGCCCCGCTTTGGCGGCTTCAGGTTTCTTTGCAGCGTCGAGGGTGGCGGGGGCATCGGCGGCGTTCGCTGATTGCCTTGCGGCTTCTGTCAATCTCGCGTGCTCTTTGGCCTCACGGGCACGCTTCGCTGCCAGAGCGCCTGCGGCGTCACTCGCTGCCGGTGCTTCCGTGCTGCCCGTCTCAGCCGTTGGTTGTTCGGGCTGAAGTGTCTCGACGTTATTCTCAGCATTCGAGCCTTGAGCTTCCGGTGCAGGCACAGCAGTCGTCTGGGCAGCAGCTGCCGCTTTGCCTTTACTGTACCAACCTGCGGGGATACCGATCACCGCGACCAGAGCCAGGACGGCAACGACCACGCCTGCGAAAACCATCTTGCTTCGCCCACCGTTTGCAGCATTATCAACCGTCAGCGACAACGGAAGCTGAGAGTCGCTGTCGTACTCTATCTGCTCAGCGCTTTCGTTCATCCCGTCGGGGTCATCTGTTAAAGATGCGGTTCCTTCAAACGTCGGCTCTTTGGGTTTGATGCCTTCGTCGAGGCGGCGCAAGCCCTCCAGAGTCACCTGCGTCCAGGGTTGATGAATCGTTCGCTTGGTCGGTTCGAAGGCAGGGCTGAACTTGAAGGAAGCGTTCGCCAAAGTGAGCGCGTAATAGATAGCCTCGATGCCGTTAAGCGATCCGAGCTTGGCGTCAACAAGGTCGCCCCTGTCAAAATAGAAGTAGCCGGGCGCGCCCGCGTAAGCTACCTTCAGACGACCTGTCTTGCGTTGATTACAGAAAAATTCTATTAGCTCAGCCAGCGAAAGGTCGCTTAGTTGTCCACTCAGTGCCATACTTTCTTCCTCTGTCTCGGAATAAAAAATTCGGTTACTACTGTAAGGTGAAGTTGTAGTTGATCTGGCCGGACACTTTCACGGGCTGACCCGAAAGCATCGTCGGAGAGAATCGAGCTCCCTGAGCGGCCTGCGTGGCAGCCTGCCTCAGAGAGAGCGGCCCGTCAACCGCCTTGGCGGCAACCACCTTGCCCGTTTCGTCTATGACGACCTCGACAGTCACCATTCCCGAAGCGCGCGAGTTCTTAGCCGCTGGCGGATAGATAGGCTTCGGAAGCGAAAGGGCTCTACCGTTAAGAACGCCGCCAGAGACAGGCTTAAGGAGAGGCTTCGGTGCGCGATTGACCGCTGCCACCGGAGGCGGAGGCTCTTCGTCCAATTTGACGACTGCCTTTTCACCCGAAACGCCGCTCAGAAGATTTGAGGCGGTGCTGGAGGCGGCCACATTTGTTTTAACCAGAGATGCGCCACTCGGAAGCGGAGCAACCGTGGGCTTGTTGACTGCCGGTTTAGAGGCGCCCGGCGAGCTTTGCGCGGGGACGACGGTGGCGGGGGCGGTCGCGGCGGTCGTCGTGGCCGCGGCCTGACTCATTTTGGCGAGGGTCGCCTCGTCCAGATAATAGCTGATCGTACGGTAGGTGACTTCGGTCGGCTCGAAGGAAATCTTGCCGCCTTCGATCACGGCCACAGACGTTGTCATCTTCGTCCAGTTGCCGAAGGCGTCGAACTCGTAAGCATAAACCTCTTTGCTGAGAAGCGAGCCGTCAGTGCCCATCAGCGTCATCTCGACGATGTTGCCTTTGTCGTCATACTTGTAAACTTCTTTGCCAGTCAGAGCCGCGCCCGGAATCGGAAAGTAAGCGTTCTCAATCTTGGTACCTTTGATGTCATAGGCTATTGACTCAAGCACCACACGCTGCCCTTCGACCACTTGGCCGCCTTTATTCGAGAGCTTCACCATCTCTGTCTTCACGCGGCGCACAGGGCCAAGGAGACCGTCGCGGTCCCGGTCCGTGTCCGGGTTAAGGATTGAGAACATGGTCAAGCCATGCAGCTCTCGAAACAGGGAAAGGTTTGCTTGAGCCAACACAGGCAAGCTGCAAGCTGAAGCGAGGAGAGTAACCACCAAGGTCAGGTTTAATTGTCTTCTCATAGACCGAAGGCTCCTGAAATCATTATTGAAAGTGGGCTTCAAAGAATCGAGGCTGGGGCGGTCGTACTTACTGTTTCAGCTTTGACTTGGGAGGTCTGAAGCATCTGGCTCTGAAGAGACGGACACGGAAAGCCGATCGAAATGGCGAAGCTTTGAGTAGGAGTGCAAACCGCGACCGCTTCCGAAGCGAAAGCTGCTGCCCCCTGTAAGCCTAGACAGGCAGCGAATACATATTACATCAGTAAATCCATGTTTGTCTAGAGAAAACACCGAAAAACAAAGTGGGGCAGATGTGGGCGCAAATAGTTTGAGTTTACCTGTTTAATTCCTTATAAGAGACAAAAAGGGCGGCTATTGCGTCAATGACCTTGGTGCTCGACTCGCTTTCGGTCTCGTCGTTGCAGATGATGGAAAAGGCCAACGGTTCGCCGTCATCGGTCGTCGCATAACCGGAGAGCGAGTTAATGTAGGTGAGCGTGCCCGTCTTGGCCAGGAGGCGGCCTTCGTCCATGGAGCGCAGACGAAACTTGAGCGTGCCATCGCGCCCGGCAACGGGAAGCGAGTCGCGGAAGACCCCGGCCGTGTGGGTTTGAGCAGCCGCAGAGAGAAGGCGCGCGGTCGTCTCAGGCGTTACCAGATCAAGACGAGACAGACCTGAGCCGTCATGAAGCGTGAGCTGATCGGTCTGGATTCCATGTTGTCCCAGCCACTGTCGAATGACTGCAAGTCCGGCCTCATCGTCTCCGCGCGTTCTTGTCTTCCTCGCGTCCTTTTCAGGAGCGGTCGCGCCGCGCTCTTTCCCCAAGGTGCGAAGGGTAAGTTCGGCGTAGAGGTTGATGCTCTCCTTGTTCGTCTCGCGCACGATCTTGCCAAGCGTCTTGCTTTCAACGGACGCCAGCTCGACCATCTGTTCCGGGTCAATGCTTCTATCTTTATCGTTACTGCGGGCATCAACCACACGCACCTTGCCTTCAACTGTGATACCGCGCCTCTTTAATGCATCGCTGAAGAGCATCGCGGCCCAGAGCGCCGGTTGATGAACTGAGAGACGGGCATTGATACTGCTTCCGCCAGAAGGGAAATCGCCCCACACGCGCACCACATTATCCGAAAGCCCGCGAGTGATACCAAGGCTGGCAGGCTTGCCGCGCTCTGCCGTGTTAGCTTCGTTTTTAATCTGGACATAAGAGGTTTCTGGTTTAAGCTTAACGCTTGCCGCCTCACCCGCTTTATTCGACGCAGTGACAGAAACGCTCACAGCATTGTCGTTGATTGTGAGTGCGCTCACCTCAGCGCCGAAATACCATTGCACATCATTCCAGAGCCAGCCGTCGCCGAGCGGGTCGCCGCGAAAGTAGCTTTCATCGCCGACGATTGAGCCGCGCACGTGACGAAGCCCGCGCTCGTACAATTTGTCCGCAAGTTGTTCGAGCGAAGATTTCGTTTCATCCTTCTCCGCGCTCGATGAGAGGTCCGGCGCGCCTCGCCCGTAGAGCGTCAGGTCGCCTGAAATTGCGCCCCCTTTGTCCGGCTCAGCTTCCGCATAGACGGAAGTGCGCCAGCGATAGTCAGCGCCCAACAGGTCGAGCGCGATGGCCGTCGTATAGACTTTCATGTTCGAGGCCGGAGCCATCTGTCTATCACCGTCGCGCGCATACAGCACGCGCCCATCTTTCAAACTCATCACGAAGACGCCCCAGCGCGCGCGCGCAAATTCGCTCTCGTCAATCTTGCGGTCGATGTTGTGGCCCAGTTCGACCGCCGAAGATGAGTTAGAGACAGCGACGGTTGTTGACGGTTGCGTGACCGCCCCGCGCGCCCCCTTATTCTCATCACGCGAGGGAGCGACTGCCTGCCCTCTTAATCCGGAAAATGATTTTGAAGCGGCGAAGCTAAAGATAAGCAGGAGCGCAAAGCATGCGCTGACCAGGAAGGCGCGCGGCCCTAGAATTTTTTTGTCCGACATATGATTAAAACGGGAGAGGAGATAGTCTCAAAAATACTAACTTGCGAATAAGGTCTCCGTGCGACCGGCGGCTAACACTCCGCGCGTCGCTTCGTACACTTCTTCCGTCGTCATCTCGGAAATCCTCTGGCTATAGATGACGCGATGGCGATCTTCAATGGGCACGAAACTGTTGGGAGTGGGGCGTGCCAGAAGGGCGACGACCGAAGTGCCGACGGCTGTCGCGATGTGCATGGGGCCTGTATCGTTGGTGACAAAGACGGAGAGACGAGCGAGCGCCGCCGCGAGCTGAGGGACGGTCAGGCGGTCAAAGATGATTGTCGAACGGGGAAAACGGGCGCGCATCTCCTTGATCATCTCACGCTCTTCCGGCCCGGCGAAGAGAACGATTCTCACGGCATCGTCACGGACCAGACGATTCGCCAGTTCCACGAATCGCTCAAGCGGCCAACGCCTGCCCGGATGCCCAGCGCCAGGAAAAAGCCCTACGAGCGGAGCACCCGCCGCGCCCTTCTCTTTCTTCAACATCTGCTCGACGCTCGCGTCATCTTCGGCGCGAGTTTTGAGGCGCGGGATGCGCGGCGCGTTCTTGATGCCGAGCGGGATGAGCACATCCAGGTAACGGTCAATCGCGTGCTTCGTCGGGCGATTATCTTCGACCGGCGGTTTGGGGTGAAAGTTTGCGAGCAGGTCAACGGAGCGCCCGGGCCGCCGCGCGTAGAGACGTTTGGGCGCGCCTGAGAGAAAGCCCAGGATGTTCGTCTCCGAAAGGCTGTGCAGGTCGATCACGAAATCGAAGCGCTCGCGCCGCACACGCTTGACGATGCCCCCGATGCGAAAGAGCGAGAGCACTTTCCACCCATCTCGCAGCGCGACGCGGTCAACGACCACGGCCGCATTCGCGTAACCCGACAACTCGACAATGGGTGCGCCCGGCTTCCCCACAGCCACTGTGATGCGTGCCTGCGGAAACCTCTCGCGGATGGCGCGCAGCGCGGGCAGACTCAGGACCACATCGCCGAGCTGGCCGAAGTCTATGACGAGTATGTTGTGCGGATCAAAAGCCATTATTGATTGATGTCTATATCTTTGACTGGCTTTGACTGCATGACCCTCCAATCAAATAAATCCTGAAAATCTTCAAAGCATTCTTCACAAATCCAACGATAGTTGTCTTCGGTAGCATAACCCTCATGCAGGTCGTCCGGGGAACCTTCTTCTATGAACGTCGCCCAGCAAAAATTCACAATGGTCGTGATCCCACATCTCACTATACCGAGTGTATTTCCTCCAGAATAATGGAACACCCTTCAGATTTTTCTCCTGTCCTTGTAAACGCCAGTCCTCCTCTTCTCTCATAAGAATTCATGGGCCAATCACATTATATGTTTCGCAAGTCTCGCCCTGTCATCTCACTTGGCTTTTCCAATCCGAGCAATCCGAGAATCGTCGGCGCAACGTCTTCGAGGGCTGCGCCTTCGCGGAGTTTCATGCCAATGGATGCCTCGTCGATCAGGTGAAAGGGGACCGGGTTGGTCGTGTGGGCCGTGTGTGGATGACCCGTCTGGAGGTCAATCATCTGTTCGCAGTTGCCGTGGTCGGCGGTAATCAACGTGACTCCGCGCCGCTGGCGAATGCCTTTCGTAATCCAGCCCAAGCAGGTGTCAACGTACTGGCAGGCTTCGATGGTCTGCGGGAGCTTGCCCGTGTGACCGACCATGTCCGGGTTGGCGAAGTTGATGATGAAGACATCCGTTTCGCCTTCGTCAATCGCGCGCAAGACCTTGTCCGTGACTTTGAAGGCGGACATCTCTGGTTCTAAATCATAAGTGGCGATCTTCGGCGAAGGGACGAGCAGGCGATTCTCGCAAGGATACTCTTTCTCCACTCCGCCATTGAAGAAGTAGGTAACGTGCGCGTACTTCTCCGTCTCAGCCATGCGATAGTTGCGAACGCAAATCTGGCCGAAGACTTCCGCGAGCACGTTGCGATGCTCCTGCGGGCCGAAGGCGATGGCGAGTGGAAAGCTCGCGTCGTAGCGCGTGAAGCAAACGTAATCAACCGAGGGGCGATTCGGCGTGGGGAAGCCATCGAATCCCTCAACGGCCAGGGCGCGCGTGATCTGGCGTGCGCGGTCCGGACGAAAGTTGAAGAAGATCACTGCATCATCGTCCTCAATCACCGCGACAGGCTCGCCCGTCTCTCGCTCCACCACGATGGGTTCGACAAATTCATCCGTCAACCCGCGCTCGTATGACCGCTTGATCGCTTCGACCGGGTCAATGACTCGCTCACCCGCTGCTGAAACCAGCAGCTTGTAAGCGCGCTCGGTTCTCTCCCAACGCTTGTCCCGGTCCATAGCGTAGTAGCGACCGATGACCGAAGCGATGCGCCCACAGCCGATCTCGCCGCACTTGACCTGCAAGGCTTCGACGTAGCCGTAAGCTGACGCGGGCGGCGTGTCACGTCCATCCAGAAAGCAGTGGACATAGACGCGCTGCAGCCCGTGCTCTTTTGCCATGCGAAGCAGCGCGTAGAGATGCTCCTGCGACGAGTGGACCTGACCGTCAGAAAGTAGCCCCATCAGGTGCAGAGCCTTGCCGCGCGCCTTCGCGCCGTCCATAGCCTTTACCAAAACTTCATTCCTGAAGAACTCGCCCGTCTCAATCGCATAATCTATACGCGACACGTCCATGCGAATCACGCGGCCCGAGCCGATGTTCAAATGCCCGACTTCGGAATTGCCCATGATGCCGGCGGGCAAACCCACGCGCGTGCCTGAAGCTTCGAGCAAGGTGTGCGGATATTTCTCCATCAGTTCATCGTAGAAAGGCGTCGCAGCCAGTGCGATGGCATTGCCTTCACGCTCCGGCGTGTAGCCCCAGCCGTCGATGATGATAAGCGCGAGCGGCCCCTTTTTGTCGGTCAAGATTTATCTCCCTGATCTATTCGGAATTTCTCAAAGCAACATAATTATCGTTTCGCTGCGCGCGCACGCTTCCGACCTGGACCTGCCTTAGGTTGCTCTGCGCTTTGCTCGATCTGGTAGAAGGCCGCGCGACCGGGATAGCGTGCCGAGCCGCGCAGGTCTTCTTCGATGCGTAGAAGCTGGTTGTACTTGGCGATGCGGTCCGTGCGCGAGGCGGAGCCGGTCTTGATCTGCCCACTGTTGGTGGCGACCGCGAGGTCTGCGATGAAAGTGTCTTCGGTCTCGCCGGAACGGTGCGAGATGACGGCGGTGCGCCCGTGCGTGCGCGCCAGTTCGATGCAGTCGAGCGTTTCGGTGAGCGTCCCGATCTGATTGACTTTGATGAGAATCGAATTGGCCACACCCAGCTCAATACCTTTCTTCAGAAACTCTGTGTTGGTGACAAAGAGGTCATCGCCGACGAGTTGGACACGGCTACCCATTTCGTCGGTCAGCGTCTTCCAGCCGTCCCAGTCGTTCTCGGCCATGCCGTCTTCAATGGAGATGATCGGATATTGCCTAGCCCAGCTCTTCCAGTACGCGACCATCTCATCACTGGAGAGCCTGCGCTTATCAGATTTCTTAAAGACGTAAGAGCGACCTTCGTAAAATTCGCTCGCCGCCGGGTCGAGCGCGAGCATCACATCTTGTCCCGCCTTGTAGCCCGTTTGCGTGATGGCTTCGAGAATCGTCTCAATAGCCTCTTCATTGGATTTCAAATTGGGAGCAAATCCACCCTCATCACCGACGCCCGTCGCGTACCCTCTCTTTTTCAGAACGGATTTGAGCGCGTGGAAAATCTCGGCACCCATGCGCAGGGCTTCGTGAAAGGCGCTCGCTCCGAGGGGCACGACCATGAACTCCTGAAAGTCGACGTTATTGTCCGCGTGCGCGCCGCCGTTGAGGATGTTCATCAGAGGCACAGGAAGAGTGCGGGCATTCGCGCCGCCCAAGTATCTGTAGAGAGGAAGCTCAAGGTAAGTCGCCGCCGCCCGCGCCGTGGCGAGCGAGACGGCGAGCAGAGCGTTCGCGCCAAGTTTGGATTTCGTCCGCGTGCCGTCCAGAGCAATGAGCGCTTCGTCAATCTCTACCTGGTCGAGCGCGTCCATGCCCTCAAGCTCGCGCGCGATGATGTCGTTGATGTGGTTGACGGCTTTCAAAACACCTTTGCCGCCAAAGCGCTTCTTATCTGCGTCGCGCAGCTCAACCGCTTCATGCTCGCCCGTTGATGCGCCCGAGGGGACGGCGGCGCGCCCCGTTTCGCCGCCGATTAAAGTCACTTCCGCCTCGACCGTCGGGTTGCCGCGCGAATCCAGAATCTCGCGCGCGTTGATCTGTTCAATCAAGCTCATGAGTCAATGATGCTCCTGACCGCAAATTTAGTTGAAAATGTCTGTGGATAACTTTATCAGGAGGAGGGCGGCTCGTAAATCGTGAATCGTCAAGCGTGATGAGAAATTGCCGGTTTTCTCAACACGGTTGACGATTCGAGCCTTCTAGGGTTCACGATTCACGACTTCATTGTTTTCCGGCGCAGGTGGTTCTTCCGTCTTTTCGAGACGGACACGCATGACGCGGCGACGCTCGACGCGCTCGATGTGGAAAAGCAGACCATCGTGTTTGACTGCTTCGCCCGGTTGCAGGACGTGGCCAGCTTCAGTCATCAGAAATCCGGCGATGGTCGTATAGGTTTCCGATTCGGGCAGAGAGAGTTTCAGGCGGCGGTTGAGATCGCGCACGGCCAGCCCGCCGTCGAGGATGTATGTTCCATCCCTCTCCTCGCTGATCTGCTCGTTGACCTCTTCGTCGTGCTCATCTGAAATGTCGCCGACGATCTCTTCCAGCAAATCTTCGAGCGTGATGATGCCTTCGACGCCGCCGTGCTCGTCAATCACGAAGCCGAAATGAACTTTGGCCTTCTGCATCTGGCGCAAAACGTCTTCGAGCCGTGCTGTGTCAACCACGTAGAGCGGCGATTGCAGCACTTGCTCAAGGTGAAAGGTTTCGGGTCGCAGCAGGAAGGGCATCACATCTTTACTGTGGATAACGCCAATCATGTCGTCCAGGGATTCGCGATAAATGGGAAGGCGCGAGTAACCGTGCTTGCGAAAAGCTTTCGCGATCTCCTCAAGCGAGCAGTCGCTTGAGATGGCGGCCATCGCCGTGCGCGGAACCATCGCTTCACGCACCAGGGTGTCGGAGAACTCGAAGACGCGGTGAATCAGGCGTCGCTCTTCGGCGCGCAGGTGGCCGCTCTCGCGCGACACGTCAATCAACTGGCGCAACTCCGCTTCCGTATAAACGGCTGTATGCTCAAGCGATGATTTGAGGCCGAAAAGTTTGCCGAGATTGGTACCCGTTTTGTTGAAGACCCAGATAAGGGGGCGAAAGATCTTTGAGAAAAGCTCAAGCGGGCGGGCGGCTATCAGCGCGAGCCGTTCGGAGCGGTCAAGCGCAATCATCTTCGGCATCAACTCGCCGAGCACTATGTGCAGGTACGTGATAGCGGCAAACGCGATGACGATGGCAGCGCCGTGCGCGAAGTAACCGGCCCAGCCTTCGGTCGCAATGCGCGCGGCAACGGGCAGCAACAGGGCCGCGACCGTAGGTTCGCCGACCCAGCCGAGAGCCAGCGAAGCAAGCGTGATACCGAGTTGGGTGGCGGAGATGAAGATCGTCGGTTCGTTCAACAGACGAATCGCTGCCTGCGCCGAACGGCTTCCCGCTTCAGCGCGCGCTTCGAGCTTCGGGCGGCGAACGGAGACGAGCGCGAACTCAGAGCCGACGAAAAATCCGTTGGCAATGACCAGCAGAAAGACCGCGCCTAGTTTGAGCAGCGCTTCGACGAACGTGACAGACTCGTGGGCCATGTTTTCGTCCGCCAGAAGCGTCAGAAAATAACTCGCAGGTTCGTCCATCGGTCAAAAGGGCGGAGACTTCGCAACAAATGATTAAAGGGATTTAGAACACACAGGATTATAGCACGCCAGCAGCGAGCGGCTACAAAAAGAGCGGCAGACCGGGAATGGAAGCGAAAAGAGTCCTTCCAAAAAGGCTCGACTCGGTATCCTGCTCGGGCTTAAAGGCCGTGAGTATGCTTGTTGTCCGAAGGTTAGTGTCCGGCCGAAGCGCCTGCGGCACGTACGCGCGCCGGTCGGCGTTCATGCTTGGCACAGGCTCGCGCGAGAGCCTGCGCGACACGCGGTTCGATATTACATTCCGGCTGGCGACAGACGGCGGCCAACTCTGAGATCACAAGGTAGCGTGCGCGCTCAAGCATCCGCTGCTCACGGAAACTCAAGGGCTTGATGTGGCTCAAGAACGTTAGATTCTTAAGCACGTCGGCGACCTCAAAGATGTCGCCGGTCCTCATCTTCTCTGAAAAATCTTTGAAGCGGTCTTTCCAATCGTTGGCGGGGGACGAGAAATCATCAGATAAATTCTTTAAGAGCATCTCGCATTCGCCGGAAGAGATTGGCGTTCGGAGGCCAACTTCTGAAGCGTTGGCGACGGGGACAAGGACCAGGGAGTTCGTAGCAGCAAGACGAAGCGTATAAAAAGGGAGTGAGTTCGTGCCTATTTGCTTCTGTTCGATCTGCTCGATGGTCCCGATTCCATGATTGGGGTAAACGACTTTCTGGCCGACTTTAAAGCCCACCATAGCACCTCCATCGAATTACAAAAATCAGACTGCGCCGCACATGCGGGGCTTCCTACCCGTTGAATCTGGCGACGCAAATCCAAGCGTCGGGTCTCGCTTTAATTCTCACGAAAGTGTAACAAGCGGTCTTAAGAAGCGTCAAGGTTGATTGCGTCAGCGACGTGATTGAAGTGCTGCCGGGCAAGATGAAAACTTCTTTTTCCAGGTCTTCGACCTTGTATCGAACGCTTGGTGAGGGCCATAGATAATCGATTGATAAAGGGCGTCTTTTCACTTCATTGCTCTGATGTTTTACATCTCTCTTTTTTTTCTTTAAGGTCAGACTCTTCACGCACCTGAGCACACAAGAAAGAACAGCTCGACGCCCCTCTGTTGCGTTTGACTATTAGCGGCTGCTCGTCTGAGCACGCGATTATCTAATCGTTCGAGCGCATAGGATGAGGCGGGCGCGCACGCTCTCCATGTCACCGGAAAGCACGCGCTTGAAGATATGTTCAGTGGTCTGCCTCCGCTCAGTGCCGGAATTAACTCTGATATGCATGGCCCTCCATCAATCTCAAATACGGCGAAAAGATTGGACAGGATTCCGGGGCCGGAAAGAATCAATTATTCAGACGGAAAAGCTGGCTCCTCTTTTTGAAGCTCCTTCGCCTTGACGAACCATTCAAGGTGTCCGCCCCGCGCGCTGGCTTCACGCCACCTTTCAACATCAAGCGTAATCGAAGCGAGCGCTGCGGTGGGCACGCGACGAGTTTCTCCTGTCAGATACTCAATTAAACTTTCCACGCCCGGATTGTGCCCTACGAGCAGCACTTCGGTTTTCCGGTCGTCAATCTCAGAGATGACCTGCAGGAGATTTCCCACCTGCGCTTCGTAGATGCGCTCATCGTAGCGCATCTCCGCTTCGATTCCAGAAGCAGCGATGACGAGCGAGGCCGTTTCCATCGTTCGTTGAGCGGGCGACGCGATGACAAGCTGAGGGTGAAGTTCCTGCTCGCGCATAAATCTTCCGATAAGAGGCGCAGCACGTCTTCCGCGCTCGTTGAGCGGGCGCTCGAAATCTGGAAGGCTTGCGTCACCCCAATCCGACTTGGCATGTCTGAGAAGCAGTAGCTTTTTCATCTGGGCCTCCACTCGTGCGACAACGTACTTCACGCTAAAGGCAACTCCGTGTCAAGGGTACTGGCGGCGAAAAAAGATTAACTCTCTGGCGTCTCGCACTTAACTGTGTTTAGGTTGACCTGGATTAGGCCCGGCTTAAACTCCTAGTCTTTGTGCCATTGGTCATACCCATGGAATTAAAAAATGAAATTGGTCAAAAAAAGCTTGACAGAATTATACTGTCTGACGGAGAATGGCCGACATCTGCACGCGGTATTTAATGGTTCATAAACCACGCTCTGCTAATGTAACAGCGCGCAATTAGTCTTATATCTTTCGAGATGTTCTACTCATCGAAAGAGACCTTTTCAGCTTAAAACGGATAAATCGGGCTTGAATTAAGTTCGTCGCCCCAACGAAAGCTTTCCACAAAGGCTCAAGCTTTTACAGACCAGGTTAAGCGATTTACTAAATTAGCGAGCGATGGAATGCATTACCTTCAAGGAATTTTTTGATTGGTCAAACCAAAAAGGACCTCGCTAGAATTTTTAGCCTAACACGCGAAGGTTATCTCTTTAGCGGTTCTGAAGGGCAGAATTTAGGTGGGTCACCTCGCTGCTGCGTTAAGACGTTTTTCCAAGTACGTTTCTGAAAGTTCAAAACACCTCGGCCGCTGGTTTGTGCAATTAAATGCACGGGTGGCAACGGCTAGAATCCTGAGAACCCTGTGGGTTGCAAATCAAGGTCTATGTCCTCAATGCCAGCATATGTCATAAGGACTGTCGAGTTAGGAAGCGTCCCTTGCTTTCCAAATTAGTTAGGAGCAAAACATGAAAACAAGAGTTACCCGAACAGTACGCTTATCTATCATGTTCACATTCATCACGGTGTTCCTGCTTCTCCCCATCTCGCTTCATGCTCAAGAGGCGCGAGGCAAGATCACGGGCACCGTGATGGATCCCAATAAAGCAGCAGTGCCGGGAGCATCTGTGGAAATCAAAGATGTGGCCCGAGGCACTTCCGTCACGTTAACCACTAATGGCGACGGTTTATTTCAGGCATCGTACCTGCTCCCGGGAACTTACCAGGTAGTAGTGGAAATCGCCGGATTCAAAAAGTCCATCCAGGACGGAGTCCAGGTACAGATTAATGAAACCACGGACTTAAACATCACGCTTGAAGTTGGAGGCACGCAGGAGACCGTCACCGTCACGTCAGAGGCGTCGGCGCTAAATGCGACGGACGCTAATCTGGGCCAGACGGTGGATCAAAAGCGCATCGCGGAACTGCCGCTGGTGCATGGCGATCCTTACACGCTGATCGGACTCTCGCCCGGTGTGACCTATACGGGCAGCACGAGACTGGATCGCCCGTTTGAGCCGACGCACATCGCCGGATACGCCATGGATGGCGTCCGCGGCATTCGCAGCGACCTGTTGATTGACGGTGCGCCGAGCACTGCGACCGCGAACGGCAATGAGGTCATCGCCTCGTATGTTCCCCCGAGCGATATTACTCAAGAGTTCAAAGTGCAAACTGCGACGTTCGACGCCCAATTCGGCAACACTGAAGGCGGCGTCACCAGCATCGTCATCAAGTCTGGAACAAATCAGTTTCATGGCACGGCTTACCTTTGGACCGAGCCGGGCGGAATCGCCGCCAATGACTTTTTTGGCAATTCGCGCGGTCAAGGTCGCCCGTACTCTTACTCCAACCGCCCTGGATTCAGCATTGGCGGCCCAGTTTGGATTCCGAAGATTTACAACGGAAAGAATAAGACGTTCTTCCTGTTTGGTTATGAAGCCATTCGAGATTCGCGTCCGCGCTTCGATGCTAATGCCAACAGTTATGTCCCGACTCCTGCTTTGAGCAGCGGAAATTTCTCCGGGCTCGGCGTCACGATCTACGATCCGCTGACGGGGATTGTCGGGACAGGCACGGGCGCGGGCGGCAATGGATGTGCGGTCAACGTGATCTGTCGCACGGCCTTTGCCGGAAACATCATCCCGGCGAATCGCATCAGTCCGCAGGCGAAAGCCATCCTGACCTACTTCGGTCAGCCCAAGCGGCCCGGCCTGCTCGGAAATATCTTCGATTCGCAGTTAACCGAGATCACCAAGCCCTACGACAACTACACGGTTCGGATTGATCAAAACATCGGCGAGAAAGATAAGGCTTACGGGCGCTACAGTTGGTATAACCGAAGCAGTTTTTACAACAACTACACGGGCACGCCTTACGTCGGCGTTAACTTCCTGTTCATCGCCAAGCAAGCTGTTCTCGATGAAGTTCACACGTTCAATCCGACCACGGTGTTGGATGTCAGATACGGCTACAACCGCTTCATACGCGGCCAGGACCAGAGACCGGATGCGCGAGCCTTCGACTTGACCTTGCTCGGATTCCCGGCCTACTACAACAATCTCATTCCTAATGACATCAGGCGTTTCCCGCGTTTTGATTTCCCCTCAAACACTGTTTTGGGCAATGGTATGTCAAATGAATTCAGGCCCGTGGGGAGCCACTTCGTGACGGCCATCCTGAACAAGGCAAAGGAAAAACATTCACTGAAGTTCGGCGGTGAGCTGAGAATCTACCGCGAGGACGACAACTTCAATAGTAACGACCAGACCGGCCAGTTTGTCTTCGACAACACCTATACGAGGCCGACCAGCGCCAGCAGCTCAGACACTAATGGCCTGCAGGCTCTGGCCTCGTTCCTGCTCGGATACCCGACTACGCTGAACATCGTCCGGCGCGCCGACTACTCTGAGTATTCAAAGACCTGGGGCTTCTTCGCGCAGGACGATTGGAGAGTCACTAGCAAGCTGACCTTGAATCTGGGATTGCGCTGGGAATTTGAAACCCCTTTGACCGAGCGACAGAATAAGAGCGTGAGCGGGTTTGACACCTCCTACGTCCAGCCCATTCAGGCGGCGGCGCAGGCCAAATACGCCACGCTCAACGACCCGACCTTGAAAGCCGTGCTTCCGCAGATAACCGCGATGGGCGGTCTGCTCTTTGCAGGCAAAGACACGGGCAGCGGTCTGTATAAGACTCCGAAGAATGGTTTCCTGCCGCGCGCCGGGTTCGCTTATCAATGGAATGAAAAGACGGTGGTCCGCGGCGGCTTCGGACTTTACCAAGGATTTCTCGGAGAACGACGCGGCGACGTGATCCAGCCCGGTTACACGCAAACCTCGACCGCACCGCTCACCGCCAACGCCAACGGAGCGCCGCTGCCGTATTCGCTGGCCGCTCCGTTTACGAACGCAACCATCCTCGAACCTACCGGCAATTCGTTAGGCAAACAGACCGCTCTCGGGCAGTCCATCTCCTTCTTCAATCAGAATCCGAAGGTCTCGAAGCAGGCACGCTGGCAGATTGGCTTCCAGCGCGAACTGCCCGGCGGCTGGGTCGTCGAAGCGGAGTACGTCGGCAACTACGGCTACAACATCGAGATTATCCGCAACATCAATGCGCTGCCGAACCAGTATCTGAATACGGATAACTCGCGCACGACTGCTATGGTCAATAACAACACGTTTCTCACGACCAGCGTCGCCAATCCGTTTCAGGGGTTAATCCCCAATGCGAATGCGACCATCGCGCGCTCGCAGTTACTGAGGCCATTCCCCGAATTCGGTGATATTCTGACGACCGTCAATGACGGGAAGTCCTGGTATCACTCCGGCCAATTCAGCATCCAAAAGCGGTTCACCAAGGACTTCGGTGTGCAGGCCGCCTACACCAGATCGAAATGGCTGCAAGCGATCGAGTATTTGAATCCGGCAGATCCCAAACCGACCAAGATGATTTCGGATCAGGATGCGCCGAACAGGTTCTCGATGAGCGGTTTTTACGCGCTGCCGTTCGGCAAGGGTAAGATGTTCTTGTCGCACGCCAACCGGCTGGTGGATGCTGTGATCGGCGGCTGGCAGATTCAAGGAACGTATGTGTATCAAAGCGGCTTCCCCGTCGCTTTTGGAGCTTATAATCTGGCGACCGCGGTTGCCTCGGGCGACCTGTTCTACCAGGGCGGCCAGATTTCAGTTTCTAACCCGACGGTCAGCAGATGGTTCAACACCGACGCGTTTATCTCGGCGTTGACGACGACGGGCACGAATGCGACGCCGGTCAATCACCTGCGCACTCTGCCGTTCCGCTTCAGCGATGTTCGAACCGACCCCATCAATAATGCTGATTTGGGGATTCGCAAAGACATCCGTCTGAATGAGACCATGAAGATTCAACTGCGGATGGAGTTTCTCAATGCGTTCAATCATCCGCTCTTCCCGGGTCCAATCGTGAACCCGGCAACCGTGAGCACGCAAGCCAACTCCAGCTTTGGACAGATTTCAGCTTCCAATCAAAACAACTACGCGCGCCGCGCTCAGTTGGGAGTGAAATTTATCTTCTAAAGCCGAAGTCTTGTTCTTTTCAACCGAGGGATTGGGTGATCTAATAAGTCATCCAATCCCTTCTCTCTTTCAGGCACAGCAGCTAATGGTTTCGCGTCGTCAATTTCTCGGAGCTTTAATTGCTTCGAGCGGTCTTCGTAGGTTGAATAAGGGAAGAGAGCTTCCGGCCCACCATTTATTGCCGGAGCTGATCGCGACCAACGATTTTTCCTCATCTCATGTTCGACAAAGAAACAGCAAGGCGATTGATAGAGCCGCACTCGTCAATCGTCACCATCCTCTGTTGCGCAAACTCGACCCGCTCTCGCCGCTCTCGGTCGGCAACGGCGAGTTTGCCTTCACGGGAGACATCACGGGATTACAAACGTTTCCGCGAGAGTATGAGAACGCGATGCCGCTCTGCACCCTGTCGCAATGGGGATGGCACACGCGGCCCCTTCCGAGCGGCCTCGATCCAAAAGCCCTGCGTCTAACTCAATACGATACTCATGGCAGGTCGGTCGGCTATCACACCAGCGCCGAAGGGCAGACGGAGCTTTACAACTGGCTGCGCGAGAATCCGCATCGCCTTCATCTTGGACAGATTGGTCTGCGCCTTCTGACAACCAGGCAAACGGAAGCGCAGGCGTCCGACATCTCCGGCATCGAACAACGACTCGATCTCTGGCGGGGCATGCTGACGAGTCGCTTCCGTCTGGAAGGAACGCCTGTGGTCGTCAGCACTGCTGTTCATCCAGAGCTGGACCTCCTGGCTGTCGCCATCGAATCAAGCTTAATCAGTGAGGGGCGGCTCAGCGTGCGCTTGGCTTTCCCCTACGCCTCGCCCGAGATGCAGGCAGCCGATTGGAAACAACCCGATAGGCACGAAACAAAACTCGTCGGTCAAACCGCTGGCAGCACCCTGCTCCGGCGCAGACTCGATGAAGACGAATATTTCGTCGTCGTTAACTGGAAAGGGCAAGCCTCCTTCGTCAACGAAAAAGCACACACGTTCCTGTTAGCCCCGGCAGAATCGCAAACTTCATCGCAGGTAAACTCTCGTCTGGAATTCATCGCAGCCTTCTCTCCGCATCCTTTGAGTAAATCTTTGCCGGGAGCGACGGCGACGTTTGCCGCAAGCCGTGAGCATTGGCGACGGTTCTGGACACAGGGCGGCGCGGTCGAATTGGCAGACAGCACGGATTCCCGCGCTCTGGAACTGGAGCGGCGCGTTGTTCTGTCGCAATACCTCACAGCCATCCAGTGTGCCGGATCGAAGCCGCCGCAGGAGACCGGGCTGACCGTCAACAGTTGGTACGGCAAGTCTCATCTCGAAATGCACTGGTGGCACGCTGCCCACTTCGCTTTATGGAATCGCCTTCACCTGCTGGAAAAGAGTCTCGGCTGGTACGAACGTATCCTGCCGGGCGCGCGTGCGCTGGCACAGCAGCAGGGTTACAGGGGCGCGCGTTGGCCGAAGATGGTTGGGCCGGAAGGGCGCGACAGCCCTTCTCCCATTGGGCCGCTCCTCGTCTGGCAGCAGCCCCATCCGATCTTCTACGCTGAACTCTGCTATCAAACGAGGGCCACGCGCGCAACGCTCGCGCGCTATCGTCAGATCGTATTTGAGTCGGCGGAGTTCATGGCGTCATTTGCTTTCTACGAGCAGGCGAAGCAAAGATATATGCTCGGCCCTCCGGTCATTCCGGCCCAGGAGAATCATCCGCCGCGTGAGACCTGGAATCCGACGTTCGAGCTGGCCTATTGGGCTTACGGGTTGAAGACGGCGCAGGCATGGCGCGAGCGCTTGGGAATGAAGCGCAATCTTGACTGGGACAAAGTGATTGCCAGGCTCTCGCCGTTGCCAACGCGCGACCGTGTTTATCTCGCGCATGAAAACTGCCCGCAGACTTACACAGAGCGAAATTACGATCACCCGTCAATGCTCGGCGCGCTCGGGTTTTTGCCGGGCGATGGGGTTGAGCGCGAGACGATGCGTCGCACGCTCGTGAAAGTGATGAAAGAATGGCAATGGGATAAAACCTGGGGCTGGGATTATCCTTTGACGGCGATGACGGCGGCGCGCCTTGGCGAAACTAAAATAGCCGTTGACGCTTTGATGATGGAGACAGAGAAGAACCATTATCTGCCGAACGGGCACAACTGGCAGCGTGGGAATCTGCCCTGTTACCTGCCGGGCAATGGCGGCCTGCTCTATGCGGTGGCGATGATGGCGGGTGGATGGCAGGAAGCGCCGCACTCACACGCGCCCGGATTCCCCGCAGACGGCTCATGGAGCGTGAGTCTGGAAAAGTTGAACTCGCAATTGCTCGAGAGCATTTAACGAGCCGGACCGTTGCCGGGCGTGCATTTTCACCCGTGCGAACGCGCCGCGGTCTGCCCATTGCTTTACGACTCCTGTTCCTTTAGCAGAGTTTTGTCAAAGAGGCAGTCACCTTTGAAAAAGGTCGTTGCTCGTGCGCTCTTTTCGTGCTGTAATCGAAGCATAGAAAATAGGGCGGTAGGAAGAGATGAGCGGAAGAACCATTGTGGTCGGTGATATTCACGGCTGTTATGACGAATTGATGGCACTGCTGGACAAGGCCGCGCTGGACGAGGGCGACCGCGTCGTCTCCGTAGGCGACCTGATAGTCAAAGGCGAAAAGAACCGCGAGGTCTTAGACCTTTTCATAAAGGACAAGAGATTTTCTGCCGTGATAGGCAATCACGACCGCGCCATTCTTCGCTACTGGCAGGGCGAAGGGAACGCATTGAAAGAGTCGCAGGAGAGGGCGCGCGCCGAACTCGAACCGGATCAGTCGCGCTATTTCACCTATCTTCAATCGCTGCCGCTGATGATTGATCTCGGTTCGCATCTGGTGATTCACGCCGGACTTCGGCCCGGTATTATGCCTTCCGGTCAGGTGGCCGAAGATTTGACGGAGCTTCGCACGTTGGGACCGGACCGCACCAGCCGCGAAGGCATCCCCTGGTACGAACAATACGAGGGCCAGCACATCGCTCTCTTCGGTCATTGGCCAGCGCCCGTGCCGCGCCGTGGGCCGCGCGCCATTGGGCTTGATACGGGCTGCGTCTATGGTTTTCAACTGACTGCTTACATCATAGAGACCGGAGAATTCCTGACCGTCGAGGCCCATCGCGCTTATGAACAACCTAAAGGCCGCGTGACTTGAGCGCGGAGTGTTACGTCTTTGTAACATCGTCCGATTAAGGTGACGGGAGATGATTACATACGGCCATCACCATTTCCCCGGCAAGCTCTTTGTTGTGGAAGGCACGGACGGGAGCGGCAAATCAACGCAGCTCGCGCTGCTCTATCAGTGGCTCAAGGCCGAAGGCTACCCGGTCTTCTTCTCCGAGTGGAACTCTTCGCCGCTCGTCAAAGACACCACGAGGCGCGCTAAGAAGCGGCGGCTCTTTACGCCCGCGACCTTTTCGCTGCTGCACGCCACAGATTTCGCCGACCGCACGGAGCGCGACATCTTTCCGCCTTTGAAAGCCGGCGCCATCGTCCTGGCCGACCGCTACATCTACACGGCGTTCGCGCGTGACGTGGCGCGCGGGTGCGACCGCGCATGGGTGCGCCAAATCTACAACTTCGCCGTGAAGCCAACGGTCGCCTTCTTTTTTCGCGCGCCTTTGGACGTCGCCGTTGACAGAATCATCTCAGCGCGCCCCGAACTGAAGTATTACGAGGCG
>JADMIO010830221.1_pt1 | contig 27530 bp, 19 predicted proteins | sample 8958161 | NCBI WGS metagenome assembly JADMIO01 (sample SAMN16585339, study PRJNA669376) | soil metagenome | isolation source: Crop rotation soil | place: USA: Cullars Rotation, Alabama | collected 2011
GCCGCGACTTCAAGTCACGTGAATTCCAAGCTTCGGATCCCACTGTGCTGGAAAGGCCGAGCAAGGCTCCCACGAGAGCGATCCGTAGCGAGCCGCGTGACGGCATCGCTACATCGGAGGGACGAGGTGCTTCCTCGAAACGCGCGGTCTCTTGCTGTCGCCGGCGTGGGCGAGCCGCACGACGGCTTCGCGTCGAAGGTCCGCGAAGGGGACGACCGCGTCCACGACGAGCTCGCTCGCGAGCTTCGGAAGGTCCACCTCCGCCCGGTATTCTTCTCGGAGCTTCTCGACGAGCGCGTCCCGCTCCGGCCCCTCGGGGACGTCTTTCAGTTTGTTGTAGTAGACGGCGTTGACGGCGGCCTTTTCGCCCATCACCGCGATCGACGCCGTCGGGAGAGCGAGGCACGCCTCGGGCTCGAACGCCGGACCGCACATCGCATAGAGACCCGCGCCGTACGCCTTTCGGACGATGATGCTGAGCTTCGGCACGGTCGCTTCGCTGACGGCCGCGATCATCTTCGCGCCCGCGCGAATGATCCCTTGCCGCTCGACTTTCGTGCCGATCATGAAACCGGGCACGTCCGCCAGAAACACGATCGGAATGTTGTACGCGTCGCACAGCCAAATGAAGCGCGCGGCTTTGTCGGCGCTGTCCACGAAAAGGACGCCGCCGAGGTGCTTCGGCTGGTTTGCCACGATACCGACGGCGCGACCCTCGATGCGCGCGAACGCCGTGATGAGCTCTTTGGCGAAGCGCGCCTTCACTTCGAGCAGGCTTCCTTCGTCGACCAGCGCGTCGATAACGACGCGCATGTCGAACGGCTTGTTTTCGTCGGCGAGCACCACGCCGTCGAGGCGAGCGGCATCTCCACGCGGCGCCCGTGCGGGCACGACCGGCGGCTGCCCGTCGGCGTTCTCGGGCATCGTCGCGAGGTACGCCTTGCCGAACGCGATGGCCTCTTCCTCGTTCGCCGCGAGCACGTCGCCGCAGCCGGAGACCTGAGTGTGCATCTTGGCGCCGCCCATCTCTTCGAGCGTCACCTTCTCGCCGATCACCATTTCGGCCATGCGCGGCGAGCCGAGATACATGCTCGCGTTGCCGTCGACCATCACGACCACGTCGCAGAACGCAGGAATGTACGCGCCTCCGGCCGCCGAAGGGCCGAAGAGCAGACAGATTTGCGGCACTCTGCCGCTCAGACCGACCTGGTTGTAGAAGATTCGCCCCGCGCCGCGACGCCCCGGAAACATCTCGGCTTGATCGGTGATGCGAGCGCCGGCGGAATCGACCAAGTAGACGAGCGGGCAGGAGAGGCGCGAGGCCGTCTCCTGAATGCGCAGGATCTTTTCGACGGTGAGCCGGCCCCACGAGCCCGCCTTGACCGTGGAGTCGTTCGCCATGATCGCGACCACGCGCCCGGCGACGGTTCCGGTGCCCGTCACGACGCCGTCGGCAGCGAGCTCACCGGCAGCGGCGTTCGCGAGCACGCCGTCCTCGACGAACGAGCCGTCGTCGCAGAGACGCGCGATGCGTTCGCGCGCGAAGAGCTTGCCCTGCTCTCGGTTCTTGTCGTGGTATTTCTGCGCTCCGCCGCGCCGAGCGAGCTCGGCGAGCTCGCGGAGCTTCGCGTCGTCCATCCACCGCATCGTGCCAATCGCCGCGAACGCGGGCAAGCCCGTTCGTCTCAGCGCGCAGCTAGAAGCTCTCGAACGCGCGCTTCGACCTCGACGAGCCGGTCGGAAGAGTAGCCGACGACGACGTCTCTCACGGTCCCTTCGCGATCGATGAGGAACAGCATCGGAATCGACATCGCCTTGTAGGCGCGGCTCGTCGTCACCTCCGGGTCGGAGGCGACCGGGTAGGTAATGCCGAGATCGAGGGCCACCTCCGTCGCGTACCCGACCGGATCGGTCGTCACGCCGAGCACCGTGAGCCCGCTCGCGCCGTAGCGATCGTGCCAGGAGTTCAGGACCGGCACCTCGAGACGGCAGACCATGCACCACGACGCCCAGAACTCGAGCACGACCACGCGCCCGCGAAGACTCGCCATGTCGAGCGGGAAGCTGCCCTGCACGGTCTTGAGCTCCCGAAAGTGCGGCGCCGGATTGCCGATGAACTCGGTCGCCACGAGATCGTTCATGTCGGGACGCGCGGCGAGCCCGACGGCAACGATTCGATTCTGTCCGTTTCGATCGAAGACGAGCGCAACGCGTTCGCCCGGGCGATGCGCCGATACGATGCGGATCACGTCTTGTGGGCGAGCCACGGGCTCGCCGTCGACCGTGAGGAGCACGTCGCCCGGAGCGAGGCCGGCGACTTCCGCCGGTGAGCTCCGAAGCACGTTCTCGACCAGGACTCCCGGCTCGCTCCGCTCGCGTGCCTTGAGCTCTACGCCGAGCCAGCCGGGTCCATCCGGAACGGCTCCGACCGCGTGGGGCGGGAAGCGGAGTTTTTCGGCCTGCGCCGAGCCAACCGGGCCTTCGTTTGGCGTGACGCTCGGCGCGGGGCTCGGGGCTCTTGGGGCCGCTCCACCACAGGAGGCGAGCGCGGCGGCGACGAGGAGCCGAAGGAGCGAAGCGCGCACTCCTAGCTCGTACCATGCGCCACTCGTCGGCGCAGCTCGAGGCATGGTACGTCGGAGCAATGGCCACCGAGGGGTCGCTCCGCCCAACGCTCGTCGCGCTCGCCCTCGCGGCGTGCGCGGGCAGCGAGTCGGAAGCCCTCGCCCCGACGAACGCTCCGGCGCAAAGCGCGCCGCCCGAGCCGTGGTCTCGCTTCGACGAAGTCTCGGGCTTGCCCACGGTGAACGACACCGCCTTCGCGACGCGAGGTCACCTCGTGAAGCCGAGCTACGCCGTCGTGCGCGTGAGCCCCGATGCGCGCGAGCCGTACCTTTCGCTCGTCACCGACAGCGTGCTCCCGGACGGCGCGCTCGTCGCAATGTTCCATCAGAGTCGCGACGGCGCGACGAAGGGGGCGGTGTACGTGATGGAGAAAAAAGCGGGCGAGTGGAGCTTTCTCGCGCTCGACTCCGACGGTCGAAAGACCACCGAGAACCTCGATGTCTGCGCCCTCTGCCACAAGGGAGGGGTCGCCGATCGCCTGTTCGGACTGCCACGCAGCCTCCCGAAGCCCGCACCGGCGGAATGATCCAGCGACGACCGGCGTTCAAAAGGGGATCGAGCCCTCGTGGAGCGCCGGGACTGGCGAATCCGCCAAATCGGCCTAAAATGAAAAAAAGGCCTGACGGCTGCACCCATCAGGCCCAAAGCCCATCCGGAAAGACGGAAGAAGAAGAAAGGTCGCGAATCTAAGAGCTAAGGAAGCCCTAAGGAGGACCGTTTACGCCCGGGCCTCATACGGCATCCCGCGGCAATGCGCGAGAAAAGAGCGACGCGTTTCAGCGCGTCAGTAAGTGAGCGGACCATTAGCAGAGTCCGTGCCACCTTTCGGGCCTTGCAACTTAATCGAGTCGATCTCGATGGTTGCAAGGCTTTTGCACAGTCTGGAACCGGTCCCCGTTTGGTCTCGCCCCTGGCTCTCGTGTCGTGCGACCCGCCCGGGTCTGAAAACTTTTCAAGGAGGGTTCTACAGCCTGACTGGAGCGGACACCCCGGATTGCGCCAAATCGGAGGCCGCTTTAGCCGGTGCGGAGTCGCCGATGAAGGACAGCATGGCCGGCGCAACTGGCGTGGTATGAGTCCGCCCCCAAAGACGCGCCCGTAGCTCAGCTGGATAGAGCATCGGTCTACGGAACCGAGGGTCGTAAGTTCGAATCTTACCGGGCGCGCCATCTACCGCGGCAAGTGCGTGGCCACGGAGACGTGCGGGGGTCGAATGATTCGCTACGCTTCTCTTCCGAGAGGCGGCCGATGCGATACCGATCCGCTTGTCCGAACATCGTCTGGCTCGCTGTTGCGCTTGCTGGGTGCGGGAAGAGCGCCGGCGACGACGACAACGGAGACGGTGGACAGGGTGGCGCGACGGAACGGGGCGGGACGGGACCGAGCGGCGGAAGCGCGGGGAGCGGCGGAGCTACTGGCGGTTCGGCTGGAAGCGGCGGCTCGGATCCGTGCGCTCCAGTGACCTGCACGAGCATCGAAGATTGCGCGTCAGTGGCGCCACAGTCGGCGCTGATTACGGATTTTTCCATGCTCTCCGACACGAACGTCTTTCACTCCGAGTCGACGGAGTGGTGGCTCGAATTTTTCGGCGGTCCGTACGTCTACCCGGGGTTCGACGAGTGCGCCGAAACGCACCCGGAGCAGCGCCTCGAGCAAGAATTCGACGGGGAGACTTGGCACGTTACGGGCACCGTCGCGACGTACGCAGGCGCGGGCTTGTGGTTTGCGCCCTGCAACGTGGACATGTCCGAGTATTCCGGCATTTCGTTCACGATTTCCGGCAACGTCGGACCGACGGGCAGTTTCGTTTTCGCCGTGGCGACCGCGGCAAACTCTGCCCCGAGCACCGACCCATCGACTCCCAATTGCCATCCGAACCAGAACCGCTGCATCCCAGCCGATCCCGAGGCAGCCTGGAAGAGCTGCGCGGACAACGTCTTTCACGTGTCCGGCGTCGGCGAAGCGACGCTCACTGTCAGCGTTCCCTGGGAAGAGATCGTCGGCGGCCTGCCGGAGGCCACGACCAACCCTGCCGAAATCCGCGGGATCGGTTTCGCCCTCGATTGGCAGCCCGAGTACGCGGCCTACCCCGTGGATTTCACGATCGATGACGTAAGACTCGTCGAATAGCTCTGAGCGTGAGCGCAACGGAGTCCTTTCTCGAAGGGTCGGGAGAACTTCGAGAGATCCGGTTCGCGACGAGACCGGCAATCGGTCAAACACGCAGTGGGTTCGTGCATCAATCGCGAGCGCGCTCCTTCGTGGCAAATTGCACCAACCGCCACAGCGAGCAACGAGATCGAACGTTTTCGCGGCGACCCGAACGTTCGCTTCCGTCGCATAAAAGGTCGACGCAGCGAACGGAATGCTAGCCTCCCGCCCTCGGCTTGTTTGTCACGGCGACCGACGTGCGGACGTCGCCCCATCGCTAGGGAGTTTGCGCATATGGAGCAACCCACTCGCCAGCAATCGACTGGACCGACCCCACCGCTCTTGCCCCAGGACGAGAGCGCAGCCGAAAAGGGATTGTCGGCAAATGGGACCTCGAAGGAAGCGTTCGCGCGAAACCTGCTCGAAGCGTTGGTTCGGTTCCGAGACGGCGACTTCACCTCGCGAATGCCGCCAGACCTCGGCGGCGTAGAAGGCAAGATCGCCGATGTGTTCAACGACATCCTGTCGGTGAGCTCGCGGCGCACCGCCGAAACGGCACGTGTCTGCCGCGTTGTCGGCAAAGAGGGAAAGCTCAAGGAAAGGATGCGGGTGCCCGGTGCGATCGGCGGCTGGGCTGACGAAGTCACGTCCCTCAATACGCTGATTGACGACTTGGTTTGGCCGACCACCGAGGTGACGCGCGCCGTCGGCGCCGTGGCCAAGGGCGATCTCACGCAGGCCATGGGTCTCGACGTGGATGGCCGGCCGCTCGAAGGCGAGTTTCTTCGCTCGGCGCAACTCGTGAACAAGATGATCGATCAGCTATCGGTCTTCGCCTCCGAAGTGACGCGCGTCGCGCGAGAGGTCGGGACCGAGGGCAAGCTCGGCGGGCAAGCCCAGGTCAAGGGAGTGTCGGGCGTTTGGAAGGACTTGACGGAGTCCGTCAATCAGATGGCGGGCAACCTCACGGCGCAGGTTCGCAACATCGCCGACGTGACGATCGCCGTCGCGAGCGGCGACTTGTCGAAGAAAATTACCGTCGACGTCCGCGGCGAGATCCTCCAGCTCAAGGAAGCCATCAACACCATGGTCGATCAGCTTCGCGCGTTCGCGTCCGAGGTGACGCGCGTGGCGCGCGAAGTCGGCACCGAAGGGAAGCTCGGCGGGCAGGCGGTCGTGCCGGGCGTTGCCGGCACGTGGAAGGATCTCACGGACAACGTCAACGCCATGGCTTCGAACCTCACGGGCCAGGTGCGCAACATCGCCGAAGTGACCACGGCCGTCGCGCGCGGAGATCTGTCGCGCAAGATCACGGTCGACGTGAAGGGCGAAATCCTCGAGCTCAAGAACACGATCAACACGATGGTGGACCAGCTCAACGGCTTCGCCTCGGAGGTGAGCCGCGTCGCGCGCGAGGTGGGCACGGAAGGCAAGCTCGGTGGACAGGCGCAGGTCCCGGGAGTGGCGGGCACGTGGAAGGACCTCACCGACAACGTGAACTCGATGGCATCGAACCTGACGAATCAGGTGCGGAACATCGCGGAGGTCACGACTGCTGTCGCAGGCGGCGACCTGTCGCGCAAGATCACCGTCGACGTTCGCGGCGAAATCCTCGAGCTGAAGAACACCATGAACACGATGGTCGATCAGCTGAACGGCTTCGCTTCGGAAGTGAGCCGCGTCGCGCGCGAGGTGGGCAGCGACGGCAAGCTCGGCGGGCAGGCCCTCGTCCCCGGTGTGGCGGGTACGTGGAAGGACCTCACCGACAACGTGAATTCGATGGCGTCGAACCTGACCGGACAGGTGCGTAACATCGCCGAGGTGACGACGGCGGTCGCGCGCGGGGACCTGTCTCGCAAGATCACGGTGGACGTGAAGGGCGAAATCCTCGAGCTGAAAAACACCATCAACACGATGGTGGATCAGCTGAACGGGTTCGCATCGGAAGTGACGCGCGTCGCGCGCGAGGTAGGCAGTGATGGCAAGCTCGGCGGCCAAGCGGTGGTTCCCGGCGTGGCCGGGACGTGGAAGGACCTCACCGACAACGTCAACGCGATGGCGTCGAACCTGACCGGTCAGGTCAGAAACATTGCCGACGTCGCGACGGCGATCGCGAACGGCGATCTCTCCCGGAAGATCACGGTCGACGTGAAGGGAGAAATTCTCGAGCTGAAAAACACCATCAACACGATGGTGGACCAGCTGAACGCGTTCGCCTCGGAGGTCACGCGCGTCGCACGCGAAGTGGGTAGCGACGGCAAGCTCGGCGGGCAGGCGGAAGTCGAGGGTGTCGCCGGTGTCTGGAAGAACCTGACCGACAACGTGAACTCCATGGCCTCGAACCTCACGGGGCAGGTTCGCAACATCGCCGAGGTGGCGACTGCCGTCGCGCAGGGCGACCTATCCCGCAAGATCACGGTCGACGTACGCGGCGAGATCTTGCAGCTCAAGGTGACCATCAACACGATGGTCGATCAGCTGAATGCCTTCGCATCCGAGGTGAGTCGTGTCGCGCGTGAGGTGGGCACCGACGGCAAGCTCGGCGGGCAGGCGCAAGTGCCCGGTGTCGCGGGAACCTGGAAGGACCTCACGGACAACGTGAACTCCATGGCGTCGAACCTCACCGATCAGGTGCGGAACATCGCCGAGGTGACGACTGCGGTCGCGAACGGCGATCTTTCCAAGAAGATCACGGTCGCCGTGAAGGGCGAGATCCTCGAGCTGAAGGACACCATCAACACGATGGTCGACCAGCTGAACGGCTTCGCTTCGGAAGTGAGCCGCGTGGCGCGCGAAGTGGGCACCGAAGGAAAGCTCGGCGGGCAAGCCCAGGTGCCGGGCGTCGCCGGCACCTGGAAGGATCTCACCGACAACGTGAACTCGATGGCGTCGAACCTGACGAACCAGGTGCGAAACATCGCCGACGTGACCGTTGCCGTGGCCAAAGGCGATCTGTCGAAGAAGATCACGGTCGACGTCCGGGGCGAGATTCTTCAGCTCAAGGACACCATCAACACGATGCTCGACCAGCTCAACGCTTTCGCGTCGGAGGTGAGTCGCGTCGCCCGAGAAGTCGGCACCGAAGGAAAGCTCGGCGGGCAAGCCCAGGTGCCGGGCGTCGCCGGCACCTGGAAGGATCTCACGGACAACGTCAACTCGATGGCGTCGAACCTGACCGGTCAGGTCCGTAACATCGCGGACGTTGCAACGGCCATCGCGCGCGGGGACTTGTCCCGAAAGATCACCGTCGACGTCAAAGGGGAAATTCTCGAGCTCAAGAACACGCTGAACACGATGGTCGACCAGCTGAATGCCTTCGCGTCGGAGGTGAGCCGTGTCGCGCGCGAGGTCGGCACCGAGGGCAAGCTCGGCGGTCAGGCGCAGGTGCCGGGCGTGGGCGGCACTTGGAAGGACCTCACCGACAACGTGAACTCGATGGCCTCGAACTTGACCGGTCAGGTCCGCAACATTGCGGACGTGACCATCGCCGTAGCGAACGGCGATCTGTCGCGCAAGATCACGGTCGACGTCCGCGGGGAGATTCTGCAGCTCAAGGAAGCCATCAACACGATGGTGGAGCAGCTTCGCTCGTTCGCGAGCGAGGTCACGCGTGTCGCACGCGAAGTCGGTACCGAGGGGCGTCTCGGCGTCTCGGCTGTCGTGCCGGGCGTCGCCGGCACGTGGAAGGATCTCACCGACTCGGTGAACGCGATGGGAACGAACCTGACCGCTCAGGTGCGCAACATCGCGGAGGTCACCACCGCCGTCGCGCGCGGCGATCTGTCGCGCAAGATCACCGTGGACGTAAAAGGGGAAATCCTCGAGCTGAAGAACACCATCAACACCATGGTCGATCAGCTCCGCGCCTTCGCGAGCGAGGTGACGCGCGTGGCGCGCGAGGTCGGTACCGAAGGCAAGCTCGGCGGTCAGGCAGACGTGCCGGGCGTCGCGGGCACGTGGAAGGATCTCACCGACTCCGTCAACTTCATGGGCGCGAATCTCACGAATCAGGTGCGCGGCATCGTGAGGGTGGTCACCGCCGTTGCCGACGGTAACCTGCGTCAGAAGCTCACCGTCGAAGCAAAGGGCGAGGTCGCGGCGCTCGCCGAAACGATCAACAACATGACCGATACGCTCGCAACGTTCGCGGAGCAGGTGACGAACGTTGCGCGCGAAGTAGGCGTCGAGGGACGTTTGGGTGGTCAGGCGAACGTGCCGGGCGCCGCGGGCACCTGGAAAGATCTCACCGGCAACGTGAACCTATTGGCGGCGAACCTCACCACGCAGGTGCGCGCCATCGCCGAAGTGGCCACCGCCGTCACGAAAGGAGACCTCACGCGCTCGATCCAGGTCGAAGCACGCGGCGAGGTGGCGGAGCTCAAAGACAACATCAACACGATGATCGACAACCTCAGGGCCACGACCGACCGGAACCAGGAGCAAGACTGGCTCAAGACGAACCTCGCGAAGTTCACGAGCATGCTCCAGGGCCAGCGCGATCTGGTCACCGTCGGCAACACGTTGCTCTCCGAGCTTTCGCCGCTCGTCGGGGCGCAGCAGGGTGCGATCTACCAGATGAACCGCGGGGAGGCCGCGGAAGTCGGGGAAATCGCGGGGCGCAAGATGCTGCGGCTGCTTGCCGGCTACGCGCAGCGACCCGAACAACCGCAGGGAATCGTGCTCGGTGTCGGTCTCGTCGGTCAGGCCGCGGCGGAGAAGCAGCGCATCCTGCTCAATGACGTGCCCTCCGACTACACGCAGATCCATTCGAGCCTCGGCACCGCGCCGGCAAAGAGCATTCTGGTCCTGCCCGTGCTTTTCGAGGGGGAAACCATGGCGGTCATCGAGCTCGCGGCGCTGCGGCCGTTCACCGACACGCACCTTGCGTTCCTCGATCAGCTCACGCAGTCGATCGGGGTAGTTTTGAACACGATCGAAGCCACGATGCGCACCGAGAACCTACTCCTGCAATCGCAGCAGCTCACGACCGAGCTTCAGACTCGTCAGATCGAGCTACAGCGCACCAACGAAGAGCTCGCCTCGAAAGCCAAGCAACTTGCCGAGCAAAATGCCGAGGTCGAACGCAAGAACAAGGAAGTCGAGCAGGCACGTCGCGCGCTCGAAGAGAAAGCGGCAGAGCTTGCGCTCACGAGCAAATACAAGTCCGAGTTTCTCGCGAACATGTCCCACGAGCTTCGGACGCCGCTCAACTCCATTCTCATCTTGGGTCAGCAGCTCGGCGAAAACGTCGGCGGAAATCTGACGGCGAAGCAGATCGATTTCGCGAAGAACATCCACTCCGCCGGCACGGACTTGCTCACCCTGATCAACGACATCCTCGACCTTTCGAAAATCGAATCGGGCACGGTCACCGTCGAGCCGGAGGAAATCACGTTCGGATCGCTGCGCGACAGCGTCCACCGCACGTTCCACCACATCGCGGAAGCGAAGGGACTCGCGTTCAACGTGGAAATCGATTCGACGCTTCCGCGAACGTTCACGACCGACTCGAAGCGACTTCAGCAAATTCTGAAGAATCTCTTGTCCAACGCGTTCAAGTTCACGGCGCAAGGCAGCGTTTCGATGGGCGTGCGCCACGTGACCTCCGGCTGGTCCTCGGACCGCCCGATGCTTTCGGGCTCCCGTGTCGCGGTCGCGTTCACGGTGACCGACACTGGAATCGGGATTGCACAGGAGAAGCAGAAGCTCATCTTCGAAGCCTTCCAGCAGGCGGACGCCGGCACCAGCCGCAAGTACGGCGGGACCGGTCTCGGCCTGGCCATCAGCCGCGAGCTCGCAAACCTGCTCGGCGGCGAGATCCGTCTCACGAGCCGTCCCGGCGAAGGCAGCACGTTCACGCTCTATCTTCCGCTCGCATACACGGGGCCGACCCGCGACGTGGCGATGCTTCCGGCGGCGGCGCAAGGCCACGTCAGCATTCCGGTCCTCGCCATTGCGAAGCAGGAAGAGACGATCCCGGACGATCGGGAGGACGTCCGCGCAGGCGACTCAGTGCTGCTCATCATAGAAGACGACCCCCACTACGCTCGGATCCTCCTTGCCATCGCTCGCAGCAAGGGCTTCAAGGGGGTCGTCGCTCAGCGGGGGCAGCAGGCGCTCGGCCTCGCACACGAGTACGCGCCGACGGCCATCACGCTCGACGTTTTCCTGCCTGACATGCTCGGTTGGACGGTCCTCAACAACCTCAAGCTGGATCCGACCACGCGTCACATCCCCGTACAGATTCTATCGATCGAGGAGGAACGCCAGCACGGGCTCTCTCACGGCGCGTTCTCGTACCTCGTCAAGCCCGCTACGACCGACGAGCTCGAGACGGCGCTCGACAAGCTCAGGTCCTACGTCGCGCCTCACACGAAACGTCTTTTGGTCATCGAGGACGATGCTCGTGAGCGCGCGAGCATCATCGAGCTCCTTGCCCACGACGACATCGAGATCGAAGGCGTCGGAACGGGCGGCGAAGCGCTCGAGAAGCTTCGGGAACGGTTGTTCGACTGCTGCGTCGTGGACCTCCGGCTTCCCGACATGAGCGGATTCGAGCTCCTCGAGCGCCTGCAGACCGAGCCGTCGCTCCGCGAAGTTCCCATCGTCGTGTTCACGGGCAAGGAGCTCACCGATGAAGAGGAGGCGCGTCTGCGCACGGTCGCAAAGAGCATCGTGCTGAAGGACGTACAGTCACCCGAGCGGCTGTTCGACGAGACCTCCCTCTTTCTCCATCGCGTCATCGCGGCGCTGCCGGAAGAGAAACGCAAGATGGTCGAGCGGCTGCACGACTCGACGGAAGTGCTGCGCGGCCGCAAGGTTCTCGTCGTCGACGACGACGCGCGGAATATCTTCGCGCTCACGACCATCCTCGAAAACCAGGGAATGGAAGTCTTGAGCGCAACGAACGGTCGTCAAGCGATCGAGCTCATCAACGGCACGCCCGACCTCAGCGTCGTACTGATGGACATCATGATGCCGGAGATGGACGGCTACGAGACCATGCGCGAGATTCGGAAGCACCAAGAGTTCAGAACGCTTCCCATTCTCGCGCTCACGGCCAAAGCCATGAAGGGCGACCGCGAGAAGTGTTTGGAGGCGGGCGCCTCGGACTACATCGCCAAGCCCGTCAACACGGAGCAACTCTTGTCGTTGCTCCGCGTGTGGCTGTACCGGTAAATGGACGAGCTCGTCGAAATCCTGCTCGTGGACGACGAGGCTCGGAACCTCGACGCGCTCGAGGCCGTTCTTACCGATCCGGGCTATCGCCTTCTGCGAGCGCAGGATGCGGACTCGGCGCTCCGGCTGCTCCTCGGCCACCAGGTCGCGGCCATCGTTCTCGACATCAAGATGCCCGGCGTGAGCGGCTTCGAGCTCGCGCGGATGATCAAGAACACCAAGCGGTTCCGCGAGACGCCGATCGTGTTCCTTACGGCGTACTTGCTCGACGACCAGGACGTGATCGCGGGCTACGGCGCAGGGGGCGTCGACTATCTGACGAAACCCGTGAATCCCCAGGTGCTGCGTCACAAGATCGCCGTGTTCGCCGACCTTTTTCGAAAGACCCGGGAGCTTGCCAGCGTGAACGCCGAGCTCGCCGTCCTGAACGAGAAGCTCGAGGAGCGCGTTCAAGAAAGAACCGCCGAGCTCCAGAAATCCGAAGAGGCCCTGCGCTCTGCGGGGAAGCAGAAAGACGAGTTTTTGGCCGTTCTCGCGCACGAGCTCCGAAATCCGCTCGCGCCGTTGCGCACGGGGCTCGACCTGCTCCTGCGCCACCAAATCAGCGAGCAGTCCGCTCCCGTCACACGAACGCTCGTCGCCATGAATCGGCAGCTCGACCACATGGTCCGCCTGATCGACGATCTTCTCGACGTGTCGCGCCTCACCCGCGGGCTCCTAGAGCTGAAGCGGGACCGCGTGGATGTCGCCGAGATCGTTCAATCGACGATCGACAGCGTCCGCCCCTGGTTCGAGCGGCGCCGGCAGCTTCTATCGAGCCAGATTGAGTCGGGCATCATCGCCCATGCAGACCAGACCCGTTTCGCGCAGATCCTCACGAATCTTCTCCACAACGCCACGAAATTTACCCCTGAAGGCGGCTCGATCAGAGTGGAGTTGGTTCGGGAAGGAGACACGGCGGTGCTTCGCGTCACGGATTCGGGCATCGGTATCCGGGCCGATCAGCTCGAGCGGGTGTTCGACATGTTCGCTCGCGTGAACCAGCGAGGAATGGCGTCCGAACCTGGCGCGACCGAACCTGGCCTTGGAATCGGCCTCGCGCTGGCTCGCCGTCTAGCGGAGATGCACGGGGGCAGCCTCGCTTTGCAAAGTGAGGGCGAGGGCCACGGCACGAAATTCGAGGTACGCATCCCGGCGTCGAGCCCTATGGAACGAGCACCGGACGCCGTCGCAAGGGACTCGTCAGCCGGCAACGCGGTAGCGCCGCTCGGCATCGTCGTCGTCGAGGACAACGAAGACGTCGGTGACGTTCTCTTGGATTGGTTGGAGCACCTCGGGCATCGCGTCACCGTGGCGCGCACGGGCGAGGGCGGTCTCAACACCATCCGGGACCACCACCCCGATGTCGTCCTTTGTGATCTCGGCCTTCCCGATCTCAGCGGTCTGGATGTCTGCCGTCGCGTGCGTCTCCTCCCCGCCGAGGCCCAGCCCACCATGGTCGCGCTGACTGGATGGGGAAGAGAAGACGACCTGCGCCTCAGTAAGGAAGCTGGATTCGACTACCATCTAGTAAAACCCGTTGCCGCCGAAGCGCTCCAGGCAGTCCTTCGAAGCGTCAGCGAATCGAACAGGCACGGCGATGGCTCGGGGGAGTTGGCTGTTGAACCCTGAGGAGCGCCCCATGGATCTTGTCAACGTAATCGCGAAAAGACGCGACGAGGTGATGGCCCGGTGGAAGGCGATCGTCGTCGGCACGATCACTCCGGAGGCGATGCGCCCGGTCGAGCTCGTGGACCACCTGCCGACCTTCATCGACGAAATGGTGTCTGCGCTCCGTGAGGATGCCGGGCTCACGCCGAACGGGCCAGTGCCGGAGGATAGCCCCGCCGCTGCGGTGCACGGCGAGCAGCGGCTTCGTTTGGGCTTCAGCCTCGATGCCGTCGTGCGTGAGTACGGGGCGCTTCTGAATGCCATCGTCGCAACGGCTCGAGGTGCCGGCGTGGAGCCGACATTTCGGGAGCTCACCGTTCTCTCGGACTCGACCATCAGCGGCATCGCCCACGCAGTCACCGAATACTCTCAACAGCGAGACGCTGAGCTCTTGCGGCTTGCGAACGAGCATTTCGCTTTCATCGCGCACGAGCTCCGAAACCCGCTGTCTTCCGCTACGGTTGCGCTTCAATTGCTGAAGCAGCAGGGAGCGATCCCGTCGGAAGGTCGCGCGGTGCGCTCCCTCGAGCAGGGTCTCAAGCAGACGAGCGATCTCATCGATCAAACCCTGAAAGTGGCGCGAGTCGCCTCCGGCGTCGAGCTCCGAAGGCAGTCGACGACGATCAAGGCGCTACTCGAAAGCGCCGAAACCGGGGCGATCTCCGAAGCCGAAGCAAAAGGCATCGAGCTTCGTTTGACGGTCGCAGAGGATGCATCGGTTCTTCTCGACCGGCGTCTCATTGGTTCGGCGCTCGGCAACTTGCTTCGCAACGGGGTCAAATACTCCCATCCTGGGAGCGTCGTGGAGGCGCGAGGCTCCGTTTCGAACGGCCGCGTCGTCATCGAGATCGAAGACGGCTGCGGTGGTCTTCCGCCCGGCAAGGTCGAAAAAGCGTTCGCGCCCTTCGTGCGACTCGACCAGGGTCAGAGTGGTTTTGGCCTGGGCTTGGCGATCGCGAAGCAAGCCGTCGATGCCCACGGTGGCAGCATTCGAGTGCAAAACCTTCCGAACAAGGGCTGCATCTTCATTCTCGAGCTGCCGGTGACCTGACCCTCTGGGGGCGATCGTCGTTTGCGTCCACTGCGAGTCGAAAGTAGCTCGTAGTCGCCCAGAACTCCTTGGTGGACTCAGAGCCTGGCAGGCGAGACGTAGCGGCTCTGTTACCGGCGCCAAGGTGCGCACAGGTGCGCGCGTGACTCACGGCGGAACTCGTAGCCGCACCTCCGCCCACCGATTTTGGTGCGCAACAGAAATTTTTGGTTCTTTTTTCCACTAACGAGAGATGAACGAGTCGTCCGACTTCGACGAGACGCACACGAGGCTGCGAGTTCGTGGCAACCGTGTCCTCTGTGTCGACGACGACCCCATGGTTTGCCGCATGCTCGCGCGACGGTTGACGAGGATCGGCTACGTCCCGGCGACTGCCAGCTCGGCGACCGAAGCGTTGGGCGTCCTGTGTGGGCCGGACTCCTTCGACGCGATGATCACGGACTACCGCATGCCGGGGATGACCGGGCTCGAGCTCGCGCGGCAGGCGGTCGCCGCATGTCCGACACTCGTCGTGTTCTTGCTCACGGGTCTCGGGCCGCCGTCGCAAACGAACCTCTCGGAATACGGAATCGCAGCCGTTATTAGCAAGCCGTTCAGCTTCGAAGAGCTCGCACACAAGCTTGAAGGCTTACTTCGCCGGGAGTTCGTCGCGCAACGGCAGCGCTCGGCGTGAGCGAGCGGTAGGAAGCGCACAAACCCGGAAGCGCCTCGCCCCGATCCGTATCGCGTCCAACCCGTCACTCGCGACGATCATGACGGGAACCTCGAGGCTTGCGAGCGCGCGAAAAGGCACGTACCATTCGCGAATGGTTGGGACGAGGTTGCGAGTGGTTGGGATGGCTTTTGTCTTCGGAGCGTTCGCGGTCGGCTGTTCCGACGACGACGAGAAGTCGGAGAGCGAACCGAAGGTCTTCGGCTCGTGCAACGAGGTGGCCGAGGCGCAGTCGTGCATGGAGGTCAACGGGAGCGCGCCGACGATCGATGACGAGCGCGAATTCTGCGAAGGCTTCGGGACGTGGTCGTCCGAGCTTTGCCCGACGACGGATCTCATCGGCTGTTGCTCCTACACTTTCGACAGCGACGCGTATCGCGATTGCTACTACACGGGCTACCCCGCAATGGCGGACGAGCTCGCCGCCGAGTGTACCGACGACTTCTACGGCACGTGGACGAACGGCGGACGCTGAGCGACACCGGGGTTCGCTACTCGGCACCACCTCCACCAACGCTCTGAGTTCGCCGGTTAGCTATGAGATTGAAGCAGGGACGGCTGCCCCATCTTCCGATGCGAGACAGGAGAGCGACATGCAGATGCGAACACTCGGTAAGCGCGGCCTCGAAGCTTCCACCATCGGCTTCGGCTGTATGGGGCTCAGCCATGAGTACGGCAACGCCATCGATCGTTCCGATCCCCGGCAAAGCAGGAGTCGATCGTGAATCAAGTGGTTCTGAAAAACGGGGTGAAGATGCCGCAGCTCGGCTTCGGGGTGTTCCAGGTGACCGACCTTGCGGAGTGCGAGCGCGCCGTCGAGGACGCGCTCCGTGTCGGTTACCGGCTCATCGACACCGCGGCTTCGTATCAAAACGAGGGCGCCGTCGGAAACGCGCTCAAGAGCAGTGGAATCGCGCGTGAGGACCTCTTCATCACGACGAAGCTGTGGCTGGCAGACACCGGCTACGAGAAGACGAAGAAGGCCTTCGACCGCTCGATGAAGTTGCTCGGTCTGGACGTTCTCGACCTCTATCTGATCCACCAGCCCTATGGCGACGTCCACGGGTCTTGGCGCGCGATGGAGGAGCTCCATCGCGAAGGCCGCATTCGCGCGATCGGCGTCAGCAACTTCCACCCCGACCGCGTGATGGACCTGATCGCCTTCAACGAGCTCGCGCCTGCGGTAAACCAGATCGAGACGCACCCGTTCAACCAGCAAATCGAGGCGCAGGCGTTCCTCGAGGAGAACGGGGTCCAAATCGAAGCGTGGGCGCCGTTCGCCGAGGGGAAGCACGGCATCTTCCAGAACGAAGTGCTCCGCTCGATCGGCGCGAAGCATGCCAAAAGCATCGCGCAGGTCATCCTGCGGTGGCTGGTCCAACGCGGCGTCGTCGCGATTCCCAAGTCCGTTCGCAAGGAGCGCATGGAGGAGAACTTCGCGGTATTCGACTTCGAGCTACAGGATACCGAGATGAACGCGATCGCGCCGCTCGACATGAAGACCAGCAGCTTCTTCGATCACCGGGATCCGGCCGTGGTGAAGAGGCTCGCGGCGCGACGGTGAAAGGGGCAAAAAATGACATCGCTCCGGTTCGACGTTGGACGTCGGGATTTTCTGATCGCCGCTGCGGGCCTGGCCGCGTTGCCGCTCGTGGGCTGCGTCTCATCGAAGAACATGAGCCGCACCTACACCCGGGAATGGGCCCAACGGTCGAGGACCCACACGTTACATCGGGCGCGAAGTCACTCCTCGCAGAACCTCCAGTAGGTCGGGCTTCGGGTCGTACGGGGGCTGGCGCGACATGTCGTTTCCGGTGTCCCAAAGCACCGGGACCATTTTTCTCGACCGCGCGGCATCCATCACGGCCGACATCCAGCGGATGCGTGAGGCGGACTCTTTCTTCTCGGTGACGCTGAATTCTCCTATGAATGCAGGGAGGTCGTTCTTCGAGCAAAAGTCGCGCATCATGTCGAAGAGTCGGTTCAACTCCTGGGAGTCGTTCGCGCTTCCCCAGGCCGGCGCCATCTTTCCCCAGCTCGCATCTTCGGTCATGCCGACGAACTGCCAGGGCGTGTAGTAGTGAACCGAAATGAAGAGCCGATGGGGGATCGTGTCCTTCGGTAACACGTAATGGGGATCGCACGTCTTCGTGATGTCCGTCGTGTAGCCGGTCACGATCAGCAAGCGCTTTGCGTTGTTGCCGCCGGTGTGTCGGACGGTATCGAGGAAGAGCTGATTGACGTGCGTCAGCGTCGCGTAAGCTTTCTCGCGCGAGCCCGCCTTCTCGAACTTCGTTTCCTCGTTCAGAGCTTCGAAGACGAGCTTCTCGTTCTTTCCCGCGAAGAACGTCGCGATCTGCGTCCAGTAAGAGCGGTACTTCTTTTCGGCCTCCGGCGTGAAGGTCTCCTGGATCTCCTTGGGGAACCGCTCCGCGAAACTCGAGTCGATCCAGCCGCGGTCCCAATGGATATTGAGGACGCAGAACATCCCCGCCCCTGTGATCCAGTCGATGACCTCGCGCACGCGTCGAAACTTGTCGGGCTGGATGCGCCCTTCTACGGCGTACGTGTCCCAAGCCACGGGCAAACGAACGGTCTTGAAGCCGAGAGCCACGAGCCTTTTGACGTACTCTTCGGTGATCGGAGGGTTCCCCCAGCCGGTTTCCCACTGAGTGACGTTCTCGAGCGTGTTGCCGATGTTGATCCCCGGGCTCATTCGCTCCACGGCGGGCCAGGCGTCGAGCTCGGCCATCGGCTCGAGCGGCGGCGGCGTGGCCGGCGACGCGTCTGTTGTCGTCTGGGTAGGCTGCGCCGCTCCGGGAGAAATCGCCGCTGCGGGCGCTTCGCAAGGCTGGCGCTGACAGGCAGTCGAACCAATCGAGACGGTGACGACGATCGCGCACGCGAGGCGGCGTGCCTGACTGAGGAGCATGGAGGACGGGACTTTAGATCAGCTTTGGTGGTCTCGTGGCCCGACTCGTCTTCTCGTCATCGAGCGGCGTGCACCTCACGAGTTCTGATCCCGTCGGCCAAGAGTTCCGCATTGAGTCTTCCGACTTTCGAAGAAACGCCGGGGTGACCCTTTCTGTGGGCGATCCGTCACTGCCAGGTCATCGTGAGGAGAACCCCGCCGTTCGGCCGCGTTTACCTGCTCGCCTCGCTCACCGCCTCGACGCTCATCGCGTGCGGAACCGACGGCCCACCGGCTGCCACGGCAACCGGCGGTGCGCCGGGAAACACGACTGGTGGGAGCGTTGGTGCGAGCGGCTCGGGCGGAACCGCCGGCATCACGGTCACTGGAGGTAGCGGCCCGTCCGTGACCGGCGGCTCGGCGGGTGCCGACGCAACCGGTGGCGTCGGCGGTACGGCGGGAACGAGCGTCGGCGGCAGCCCTGTCGGAGGCGCAACCGGCGGAACACCAGCAGGAATGGGCGGCCTTTCGGGAGCGGAGAGCGGTGGGGGACCGGCAGGGAGCGGTGGCACCGCGGGCGCCGGTATGAGCGGCGCAGCTGGCTCGGGTTCGCCCGGCGGTGCGGGAGGCTCGGCCGGCTCCGTCGGATGCGGATTGACCGGCTCGCCGACGAGCGGAACCTACCGCATCGACGTGAACGGCCTCGAACGCGAGTTCAACATCAGGATTCCTGCCAATTACGATCCGAACGTCCCCTACCGCCTGATCTTCGCCTGGCACTGGCTCACCGGTACGGCAGCGCGAGTGCAGAGCGCCGGCTACTACGGGCTCGAGAGTCGTTCGGGGGGATCGACGATCTTCGTGGCAGGACAGGGGCTCGATTCGAACGGAGACATGGAGTACGGGTGGCCCGACTCGAACGGCCGGGACGTCGCGTTCGCTCGCGCGCTCCTCGACTGGGTCCGGACGCGCTACTGCATCGACAGCAAGCGCATCTTTTCGACCGGCTGGAGCTACGGAGGCATGTTCTCGAACCGCCTCGGTTGCCAAATGGGCGATGTCTTCCGGGCCATTGCACCGATGTCCGGCAGCGGTCCGTCTCGATCGGGGTGCGTGGGTCAGGTAGCGGCGTGGATTTCTCACGGGGATCAAGATCCCACCGTCTCGCTCGCCTCTGGACAGGGAAGTCGAGACTATTGGCTCGGTACGAACCATTGCACGATGACTTCGATGCCGACCGACCCGAGCCCGTGCGTGGCCTATCAGGGATGTGATGGTGGTTTCCCGGTTCACTGGTGCGTTTTTGCCGGTGGTCACATGCAGCCGAACTTCGGTTCCGCGGCCATCTGGGCCTTCTTCTCTCAATTTTGATCCGAGCACTCATCCTTCCGATAGCGCTGCTGATCAGCGCTTGCTCCGGCGATCCGGACGGCCCCGGCGGCTCCGCGAACGAACCGCCGGGAGTGCGTTTCGTCGGACGTGTGGACGAGACCGACGCTCCGAACGTGCGTTTCGCCTGGTCGGGCACCGGCGTCGTCGTCCGCTTCAGGGGTACGTCGCTGAGCGCACGGCTCAGTGGCGGCCAGCAGTACGCCGTGCTCGTCGACGGCGAGCTGCGGCCGAAGCTCGTCTCGTCCGGCGCCGCCAGCGTCGTCGCCGAAAATCTCGAGGACGGCACTCACGTCGTCGAAATCTACCGGCGCACGGAAGCGAACCAGGGCGAGTCCACGTTCTCGGGCTTCGAGCTCGGCGCCGGGACTCTTCTCGCCCCGCCCGCGGCGCCGAATCGTCGAATCGAAATCGTCGGCGACTCGATCCGATGCCCGTCTATTACGACCGAATTCTTCCGAGCCGGCCGGATAGCACCTGGACGTTCTCGGCCTGGCAACCGCAGGCGGTCGTGATCAACCTCGGCACCAACGACTTCAGCACGATGGTCGATCCGACGCAGGCTGAATTCGAGGCGGCCTACGTAGCTCTGCTCGAGCGAATTCGCGCGGTGTATCCCGACGCCGTCATCTTGTGCACCCTCGGGCCGGGTTCGGGCGCGGAGCATACGACGCCGTTCGGATACATCACGAACGCGGTGCAGGCCCGCGTTGCGCAAGGGGACGCCAAGGTCACGACCTTCGAGCTCCCTCCAACGAATTCGAGTGACGGCTACGGCTGCGATTGGCACCCGAGTTTGCTGACTCACCAGCGGATGGCCGACGCGCTCGTCACCACGTTGCGCTCCGAGCTCGGCTGGTGATCCGCGCTCCTCTGTCCTGAATCGCCCCATCGCACCGCGACTCAAATCCGAATCTCGCTTCACCTGAAAGCGGCTTTTCGGTCGTGCACCAGCGATGAGCCGTTCTTGCTGGCTCGAGTCACTGCCGCGGTGACCCCTGCTCAATGCGCGCCACACAGGAACCGCTATCGTTCGTCAATCGCTACAGAGGAGCTGTGTTTCAGCTCTGCGCGCTTTTTGCGCTGACGATTGCCTGCTCAGACGAAGCGTCTGAGGTTCAGAACTCGACCGGCGGCCAGGCGACGGGCGGCGTTTCAGGCGCAGGCGGTACCCAAGCCGCGGGCAACGGCGGTGTCCCGACAGCAGGCTCGGGCGCGCTCGGCGGGGCGAGCGTTGGCGGCGCGCAGGTTGCCGGCTCTGCGCAAGGAGGTTCCGCCACTGGTGGCGCTGGTGGCAGCGCCACCGGTGGCGGAGTCACAGCGGGCTCGACCTCTGGAGGCGCGGGAAGCGGCGGTCAGGCCGCGACCGGCGGCGCATCAACAGGCGGTCTGTCGACGGGCGGCGCGTCAGCGGGCGGGGGCGGCGTATCGGCAGGCGGCGGCTCGTCGGGCGCAGCGGGCGGCACGTCCATGCCATGCCCCACGGGCGGTTGGACCCCCGGCGATCAGAGGATCACGCTGATGCACGGCGGCGTCGCGCGCGTGTACGAGGTTCACGTGCCACCGGGCTACACGGGCACCACGCGCGTGCCGCTCATGATGACCATCCACGGTGCTCACAACACGATCAACCTCGTCAAGGGCTGGTCGCAAATGAATCCGGTCGCCGACGCGAACGGGTTCATAGTCGTCTACCCGCAGGGTCTCGATTGCTGGAACTCGGGGGGTATTCTTCCTGGCTGCACCGCTGCGGACGACGACGTTGGATTTCTCACGACCGTCGTCAGCGATGTCGAGAGTCACGCGTGCATCGACCCGAAGCGGGTGTACGCCACCGGAATCTCGAACGGAGCCATGATGGCCCAGCACATGGGGTGCGTGAAAGCGGACATCTTCGCGTCGGTGGGAGGCATTGCGGGCCCGTCCGGGAGTTGCAATCCGTCGCGCCCGATCTCGGTCGCATATTTTCACGGCACCGAAGACCAAACGGTGGGCTTTTCGAGCGCTGCGCCGAACGCCAGGGGCTGGGCAATGCGTAACGGTTGCGGGACCACGCCCGTCGAGACCTACAACATGGGGTCGACCCGGTGCGAAACCTACCAGGGTTGTCGCGAGGGTGTCGAAGTCGTCTTCTGCACGATCACCGGAATGGGCCATTGCTGGCCGGAGGACTCGCGTTGTGGCCCGGGCGGTGGGCCCGAGTTCGCGGTCACCGACTTCAAAGCAAGTCCGTTCATGTGGGAGTTCTTCAAGCGACATCCGCTTCCGTAGCCGACAGGAGTGTCTCATGCGAACGACCGGAATCTCGACCTCGATGCTCGACACTGCACGGAGGTGGACACTCGTCGTTTCGGCAATCGCCACTCTTCCGAACGTCGCGCGGGCTAGCGAGACCACCATGACGACGCCGCCGTCAGGCTACGACTCGAACCGAAGCGGCATTCAGCACGGCACGGTCATGTCGACGACGTATCCAGCGGGAAGCTTCGGGATGAAGAACCTGCGTGTCTACCTGCCGCCCGGATACTCGACGGCGAGGAAGTACCCCGTTGTCTATATTCATCACGGTTTCGGGGGCGACGAGACGAGCTGGACCAACGGTGCCCACGGCCACTACATCCTCGACAACTTGCTCGCCGACGGGAAGGCGGTTCCCATGATCCTCGTCATGCCGAACAACAGCATGGCGGGACCGAGCGACTTCAACGGTTACGCTCAATACGAGACGATCCTCATCCCGAACCTGATTCCCTACATTGAGGCGACTTTCTCCGCCGCAACCGATCAACCGAATCGCGCCATCGCGGGGCTCTCCATGGGTGGAGGGATCAGTTTCAATTCGGGCTTCAAGAACATCGACACCTTCGCGCACATCGGTCCGTTCTCCGCGGCGCCGAACACGGGGTCCCCCACTCAGAACATCCGTGATGCCGCGGCGGTGAGGCAAATGGTGAAAACCATCCTGATCACTTGCGGTTCGGCGGACGGTCTCATCACGAACAGCCGCAACTACGACCAGTACCTCGATCAGAACAACATCACTCACGAGTTCCTGGTCGATCCTGGACAGGGTCATACGACCACCGTGTGGAGCCGAAGCTTTTACTACTTTGCCCAACGCATCTTCAAAACCTCCGGTGGCGGGGGCATGGGCGGTGCGGGCGGCATGGGCGGTGTCGCCGGCAGCGGCGTGGGCGGCGCTGCCGGCAGTGGTACGGCCGGGCGCGGCGGTATGGGAATGGGAGGTATTGGGATGGGTGGCGTGGGAATGGGTGGCGCAAGCGCCGGAAGCGCAAACGGCGGAAACGCGATGGGCGGAAGTGGCAATGGCGGCGCTGCGGGAAGCGCGGGCAACGGCACCGCTGGCGGCGGCGGTGACATGGCTGGAGCCGCCGGGAGTGCGGCGGGTGGCGTGTCTCAAGGCGGCGCAGCGGGAATCTCTGGCTCGAGCACGATCGGCGGCGCTCCTGCGACCGGCGGAGCGACGCCAACGACGGGTGGGACGGGCGGCGCCGCTCCGACGACCGGCGGCGGACCATCGACGGCTGGAAGCGTCAACGGACCTGGCGCCGAACCGATAGCCGCGGACGACGGCGGTTGCGGCTGCTCGCTTCCGGGATCCAAGTCGAGGACGCCGCTCTTCAGCCTCTTCGCGGCGGCTGCGACACTCGGCTTCTTGAGGGCGCGAACAGGACGACGGCGAAGCGCTCGGAGCTGATGAGCCCGCGAGGTACGGCAGGATGACCGGAAAGGTCGGACCAGCTCTGTTGGTGTTTGGCTGTTGCGCGACTGCCTGCGGCGCGACCGACGACACTCCTGACCCAAGAGGGTCGGCAGGCACGGCGTCTGGCGGAACCGCAAGCGGCGGAGCTGGAACCGGAGGTACGGCAACCGGTGGAACTGGAACCGGAGGTACGGCAACCGGTGGAACGGCGACGGGTGGTGCCGGAGCGGCCGGAGCGGCAACCGCTGGAACAGCGGGTGGAGCGGGGATTGGCGGCGGTGCGAATTGCTTTCCGCCCATCACCGACTTCGCTGCGCGTGATGGGGGACTGGGCTCCGCAGAGCGAGAGATTGTTCAGATTCCCACCGGAGATTCCGTCTCTCTGTTTCGACCAAGCGATGCAAACTTCGGCAAAGACGGCTGCCGGTACCCCCTTTTGGTTTGGGGAAACGGGTCAACCAATACGGTCGATATTTGGGCGGGCCATCTCTCTCGTGCAGCAAGCTTTGGCTTCGTCGTCGTAGCACCCGAGCAAACCCAGGTGAACGCAGGTCACATGAACGCCGCGCTCGACTACGTGATTGGACTGTCCGGGGACTCGGGCAGCGCCTACTACGACAAGATCGACACTTCGAAGCTCGGAGCGACGGGCTATTCTCTCGGCGGCGCGGGAGCGATGCAGGTCGCTTCCAACGAGCGTATTCGCGCAACGTTCATTTGGGACTCGTTCGGGAATTGTTCCTCGCTGCATGGCCCACTCGGGACGATCGTTGCGTCCGACGGAATCGGCGGACTCGATCTGATTGACAGCTGTCCTCCCCCGGCTTTCGGGATGGAAGCGGTAGGGACGACTCACACTTCCATCCTCGGTTATCCGGGAGGTTTTGGCGGTCCAGGGGCGCAAACCCCCTATGCTCAAGAGGGCTACGTCGCCTGGTTCAGGTGGCATTTCATGGGGGATCCCGCGGCGGAAGCCTTGTTCGCGGGCGCGTCTTGCGGCTTTTGTACGAGGGACGGCATCACCGTCCGGAAGAACGGCATCGACTGACCACGCGTCAGCGCACGGGATCGATCGTGCAGTCTCCGCGGCAGCGACCGGCGCCGTTGTCCGGGCCCTCGTCGCATTCCTCGAAATCCGCCTGGACCACGCCGTCGCCACAGCGCTCGCCGTAGTGGCAAGTCGGGCCGCATTCTCGGTAGCCGCCGTCGTTCTCACCGTCGTCGCAGTCCTCGAAGGGTGCTTGCACCATGCCGTCCCCGCAGCTCGGACCGGGGACGCAGCCCGCGGCGCAACCGCCGTAGAGGCTCGTGTTCGACCCGTCGTCGCATGCCTCGCCTTCGTCGACGTGACCGTCGCCGCAGAAGGGTGGAAGTGTGCAGTCCGGATTGCACGTTCCGTGCTCGCCCGTATTCCCGTCCCTGCCCAAATCGCAGGCCTCGTCGGGCGTCACGACGCCGTCGCCGCAAACCGGCTCGCACACGCTCCTTCCGGCCAAGAAGTTCGTGAGCGTGAGCCAGTAGTTCGAGCCGCTACCGAACCGCTCCGCCTGGAACACGACCGCCTCGTAGATGTGTCCCGTGGTCAGGGACAGGTCGAGGTCCCCCGCGGGCGTGCACGCCTGGCCAACGCACGTCGCGGCATGCCCATTCATTCCGAGCGCGACGGTTCCGTAGGTGCGGTCATGAACGCCGCCAAGGTCGAGGGCGAGGCGACCGTTGATGAAGACCCACACGTCGTCGTCGCCGCTGAAATTCAAGACTTCGTTGCCCTTGAATTCGAACCAGTAGCGAAGCTCGCTCGAAAACAAAGAGTTGTGGCTCTGATTTTCGTTGCCGAGGCCCATCCCGTCGATGGGAAAGAATCCGCCGAGCGTGACCCACGGCGCATCGACCGCGCTATCCATCGAGTACGAGCCGTTCGTCTGCCGCGCGAGCCGCAGCGTGCGATCGACGCGCTGATTGATTCCGGAGACGTCCCGATACCACTGGTCGAAGTACGTTTTCCCAGCCGTGAGGTTGATCGGCGCCGCGTCGGTGCCGGTGTAGACGGGCTTCCTGTCCGCGCCGAGCAACGCCTGCACGATGCCCGTCTGGAGCGTGCAGCAGTATGGGCCGAAGTCCGGATGGCCGATCGGGTTCGTATTGCCCGGTCCCATCCAGCTCTGGAAATGCAGAAAATCGCGAATCACGACGGGGATGTCGATGGCGGGCGGCGGATCGTCGATGAGCGTCGTGCAGTCGTAGCCGCGCTCGAGCTTGCACGAGGGGCCGCACCCGTCGCCCGCGAGATCGTTTCCGTCGTCGCACTCCTCGCCCGCGGTCGCGAGCAAAATACCGTCGCCGCACGCGGACACGCATTCACCGACGGCGCTCGTCGCCGTGCCGCAGCGAGGCTCGTCTTTGCAGGAGGGCGAGCACCCATCGTACGGGCGGACGTTTCCGTCGTCGCACTGTTCGGAGCCCTCGCGAGTGCCGTCGCCGCACACGGTGCGCCGGCACGATTCGCGTTCTGGGCAGACCCAGCCGTCCTCGAGCCGGCAATTCTCGTCGCAGCCGTCGCCGGGGTCCGTGTTGGCGTCGTCGCAGGTTTCGCGGCCGAGAACCATGCCGTCACCGCAAGTCGGTCGACACGCCGCGCCTGGACGGGGGCACGTGAACCCGTCTTCGAGCTCGCAGGTATCGCTACAGCCGTCGCCCGACGCGGGAGCTCCGGTCGCTTCCTCCGTGCCGTCATCGCAAGTCTCGGTCCCCGCGACCACCGAGTCCCCGCAGTGGACGGTCGTGACACATGGGCTGCCCGGAGTCGGACAGGCGTGGTTCGACTCGATCTGGCTGCACTCGGCGGTGCAGCCGTCTCCCGACTGCGCGTTTCCGTCGTCGCACACCTCGCCGTCTCGATTGATGAGGCCATCGCCACAGAACGCCGGAGCGTCGCCGCCCGAGCCCGCATCACCTCCGCTGCCGCCCTTTCCCGTTCCGCCGCCGACGGTGATCACCCCGCCGCCTCCCCCGCGCGAAGCACCGCCCGCCCCGCTGCCGTTACCGGCGCCGCCTGCACCGTCGCCTCCGAGGCCACCAGGTGGAGCGCTGGACGAAGAGCACCCCACGACAGCCAGCAGCACGCTCAAGACGGAGACGCGAGACGTTACGCGCAACATCGGCAGGTTGTATCGAGTTAGCAGCGAACCCGTCACTCAACAAGCCGAGCGCACGAGACGCATTTGCGAACAACCCACGACCCAAATCCGATCTTCTAGACGCCAGCTCGAGCGCGCGTCATAGCGAGTCGAGAGTGGGGGTCTTCACGACTCCGGAGAACGCCGTATCGGAGCAGATCTTGCATGAAGCGCCCACGAACATGTCGTGCCCGGCCTGGTCGCCCATGAAGCGCCAGCGCATCCAACCGATGTACGCTTCCTGCGCTTTCGCGGTGCCGGCGACTCGATTGTGATCGATCCCGGCTAGCGCGGCGCCGAAGGCGGGCTGCGTCGAGCCCGTCACGGCCGAGCTGATCGACGTCCAGTTGAACGTCGTGTCCATGTCGCCGCCGACGACACCCCAGGGAGCTTTCAGGTTTCTTACGTTTCCGTTCGACGCGAAGATGAACGTCGACGTAATGCGGGCGTTGCTTCCGACGGTGATCGCGCCACCGCCGCCTCGCGAATAGCCGGTCGATCCGATCTTGGTCGCGTCGATCTTGCCGCAATCGCCGCCCGAGGGATTGTTCGCGAGGCGAAGGACGTAGTCGATCGCGGCGTTCATGTGGTCGGCGGTGACTTCCGTTTGCTCGGGTGCGACGACGACGAACCCGTACGTTGCCACGCGCGAGAGAAAGCCCTGCCAAATGTCGACCGTATTCGTGTGGCCGTTGCCCCACACGAGGACGGGGTGCCTCACGCCGTTCTGACCGTACTTTGCGGCGGCCGGGCGGAAGACGGCCACTCTGTCGGTTCCGAGCGCGCTGTCGCCCGTGTTCCGCTCGGCGACGGCCGGACCGAAGCCGCCGTCTCGCGCTGTGTAGTCTGCAATCGGGGCGAAGGCCGCACCCGTAACGACTGCGCATTGACCACCGGGAAAG
>JADMIO010976171.1_pt1 | contig 27521 bp, 19 predicted proteins | sample 8958161 | NCBI WGS metagenome assembly JADMIO01 (sample SAMN16585339, study PRJNA669376) | soil metagenome | isolation source: Crop rotation soil | place: USA: Cullars Rotation, Alabama | collected 2011
CGGGCAGGCCGACGGCGGTCCAGTTTCGATGCGTGAGATTGATGTGGCTGAAGGAAAACGCCCGGGGAATGAAGGACTCGTCGCCGGGATTGAACTGCCGCTCGACCCAGTACGGCCAGACCCAGTCGAGGTTGTTCTGGATCGCCTTGGTGTTCACCAACCCGCGGGCGTGAAACAGCATGCCGGCGCGCAGCAGTTCGATGGGTTCGCCGACCTCGGACGGCTGGGCGAAATTGCGGAGACTGGCGAGCAGGCTGACCGGGTCCAGGAATCCATAGGCGCGCGCGGCGCGCGTAACGAGAAACCGGGTGGGCAGCAGGTTGAGAAACATGGGAGAAGGGGGACAAATCATAGTCCCGGATGAACGACAGAAGTGCCCGGATGATCGCCCTTTCCGGAGCGAATCCAACTGTCGTAACTCTCACTCCGTCAGTCGCGTAGCAAAGATTCCGGCGGGCGGCATGAACCGCGTTCCGGGCGGCGGCTCGGGCGCGATCCGAAGCAAAAAAGGCGCACGTCGTGGGCGCACCTCCCGCGAGGACCATGGTCTAGACCGGATGACTGCGGAACGCGAACCGGCCGACGTAATTGTGATCGGCGGTGGGGTGTCGGGCCTGGCCGCCGCGGCCGAACTCGCCCGACAAGGTCGGCGGGTGACCTTGCTCGAGGCCCGGCCACGGCTTGGCGGGCGGATTTTCACGATTCGCTCCAAGCCCGGGACGCGACCGGTGGAGCTGGGCGCGGAGTTTGTTCACGTGGGCAATTCCGATCTCTGGCGGCTGATTCGGGACGCGAGGCTCCGTGTGCGCCAGCTTCCGGATCGCCACTGGCTGCGCGCGCGAGACGCATGGGAAAGAATCCGCGATCTCGACCAGCGATTGGCCTGCGTGACGGGCAAAATCAAACCACGCCAGGCGGGCCGCATGTCATTCGGCGCCTATTTTCGGCGACACCCTGCCGTGGCGCGCGGACCCGCCTGGATGCTGGCCCGTAGTTTTGTGGAAGGATTTGAAGCCGCCCCCTTGGATCGAATTAGCGCGCGGTCACTGGCGGGAGAGACGATGGACGAGCCCCACCAGTATGCGATGCCGGGTGGCTATGACCAGGTGGTGACCGCGCTCGCGGAAAAGGCGGCGCGTCACGGCGTGGAGATCCGCACGCGCGCTGAGGTTGGATCGATTCGGTGGCGGCGCGGGGAGGTGGAAGTCCTGGCGCGCGGAAGCAGGCGTCAGGCGGGAAGAAAATTTACCGCGCGTGCGCTGGTGGTGACGGTGCCCTTGGGCGTGCTCCAAGCCCGGCGCGGACCGGGTGCGCTGCGGTTCGATCCGCCACTGCGCCAGCAGCAGCGTTGGATCGATGGAATGGAGATGGGGCATGTCGTGCGGCTGGCGGTGCGCTTCGATGCGCGTTCCTGGCGTCGGCTGGCGGCGTCGTTTCCGGCGCGGGTGCGCAGCGGATTTGGGTTTGTTCACTCGCTGGTCGAGGGCGTTCCCGTCTGGTGGTCGCTCGCGGACGATCCGCTGCTGGTCGGCTGGGCCGGCGGCCCGGCGGCGCGAGCGCTCCTGCGGCTGTCGCCCGCGACGCGCCGTCGCCGGGCCCTACAGTCGTTGGGAAAAATCCTGGGAGTCCCGGCCGCGACCTTGCGGCGGGCGGTCGAAAATTGGGAAGGCTGGGATTGGACGCACGATCCCTACAGTCGCGGCGCGTACAGTTTCACGGCGGCGGGGCAGGATGCGACTGCGGCGAAACTGCGTCAGCCCATCCAAGGGACAATTTTTTTTGCCGGCGAAGCCGTGGCCGAGGGGGCGGAAGTCGGGACGGTGCACGGCGCGCTGAGCAGCGGCCTGCGGGCGGCGCGGGAGATCGGCCGCGAAGCGCGCCGGCTGCGGGGAACCACAAAGTGAAATACCGGACCCTGTCTCATGCCCGCGAAAGCCTCACGTCCGACCCGATCTGCTTCCTCCCGGTTGGCGAGGGCCGCCTACATCACTCCGATGAAGGCGCTGGGCACCGAGCAAGTGCCGACGGGGCATTGGCGCTGTGAGATCAAGTTCGACGGTTACCGCGCGGTAGCCGTGCTGAACGACGGCGATGTGGAGTTGTGGTCGCGCAATCACAAACCGCTCGGGCCGGATTATCCCGAGGTGGTCACTGCGCTGGCGCAGGTGAAGTGCCGCAACGCCGTGCTCGACGGGGAAATGGTCGCCCTCGACGCCGCGGGCCGGTCGCGGTTCCAGTTGTTGCAAGGGCGCGAACTCGGGGAGCGACCGAACATCGTGTTCTATATTTTCGATCTCATGCACCTCGACGGCCGGGATCTGACGGCGCTGCCGCTCGAGGACCGGCAAAAGATTCTCGCGACGCTGCTGAAGAAACCGAAGTCGCCGCTGCAGCTGTCCCCGTGGTTCGACGTCGATCCAGCCGAACTGATGGCCGCGGCGCGGAAGCAGGGACTGGAGGGGATCATCGCGAAGCGTCCGGGCTCGGTCTATGAATCCGACCGCCGCAGCGGCGCGTGGTTGAAGTGCAAGGTGCTGAGCGAACAGGAATTCGTCATCGGCGGTTTCACGCCGCCGCAGAACAGCCGTGCCTATTTCGGGGCGATCCTGATCGGCTACTACGAAAAGGGAAAATTGCTCTACGCCGGAAAGGTCGGCACGGGATTCAACCACCGGCTGCTCGAGACGCTGCACGCGCAATTCCTGAAGCGTCGGCAGGCGGAGTGTCCGTTTGCCAACCTGCCGATGGAGCGGAAGTCGCGCTTCGGCACGGGCATGCCGCGCAGCGAAATGGCGAAGGTCACCTGGATCAAACCGGAACTGGTCGCGCAGATCAAATTTGCCGAATGGACCCACGACGGCGTCCTGCGTCAGCCGGTCTTCCTCGGACTGAGAAAAGATAAGGCGGCGAAGGCGGTCCGGCGGGAGGCGAGTGGGGTGGGGTAACGTGGCACGGTTCTCCCGCGCAGTCTCGAACCCAAAAGCGAACTCCATCACGGGCCAGGAGACCCGTGCCACGTCAGGCTACTTCAGTGCGCCTTGCTCTGCCACTGCGCGTCGTTGTCCTTCGCGATCCGGGCCATCGAGCGGCGGGTGAGCACTGAGCTGTCGTCCTGGCGCGGGGTGATCGGCTTGGCGGCGGCGCCGGACTTCGCGATGAGCCACACGTCTTTGCCGTCCTCGCTGCGGATCTTGAACAGGTGCCACTCGCCCTTGAGCTTCTTGCCGGAGAGATAGAGCTTCAGGTCCCCGCTCGCGTAGCTGCCGCCGAGCAATTGGTAGGTGCCGATGTCCCACACCATCACGGTGCCGCCGCCGTACTGGCCCTTGGGGATCGTGCCTTCAAATTTGAGATAGCCGATCGGGTGATCCTCGACGGCGAAGGCCGCGCGCTTGATGCCGGGTTCGGTGGCGACGCCCTTGGGCACCGCCCAGGATTTCAGCGTGCCGTCCATCTCCAGCCGAAAATCGTAGTGCAGGCGCGTGGCGGCGTGCTTCTGGATCACAAAGCGTCCGGAATTTCCACTCGTGCGCTTGCCGACGACGGGCCCCGGCTCCTTGGTCTTCGAGAAGTCACGCTTGGCGTCATAGGCCGACAGGTCCGGCGCCGGGGCCTTGGGCGCGGTTTGGGCGGCGAAGGCCTTCGGGAGTTTCTGCTTCAGCGTCAGCACCGGCGCGAAAAGGTCGCCGAGTTTCTTCAGCCGCTTCAGCGCGGCGTCGGGCGAGAATGACAGGTCGGTGGGTTTCTTCAGCTTCTTCAATTCCTCCCAAGTGACCGGCATGGAAATGTACGGTTCGTCGCGTTTTCCACGCATGGAATAAACCGCGACCGTGGTCTTCGACATGTTGTTCTGGCTCCAGTCGATCATCACGCGGTTGCGGCGACGGGTTTTGTCCATCTGGCTGACGACGAGATCCGGGTGCTGCTGCTCGAGCAGCTCGGCCACGGCCTTGGCGAAGCTGCCGGTGGCGGCGTAGTTGGTCTTCGTGTTGAGCGGGACGTACAGCTGGATGCCCTTTGAGCCTGAGACCTTCGGGAAGGATTTTAGGCCAAGTCCGTCCATGATCTCCTTCACGAGAAGCGCCACGCGCACGCAGGTGCGGAGGTCGGAGCCCTCGCCGGGGTCGAGGTCAAACACGACATGCGTCGGCCGGTCGAGGTGGGGCACGCGGTGCAGGAAGGGATGCAGCTCCAAGCCGGCGATGTTGGCGCACCAGGCGAGCGTGTGGGCGTCGTTGATCAGGATGTAGTTCACTGAACCCGCCTCGTGCCGGCGGCTGACGGCGTAGGTCTTGATCCACGGCGGCGCGAACTTGGGCGCGTTCTTCTCGTAGAATTTCTCGCCGGCGATTCCGTCGGGAAAGCGAATGAGCGTGATCGGACGGTTTTTGAGATGCGGCAGGATGTACGGCGCGACCGCGACGTAGTATTGGATCATCTGCCCTTTGGTGAAACCCGTTTTCGGGAAAAACACCTTGTCGAGGTTGGAGAACTTCACCTCGGGAGTGGAGGAGCGCGCCATGGTGGAATGCGCCGCACTGCGGCGTTAGGCGGCCTTCTTCTTGCCCTTCTTCACGGGCTTTGTCTTCGGCGCGGCGTCCTTCAGGCTCTGCTGCAGCACCGCGGCGAGATCGATCACGTTCGTGGCCTTCTTCGGCTCGTGGCCGGCTGGCAGTTCCTTGCCGCCGCTCTTCACTTTCTTGTCGATGAGCTTCATCAGCGCGGACCGGTAATCGTCGGTGTAGCGCTCGGGATCCCAATCCTCGGACATCTGGTTCACCAGCGTCTTCGCCATCGTGAGCTCGCGCGTGCCCAGTTTCTTCTCGGCCGGAACCGAAATCGCCGAGGGCGAAACGAGTTCATCGGCAAAGCGCATCAGTTCCAGCACGAGCAGGTTGCCGTTGGCTTTCACCGCGGCGAGATGCTGGCGGGTGCGGATGATGACCTTGGAGATGCCCGCCTTGTTGGTGTCGGCGAGGACCTCGCGCAGCAGGTTGTAGGCGGGCGCGCCGCCTTTCTGCGGCTCGAGGTAATAGGGGCGGTGAAAATAAATCGGGTTGATCTGCGCGAGGTCGACGAAGTCCACGATGTCGATCGTGTCGGTGGCCTCGAGGTCCACGCGTTTGAAATCCTCCTCCTTCAGCACGACGAACTTGCCCTTCTCGTACTCGTAGCCCTTCACAATCTCATCCCACGGCACCTCTTTGCCGTCCACCTCGGCGACGCGCTTGTAGTTGACGGGACTGAGATCCTTCTGGCGCAGCAGCCGGAACTTGAGTTCCTCGGTGCGGCTCGCGTTTTGCAAGGCGACGGGGATGCTCACGAGGCCGAAGCTGATGGATCCTTTCCAGATGGCGCGCATGGGGTCATGGACTTCGCTTCCGGGGCTTGGTTCGCGGCGAAACGGGGGTTTTTTTGCGTGCGCGGGAAGGTCGCGAAACGGGTTTCGCGGCGCGAGTGGTGGCGGTTTTCTTCTTCTTTGGTTGGGGCCAGCCGTAGCCGGGCCAGCTCGTTCGTGGCTCCTCGGCAATCGACTCGATGGGCGGGGCTTCCGGTGGTTTGGGGCCGACGCCGAGGAGATGCGCCAGCGTCATCGCGTCGTAGGGCGCGCGCGTCTTCACGTCGTTATCGAAGTAAACGTACACCGCGCGCCCGGCCGGGCGGGGCGGGATGACGGGTGCGGTGAGCTGGACGCGTGGCGGATTCTTCCCGTCATGCCAGGCCCGGATTTTGCGCGCCCATTCCTGTAGGGCGGCGTCGGTGTAGCCGCTCACGTACAGTCGCTCGTCCCCGTGGAGCCGCACGTAAATGAAGTCCGCGGTCACGTCCTCCATGAAAGGCCACTTGCCCGCGGTATCGGCCACGACGAGCGCGACGTTGTAGCGGCGGAGCAAAGCGATGAAGCCGGGTTGCTGGAACGACGCATGTCGCACTTCCAGCGCGTGGCGCAGCGGACGATGCGGGCCCGGCTTCAGCCAGGTCGCCTTGACCTTGTCGTTGTGCTGTCGCGCGAGCTGGAGCGCCGCGGAGGTGTCCCGTGGCAGCAGCTGGAAGAAACTTTCCAGTCGCTCGGCATCATAGGGCATGCTGGGCGGGAGCTGCCAGAGGAACGGGCCGAGCTTGGCACCCAGGCTCAGCACGCCCGAGGCGAAGAAATTGGCGAGGGGGACGGCGATATCCTTCAGCCGCCGAATGTGGGTGATGAACCGGCCACCTTTGACGGCGAAGAGGAAATCGTCCGGCGTTTCCTTCGACCAGCTGGCGTAGCTCGCCGGCAATTGCAGCGAGTAGAACGTGCCATTGATCTCGATGGACGAGACCTGGCGGCTGGCGTAGGCGAGCTCCTCGCGCTGGACCAACTCGCGCGGGAAAAACGTCCCGCGCCACGGCGCGTACGTCCACCCCGAGATGCCTATGCGAAGTTCAGGCATCGGGGATGGGACGGGACACGCCGGTGGGGTCAGGACGACGAATGCTTCTTCTTCCCGCCGCCGTCCTGCTTGTTGACGGTGGCCCAGGCGCGCTTCTCGGCGGTCTTGGTGCTCAGCCCTTTCTTCTCGTAGCTCTCCTCGATGTGCTGAGCCTGCCGCTTCTGTTTGTTCGTGTAGCTGCTCTTGTCGCCTTGTGGCATGGTGGAAATGCACGCGCGACCGGAGCCGCTGCGCGCGGTTGAGGTTTTGGTTTTCCCGGCGGTGCCGGGCGTGATTTCCCTTAGTGCGCGCGAAGGCGACTTGGTTCGCAGCCCCCGGATTTTTTTCGGCCGCGACCTGGACCCGGGCTCAGGCCTCGACGGGTTTTCCCTCCGCCGACAGTTTCAGCCGGGGCAGCGGCTCTTCCGCCGGCCCGGAAATCACCTCACCGGTCGGCTGGAAGCGCGAGCCGTGACACGGGCAGTCCCACGTCTGCTCGGCCTTGTTCCAGCCCACGATGCATTGCAAATGCGTGCACACCGGCGAGCACAGCGAGATCTCGCCATTCGGCGCGCGGTAAGCGGCCACTTTCTTGCCGCCGAGATTCAGGATCCGGCCCTCCTTCCGACGCAGGGCGGCGGTCGAGTCGCCTTCGGCCTTCGCGAGCCAATCCCGCACCATGTAGTAGGGATAGTCCTTGTTCTCCTTGAGGTAAGTCCACGTGCCGCCGATGACCTTCTTGCGGTGAATGTCGAAGAGTTCCTGCCAGGGGTTCTTCCGCCGCAGGACCGCGTCCACCGCCATCATGGCGCCGAGCGTGCCGAAGGTCATGCCATTGCCGGAAAATCCCGTGGCCGCGAATTGGTGCGGGGCGGTTTCGCCGATGAGCGGCAGGCCGTCGTTGGTCTCGATGACCTGCCCCGACCAGCGATGATCCATCTTCGCGCGCGGGGCGATGGAGCGAAATTTTTCCTCGAGCCGGCGATAGGCGCCCTCGGTATCGTGGTCCTGCCCGGTCTTGTGATCCTCGCCGCCGAACACCGCGTAGTCATATCCGCGGCGGCGTTCGACCCGGAGATAATAGTACGGATCACCCGTATCCCACCACGAGGCCATCGGCAGGGCGCCCGGGGTCATCCGCGCGCCCAAGGCGTAGCTCGTGTACAGGGAGAGTTTGGTCTGGAGCAGCAGCGCGGGGGCCGTCCCGGTGTTACCCATCAGGGGCGTATGGGTCGCCAACACGAGGTAGTGGCCGCGGACCCGATGACCGCCGGCCTTGACCGCCAGTGGCCGCTCCAGGACTTCCTCGACTGCGGCATTTTCGAACACGTGGCTGCCCCGGCCCGGGATCTGCCGGAGCAGGGCCGCAAGGTATTTGCGGGGATGGAAAATCGCCTGGTGGGGAAACCGAATGCCCGGCACGGCGAATCCCGGCACGGCCGGCAGGTACTGCGCCGATATGCCCAACTCGCGGGCGGCGGAGCTTTCTTTTTTCAGGTCGCGGACCGCGCTGGAATTCGCGCCAGCCGGCGCGTGCAGATAGCCCGGAACCCAGTGAAAATCGCAGGCAATATCCCGGGCACGGATCAGGGTCACGATCTGGTCAATCGCGGCGCCGCCTGCGTCCCAGACGGCCCGCGCCGCCTTTGCGCCGAAAATCTTGCTGAGCCGGTGCAGGCGCGTGTCGGTGACGCACGTCAGGTGCGCCGTCGTGTTGCCGGTATCGATCCGCGCGCAGCGCACGCGTTCCAAGAGCGCGACGGTCAGACCGGCCTGTTTGAGCAAATAGGCGGCGGTGATCCCGGTGATTCCGCCGCCCACGATCACCACGTCCACCGCCACGTCGGCGCGCGGCGGCGCAAACCGCGGCAGCAGGCCGGAGTCGATCCAGTACGACGTGGTGTCCATGACGGGACCGTCCGTTCAACCGTGGACGGTCGGCTTGATATGACCGGCTTTGCTTTTGGGCCGGATGGCCGGGTGGTGCGTCAGGTGGTGGGCGCGGGTAAACTCGGCGCCGTAGAAGAAAATCGCGCACGAGTAGTAAATCCAGATGAGCAGGGCGACGAGGGCGGCGGCGGTGCCGTAGATCGAGGCGACGGTCGAGTGGTCGAGATAGAGCGCGATCAAATAGCGGCCGAGGCCGAAGAGGACGGAGGTCAGCGCGGCGCCGACCCAGACGTCGCGCCACTTCAGTTTTACGTCCGGCATGACTTTGAAGAGCAGCGCGAACAAAATGGTTACGACAGTGAGCGTGGCGACGAGGTCGATGCCCTTGACCAGGATCGGAGCCGTCCCGAGGTGGCCATGCACCTTGCTGAGGGTGGTGGTCATCGCGGTGCTTAGCACCAGGGAAACGAGCAGCAGAAAGCCGATCGTAAGGACCATCGCAAAAGAGATGAGGCGGCGGACGACGAGGACGATGATGCCATTTCCCCGGGGCCGGGCTTCGACGCCCCAGATGTCGTTGAGCGAATCCTGGATCTGGCCGAACACGGTGGTGGCGCCCACGATCAGCAGGAACACGCCAAAGGCCGCTGCGATCGGACTGGTGGCCGCGGTCTTGCTCGCGGCGGCGGCGGATTGGATCATTTCCGCGCTGGCTGGTCCGACGAGGCCGGCCATCTGTGCGGAAAATTGCTGGGTGGCGACGTCCTCACCGAGGAAAATTCCCATGATCTTGACCGCGATGACCGTGACCGGCGCGAGCGAGAAAAGGGTGTAGAAACTGACCGCGGCGGAATGCTTGAAGGCGTTGTCGGTGTTCCACGCCTTGGCGGCCCGGACCATCATTTTGAACCATCTCCCCATGCCATGCTGGTCCGCCGGCGTCCGGCTTGGTTCCCCGCAAAAATCGCCTTGGCGGCGCTCAGTTCGGGAGCGACGGCTCGAGCGACGGCAGGGTGAAGAAGAATGTCCCGCTGCCCGTCGCCGCGCGCTCGTGGCCGCAGCGGCCACCCTGCAGCTCGACCAGCCGGTGCACGATCGAGAGCCCGAGCCCGTGCGGGGCGTTGAGTTCGCTCATGCGATCCAGCGGATGAAACAACAGGGGCAGCTGTTTTTCGGCCACGCCGGGACCGGAATCGCGCAGCCAAAAACGATACTCGCCGGGGAGCTGTTCCCAGCCGAGCTCGATGCGTGGGGCGGGGCCGGCGTGGTCGAGGCTGTTGGTCAGGAGGTTGGACCAGATGACATCGCACCAGGCGGGGACGGCATCGAGGACCGGCCACTTCGGCGGCTGCGTGACGGTGGCCTGGGCCTGCAGCATGCGCTTCTCGATGCGCTGGAGTGCGCCCCAGACAATTTCCTCCATGATCGCGGGCTGACGCGGAAGGGGATAGGTCGTCGCCTTCATGACGAAACTGATCCGGTCAAAGAGATGCACCACTTCGTCCACGGACTCCGCGATGGACTTCCCAAAAGCCGCGCGGGGCGAGTCGGGTTTTTCGTCGGGATCGGCCATCGCTTCGTTCGATGCCGCGATGCAATTGAGCGGACTGCGCAGGTCGTGCCCCAGGCGGCGGCTGATGGTGCGCACGTCACCGGTCCGGTGGATGTGCGCGGCCTTGAACGCGTGCAGGCGTACGGCACTCGCGAACGCGAGCGCGAGGACGGATTCGCTCCAGTCCTCCGGCAACACGTGGATCGCGTGCGAATCGGCGGCGAGTGGCAGCGCGCTGGAAGCGACCACCGCCCAGCGGGGCCCCCCGCGGCTGTCGACCGCGGTGACCGCCTGCTGCAGGTCGGCGTCACTGGGTGACAACAACACCAGCAGTTCCGGACCGCCCGTCGCTTCCATTGCGGAAATCTCGGACAGCGTCTCCGTGCGCGTCACCAGCGCCTCCGGGAAAATCCGCCGGCCCGCCTCGGCCGCGGCCGTGGCCGGGGCGCCGGCGCGGCCGACGAGGCGAAGGGCAAGGGGTGGACTCATGTCGCGGGAAAAGCAGCGCGGTGGACGGTCTACTTGGTCGCGGATTTGGCCGGCGCGGCGGTCTTGTCCTCGCCCGGCTTGCTCTTGAGGCCCATCTTGACGCGCTTCCGGTAAAGGGTGGCCTGGTCAATGCCGAGAATTTCCGCGGCTTCATTCAAGTTGGGACAATTCTCGATGATGCGGCGGATGTGGAGGTCCTCGAGCTGCTGCAGCGTTACCATGGCGCCGGCGCGCAAGTCGTCATCGGGGCGGCCCCCCGCGGATGGCTTGGTGCGTAACTCCAGCGGGAAGTCGGCGACATCGAGCTTGGAGCCGGCGGCGAGGATGACGGAGCGCTCGATGGTGTTGTGCAGTTCGCGGAGATTACCGGGCCAGGGATAACGGCGGAGCAATTCCTCGGCGGCGGGTGTGAAGCCCTTGACCGTGCTGCCGCACTGCGCGGAGAAATATTTCAAGTAGTGCTCGGCGAATTTCAGCAGGTCGCGCGGGCGCTCCCGCAGCGGCGGCATGTTCACCGTGATGACGTTGAGCCGGTAATAGAGGTCCTCGCGGAACGCGCCTTCCTCGACGCGCTTTTTCAGGTCGCGGTTGGTGGCGGCGACGATGCGTACCTCGGCATGGTGGATGGCGGTCTCGCCGACGCGCTCATACTCGCGTTCCTGCAGCAGGCGGAGGAGCTTGGGCTGGATCTCGAGCGGGAGGTCGCCGATTTCGTCGAGGAACAACGTGCCGCCGTCGGCGGCCTTCACCTTGCCCCAGTGGTCCTTCATCGCGCCAGTAAACGAGCCGCGGACATGGCCAAAGAGGGTGCTTTCCAGAAGTTCCTTGCTGAGTGACGGGCAGCTGACGGTGACGAACGGCTTGTCCGCGAGGTGGCTGTGCTGGTGGAGCGCGCGGGCGGCGACGCTCTTGCCGGTGCCGCTTTCGCCGAGGATGAGGACGGACGCGGTGCTCTTCGCGGCACGTTGGAGCACCTCCATCACCTGCTTCATCGCCGGGGTCTCGAAGTCCACGAGCGTGTCGGCATGCTCGGCGCGTGTTTCCTTCACCTGCTCCTCGAGCTTCTCGATCTTGCGGCCGAGCTCGTTGAAGCGCCGCAACCGGGCGAGGACGGCGAGGAATTGTTCCCGCGTGAACGGCTTCTCGAGGAAATCCACGGCGCCCTGCTGGATGGCCTGCACCGCGTTCTTGATCGTGCCCTGGGCGGAAAACATCACGACGGACTGCGTCGGCCGCAGCTTCAGGATCGTCGGCAGGAAAATCAGCCCGTTCTGGGCGCCGAGGTTCACGTCGAGGAAGACGGCATCGAATTTCCCGGCCTTCAGCGCCTCGAGCGCCACGTCGGCGTTGGCCGCCCCCTCCGCGTAGTGACCCTCATCCTCGATGAGGAGGCAGGTGGCCTCGCGGAAAATGCGGTCGTCGTCGATGATGAGAAAATCCATGGTGTTAGGTGACGGCGGGAACGCTATCGGGCAGTGGCGGGAGATTGATGATAAAGGTGGCACCTTCGCCATGGCGGCTTTCGACCTGGATCTGGCCGCCCATGTCCTCGACGAGCTTCTTCACGATGCTAAGGCCGAGGCCGGTCGAAGGTTCGCCCGCGGTGGGCCGCGCGCTCAGGCGGCGGTAGCGGTTGAACATGTGGATCTTGTCCTCGTCGGTGAAACCCGGGCCCTCGTCCTGCACGCGGCAGGTGGCGCCGCCGTGGCGGCTGGGCTGGACGGAGACGCGGATGACTTTGCCCGGCGGGGAAAACTTGATCGCGTTGGAGAGGAGATTGTCGAGCACCTGGTCGAGGGCTTTGCGATCGCCGGAGACGGGGCCGTCGACCACGCCGTCGTGCTCGAGGATGATGCCCTTGCGCCGTGCGGCCTCCGTGTAGTTCTGCACCGCGGTCGAGGTCACCTGGTGGAGCCAGATCGGCTCGACGTTGAGGGTGACATCGCGATCGGCGGCGGAATTGGCGAGGAATTCCTGAACGAAAGCCAGCATCTGGTGGGTCGAGGTGCGGATGTTGCCGGCCATCTGCTCGAGCCGGGCATCGGGATGCTTCTTGGCGCGGTCGTGGAGCAACTCCGCGCTCATCTTCATGCCGCCGAGATGGTTCTTCAGGTCGTGGGCGAGAATGCCAAGCAGCTCGTCCTTGTCCTCGGCCAGTTGCTTCAACCGGTCGCGCGCCACCTTGAGGGCGACGTGGGTGCGCACGCGGGAGATCAGCTCGGCCTTGTTGAACGGCTTGGTGACGTAGTCGACGCCACCGACTTCGAGCGCGCGGACGATGAGGGCCTTGTCATCGGCGGCGGAGAGGAAAATCACCGGGATGTCCGACCATTGCGGATGGGTGCGGATTACCTGACAGACCTCGAAGCCGTCCCGGCCGGGCATCAGCACGTCGAGCAGCACGAGGTCAACGGCGGTGTGCTCGAGGCGGAGGAGGGCTTCGTCGCCATCCGAGGCGAGGATGATTTCAAAGCCAAATTTTTCCAGGATGTCGCCGATGATTTTGAGATTGGTCTTCTGGTCATCGACAATCAGCAGTCGCGGAGTCCGGGAGGGTTTGGGCAGCATGACGGGGGCGATTCGGGACTGAATTCGAGGAGGGCGGGAGGAAAGGAAACCGGGCGGGGCCGCTGAACGCAACCGCGATGCGGTGTTCAGGGCGGAGGAAGATGCGATCACCCGTGAGGTGAGTCACGGCTGGCGGCAACGGACGAAGGGAAATAAAGAACAAAAACTAGCAAGCGGCCGACGGCTGATTGGCCGCGGCGGCCCACCGGAGGCTGACGGACGGAAAACGCAAGGACGACCCCCACCGCTGGCGCAAAGATGGGCCGCCCATCAAACGGCGGCCGGCACCCATGGCGCGAAAGTCTGGGACAGCCGATTGCGGGCCCGGCCTGCGGGCGTCTTGGCGACCATGATGGTTTCGGCACTGGCGTGGCGAAACACGTGCCAGGCGATGGCCGCGTCTGCTTCGTTGGCCGCGTGGACCCCGAGCAGGATGTGGCCCTGACCGATCCGTTCAGCCAGGAGATTGGCGCCGGCGCTGTTCAAGCCCGCATGAGTCAGGAGATCGAGGATCTCCCGACCGTCTTCGTGACCGCCTTGCTGGCCGGTGGAGTGTTTCCGCAGGGCACCGGCGCACACAACGGTTTCGTTTCCGGTCTTAAGTTTTGACGTGGGCGCGACGGGCAGCCAGCAGCCCACGCCGTTGGGCATGGAATGAGTGGGAAAGAGAACCGAGATCTTGCGGCAATCGATCTCGGCGCGGCGGAGGCGAACGAGGATGATGTCAGCGTGCAGACGGGAATTGGCCGAAGCAAAAACGATGAAGTTGTTCATGGAGCGAAATCAGGAAGGGAAGCGAAGGGTGGGGAATTTAAGGCAGTAAAAAAACACGTGTCCCCAGCGGGATTTATTCCCTTCTTAAACGATTTTGTTATTAACTTAAAATGAACAGCATAGGAACTCGTGTCCGATGGTCGCGCCGTCAGAATTCATGCACATTGCAGCTCGAAAATAGCCCGATGTGCAATTTGCACGACAGCTTTTTGGGTGAATTCTCAAGCAAGTCGAATTCGAGCGCTCGAAGGAGCTGCTCAGGGCTCGAAAAACTTCAGCGTTTCCCGGCGAGTTTTTATTTGCCTCGAACTTCCGCTCGCCAGCATTCACTTCAGCGTCAAATTGCGGCACGCGTCACTCGATTTTGAATCGCGAGCAACGGGCGCGATACAGGTCGGTGGTGAGGTAGCCCGAGTCCAGCTTTCGCCAGCACCCCCCAACCGCGTCGGCGGCCCATTATCCTCATGGTCACTTACCTCGCATCCGCTCCCCGCTGGTTCCCGCGTTTGCACGGACAACGTGGCCGGAGCCTCGTTGGCGCGCTGCTCCTCAGCGCTTTTCCGTTCATCGCCAGCGCCGAGCTGGTCCGCACGGCGGTGGAGTTGAAGAGCCTGAGCCTGGAGGAACTCCTCGAGACCCGGGTGGTGACGGCGTCCCGGACGCTGGAGTCCTGGACGACCGCGCCGACGGCCATCAGCGTGGTGACGCAGGAGGAAATCCACCGCTCGGGCGCAACCCGCATCGCCGAAGCGCTGCGGCTCGCCGCCGGATTGGATGTGGCCCGGTATGTCGGCAGCAGCTACGCCGTCAGCGCGCGCGGCTTCAGCAGCAGTTCGGCCAACAAGATGCAGGTGATGCTGGACGGCCGGAGCTTGTTCACGCCGCTGTTCTCCGGGGTTTTTTGGGAAATCCAGGATACGTTCCTGGAGGACATTGACCGGATCGAGGTCGTGCGGGGACCCGGCGCGACGCTGTGGGGCGCCAACGCGGTCAATGGCGTGATCAACATCATCTCCAAGGATGCGCAGGCCACTCAGGGCGCGCTGATCACGGCCGCAGCGGGGTCGCCGGAAACGGCCTTCGGCGGCATCCGCTACGGCGGACAGGCGGGTGACAACACGTTTTACCGGGTCTATTTCAAGTACCAGAAGCGCGACGAACAGCAGCTGGCGAACGGCACGTGGAATCACGACGGCATGGAGCAGAGCCAAGGCGGCTTTCGGATCGATTCGAAGCAGCCGGGTGAGAATGCCTTCACGCTGCAGGGCGACACGTATGTGAACTCGTTTGGGATTTCCGGCCGGCCCGACGCGGACAACAGCGGCGCCAACGTGATCGGGCGCTGGCTGCATGGGTTTTCTCCCACCGAGGACCTGCAGGTCCAGGCCTACTTCGACCAAGGCAAGCGCGACGTCCCGCTACAGTTCCGGGAACTGCGCACGACCCTGGACTTTGAGGCTCAATTTCATGCCCGGATGGAGCGGAATGATGTCGTGGTGGGCGCGGGGTATCGCACCTCGTCGGACGAGACCGGCCAGACGGGGCGCACGTTTGTCTTTTCCCCGCCGGATCGAACGCTGACGCTGACGAACGTCTTTGCGCAGGATCAGATCACGCTCGTGCCCAGCCTGCTGACGTTGCAGCTGGGTTCGAAGTTCGAGCACAACGACTACACCGGTTTCGAGGTCCAGCCCAGCATCCGGGTGGCCTACACGCCGAGCGCGGATCAGGTCGCGTGGGCCGCGGTTTCCCGCGCGGTGCGGGCGCCGACGCGGGTGGACGCGGATTCACGCTTCATTCCCTTCCCGGGGTTTGTCTATGTCCAGGGAAGCCCCTTGTTCGAGTCGGAGGACCTGCTGGCCTATGAAGTGGGCTATCGCGTGCATCCGCATCGCCAGGTGTTCGTGGACCTCGCGACGTTTTATAACGTGTACGACGACCTGCGCTCGCTGGAGCCAAGCCCGGTGACGGGATTCCCGTTGATCATCCGGAATGAACGCTACGGCACGACTTACGGTGGGGAGGTGTCGGTGACGTTCCAGGCGGCGGACTGGTGGCAATTGAGCGGCAGTTATAGCTACATTCACGAAAATCTCCGCTTCCGTGCGGGCAGCCACGATCCCACCGGCGGCTCGCTCGAGGGCAACGACCCGGCGCATCTCGCGACGCTGCATTCCGCGATGAACCTGCCGGGCCACCTGCAATTTGACTGGACCCTGCGCCACTCGAGCCGGCTCCCCCTGCCGGCGCTGCCGGCGTATACCACGCTGGATGTTCGTCTCGCGTGGAATCCCACCCGGGATTGGGAAGTGGCCTTGGTCGGCCAAAACCTGCTCGAGTCGCGCCATGCGGAATTTGCCGGCGGCGCGAACCAGCCGGAAGTGTCACGTGGGGGCTACGCCCAAGTGGTGCGCCGGTTCTAATGCCCCCCGTCCTCGATTACTCTCCTCATGGGGCGCGACGCGTTCGACGCGGGATGTGCCCGCGCGCTGCGCTCCCGCGGCGGAGGGGAATCTGGATGATCCTGAGCCTGTGGCTGGTCGGCTGGTGGGGAACGGAATCCGTGCTGTCCGCGCAGACCTCGCGCGAATACGATCTCAAAGCCGTGCTATTGTTCAATCTCACCCGGTTCGTCGAGTGGCCCCCGGAAGCGTTTGCGGATGCGGAGGCGCCGCTGGTAATCGGCATCCTCGGGCAGGATCCGTATGGCGCGGTGTTGGATGAAGTGGTGCGCCTCGAATCGTACGGCCGCCACAAGATCCAAGTGAAGCGCTACGCGGATTTGGCGGCGGTCAAGGATTGCCAGATCCTGTTTATCGCCGCGAACGAAAGCGGCCGTCTCCCGCGCATTCTGACGCAGGTGGAGAGCCGACCCATCCTGACCGTCGCGGATTTTGAGGGATTTCCCGGCCGGGGCGGGATGGTCGGGCTGCAGCAGAACGCCGAGGGCAAGATCCGCCTCTGCATCAATCTCGACGCCGTGCGGTCCTGCCGGCTGGGGGTGAGTGGAAAATTGCTGCGCGTCGCGGAAGTCCTCAACGTGCCGAAACCCTAGCCATGCCGCTGCGACATCTGCCCCTGCAACGCAAACTGGTCGGATTCATCTTCCTGACCAGCTTCGCCGTGCTGCTGCTGAGCTACCTGCCGCTGCTCATCTACGAGATGCGGAGCTCCCACCAGACAACGGTGGAGCACCTTTCGACGGTCGGTGACATCATCGCGTCCAACAGCACCGCGGCGCTGATTTACGAGGACAAGCCGTTCGCCACCGAGCTGCTCGACGCGTTGCGCGCGGAACCGGATGTCATTGCCGCGGCGCTGTACGACAAGCGGGGCAACGTCTTCGCCACTTACCAGGCGCGTGGGGTCGAACGGGCGATCCCGCCGTCGCCGCAGGCCGACGGCACGGATTTCACCAAGGGCGAACTGTCTCTTTTTCGGACGGTGGACCAGAGCGGGGCGCGCGTGGGCACGCTCTTCATCAAGGGCGATCTCGGCGCGATGTATCGCCGGCTGCGGGTCTACGGGGTCGTCCTGATGGCGGTCATCATCGGCGCCGGCATCCTGGCGTTTTTCCTCTCGAATTTTTTCCAGCGCCAGATTTCCCAGCCAATCCTGCATTTGGCGGATACGGCCCGGGTCGTGTCGGAGCGGAAGGATTACTCCGTGCGCGCGACCAAGAGCAGCGGTGACGAGCTGGGTTTCGTGACCGAGTCGTTCAATTCCATGCTGGACCAGATCGAGCTGCACCATGCGGTGCTGAGCGAGAGCGAGGAGCGCTTCCGCGTGGTCGCGGACAGCGCGCCGGTGCTGATCTGGCTCGCCGACCGCGACGAGCGGTGCACGTGGTTCAACCAGCACTGGCTCAATTTCACGGGCCGGCCCATGGCGCGCGAACTCGGGCTGGGCTGGCGCGACAACGTGCACGCCGACGACCTCGAGCGTTGTCGCGAAACCTATGCCGCCGCGTTTGCGGCCCAGCGCCCGTTTCGCCTCGAATTCCGGCTCCGCCATCACGACGGGGAATATCGCTGGCTGCTCGACCACGGCGCGCCCCGCCACCAGGGCGAGGAGTTCGTGGGCTACATCGGCTCTTGCGTGGACATCACCGACCGCAAGCACGCCGAGGCGCTGGTGCGCTCGAGCGAATTGCAGATGCGCCTCGTGACTGACCATGCGTCGGTGTTCCTTTGCCAGCTCGACCGTGAGCATCGCTTCAAGTTTGCCAACCGCGCCTACGCGACGCGCTACGGTCGCGACCCGAAGGACCTGCTCGGGCGTCACCTCTCGGAAGTCATCGGCCCCGCCGCCTACAATGTCGCCCGCAACAAAATCGAGTCGACGCTGGCAGGCAACCGCGAGGAGTTTGAAGTGGAGCTGCCCTACGTCACCCTCGGCCGCCGCATGGTGCACTTTGTGTATGAGCCGGAGCGCGCCGCGAACGGGGAAGTGGTGGGACTGGTCTCGGTGCTGACGGACATGACCGAGCGCCGGCGCACGGAGCAGGAGCTGGCGGGGGCGCGCGACCGCGCGGTCGCGGCCTCGCGCGCGAAGGACGACTTTCTCGCCGCGCTGTCGCATGAGCTACGCACGCCGCTGAATCCCGTGCTCCTGCTCGCGAGCGACGCTGCGGCCAACCGCAACCTGCCGGCCGACATCCGGTCCGACTTCGAGACCATCCGCAAAAACGTCGAGCTCGAGGCCCGGCTGATCGACGACCTGCTGGATTTGACCCGCATCACCCGGGGCAAGCTCATCCTCGACGTGCGCGCGGTGGATGCCCACGCGATCATCCGCGACACCGCGGAAACGGTCCGCGCAGACGTCGCGGCCAAGAAGATCACCCTCGTGCTCGACCTCGCCGGGGAATCGCGCCAGATCCGCGCCGACCCGGTGCGCGTGCAGCAGGTGCTGTGGAACGTGCTGAAAAACGCGGTGAAGTTTACGCCGGAAAATGGCAAGATCACGATTGCCGATGAGTGGGTGCCGGAGCGCAGCATGCTGCTGATCCGCATCACCGACACCGGCATCGGCATGTTACCCGCCGAGCTCGGCCGCATCTTCGAGGCGTTCGCGCAGGGCGATCACGCCGAGGGTGGCGCGCACCGGTTTGGCGGCCTGGGCCTCGGCCTGGCGATTTCGCGCCGGATCGTGGAACTCCATCAAGGGCACATTACCGCCACGAGCGCCGGCCGGAATCGCGGCTGTGTGTTTACGATCGAAATCCCGGTGGTGAAGAATGCCGTACCCACCACCGTCAGTGGTCATCCGCTCGCGCTTCCGACCGCAACGCCCCCGGCGGGAACGCGGCCCCCGGGCGCGGAAGCCGTGACGATCCTGCTGGTGGAGGATCATGCGCCTACGCGGCTGGCGCTCGAGTCGCTGCTGCGGCGCCGCAACTATCGGGTGGTCTCCGCGGGTACCGTGGCGGAGGCGCGCGCGGTCGCCGAGAGGGAGCGGCTGGATATCGTGATTTCCGACATCGGCCTGCCGGATGGGACGGGCTTCGACCTAATGGCAGACTTGAAGGTCCGCTTTGGCCTCCCCGGCATTGCCCTGACCGGCTACGGAATGGAAAACGACCTGCTGCGGAGCCGCGAGGCCGGGTTCGTGATGCACCTGACGAAACCCGTGCGCATCCAAATGTTGGACGAAGCGCTGGGCGCCGTGGTCGGCAAGATGCCCGGCCGTAAGGCATAGCGGTGCCGATGACCGCCAGCGTGGATTCCAAGGGACCTGTTTCCAGCGGCCACGAAACCCGCCGGCCGGCCTAGAAATGCAACGCGATGCGGGCGTAAACCCGCCGCGCGATATCCTGCCGCGTGGCGGAAGGGAAGCCGTACTCGGTGTGATGGGCGTGAAGCAGATTCTGCCCTACCAAGGCGAACTCGAGCCCTTCCCGGGGGCTCCAGGCGAGCCGGGCATCCACTTCGGAGTAACTTGGTACCGTCGCGGTGACCGGCCCGGAAGTCGGGCTGTTATTGATGACGAAACTGTCCACCCACCGGAACGCAGCATCGAATTGCCAGTGATGAGGGAAATCCATCGCCGACCGCACTGACCACTGTTGTTCGGGGTCGGCGGTTTCGTTGGTACCGCCGGTCGCGTCCACCTGCCCGGATTTCATGCGGATGTGTTCCCGTAACAAGGTATAGCCGGCATGGATCCGCCACCATGGCGTCAACTGCTGGTTCCCGACGAGCTCCACGCCGTGCGTCTCTCCCTCGAGGTTGTTGCCAAACACCACCGGGAACGGAATGGGGTAGGTGGCGCTGGTGGGGGTGGCGGCCGTGCTGCGCACATCGCTGTAGTCGTTGTAGAAGGTGGAGACGGAGAGGGTCGTCCGGTCCCCCAGCTGGGCGCGATAGCCCGCCTCGTAGGCGATGACGGATTCGGAGACAAAGCTCTCACTGCCGTTAAGGTAATCGGTCGGGTATTGGATGCCCGGCGGGGGGTTCACCAAGCCGGTCACCACGTTGAGATTCCGGTCAAACCGCGCGGGAGTGCGCACCGCGCGCGACACAGCGGACCAGAACATGTGCTTGGGGAGGGGAGTCCATTGCAGGCGCGCACTGGGCTCCCACTCGAAACCGGTATAGTCGTTGTGCTCCAGTTTCGTCCCGATGGTCAGCCGCAGGTACTCCGCCAGTCTTATCTCGTCCTGCACAAAGATGTTGTACAAACTTTGCTCCACCCGCGTGGGGCGAAAGCGCACCAGCGAAAGATTGGTGTCGGTTTCGCGCGAGAAGCGATAGCCGAGTCCCCAGACCACCTTGTGCTGGGCAAGATCGAGCCGGTGCTGGAAGTCCACGTCATAGGTATCGAGGTCATCCACCAGGGCGGAGGCCGGAAATCCGGTGAATGACGGGGGCGCGGGCGCGAACGCGGCGTAAGGCAGCGAGAGGTGGGTGCGATCGTAGTAAACCTGCAGCTGGGTTTCCGATCCCCCCTCCAGCACGTGGCTCCAGCGGCCCAGGAGATTGCCCCCGCTGAGGTGCTCGGTGCCCGTGGCCCCGAGGTGTTCCGTGCCCTGATAGACATCACCCTGGACGGTGAGGGTGTCTGCCGGAGAACGCTCCGCATCCACCCGAAAACCGGCGCGCTGCATGCGATAAGTATCCAGCGCATCGCTGCCGTCGCCCAGGACTTCGCTGTCGCGGTCGAAATAGCGCCCGTATACCCGGAAGAACACGCCGGGCGCCAGGGTGCCGCCATAGCGCGCCCCGGCAAAAGACCGCGCGCCGCTGCCTCCCCCGCCCTCGACGTAGCCACCCTGCGTCAGGCGCGCACTCTTGGACGTGAGGTTGATGACGCCATTGACGGCGTTGGCGCCCCACAACGTCCCGCCGGGGCCGCTGATGACTTCGATTCGCTCGATGTCCTCCAAAAATGCATCCTGCATGTTCCACAGAACGCCGCCATAGAGCGGAGTGTAAACGGCGCGGCCGTCGATGAGGACCAGCAGCTTGTTGGCGAGATTGGCGTTGAACCCGCGCGCGCTGATCGCCCAGTCGTGGGCGTTTTGCTGGGCGACATTCAGATTGTCGGCGAGGCGAAGGGCTTGCGGCAGGGTGGTGGCTCCCGAGCGCCGAATTTCGTCGCCCGTGATCACCTGAATGGCGGCCGCGGCATCGAGCAGTTTTTCCGGCTGTTTGGAAACGGACGTGACTTGGATATCGAGCAATTCCTCCAGGCTGAGACTCTTGAGGGTGCTCACCGGGGTGAGGGTATCGCGTTCGGCGGCAAGGGCGGATCCAGACGGGAGCGCCAAAACGAACAGCAGCAGCAAACTCCCTCCCAAGGGCAGGCCGCGAACGCATTCGTTCACCGCGGACGAGATCGCCCCGCCCTTCGGCCAACAAAACGCGCGCCGGATTTTCAGCTGCATTGGCCGGTCAGCATTTGGCGAGCCAGCGATTGCTCAAGGCCGAATTCATGAACTTTTACTTCATTTGAATACCCCTTCTCCATGGGAGATCAGCCGGAACTAGAATGAAACCCAGACAAGAGGGAGCCCTCCGGCGTTGGGTCAGCCCGGTGACCGCAGTTTGGATTCGCGTTTCCAGATGCGGCCTTTGACGGCTTGTGCGACGTAACCCCGAATGGCGTCCGCATCGTCGGTGGCGATCACGCCTTCGTCCGGTTGCACCCCCGCCCGAGCCAGCAGCTTGGTGGCGGCGGAGGTGTGGCCGATCACCTTGAGATGCCCGAAGGCGTCACGCACCCAGTCGATCGCCGCTGCTTCATTCAACAGCGCCTGTGCACCGTCGTCGGAGGCGAGGATGATCACGGTGTCGAAAAAGACCGAGGGACCGCCCGAGAGGGCGAGGTCCACGGGCATCAAGTTACCCGCCGCGCTGACGACTCCGCCCACCTTCGGCGCAACGCGAACCAGCGTGGCGTGTGCGGCGTCCACCGCCGACTGGAGCGTGTGGAGCAGCGCGGAATTGAAACCGTTGGTGAGCAGGACCCCGACCTTGCGGCCTTCCAGCGTCGCCCGGGCCAAGCTCAGGATGCTGAGGGCGGGGGAGGGCGAAAGCGCGCGAGGCTTGACCGCGGGCGTGATGAACTGGGCCTGGCCTTCCATCCCCAGCGCCTGCTCGACGCCGCTGGCCAACTCGGAATCAATCAGCTGGAGGTGGCCGAGCATGCGGCATCGGACGGGCTTGGCTTCCACCTTGGCCAGTTCGAAGGCGAAGGCGCTGATCACGTGCCGCTGCTCGATCCCCGACAGCGAATTGAAAAACATCCGCGCCTGCGAGTAGTGGTCGGCAAAGGTCTCCTTGCGCAGCCGCGTCTTTTCCGCGTTGCGCGTCTCGGGTGCGCCTTGGTTGGGAAACGTCTGGAATCCGACGGTGGAATTTTCACGCGGCACGCCGGCGTCGAGGGAATTGGGCTCATAGGCCACTCGGCCCTTGGGCACCTGCATCTGCCGCAGGCCATCGCGCTGGAAATTGCGCATCGGGCAACGCGGGGCGTTGATCGGGATCTGGTGAAAATTGGGTCCACCGAGCCGGCTCAGCTGGGTATCGAGGTAGGAGAAGAGCCGGCCTTGGAGCAAAGGATCGTTGGAGAACTCGATTCCCGGTACGATGTTGGCGGGGCAAAAGGCGACCTGCTCGGTCTCGGCAAAAAAATTGTCGGGGTTCCGGTCCAGGGTCATCCGGCCGACGGGGCGCACGGGGATGATTTCCTCAGGGATGATCTTGGTCGGATCGAGGACATCAAAATCGAGGGCGTCGGCCGTCTTCTGGTCGAAGAGTTGGAAGCCGAGTTCCCACTGGGGCGCGTCGCCCCGCGCGATGGCCTCGTACAGATCCCGGCGATGGAAATCCGGATCGGCGCCGTTGATCTTCACGGCTTCATCCCAAACGACGGACGCGACGCCCAGCAGCGGCTTCCAGTGGAACTTCACAAACGTGGAAACACCGGCGGCGTTCACGAGGCGGAAGGTATGGACCCCAAATCCCTGGATCATGCGCAGCGAGCGCGGGATGGCGCGATCGGACATCAGCCAGACGAGCATGTGCATGCTCTCGGGCATCAGGGAGACGAAATCCCAAAACGTGTCGTGCGCGCTCGCGGCCTCGGGGTAGCCGCGGTCGGGCTCCTTCTTCACCGCGTGGACCAGGTCCGGGAACTTCATCGCATCCTGGATGAAGAACACCGGGATGTTGTTGCCCACGAAGTCGTAGTTGCCGTCCTCCGTGTAGAACTTGACGGAAAAACCGCGCACGTCGCGCGGCAGGTCGATCGAGCCCGCGCCACCGGCCACCGTGGAAAACCGCGCAAAGACCGGCGTCCGCTTGCCGGGTTCAAGGAATCGCGCGCAGGTGATGTCGGAGATCGAGCCGTACGATTCGAAATAGCCATGCGCGCCGGAACCGCGGGCGTGCACGATGCGTTCGGGAATTCGCTCGTGATCGAAATGGGTGATCTTCTCCCGCAGGACAAAATCCTCGAGGAGGGTCGGCCCGCCGACACCTGCCTTGAGGGAATTCTGGTTGTCCGCGATCGGCAGGCCCTGGTTCGTCGTCAGCGACGGCTCGGCCGCCCCGGCCTGCTGATGGGTTTCCCCGCCAAAAAACTTGCGCAGCGCGGTCATCGGGCAGGTGCCCTTCTTGGCCACGATGGGAGGCTGCACCGGATGGGCGGGAGGAAGGATGGGCTTGGTCATGGGCAAAGGGTCGTCGGTGTAAGGTGCGATCGGTTATCTCTGCTTGCGCACCCCGGACTTGCGCGTAGCGGGGCGCGAAGCCCGGCTTTGGTCATCGGGCGAGAGGACTTTGGCGGCCTCCAAGGCCATGTCCCCGAGGCTGCACAGGCGCTTGTCGGAATCGCATTCTTCGTCGGCGGTCTGCTGCAGGAGGTCGGCAACGCTCGCGGCATCCGCCGCGCCCGCGAGACCGCGGGTGGCGGCGTAGGCCGCGATCTCATAGTGTTCAACGCGCCGCGCCGCGCCAATGAGCGCGACGTCGCGCAGGCTACCCGGCGCGTTCAGCGCAATCGCCTCGGCGCCCTCTTCGACCAATCCCTGCATGGCGAGGCAAGTCTTGGCTTTCGGCGCCGTCCCAAGGTGGGCGAAGGCTTTTTCGAGCCGGACGACGTGCACTTTGGTCTGCTCGAGATGATCGAGGAAGGCCTGCTTCAAATTTTTTCCGGAAGCGGCCGTAGCCATCTTCGGGAGAGCGACCACCAGCTGGCGTTCCGCGCTGGCCAGGTCACTGAGTTGATCGAGCAGCAAGTCATTGAGCGATTGGAGCGAGGGCATGGTAGATTTTTTTGGGACCGCCCACAGTGGCGCGAATCCCGGCAAGGTTTCCGGAAAGTGTCGCTTTGTTGAAAAAAGATTCCGTTGCCCTGCCGCCCTTGCTCATTGCACGAAACGCTCCGTCGGCGGTGGCCGCGGAACGGTGGGAGCAATGCTGGGTCCGACCCCGATGACCAAAATTGTCGCCCCCGCTTTTCTGCTACCGACGGAGCCGATCGACAAGGGCTCGGAGTTGCGGGCCTGGCTCAAGCGGGGGAAACTGGCGGAGTCCAGTTTCAACTATTTCCGCGGCATCGCGCGGGGGTTTTACCAATGGTGGGCGGAGCAAAAAGTGCCCGCCGCCCCGCTGGTGTGGAGCTGCGGCGATGTGCACATCCAGAACGTCGGCACCTTTCGGGCGGACAACGGCATCGCTTATTTCGATGCGGACGACTTTGACGACGCGTGCCTCGCCCCGGCGCACTTTGACCTGGGTCGCGCGGCGACGGGACTGTGCCTTTCGCACGGTGCCGAGCTCACCGAGCATTTTCTGGCATGCTATGCCGAGGCGCTGCGGGACATTAAGCCCTATCATCTCGAGGCCGAACTGGCGCGCGGGCCGGTGAAGCTGCTCTTCGACCGGATTGAATCCCGCACCCGGAAGGAATTTTTGAAGGAGTGGGTCAAGGACGAACGCCTGCGCGAACTGTCCGAGGCCACCTACCGGCTGTCCAACGCCGCGCGCAAACGCGCCCAAGCCATCTTCGAGACTTGGGCCGCGCGGCAGGACGACCCGAAATACTACCGCGTCCTGGATGTTTGCGGGAGCACCGCGGGCATCGGCAGCCTGTGCGCCGAGCGGTATCTGGTTCTGGTACGGGGCGACAAGAAGGCGCATATCCTCGACATGAAAGAGGCGACGCCCTCCAGCCTCGCCTTGGCGCAGCGCCACCGTCAGCCGTCCTGGCGGTTTGAGGCGGAGCGGGTCGCGGTTGTGCAGCGGGTCATCCAGTACATGCCGATTGCCCACCTCGGGTGGACGCAGACCAAGCCCGTTTCCTTTGTCATCACTGAGTTCCAGCCAGCGGAGGATCGCATGGAAAGCCTGGAGCTGTCGGAGAAGGAATACGGCAAATTCACCGGCGATTGGGGACGACTCGTCGCTTGGGGCCATCTGCGCGCCGCCGGCTGGAAAGGAAGCCCATGCACCGACGCGCTCGTGGCGTTTGGCCAGCAGTTCAAGGTCGCCCAACGCCGGCAGATCCTGGCCCTGGCCCGACGCGCCGCGCAGGAAATCTCCGCGGCGCACCGGGCTTACGCGGCGGCCGTGCTGCCGGAAAAAGGCTAGCGACGGAAGGCGCGGAGCAGTTGCGCGAGCGGAAGGCAGTTCAGGACGTCCTTCGCCTGCAGACCGGCGCGCCGGGCGACATCGATGCCACACCGCAGGTTGTCGAGTTCGCGGATATGGTGGGCGTCGGTGCAGACGGCGATGCGAATGTCCGCGGCATGCACCGCCCGCGCATTTTCCGCCGAGAGATCGAGTCGGTCCGGACTGGCGTTGATTTCGAACATGACCTTGGCCGCGCGGGCATGGGCGATCAGTCGCGGGAGATCCACCTCATAGCCGGGGCGTTTTAGCAGCAGCCGCCCCGTCGTGTGGCCGAGGATGTTGAAATGAGGATTGTCCATTGCCCGCAGCAAGCGCTCGGTCTGCTCGGTCTTGGTCAGCCGGAACTTCGAGTGGATCGAGCAAACCGTGTAGTCCAGCTCGGCGAGGAGCTCGTCCGGATAGTCCAGGGAGCCGTCGGCGAGGATATCCACCTCGGAGGACTTCAGGATGCGAATGCCCAGGCCTTTTTCGTTCAGGCGATCGATCCTCCGGATCTGGTCCCACAGTTTTTCCTCCGACACGCCGCCGGCGATCTTCAGGCTCTGGGAGTGGTCGGTGATGCCGAGGTAGTCGTCGCCGCGTTCCCGCGCGGCCGCGGCCATTTCCTCGATCGTGTGCCTCCCGTCGCTCGCGGTGGTGTGGGCGTGGAGTTCGCCCCGAATATCGTCGACCGTCACCAATACGGGCAGGCGGTCTCTCGCCGCGAGCTCCACCTCATCGAATCCCTCGCGCAGCTCGGGCGGAATCCATTGCAGGCCCAGGCTGCGGTAGGCGCTTTCCTCGTCCGGGGCCGGATCGCTCGGTTTTGACCATTTGGCCAGGAAGTGAGTTTTCTTCTCGAGGCGTTGCAGATGGGCGTCCGAACCTGTCATCGCGACGAGCGTCACGCCTCTTTTCTGGGGAGCGGTCAACTGGAGCCGCAGGCCGAGTCCGTTCGTCATCCGGAAAACGGCCGTGGCGCCGTCGTCCTTCACCAATTCGAGGCCACCGCCAAAGCGTTGCATGGTCGCAACGAGTCGGGACCAGTCCCGGGTCTCGATAACGAAGCAGAGCTCGGAAATCACCTCGACCCGGCGGCGGTACGCGCCCGCGGGCTCGACATGGGTCGCGCCCGCCTTGGTCTCCAGAAAATCCTGCAGGGCGTGGACGAGGGGTTCCGCGTCGTCCAGCAGGATGGACGTGTCGGGGTTCAGCGCATTCTGGAAATGCTGCGTCTCGCGCGGACCCAGCACGCGGCCGAGTTCACCGCTGGCCAGTTTTTCCTGCAGCTCCGCCACCGAGCTGATCTCCAGCTTGCGATAAGCCCGGGCCACGCGCTTGGCATCGAGGCGGGGAAAGGCGTTGAGCTCGGCGACCTCCCTAGGCGCCTGCGTGAGCAGGAGCTCCAGCTGGCCCAGCGAGCCGCTGAGCACGATTTCCCGCAGCGCCGCGGCGATGCCCTTGCCGATGCCCGGGTAACGGGTCAGATCGGCGCCGGCGTGGACCTGCTCCGCGATGCTGTCGCCCAAGCTCGCGATGGTTTCGGCCGCGCGCGAGTAGGCGCGCACCTTGAACGGGTTTTCCCCCTTGGCCCGCAATTGCTGCGCCACGGCGGCGAGTTGCCGGGCGATCGCGGCGTTGGTTTGGGGCTTCGCGGCGTGTGACATGGCTTCCGCCCAGGACAGGACCGCCACCGGCGGGCCTGGCGGGCAGCGCGTA
>JADMIO011432801.1_pt1 | contig 27520 bp, 27 predicted proteins | sample 8958161 | NCBI WGS metagenome assembly JADMIO01 (sample SAMN16585339, study PRJNA669376) | soil metagenome | isolation source: Crop rotation soil | place: USA: Cullars Rotation, Alabama | collected 2011
GCGACAACTTGTCCACGTGGAATTCTAAGCTTAGGATCCCAATGTGCTGGAAAGTCGGTGGGTTAGTGATCGGCTATGAAGTAGCGCGTGCTTTGGACGCCAGGTTCATCTGGACAGAACGGCAGGACGATCGCATGGTGCTGAGACGAGGTTTCAGCGTTTCGCCCGGTGAAAGAATTTTGGTGGTTGAAGACGTCGTGACCACGGGAGGATCGACGCGCGAAACAATTGCGGCGCTGCAGGCTCTGGGCGCGCAGGCGGTTGCAGCGGCGTCGATTATTGATCGTTCTGCGGGCAAGGTTGACGTCGGCGTGCCGCGAATAGCGCTGGCCGCGCTCGATGTGCCCGCGGTTGCTGCGGGGGATTGCGAAGCTTGTAAACGGGGCGACGTGGCGGTGAAGCCGGGGAGCAGGAAGAAGCAGTGAGCAGTGGGCGGTAGGCAATGGGCACTGTTTCAAGTTCCGAGTTTCAAGTTCAAAAACCATTTGAAGACAAACTTAGTACATAGTCTTTCGTGTAAGTTCGTGTCTTGTTTTAGTGTTAATTTCGTGGATAGTCTTGCGAGAACCAAAAGAGGAACCACGAAAATACACCAAACAAGAGACACGAAATAACACGAAGTAGAAAGTTCAAAGCACAAAGGTCAAAGCCCCAAGACCAAAGACCAAAGACCAAAATCCGTTGTTATTCAATGAACTTCAAGCTGACCATCCAATACGACGGTACTGACTTTCACGGGTGGCAGATGCAGGGTGAGTTGCGGACAGTTCAAGGAGAACTAACCGCTGCGTTGTCGCAAATAGACAGCCGGCCTGTCGTGGTTCATGGCTCGGGCCGCACGGACGCCGGTGTTCACGCTGAAGGGCAGGTGGCAAGCGTCAACCTGCAAAAGGAAATTTCGGCTGAGAAACTGCGCGCTGCCGTCAACGGAAATGTCGGGAAAGACGTTCGCGTCATGAACGTTCAGATTATTGCTGACGATTTTCACGCGCGTTACTCCGCGAAAGCGAAAACTTACGTCTATCGCATCGTTAATGGTCCCGTCATCTCTCCGTTTTGGCTTCGTTATGCGCACCACGAGGGCCGTGCGCTCTCCGTGGCCCGTATGCAAGACTGTGCGAAGTTGTTCCTGGGGGAACACGATTGGACAGCTTTTTCTTCGGCGCAATCCGAATCAGAAACCAGGATTCGCACCATCACCGAAGCGAGCGTGGCGCGCCATGACGACGCACGAGGTGAAGTGATGGAAATAAGAATGACCGCTAACGGGTTTCTCCGTTACATGGTGCGCTCGATTGCCGGAACGCTGATGGCGGTTGGGCGAAACGAAATTGATAACGACCGTGTGCAGCGAGCCATCAGCCAGGGCGACCGCGAACTGGTAGGTGCTACTGCTCCGGCCTGCGGGCTGACGCTGATGTCGGTACGCTATGACTAGGAGATTGCTGCTAAGATAAGCTCTCAGTAGTCGAACTTCTATGCTTTCAGATTTTTCAGGATTGGTTAAAGCCGGAACTCGCGAGGAGCGCTTGCTGCGCTCGATTGATTGGGAACGTCTGCCCCGACACGTTGCGATCATCATGGACGGGAATGGCCGTTGGGCAGCGCAGCGCAGTCAACCGCGCATTGCCGGACACCGCGCCGGTGTTGAAGCCGTACGCGCCGCGGTCGATACCGGCGCACGCCTGGGACTTGGCGCGTTAACGCTTTACGCCTTCTCAACCGAGAACTGGAAACGACCGCGTTATGAAATCGACGCACTGATGCGCATGTTGCGTCGTTATCTGCGTATTGAGTTGGACGAAATCGACCGGCAAAACATTCGCTTTCAAACCATCGGCCGGATTGGGGCGTTAGCCAAGACTGTTCGTGCCGAAATTGAAAAGGCGACTGAGCGCACCGCCAAGAACACCGGCATGATTTTGGCTGTAGCGCTGAACTACGGTGGTCGCGCAGAAATTGTCGACGCTTGTCGCGCTGCTGTGCGTCGTTTGCTTGATGAGGGCAGCGCGCCTGACGAACTGACCGAGGAGCGCATTGCCAACGAGCTGTACACTCGTAAGATGCCGGACCTGGATTTGTTGGTGCGCACCAGCGGTGAATTGCGAATCTCCAATTTCCTCCTGTGGCAAGCTGCTTACAGCGAGATTTACGTTACTGACACGCTGTGGCCCGACTTTCGTCGCGTGCATTTGCTGGAAGCGGTTATTGATTACCAGCGGCGCGACCGCAGGTTTGGCGGGTTGAAGCTGGTGGCGAATGCGAAGTGAGGCAAGTCGCGATTTTTCTTTGTCGTTAGGGTGCTGGCGATTGTTTCACATATAATCCTGCTCACTACTTATGCAAGTTTTTATCAGTCATTCAAAAGAAACCAGTAGATTGGCCAAAGAGCTAGGCGCGGAGTTAAGACGCCAGGGCTGGGATGTGTGGAATGATGAGGAAATCCTCCCTGGTGACAACTGGGCCGAGAAAGTAGGAAGGGGTTTGAAATCATCACAGGCCATGGTCGCCTTATTAACGCCTGAGGCGATTAATTCATCTTGGGTTCTAAAAGAGATTGAATATGCGCTTGGTGAGAAGAGTTTCAACAAGCGATTGATACCCGTTATCGTCGGGTCCGAAGAGAGTATTTCGCCGCAGGAACTGCCATGGATCTTCAAACATTTGAAAGTGATCAAGTTGCCAGCTGAGGGTCGACAGGAAGATGGCATCATTCAAATTACGCAAGCTCTTCGGGCTGTAGCGTAAACCCGCCACAAAGACGATGGCCCCTCTTCCAAACGAAGTCTTCATCTCTCACTCAAGCCTAGACCAACAGTTCGCGAACCAAATAGTTGAACTTTTGGGTAGACACGGAATTCCGTTCTGGTTTAGCGATAGAAACATCGTCGGTGCTCAACAATGGCATGACGAAATTGGTGCCGCTTTGAGGCGTTGTGATTGGTTGGTCGTTTTGCTTTCTCCAAACTCGGTTCAATCGATTTGGGTGAAGCGAGAGGTGCTCTTTTCGCTTAACGATCATCGCTATAATGAAAGAATCGTTCCAGTCCTTTATTAACCCTGCGACTATGATCAGTTGTCATGGACCTTGTCTTTGCTCGAGATAGTTGATTTCACGCAGAGCTTTGAAAACGGAAGCCGTGAACTGTTACGCGTTTGGGGTCTCGGCTACCGCGCTCCCGAATAATTAGTTTTTGCTTTGATACCCTTTTAAATGTCCCGTTTAATCACCGCCGCGATTGCTCTACCCATCCTCATTGCCGCGATTCTCATTCCTCAATTACAGCTTCTATTCATCGTGCTGGCGGCAGCAGCCATGCTGCTTGGCCTCTACGAGTTTTATGCGCTCGCCAGAAAGAAGGACATCAAGCCCGATGTCGCGGCCGGGTTCCTTGGTGGCGCTACGCTTTTTACAATCTTCGCTTTCGCAACTCCCGATCTACAAAACCAGCCGAGGCTCGATTTACAAACGATCGCCTTGGTCCTGATCGTGCTGACAATCGCGACTTTAATCGCAGCCACTCTCCGCGGCGCCCCCTTTGACAAAATTATCGCGGCCTCCGGCGCCACCATTCTTGGCGTGCTTTATGTCGTCTTGCTCGGTGGACACGTGGTGGCATTGCGCACAGGTTTTGAACCACAACTCTCGAAACATCTGCTGTCGTTTTTCTTTTTGGTCATCATGGGCGCTGACACGGGCGCGTATTACGTCGGCCGCTCACTTGGAAAACACAAGCTGGCGCCTAAGATCAGTCCGGGAAAAACCTGGGAAGGTGTCGTTGGGGGATTGATTGCCGCATTAGTGCTCGCCACCGCCGCACACTACTGGTTTTTCAAAGAGCTGCCGCTGAAGTGGACGTTGCCACTCGCCGCTGTCATGACCATTCTGGGAATCCTCGGTGACCTCACGGAAAGCGCGTTGAAGCGTAGTGCCGGGGCCAAGGACGCCGCAAAGATTTTGCCCGGACACGGCGGCATACTCGACAGATTGGATAGTTTGCTGTTCAATGCACCGCTCGTCTACTATTTTGCTCACTTCTATTTCAGCGCCCGACTGCCTTAGCAATGACCACTAAGAAAATTGTCGTTATCATCGCCTCAGTGGTGATCGTGCTGAGCTTGATCGTCGTACTATTTGTCGGTGGTATTGTTGGCGTGGTGTTTTACGGTATCGGCAACAGCGATGCAGCGATGGTTGCCAAGGAATTCTTGAAGAACAACGAACGGCTGAAGCAGGAAGTCGGCGAAGTTAAGGACTTCGGCGCCTTCGTCACCGGCAACGTCAGCGTAAGTAACGGAGACGGCACCGCAGAATTGGGCATCAAGGTCATCGGTGAACGGAAAGAGGTGAATGCTCAAGTTGAGCTAATCTTTCGCAGCGGTCACCAATGGCGCGTTACGGCAGCTTCCTATCGCAATGAGCGAGGAGATACCGTCGAGTTGCTTAATCCCTATGATTCGCCGAATAGTAATGATGATAAGTGATGAGTAATGAGTAATGAGTGATGAGTGATTCAATAGGAATAGCAATTCTCGGCTCAACCGGTTCAATCGGTTGCAATACGTTGCGCGTGGTGGAATCGCTCGGTGGTGAGCGATTTCGCATCGTAGCGCTTGGCGCCGGTCACAACGTGAGTGTGCTCGCCAGCCAGATTGAAAAACACTTGCCCGAATTAGTGTCGGTGGAGACTGAAGAATACGCACACGAGTTGCGCGCGAAGCTCTTTGACAAAAACGTTGACCTGCCTCGCATCATAGTCGGAGAAGCGGGTTTGATCGAAGTCGCGACGCACCCGCAAGCCGACTGCGTTGTTTCCGCAACCGTGGGGGCTGTCGGTTTTGTGCCTACCTTGCGCGCGCTCGAAGCAGGGAAGCGAGTGGCCCTGGCGAATAAGGAAACTCTGGTAATGGCTGGCGAGCTGATGACGAGCGCGGCCCGAGCGTCTGGCGCCGAATTGTTGCCGGTTGACTCAGAACACAACGCGCTGCACCAGTGTTTGCGCGGGGAAAAACGCGACGAGGTGCGCCGCATCATCCTTACGGCTTCGGGAGGGCCGTTCCGAACCAGCAGCAAGTCACAGATGCGCGAATCAACCGTGTCTCAAGCGCTGCGGCACCCCACCTGGAACATGGGCGCCAAGATAACAATCGATTCCGCCACGCTCATGAATAAAGGACTCGAAGTAATTGAAGCCCACTGGCTGTTTGGTTTTCCTTCTGATCAGATCGATATCGTGGTTCACCCGGAGTCCGTAGTGCATTCAATGATTGAGCTCGTAGATGGTTCCGTGATCGCGCAGATGGGAATCACGGACATGCGCCATGCGATCCAGTACGCGCTCACGTTTCCGGAACGGCATGCGTGTGAATTACCACCGCTCGATCTCACCTCATTAGCAGCGCTTCATTTTGAGTCGCCGGATATCGATCGTTTCCCCTGTATAAATCTTGCGTATCGAGCTTTGGATACCGGAGGAACTTTGCCCGCGGCAATGAACGCGGCGAATGAAGAAGCGGTGCGCGCATTCATCGAGGAACGCATTGGCTTCACCGACATTCCGCGGATTATTGCGACAGTCATGGACGACCATAACTCGCAACCTGCCGACACACTCTCCGCAGTTCTCGAAGCAGACAAGTCAGCGCGTCTTGCCGCCGCCAGCGAAATCCAAAAGCTCGCCAAAACAGTCAGCCCAGTCGTTTGACGAACAGAAAAGACAACTAGCATCCTCGGCATCCGCCTGATCGAAGCCCGACAAGTTCACCTCCTGGCACCGCGGGCGTCCGCGCCCGCAAATGAGCGCAGCGAACATTCGGTGCGGGGGGCGCCCGCATAATCGAAGTGCGACAGGTTTATTATTCGTTGGAGGTTGCGAGAGACGTTGTTCGCTGCGCTCATTTGCGGGCGGGGACGCCCGCGGTCCCAGTAGGTGTGCTTGTCGCATTTCGATAAGGCGAATGGCATGGCTGACTCAAAAAACCATGGTTTGACGCGTATGAAGCCACCGCGTAAACTCAATTACGGCATCCTTATTTAGAGTTTGCCCCTCTAAATCCGGAGCCAATTTGAGCGTTTATTAAACTGTCCGAGAGAGATTTTCTTAATGAGCTACTATTTGATTGCTTCGCTGGCCTTCATATTCATCCTCGGCTCTGCCGTAGTGTTCCATGAATTTGGCCACTTCATCGTAGCCAAACTGCTAAAAATTCGCGTTGAAACTTTTTCTGTTGGTTTTGGCCCGCGGTTGTTTGGCAAGAAGTGGGGCGACACCGACTATCGCGTGTCGGCCATTCCTCTCGGTGGGTACGTCAAGCTTGGCGGCGACGAATCAAACGCGCCGCTCGAAGGCGACGGAGCGGCAAACATTCCCGAACGTGAGCGCTATGACATGCGACCTCGCTACCAACGAATACTCGTTGCGCTGGCGGGTCCGGTGATGAACATACTTACTGCGCTGTCGATCCCCTTTATTGGAGCAATGATTTACGGTGTGCCCGTCTCCTCAGCGCCGATCGTTAGTTACATTTCACAAGGCGGTGCGGCTCAGGTGGCTGGTCTTCAGCCGGGCGATCACATCGCTTCGTTCAACGGCACGGAGAACCCAACCTGGGATGCGATTAGCGGCGACGCGCTGCTGTCGCCGGGACAACCGATCCCGATCGTGGTTGACCGCGGTGGTCAACGCATTCCGCTGACAATAACTCCGACCACAGTCGACGAAAGTGGCGACATAATTGGTTCGCTCGATTTCGTTCCTGACAACGGTGGTTATCCAGTCATCGTGCACGATGTCACTCCTGACTCTCCGGCAGCGAAGGCCGGACTTCAGCCTGGCGACCGCATAGTTGCCATCAAAGGCGATAACGTTAGAAGCGCCGAGCACGTAACCAAGTTCATTCGTGAACACAAACATGAGCCCATCACGCTGACCATCGAGCGAAATGGAACGCGGCAGGACATAACTGCGTCTACGGTCAAGTTTCCCGATGGCGTGGAACGCCTGGGCCTTATTCCCTTCGACAATTATCCGTTGACCAAGCCGAGCCTCTCGCAGGCAGCAGGCTTTGCGGTGCGTACCAACGTCGATATTTTGTCGTTGACCGGTAAGGCGCTGGGCCAGGTCTTTGTCGGCAAGCGCTCGGTCCGCAACACTCTTTCTGGCCCCATCGGGATCTATCAAGCCTCGGCGAAATCCGTTGAAAGACTGGGCTGGAATGGGGTCTTTCGCATGCTCGCGATCTTGAGCCTGAACCTAGGCATCTTTAATCTATTGCCAATTCCGGTGCTGGATGGCGGCGCGATCTTCATCCTGCTAATCGAAGGAGCTTTGGCCCCGATGGGCTTGAGTCTATCGCTGCGGGTGCGGGAACGAATTCAGCAGGTAGGATTTGTCGCAGTGATTCTTCTGATGGTGTTTGTTATTACGAATGACGTACTGAAAAGCATTTCGCGAGGACCGGAAACGCAGCCACCGGCCGCGGCGTCCCCGGGAAAATAAGTTGATGCGCAAGACCAGAGCAGTAAAAGTTAAGCATGTGCAGATTGGCGGCGGCGCTCCGGTCGTGGTGCAGTCAATGACGAAGACTGACACCGCGGACGTCGACGCTACAGTCGCGCAGATCGAAGAGATGGTGCGCGCCGGGTGCGAAGTTGTGCGGCTAGCGGTTCCCGATAACGATGCCGCAGTGGCTTTGAAAGAAATTCGCAAACGGGTGCCGGAAGTGCCGCTGGTGGCAGACATTCACTTCCACTACAAACTCGCATTGATGGCTCTTGACGCAGGCATCGACAAGCTCAGACTCAATCCTGGAAACATCGGCAAGCACGAGCGGATCGTGGAAGTCGTGCGCGCGGCGCAGTCACAAAACGTGCCCATTCGCATTGGAGTCAACGGCGGTTCGCTGGAAAAAGATTTGCTGAAAAAATATGGCACCGCCACGCCTGAAGCGATGGTCGAGTCAGCCATGCGTCACATTCAAATACTCGAAGACCTTGGCTTCACCGATACCATCATTTCGCTAAAAGCTTCTGACGTTCATCGCACTGTCGCCGCCTATCGCCTGCTCGCAGAGAAAGTCGACTATCCCTTTCATCTGGGAGTTACTGAAGCAGGCACGGCTTTTGGTGGCACGATTAAGTCGTCGATTGGCTTGGGAATTCTGCTGCACGAAGGCATCGGAGATACGATTCGCGTTTCGCTTGCGGCTGAACCGCAGGAAGAAGTGCGCGTCGCCTGGGAGATCGTTAAGTCGCTCGGTTTGCGCACGCGTGGCGTAACGGTCGTTGCTTGTCCAACCTGCGGCCGGCTTGATGTCGACAACTTTGTGGAGATCGTAACGGAGATTGAGCGCCGGCTGGCGCACGTTGAAGAGCCGCTGCATCTTTCCATTATGGGTTGCGCCGTGAATGGACCCGGCGAAGCGCATGACTCACAGCTGGGCGTAACCTTCGGACGCGGCGTCGGCATGATCTTCAAAGACGGAGTGCCCATGCGAAAGGTAGCCGGCGAAAACATCGTCGATGCTTTCGTGATGGAAACTGAAAAGCTGCTCGCAGAAATCGCGACAAAGAATTCCGCTGCACCCCTGACCCCCGAACCCGAGCTCGTTTCGATTAAGTAGCTGCCGTTAGTTAACCCCCAAAAGAATTCGACCGCGGATTCACGCGGAGAAACGCGGATTTGAATAAGGCACGCAAGCTGATGCTGGCTTGCCGTCTTATGTTTAGAATGCTGCTAATCCGCGTACTTCCGCGTTTGTCCGCGGCGAATTCCGTTTGAGTGAACAGAAGCGAAACTGAGGAGACTGCGATGCAAAAGATCACGACGTTTTTGTGGTTTGATAATCAGGCCGACGAGGCGGTCAAGTTCTACATGTCGATTTTCAAAGATGCAAAGATCATCAGTGAAATGAGGTGGCCTGAAGGTGGTCCGCAGCCAGCCGGAAGTCTGCTGCTTGTCGAATTCGAGTTGGCTGGACAGCAGTTTCAGGCTTTGAACGGCGGGCCCGAGTTCAAGTTCAACGAGTCGGTTTCGCTCGTTGTTAACTGTGAAGATCAGCAGGAGGTGGACTACTACTGGGAAAGACTTCTGTCTGATGGCGGCAAGGAAAGCCAGTGCGGCTGGCTTAAAGATAAGTATGGTTTGTCGTGGCAAGTGACGCCAACTATCCTGCCGGAACTACTGCGGGACAAAGATCGTGGGAAGGCAGCGCGCGTGATGCAGGCGATGATGAAGATGGTAAAAATCGACGTCCAAAAACTGAAGGATGCTGCCGCTGGAACGTAAGGGGCGGGAGCGAAGAGTATCCGTCGTACGTTAACTTTGCCTCGTCTTATAGTGTCGTTTTCGTGCGTTTTCATTTCGGGTGAATTAGTGGTTTCGTCCGCCTACAAAAACATCCACTAAGAAACACGAAATGAAAACCCACGAAACCACACGAAAAGTTTTACTTCGGCACGAAGCGTTTGCGTCCTAGTGGCGGGGCGGCAGCGGCCATTGTGAGAAACAATGAGTCGGTAGCGGACTTGCGGTTGATATTTACGACTAGCTGTTCGCGCATCTCTTCAATTTGCGAAATCCAGTTGGCGGGTTTGCGGCTGTCGAGGTTGGCGGTTAGTTTTCTGAGCTGTGGCAATAAGTCCTGATTGACGATCGCGCTTTCCGGACTACCGAGCGATAGCATCCAGGCGTCGCGAATCAAAGTTTCCAGCACATCAAGACGCGTCTCATACTCATCCTTGTATTTCGCTTCGTTCAATTCTTCTGCGGACCGCAGCAACTGAATCCGATCTTTGTCCAGCGTCAGAGCTTGCAGCACGCGTAACATTGCCGCGCGTTGCGCGTCGAATTCCGGAAAGTCCTGGGCTAACGCTCGCCCTAAGCTTCCACGCGCCACGCGCGCCAGTAGCGGCGCCTCGGATGAACTAGCCAGTTTGTTCCGTACCAGGTGTTGCTCAATTTCTTCCGATGACAGCGGCGAAAACCTGATCATCTGACAGCGCGAGGTAATGGTCGGCAGCAACATTGCTGGTCGCGATGTCAGCAGCACGATGTGGGACGTGTGTGGCGGCTCTTCGAGAACTTTGAGCAAAGCGTTGGCTGAAGACTCGTTGAGCTTGTCAGCGTCTTCGATGAGAAAGACCCGCGCTTTGCCTTCGTAAGGCCGGTAGTTGGCTTCACGTTCAATTTGCCGCATCTGCTCGACCCAAAGAATTCTTTTGGGAGCGACCACCATGCCTACGTCGGGATGATCAGTCCAGATGATTTCTTTCCAGTCGTCCGCATCGCTACTTTGCGGATAGTTAATCTTCATTATCCGCTGGCAGGCTGAGCAGCGTCCGCAACCTTCGACGCCCTCAGGCGTGCGGCAGTTGAGCGCACGCGCAACCTCGAGCGCAAATAACTTTTTGCCGACCCCTTCTTCGCCGCTAAAAAGCATCGCGCCAGGCACGCGCCCGGTTTCCAGAATTCTGCGCAACAGAGACTTGACGCGTTCGTTTCCGGTAAGTTCGTTCAGCATTCCTCGTTACACTCAAGCAGTTTAGAGTTCAAACTTCAGTTTGTTGTTTGCTTTCCGACGAAGCCGCAGCCTAAAGGCTGAACTCTGAACTGCAGGCTTCAACCGGATCAACTCGCTTTGGCTTAGGTAGATAGAGTTTGAATCGCAGGTTCTACGCCATTCCAGATCGATTCCGCGATTTCAACTTTCTCGCGCATCTGCCCGTTGTCGCGGGCACAGTGAATCGACAACCAGGGACCACTAAAACTTTCGGCAATCAACGTCTGGTAAACATCCTGGCACGCAGCCAAATAGTCGGTGTCCTTTTCATGAAGATCCGCGACTTTCTCCGTGTAGCTTCGCTGTCTGCGGTTGTGAATCATGTGGCTCGCCGTGGCTGCCGGCAGGTCGAAGTAAACGTTGAGATCGGGCTTGGGCAATTCGTAGATCCCATACTCAACCCGCGACAGCCAGGTAATGAAATCGCGACGCACTGTCGCCGCGACTCTAGCCGACTGGTAAGCGATATTCGAAGCGACGTAGCGATCGATGATCAGCAAATTATGCGATCCGATCAGTTTTAGTATTTGGTCACGACTTTCGAAGCGATCGCCGGCATAGAGAAGCGCCGCGAAGTGCGGATCTACAAATTCCAATTCACCAAAATCGCCATTTAGATATTTCGCGATAGAGTCTGCGAAAAGCGTCTCGCCGTAACGGGGAAACGACAAAATCGCGGCGCTCAACCCAACAGACTCTGCGCGGGTCTTTAGCAATTGTGTCTGGGTCTTTTTCCCGACCGCATCGATTCCTTCGATGGCAATGATCATACGGCTCCGCATCAAGTTCTTCGCACGATTCTGAAATTTTCAGGCAAGAGTTTAAAGGAATGTCACGATTCCGGCGAGTGACTAGCAAACGAATTTGGTTTTTTCTGCGCGGCGATTGCAGACTCAAACACAGGAAGCACTTGGCAACAACCATTGGCATTCGCATCGGAACGCCCGCGCTCCCAGTGGGTAAGCTTGCGCGTTACGATTGGGCGGATGCCAATGTTAGTCCGGCGAGTCAGCGTGCTCGGAACTTTGATGAGTTCCTTGACGTGGATTCTCAACGGAACCCACATCTGAGGCAAGTGGACGCAGATCGCCGCTGGCTCTTCGTGATTGGGAAATGGTGGAGATAGCGTGTTTGAAGACTAGTTGTTCGTGCGAACCAGCCTCCAGAAGCACAGAGAATTTGTCAAAGCTGCGGATGCGGCCTGTCAACTTCGCGCCGTTGACAAGGTAGATCATTACCGTGGTTTTTTCCCTGCGGACCGTGTTCAAAAACGCATCCTGGATGTTCTGTGGTGCGGGCTTTCCGTCTGACATGCGGATACCTTGATAGCGTTGAACTGTTGGTTGGGGCTTCGCCAGAGTACCGCAGCGCTTCAGACGTTACAAGATAATTGGGCTTCTCACATGTCACATTTTTATGCCCAAAAATGCGCAGCCAGAGCTTCGAAGACAGATTTTTGGATGACTGGATCATCGCCGAATCCGTCGAACCAGCGCGCGCCCGGTTCGCGGCGGAACCAGGTCACCTGCCGCTTCGCATAATGTCTTACGTCCAATTTTGTTTGGTTCAATGCGCTCTCCAAATCACGTTTTCCTTGGAGAAACTCAACAACGCGCCGATAACCGTGCGCACCGAGAGCGTTTGAATCTGCCGGCACACCCTGGGCCAGCAGGGCCTCAACTTCCGCCACCAAACCTGCGGCAAAGTGCTTTTCGGTTCGTTTATTGATGCGCGCGTAAAGCTCCTGACGCGGCGGATTCAACACGATGAGACGCAGGCGGGCAGCGGCAGCGGGAGGATCGGGCCGAGCGCTCTTCTGTTCTGCGATTGGTTTGCCGGTTTGCAGGCGCACCTCAATTGCGCGCTGCACTCTGGGCCAGTCGCGAGGATAAAGCTCGGCTGCGCTTGAGGGGTCGATTCTTGCGAGCAGTCGATGCAGATGTTCAGCTCCATGCCGCTCGCGCAGGTCGTTGAGTCTGCGTCGCAACGCCGCATCGGTCGCCGGGCTGGCAAAGAATGGGTTGCGAAAAGCACGCAAATAGAAGCCGGTGCCGCCCACGAGAATTGGCAGGCGGCCGCGACGTTGAACGTCCTCGATGGCGGCTTCAGCCTTGCGAGCCCATTCGACTGCGGTGTAATTGATGTTTGGTGAAACGAAATCGATCAAGTGATGAGGCACACTACGTCTCTCAGCAACTGGAACTTTGGCCGTAGCGATCTGAATGTCCTGGTAGACCTGAACAGAATCACAGTTGATAACTTCGCCGTTCAGACGCAGTGCGACTTCAATGCCCAGTTCACTTTTTCCGGAAGCAGTTGGACCAACAATTGCGATGGGGTTTGGCGGTTCACTGGCGCTCACGCGCGAGAGGATAGCACGCGAAAAAGAACAAGCGTCCAGAGGAGGGCAATGAGGATTAGGGAGCCGATTATTTGATTACGCGAGAAGCGCATGGATTTTGACAACCGCTGACGTGTTCGTGTCATTTAGTGGTTTCATTTCGTGTGAATTAGTGGTTTCGTCCGCTTGATTCGCTTCAAAAAGAAAATCCACTAAAAACAAGAACGTAAAACCACGAAAACACGCGAACAGTTGTTGATGGTGAAAGGTTACCTGGTTCGTCCCTCACTTCTGCCGACGCCACCGTTTCGGAAACGAGTTGGGGGTGGGACGCGGCATCGGTTCGCCCGCTGGTACGATCCAATATTCAACCGCACGCCGTTTCCGATAGCCACCATCGATTATCCTGATTCTGGAAGCAGGCAAGCCGTAGACCTTCAGCAAATAGTTTCGGTCAAGCAAAAGCTTTTGACGCGCCGTTCCGGGCGGGTCTAAGCGCGTCTCGGGTTTTGGATCGTAATCGCCTGCGTAGTCGACCAGACCGGGCTTCTTTGTGTACTGCGCATAAACGATCAAACACGCGATCTGATCCAGCTGTTTCCGCACTTCGTTGGCGTAGCCTTCAAGACGTTCAGCCTCTGCTTCACGATCGCGTTTCAATCCAAACTTGCGATACTGCGACACCGGCAAAAAATTCTGTTCGTCAAACTTCCAGGCCGAGTCGTGAGTTTCGATAAGCCCGATCTTCATGTCATTCCGAGGCTTGGGTGCGGCACCCGGCGGGACAATCCACAATTCATTAGTCAAATTCTCCGCGACTCCGCCGTCAACGAAGACAACGCGCGTTTTCGAAATCCCACGACTATTGACCAGATAGTCCTTCATCTTCATTGCGAGCCGCTGATTCAAACCAGGCAGGTCTCGTTTCGTCCGATAGATGACGATGAAGCCTCGTGCATCAGGGTGGTTCTGGATCTCCACCGCAAAATTGTCGAGGCGTGCGATGAGATCCGAATACATAAGATCGCCAAACTCGTCGAACCTACGTGCATCTTGTGACAGCGCGACTGTTGCCGCCGAAACAAACAACAATGACGACAACAACAGGAATTTGAAAACGATGTGACAGGTCCTCATTTGAGCGGATCAACTCGCGGCGATCCTCGCAATCAGCGCTACCACCCAACCCACGATGTCGAGAATGGCCAAAACTTTTGCGGCCGTGGCGAGGCTGCGCTTCTCCTGCGCTACCCCGTACATGTCGATAGTGTCGGTTGCCGCCTTTGCCTTGCGAAAGGCAATGATGCCGAAGATGAAACCGAAACAGATCAAGCCTACGATACTGAGAATCAACGCGTTCTTAGCGTCGCTGGCCGCCTGGGCTGCTTTTGCCGCCAGTTCATGTGGCGGGAACAAAGGGTTGCCGGCGACCATTGGCGGCGGCGGTGGTGGAACGAAGGGCGCATTGTTTGGTGGTTGTTCTTGAGACACAGGGGGATTTCCTCCTGAGAAAAGGTAAGTGCAAGAACGTGAGTTGATTCTAGTCGATCTTAGTAGAGTCGCGTGAGATCTATTCCGGTGTAATACGCTTTCAGTATTTGATCGTAAGAGAAACCCTGGCGAGCGAGGCCGTACGCTCCGACCTGACACATACCAACACCATGGCCCCAGCCGCGACCGAGAAAAGTGAATCCAGTGACACGCCCGGAATCGTCATAATCTTTCTCGATCACAAACAGTTGTTCGCGTAAACCTAAGGCGGAGCGGATTCTGCCACCGAGTACCTGACGTATCCCGTTCGTTCCTACAATCTCGAGGTCCGTCACGCGCCGCGAACGTCCGCGCGCACGCACGCGTAAGTCAGTCAACGATCCAATGCCACTGGCATAACGGCCTAGACGGGCCTGCACCTGACCCGGCGATAACTCCACCGTCCAGTTCGTAAACGGCGAAAAGCGATCCGCGGCGGCGCCGTTTGCCGCGGGCCGAACTTCAAGATAGTCGACTTCGCCGGCTGAGTTGACGTGAAAGACGACGGGTTCGCCGCCGACTAGCGCCACTGAACGTACCGGAAAAAGCAACTCGCCGATCTGGCGAAACAAAAACACTTCGTCGCTGACTTTGATTGGCAGATCTTTTCCTTTGGTGCTGCGCAGGATGAGGTTGTCTTCTGACGTTGGTCGAGCGGCGCCTTTCTGCAATTGCAAAAGGTTTCTTGTCTCCAGCAGCCGCGAGATTGCATGTAACGTCCGCGCCCGAGAGAGTCGTTGGCGCGGATGCAGCATTGCGTCGGGAAGAACCGGCAAATAACCATCGCGAACCAGGAAAGCGACGTCGGCGCGATTGGCGGGCGGGATCTCATTCGCGTCGCGCATGGCCAGGTAATACTCAACGTCAGCATTGCTCAGCAACGTTGAGGCTCGACTTTCGCCAAATACCGCAGTGCTAAGAGCGGTTGCAAATGGCCCCGGTGTGTTGACGTCTTCAGTGACTACCGGCGCAACTTGATGGGTCAGTCTTGCAACTGACGACAGCCAACTGCGGACTTCAGCAACATCTACTTCGTCGTTAAGCCACGAGTCGTTAACTTTAGCGCGCAGCGGAGTGAAGTTTTGTGTGAACAAGAGCGCGAGGTCACGCAGATAGCCAACATTTTGTTCCTCTTTGAGCTCGGAAGGCTCGCGGTTGGTTTTGACCATGAAACTCGCCAGCGCGGCTCTTCCTTCTGCAGCACATTCGCGTCCCTTCAAATACGGTACGGCTTCGTTGAAGATGTTTCCGGCGTCCTCCGTCCGACCGCCGCAGGTAGAAGTGTAAAGTGCGTTGATTGGCTGCCCGTCATAAGTCGCCACGATGCCACGCGTTTCATCAACCGCGCGTGACGAAAGAGGATTTTCGGATATGAGACCACGATAGACTTGCGAACGCGTAGTTGGCAGCAAGTCGTATCCTTCAGATTGAAACTGTCCACGATTGCGTAACGCGTAGGTGCGCGCCGCGATGGCCTGCGCTTTGTGGGCTTCGATGAGCGGATAGCCGCCCGCTGACAATTCATTGGGCACCACACCCTTCACGTAATCTTCCAATCCCAGCACATTCACGACCGTAAGCGAGCCATGCAGGTTTGCGAAAACTTCGATACGACCGCGATAAGGTCGATCGCCGAAACGTACGGGCGTGGTTTCACTGTCTGAAGCGAGAGTGACCGGCGCACTGGAACTGAACAGCCGAGCGGAGCTGGCTGCGTAGGCTACAACTTCACGGGTTGGCAGCGTGAAACGCGCCGTGGGCCGAACATTGTTTGTTGCTTTCGAAGTAGAAGAGTTGTCTTTGTTGGTCGAATTGGTTGGACCTGAACTGCTTTTTGCCGGCGTGAGTTTCGCATCAATTCCCGCGCGTTCGAGGCCGAGGCGCAACTCCTCTGCCTCAATCTGCGGACGCGGAGCGCCAATTTTTAGCCCCCAGGTTTTCGCAACTGTGTCGAAAATGGCTTGCGAATCTTCACTGATCGCCTCGCGCACATCTCGCGACATCGAATCTGCATCTTCGCGCGATGACAAGCCCGTGATCTGAATGATGACTTCGTCCGCGTCGGCTTCCGCTGGCTGCGGAGACAGGGAACGTGCCTCGAGTCGGACGCGCGTTACGTCAAGCGCAACGGGATTGGGGTTATCTTCGCTGGCGTTTAGCAGATGGCCATTGCTCGAGACCGTGGCGGCCCGCACGTTGGTGGCCAGCGCCACGCGAATCACCGGTTCTTTTCCGCCAGTTGGTTCCTCGTTGGGTTGGCCAAAGATCGTTAGCGACTCAGCAATGCCCCAGTCGCCCGCAGATTTTTGCGGCGTATTGTCGACGTCTCCGCTTTTCTTGGCGGTGTCTTTGTTTTGCGAGTTGTCTTGTGTCTGGAGAGCTAAGACCGGGGAGAAGGCCTGGCACGCCAAAACAACGGCGACCATGCTTCGCGCGAGGAAATTGTGCATTCCGAAAAAATCCTGGCGGTTTAGTCTTGGGGGGCCTTACCGCGGGGTCAATATACAAGGGAAAAGGGTAAAGGGGAATGGGTAAAGCTGGTTGGGCGAATGGCAAGCAACGAAGCCTGCTTTGTTCCCCTTTGCCCATTCCCCGTTCCCCTGTTCTATAGATCGTCTAGCTGGCGTATCTCTCTTCAACAGTGAGTGCGAAGACGATTGTGCCGATCAATCCAATGGCTCCGGCAACGAGGAAGGGAACTTGAGGCGAGATTTTCCAGAGCAGTCCGCCGATTGCCGCCGCAGGTGTGATCGACAAACTGCGAATGAGGTAATACAAGCCGACTGATCTCGCCCGCATGTCGTCACGCGCGAAGTCGACGATCATGGCTTTGCGCGAAGGCTCGCCAATTTCTCGCAGGCCGCCGATGACGAAAGCGAGAATCAGAAAAGCAAAGTTGTTGGCAAAAATTACCGCCAGCGGAAACAAGCCAAAACTCACGAAGGTGGCGATTACGAAAGGCTTGCGGCCAATGCGTCCGGCAATTCTCCCCGCGGGTATGTAAACCAGAATCGAAACCAGCATCTGTACCGCGATCAAAGTTCCGTAACGCGCCGTGCTCAGCCCGTCGACGTTCGTCACGTAAAGAATCGTGAGCACACCGGTCATCCCTTCACACATCCGAATAATCACATCTGAAATCAGTAGTCGCTTTAGAGCTGAGTGAAACGTCCGCCACACCCCACGGATGTTCGTGGGCTTAGCAGTTTTGATTTCAACGTTGACCTTCAGCAGGAAGAGAAATGTGATCGCGGCCAACGCCAGCGTTATCAGGAGACCGGCATGCACGCCGTTGATAATTCCGTATCTGGCGATCAGGAGGCCACCAATCACCGGCGCGACAACAATTGGTACTCGTTTGAGGATTGATTGCAACGTAAAGCCCATCGCCCTACGTTCCGGAGGCAGCGAGTCGCCGATGATTGCGAAGATGGCTGGTGAGGCCATGCTTTGCCAGGCCATTGCCAGCGCCAATCCGACGAACACCAGCGGCCAAATAGAAGCCAGTAGGTAGACGAGATACCCGGCAGACGCGATAGCCACGAAAAATAAAAACGCCCGACGGCGTCCGAAACGATCTGCGATCCAACCGCCGGGATACTGGTAGATGGCGTCAAAAAAATCTTCCGCGGTGCCAAAAAAACCAATGATGGGGGTCGTAGCGCCAAGTGCTTGCAAATATTTTGGCAGGAACTTCTTCCACAGTTCCTCACCCAGGCCGAGCAGAAACACGGCGGCAGAGGCAATGGAGACGTTGCGCTCGAGACTGAGAAAGTCGGCGAGTCTCGCGGTTCTGCTGGTTGAAGAATGGGAGCCTGGGACAACGGGATTTTCCATATGTCATTTCAGATTTTTCATGTGCTAGTCGAGCGGGGCAACTCCACCGGCTAGAGTCAGCAAGATCGGCTTGCTCCGCTGATCTTTTCAATGACCAATGAGAAATGTGAAAGAGACATGGAAAATCCCGTCCCCTGTTTGGTTAAGGTTTGCGATAGCCTCTCTGGGACAAGAGATCTTGCATCTCAGGACTCATTAGGAAATCGACAAACTGACGCGCCTCAGTCTGCTTTTTCGAGTCTTTCACAATACCAAGCGCCTGATCGATGGGACGATGCAAGTCGTCTTTCACTTCGATGTAGGTACCTTCGCCAGGCTTTACTAGTGCGAGTGGCAGAAAGGCAACTTCAGCATTGCCGGTGGCGGCGTATTGCTTTGTTTGCGAAACATTTTGACCGTAGATCACGCGGGGCTCGATTTCTTCCCAAACTTTCAGGTTCCGCAGGCTTTCAACGGTCGCTCGACCGTAAGGAGCAACGTCGGGTTTTGCAATTGCTATTCGCTCAAACTGTTTTCCGGTTATGTCTTCAACTCGTGTCGCCTTGAGTTCGCTGCCAGGCGGCAACCACATTACCAGCCGTCCGCGCGCATAGATCGCCCGGCTCCCAGGCGTAAGTAACCCGCGCGTTTCAAGTTGTTCCGGGTGTTCCGAATCGGCTGCGGCGAACACGTCAAACGGTGCGCCGTTTTCAATTTGTTTTGCCAGCTCTGCGGTGGCTCCAAAACTGAAGACGACCTTAATGCCGGTTTTGTTCGTGAAGCGGGGACCGATTTCAGCGCACACATCACTTAGGTTGGAGGCGGCCGCGACCGTCAACTCGATTGGTTGATTGCCGGAAGTCGCAGTCTTGTCCGACCGGCAACCGACGATAAAGATTAGCGTGAAAGTCAGGCAGAGAAGTATTAGGCAACTTTTCATAACCGCGGTGCTGTTGTTGAGTCCGCCATGCGGACGGTTTATTCCCCTCCCCTTGGGAGGGGACAAAGGGGAGGGCTTGGCGCGGCTAAATCCCTCTCCCCTAACCCTCTCCCAAAGGGAGAGGGAACCTTACGGAAGTTACCATCCATCATAAGTGGAGAATGACAGTCTTTCCAGAACAGGCGAAGGTATGGTATTAACCTTTAACCCCCGCAGCCAAAATTCGTTGTTGTGGATGTCCCGCGACAACCACTGAAGATGAAAGGCTCTCCTCTTGAGGAAGTGTACCTTCAACAAAGGGTTCGGGGTCGTTGCCTTACTCCTTAGTCTAATCCTCGTCTCAAGTAGTTGTTTGCCAACGCCACCCGCAGACAGTGGTGGACTCAACATCACACTCTACGGCTTCTCGATCATGAAGGAGTCGCTGGAGAAGGACATTTATCCAGCCTTTGTTGCCAGGTGGAAACAGGAACACGGCCAGGAAGTTCGGTTCACATCGTCCTTTGCCGGCTCGGAGACGATCACTAATCAGATAATTACTGGCGCGCCCGCAGACGTAGCGATCCTTTCGATTGAGCGGGACGCGCAACGACTTAAAGAGAAGGGTTTTGTCACCTCTGATTGGCACCTCCTGCCCCACAAAGGCATCATCAACAAAACTCCGTTCGTAATTTTGGTGAAGGGCGCGAATCCAAAAGGTATTAAAGATTTTCCTGACCTGGCGAAGCCCGGCATCAAGTTGATTCATCCGGATCCGGTCACGTCGGGCGGCGCGCAGTGGTCGATTCTGGCGATGTACGGTTCAGAGCTGGTCAAGTCAGAAAAGCAAAATGGCGAACCTGATCAGACGCGAGCGCTGCAAACGTTGCAGGCGATCTGGAAGAACGTTTTCGTCACACCCGCTTCTGCCCGCGAAGCGCGTACAACTTTTGAGCTTGGCAATGGTGATGCGCTGGTGACTTACGAACTCGAAGGACTGTTAATGAGAGAGTCAGGCAAGCCCATGGAAATAGTCACCCCGCAAGCCACTATCTTCAGCGAGCATCCGGTAGTGGCAATCGACAAAAACATTAACTCGCCTGAGAAGCGCGCGGTGGTTGACGCATTTATTCAGTATCTCTGGAGCGATGAGGCGCAAAAGGCTTTCGTCAAACACCACTTTTATTCAGTGACGAACAACGCTCTTAACGAAGCGAACCAGGAGTTCGGACACATCGAATTGCCATTTACGATTGAGTACTTCGGCGGTTGGGACAAAGCGTACCCTGACGTTATCGAGCAGATTTTCAAGAACAAGGTTCAAGCAAGAAAGTGATCAGTGATCAGTGGTCAGCGATCGATGCCCCCACGTAGCCGAAGAATAATTCTTGCTGATCACGATCACTGACCACTGATCACTGACCACTGTTCATATGAGTGCCATCACACCAATGCGCCACGTGCGTGGCTTCGACGTCGCCAGGCCGCTGAGCATTGGCATGCTCGTTTTCATGATGTTGCCGCTGGTGTTTCTGCCGCTGCTTTCGATTTTTATTTTCGGTACGAACAAAGGGCTGGCTAGTTTTTGGTCCGCGCTTACAGCCCCCGAAGCGATTTTTGCGCTCAAACTTTCCATGGCCACCAGCTTTTGGGCCACAGTCTTCAATGTGCTCTTCGGCCTTTTCGCTGCCTACGTACTTTCTCGTTACAATTTCTGGGGACGAAACGCACTCATCGTCACCATTTCGCTGCCGACAGCTATCCCGACGGCGGTAGCCGGTGTGGCGTTGTTGATGCTCTGGGGACCTTATGGAATGTTGGGCCGCCTATTGCATCCGCGCGGCATTGATGTGATGTTCACTGCCGGTGCGATTGTGTTGGCAAATATTTTCGTAACGTTCCCGCTGGCGTTTGGAGTTATAAAACCGGTATTTGAAACAATGAGCCGTTCGCTGGAAGAAGCATCGGCCACGATTGGCGCCACGCGCTGGCAGACCTTCTGGCACGTCACGCTGCCTTCGCTACGCGGGGCAATCGTTTCCGGCGCACTGCTAACGTTTGCGCGCGCTGTGGGTGAATTTGGTTCCACGATCATGGTCTCTGGCAATTTGGCAGGACGAACGCAAACGGCGCCGCTTTACATCTTTGCGAAATTCAACGAAGGTCAGATCGAGGCGGCGAACGCCATCGCGATTGTGCTGGCGTTGTTTTCATTCTTGATTTTCAGCGTGCTGTTTTTTGCCCGGGATTGGCTTGATGTCGATTGAGGAACCGCCCGTGAAGGCTAAACGAGCGATGTTGATCGATTATCCAGAGGCGTCTCCTAATCCGGAGAGCGGGCCGGCGTATGCGGCCAGTATCCTCGGCATTAGCAAAGCCTTCGGCAAAACCAGTGTGCTTCATAACATCACTTTCCATGTGGCGGAGGGTGAGGCGGTGGTTTTGCTGGGCGCCTCAGGCAGCGGCAAGACCACCATACTGCGAATCATCGCCGGCCTGGAGCAGCCCTATACGGGTCGCATCGTGCTGCACAATCGCGATGTGACTGACTTGCCGGCTCGCGAGCGCGGTGTCGGCGTCATCTTTCAATCCTATGCATTGTTTCCCAAGATGACGGTGGAAAAGAACATCGGTTACGGGTTGCGCATACGCCACCGGCCTCGCAAGGAAAGAAAGAAGGTAGTCAACGAGTTGCTCGAGTTGGTGCAACTCGAAGAACATCGAAAGAAATATCCTTCACAGCTTTCCGGGGGGCAACAGCAGCGAGTGGCAATTGCCCGCACGCTCGCCTACAAACCGGAAGTCTTACTTTTTGACGAACCGTTTGGCGCCCTCGATGCTCAGACGCGCGGGCACTTGCGACGGGAGATACGCGCGCTGCTAAAGAAGGTCAACGTTCCGGCCATCTTCATCACACACGATCAAGAAGAAGCACTCGAGTTAGGCGATCGCATCGCCGTGATTAATTCGGGCCGCATCGAGCAGATAGGAACTCCCCAGGAGGTTTACAACAATCCCGCGAACGAATATGTGGCGACGTTTCTCGGCGCGGCAAACATTCTGCAAGCTGTCGTACGCGGCTCTCAGCTGGAAGTTGGTTCTAACCTGATCCCCGCCAGGTTTGAACAAGGGAAGTTTAGTGATGGCGAGCACGTGCAGATCGTTTTTCGACCGGAAGACGTTGTGCTGAGCAAAACGCAGACGCTGCCGTCAGGTGCAGCTTGTTTTTCCAGCGGGTTGGTTGAAGCGACCAGCTTCGTGGGTGCTTACGAACGCATACGGATTAAGCTTGAGCCTTCGGGCAGCAGCTCATGTGAATCCGGTGACACGCCTTTCTATTTGACGACTGAAACTCCCGAGAGTCCCACTGCCAAACCAATCATTGCCACAAGACCCAAGCCGGAAACTCTTGCGGTCAAACTGCAACAGGGCGACCGAGTCTTCATTGCGCTCAGCTCGTTCACGATCCTCAAGATAAATAAAAAGAAAAACGGCTCTTAGTGTAATTTCGTGAGTTTTCTATTCGTGTAAATTCGTGGATCGTCTTTCTATTTTCTCGACCAACCTCACTAAGCGACGAAACCGTTATGTTGCCCTCTCCCGCACAGGATTTGTCACAGAAACGGCAAACGCCCAGGCATGAATAATCATTCAGAACGTAATTGCGTTTGAATTCGATCAAGGAAATCGCCGAAGTCTGTATTAGCAACCGACTCCAAACTGGTCGCGCGCGCGATCTCCCTGTTGCACTTCTTGACATTAAATCCAAGTTGGTCCTCGAGTTTTGGATTTGGCAAAATCTCGACGAAGGTTTCGGGTATCAACGATGCGTATACCTCGCGCAACGCTTCAACCGAAAAATAATTCTCAATTGCGTATCGCTTCAGTCTGGTGCATTCGATTCCTAGCGCTTCGCATTTACTTTGAAATCTGGTGCGAGCCACGTTGCTCTTAGGATCACCATCAATCAACGCAATAACGTGATGCGCCTCCGCGAACACTGACAAATCGATCTCGTCTTTGGCCATAATATCCCCTCCAAGGGGCCAGGCTTTGATATTATATTCATCATATAGCCCCTTCTTTTTGAGAAACTCTTCAATTACAGAAACGTCACTTGGGCCCTCAACGAGAATAATCAGATCTGAGACCAAGTTGTCGACGGCTGAATAGCCAAGATCGTGGAGCATTGTCGCTTTTCGCGTCGCATCAACGACTTGAATATTCTCATTGAATTTTGTCAAAAACACTCTGTCGATTAGTGAGCTGTCCAAGAAAATATTGGAGTGGGTCGAGAAAATGTATTGACGATCAGTGTTTGTTCTAAGGTAACTCAAGAGCCTTCGTTGCATCTCAGGATGGAGGTGCACTTCAGGCTCTTCGATTAGAATCAGTTGAGGGGAAGAGGCGATAGCAAAGAAAAGTATTACCAAGAGATCTTGAAGACCGCGCCCGCAATGCTCAGCTCCGAACCAAGTACTCTCGTCCTTAGAAAATTTCAGGGCATACTTGTTTGATTTCTCTGTAAAAATACCGAAACTGAAACCGTCAGAAATTTCTTCGAACGCCCTTTCGACGAGATTATAGCTATCAAAACCATTACTCCCAGGTGGCTGGTTTCGACGATGGAAGAGTTGGTTTATTACATTCTTCCCATCTGGTTGTGGTTCAACTTCGGTGGCAATCGTACCTGTTATCTCGACTGTTCGAGTTGGAGGAACGTACACCGCCTTCCAAACATGAAATTTATAAGGCCGTTCAAGACGCTTAAGGAGACCGGCGTGATGTATCACGTGACCGATTTGTGAATTAGCCTCATTTCCAATTTTATATATCAAGTCTCTAAGTTCTGACTCCTCACCTTCAAACCATGCCCTTCTCGATGAGGCAGCCTGCTCGAAAACCTGCGGAACTAATTTAAGCATGCCGCGATAAGGATTCCGCTGACCTCTTTTCAAGAAGTCTTCGTTCAACTCCCGTTCATTGTCCTCTACGAGACCCCGAACGAAATTTTCGTCAGCCGTTAGCCCAATTCGAACCGTTTCTTTGTTCGCCGCCGCTTCAAGTAGGGTCGATTTGCCGGTATTGTTTTGCCCGCACAAGACGTTAATTCTTCCGAGATCGAAAAGATCGCAGCTTTTTAAGGCGCGTAGCGGGCCAAGCCGCAGATGTTGATAACTGTCGTAATACATGCTGCTATTCTCGGCAAAAGATGGATTGGCCGCAACGGCGTGAACAAGGAGTTCGTGTCGAACAAAAAGAGGCAAGACTCAAGTGAATCATCTCGCATCAAAGGGATGTTAGCGACATTCCTCCGTTTTGTAGTACTTCCTGCGCAAGGCTATGAAATCGCCTTCGGATACTATTGATGTTTGCGAACGGCAACGCGCGGGCGTGTGTGCGATTCGTGAGCAGGATGAAGACTCGCAGATCGTTTGGATCGATCCAGCAACTCGTCCCTGTAAAGCCTGAATGACCGAAACAATTGCGCGGCAAATCGAGGCCCGCCGCCGAATCCTTCGTTTCTGCCAATTGCCACGCAAAAGAGCGAGCCTCTTCCAAACCTTCGGTCAGGTTTTGTTGAAACAATGCGCACGTTTCAGCTCTGAGCAGCTTTGATTCAGAAGCAAGAAACTGATTGGCGAGCAGCAAAGTTTCCTGCGCGTTGGAGAAAAGGCCGGCATGTCCGGCAACTCCGCCGAGAAAATGCGCGTTGCCGTCGTGAACATCTCCCCAGATTAATTCTTCGCGCCAGTGTGCGCTGTTATCGCTACCGCTCTTGGCCAGCACGTCTCGCTCGTACAAGTTTCCCGTCTCGCACGCGGCGATGCCCGTCTGCATAGCTTGCTCAGGATTGAAAAACGTTTGCTTGAGCGAAAGAGGCTGGAAGATTTGAGTTGCCGCCAACTCAGCCAAAGTTTTGTTCGTCAAACGCTCCAGCAACAGGCCAAGAACGATAAAACCCAGGTCGCTATAAACAACGCGGCTGCCGGGTTGGTACTCCAACTCAACCTCCGCAATCGCGCTAAGCGCTCGCTCGCGTTCACCGTTGGTTATAACGTAGAGAGGACGCCAGGGAGGCAAACCGGAAGAATGTGTCAGCAACTGTTTGACCGTGATCGTTCGCTTCTCAGGTCGATTGAATTCCGTCAGATATTCAGAAACTAATCTATCGATCGACAGCTTGTTAGCTTCAACCTGCTGAGCGCAAAGCAGCCCGGTGATCAGCGGCTTGGTGAGAGAGGCGAGATCGTAGATGGTTTCAAACCTTGTCGGAATTTTTTGCGGTTCAACGACCGCGTTGCCTAGAGCGTCGGCTAAGACTACGCGGCCTTTCTGAGCTACAAGGTAAACCGCCGAAGGGAAATCGCCGGCGGCAATTTGTTCGGAAAGAAAGTTGGAGATGACAGCATCAGGATTTGGCTTGCCACCGCTGTTTTTACCGATCATGGCAAGCTCTTTCCCACAACCTGAATCTTTCCAGAATGCTCTTCAATTCTCTCCAACGCTCGCAGCGCAAGCGCGAGTGCGCGACGACCGTCTTCGCCAGGAATTGGCGCGGGCGAGCCGTCGCGAACCGCTTCAACGAAACCTAAGATCTCGGCCCGCAAAGGCTCAACATCAACCACGTCAAGGTGCTTAACGTGGACTCCCGGCCACGCGCCATCGTTGCTGGGCGGTGCCAGACTGCTAATCGACGCGTACTTCGTTGCATAGTCCACAGCAACGTAGTCGTGTGGCTGAAAGAAGCGCATCTTGCGGATTTTTTCAGTGCCGACGCGCGAGGCGGTAATGTTGGCAACCGCGCCCGAAGCAAATTCGAGCCTGGCGTTTGCAGCGTCCACCTTATTGGTCAGAATCGGGATACCCACCGCGTGCAGTTCGGTCACCTCAATATCTTCGCCGACCAACCATTGCACAATGTCGAGATCGTGAATCATCAGATCGAGCACGACATCGATGTCGAGCGAACGGGCGGTGAACTCGCCCACACGATGAATTTCAAAATAGACCGGGTTACGAACGTGAGGCCTCAAGGCCACCAGCGCCGGGTTGAACCGTTCGAGATGCCCGACCTGCAGCAGTACCTTGTTTGCAGTAGCTGCTTCGATCATCGCGTCGGCTTCGGCGAGCGTTCGCGCGATCGGCTTTTCAACCAGGACATGAATTCCGGCGTTCAAAAGACCGATCGCAATGTCGAAATGTGATTCGGTTGGAACTGCAAGACTGACCGCATCAACGACGCCGATTAATTCGCGCCAGTTTGTGGTCCAGTCGACCCCGCGTTCGGAAGCAATGTTGCGGGCGGCAGCCTCGTTGAGGTCACACACCGAGACAAACTCAGTGAGTCCTTCGGCGGCGAGGTCAGCATGAATGCGCGCATGTTGCCGGCCGAGGTGGCCTACGCCGATGACTGCGGTGCGAAGTGGCACAGTTTACTGATTTCTCTTTTTGGCTTAGTTTTGCTTAACTGAAGGCAGTAGGCAGAAAGCAGAAGGCAGCAAACATCAAGCTCTTTCTGCCTTCTGCTTACTGCTTTCTGCCTACTTGCCAGGACGGAGCGAATATACTTGCATTTTTCAACCCTTGCCAAGCGTTCGTCTCTTTTACTCTTCATCGTCTTAATTGCTTTTTATTGCTACGGACTGGGCCATCTGCCGTTGCTGGGACCTGATGAGCCGCGTTATGCGCAGGTAGCCCGCGAAATGTTTCTGCGCGGTGATCTAGTTACGCCAACTCTCGGCGGTCGTCCATGGTTTGAGAAACCCGTACTCCTCTACTGGATGATGATGGGCAGCTTCAAATTGTTCGGCGTCTCGGAATGGTCCGCGCGTTTGCCATCGGCGATATCAGGTTTGTTGACCGTTGCTGCAGTTTTCTATGCAGGCAACCGTGTCGTGAAAACGGTCGAACGCGAGATGCCTAACGTGAGGCCTTCGTTAGGTTTTTGGAGTGTGTTGGTCGTTGCCACCACCATCGGCATCGCAGTCTTCGCACGCGCCGCCAGTTTCGACATTGTTCTGACCATGACGACGACGTGGTTGTTTGCGTTTTATTTTTCCTACTCACTTGAAGAGTACAGGGGTCGAGGAATGCGGTGGGCGTTGGCCGGTTTCTACATATTTGTGGGCCTTGCTCTATTAGCGAAGGGTTTGCTCGGCATCGTGCTTCCCTTTGGCGTGCTCTGCTTTTTCTACTTGTTTCAACGCAGATGGCCCACGCGACAAACGCTCCTAAGTCTATTGTGGGGACTGCCCCTCGCGCTGCTTGTCGCTGCCACCTGGTACGCGCCCGTGATCTTTCCAGCACAGTGGGATCCGAAGCTTGGAATTCACGTGACTTGAAGTCGCGGC
>JADMIO011583431.1_pt1 | contig 27516 bp, 14 predicted proteins | sample 8958161 | NCBI WGS metagenome assembly JADMIO01 (sample SAMN16585339, study PRJNA669376) | soil metagenome | isolation source: Crop rotation soil | place: USA: Cullars Rotation, Alabama | collected 2011
TGCCCGCCGTGATCGTCGTCGCTCCCGTGTACGTGCTGGGGCCACCCGACATCGTGAGCGTGCCGGTGCCCGTCTTCGTCAGCGCCAGCGCGGTCGCCCCGCCGTTGGCGATGACGCCGCCCTCCGTGAAGTTCCCGGCACCGGTGAACGTGAGGGTTTTCCCCGCCGCGGTCCCGCCCGTCCCCCCGGCAATGGTACCGCCGAACGAAAGCGCGTTCGTCGTGCTGTTGTTCGCGAACGTGTAGCTCGACGCCGTCGCGTCGGTCCCGAGCAGCACGGCCGAGTTGATTGTCTCGTTGGCCGCCACCGCCGCGTTCATCGTGATCGCGCCGGCATTGTTCAGCGTCAGCGCCTGGCTGCCGGCCGCGCCCGAACCGATCGCGTACGCCGCCGCGTTTGCCGTGTCGAACAGGATCGTGTTGATCGTCACGCCAACGCCGAGCGAGATCGTCTGGGACGCTCCCGCCGTCGCGTTGTTGAACGTCGCGGTGTCGCCGGTGCCGGGCACCGTCGCGGGCGTGGTCGACCAGTTGGAACTGGTAAGCCAGTTCGCGCCGGCGGCGCCGACCCACGTGTCGCTGGTCGCCCGCGCGAGCGGCGCGAGCAGCGTCAGCGCCACGGCCCCCGCCGCCGCATGGACGCAAAGTCCTCGCGCTCGTTTACTCGATTGACGCCCCAACCGCGCTACCGCGCCCGCCGCCGTCGCCGCGTCCACCGCAACTTTCGTCATTCGATCCTGCATGCCCGCTCCTCGCTCCACCGCGGTGACGCCGCACCGCGCGCCCAACCCCACCGTGTTCCCTGGTCCTGGCGAGCGCCCGGCGGACGCTCCGCAATCGCGGTCTGAAATGAAGTCGACGAACCACGTCTGCCGCGAGTATTGCCGCGCGCTCGCGATGATCTGAACATACTTCCGAGCCGTCTTCGCGAAATAGACAATTCGCGCAGATCGAGCCGATTTTAGTGACGATTTGCGCAGGGCGGCCGGCGTCCGCGCGATCGCGCGTTGCCACAGGTCCTCTTTAGTGGGCGCGGATGTTGACCGCGGGCGGGGTAAGACCAGTTGTGCGGGCGCCGATCGATACGGTGCGCGGGTTGTTCGCCTGCTGATCGCGGAGGCTTCTGTAGGTGGGTCTAGTCTCCGGCGAAGCGGAAGTAGTCGAAGTCGGCGTGTCCCGGTTCGTGGTTCGCGCGTTCGGCAATACTGAAGACACCCACCTTCGCGCCAATCCAAACCCCAGCCTTGGCTTGCACCTCGCCAGCCTCAACCCAACCCTCGGGGCCGCGAAACGTGAACGTGCACCTTGCGTCATGGCCGACCCGCACGCGCAAGGCGAGCAGGCGCGCCTCCGCCGGCTGAATTGCCAGCTCACGTGCTCCGGCGGCGCTTCCTACAACAAACACCAGGCGCAATTCACGACCACAGCGGCGCACGCCGAGCGAGCCGTATTCCCGGCCCATGACGACGAGACCGGCAAACTCCCCGTCACCGAGCGACCCGGGATCAATCTGGGTTTCGGCAGCGAACGAAGCCGCCGGGAACTTCTGCAAGAGGACGCTGGGGGATTGAAAGAGATTCCCGCTGCCCAGATGCTGCGCGTTAAGGCGGAGCCAACCCGGACGATCGCTCAGCGAAAACCAGTCGTCGCGGTGATTCGCGTGCCACTGCCACTGCAGCCCAAGCCGCTGGTCATCAAACTCATCGCTCGACTGCGGGACCGCGGGCTGCTGTACCGGGCAGGCAACGCGAGGCCGACGATGCCGACTCACCGGCTCGCCGACACCGTTGCCATCGTGGTCCAAACCCATCACAGGCCAGCCGTCGTGCCACGACACCGGCTGCAGGTGAACCACTCGACCATACGGATTGACGTCCTGGAAGTGGACGAACCACCACTCGTCACACCCCGCTTCAACCAAGCCGCCTTGGTGCGGACCGTTGATCGGTGTCGATCCCTGCTCAAGTACCACTCGCTCTTCATACGGGCCCAACACGTCGCGCGAGCGCATCGCCAACTGCCAGCCATTCTCCACACCGCCGGCCGGCGCGAGGATGTAGTAGTACCCGTCCCGCTTCAAGAACTTTGGACCCTCGAGGGTCGGCTGCTCCTCCGGTTTATCGAAGACAACCTGTCCATCCCCCAACAACTGCGACGCATCAACCGCCATCGGCCGGACGCACAGCTTGTGCTTCATCCCGCAGCGCGAGTGCGCGTACGCGTGAACGAGATAGGCTTTGCCGCCATCGTCCCAGAGCGGGCAAGGGTCGATCAATCCTCTGCCCGCAACGAGCAGGTGCGGGTTCGACCACTGCCCCCGCGGGTCGTCCGCCGTGACGACGTAAATTCCCTCGTCCGGCATCGGAAAGAAGATCCAGAACTTCCCGTCGTGCTTGCGGATCGCCGGCGCCCAAACCCCTTCACCGTGCCTGACCGTGTGGTACACGCCGCGCGGGTCCGGCAGGTTTTTCACCGCGTGGTTCACGATCGTCCAGTTCACCAGGTCGTGTGAATGAAGGATCGGCAGGCCCGGCGTGCAATTGAAGCTGGACGCGACGAGGTAGAAATCGTCCCCGTCCCGGATCACGTCCGGGTCGGAATAATCGGCGAACAGGATCGGGTTTTGATACGTCCCGTCCCCCAGGTCGGGCACCCACGGGTAACCGATCCGGCTCGTGAACTTCCGCGGATCAAGAGCCTCGTTGGCGGCGTTTCCCGCCGTGGGGAGACTGCGCCGAACATTGACATTGCCAACCGTGTTTCGTGAACGTGACCCAATCATCTTTCCATCCCACTGCGAGACACACATGTTCACCGGGCGTCGTCTTCGACGCGGAGCGTGACCGACTTCCCAAAGGCCGATGACGGACCGAGCACGATCTCAAACTCACCCGGCTCCACCACGCGCTTCATGTCGATGTTGTAAAGCGACAGCATGTCGGGCGTGATCGTGAAGCTCACCGTCTCGCTCGCGCCCGGCGCTAGACCGACTCGCTTGAAACCCTTCAGCTCACGCACGGGCCGCGTGACCGATGCCACCTTGTCGTGGACGTAAAGCTGCACGACCTCGTCGCCCGCTCGGCTGCCGGTGTTCGTTACCGTCACGCTCGCGACGGTTTGCCCGTCCGGTTTGATCGACGTCGCCGCCAGCTGCGGCTCGCCGTACTCGAATTTCGTGTAACTGAGCCCGAAGCCGAACGGGAACAGCGGCGTGTTCTTCGAATCCACATACGCGAACGATCGTGACGACGGCTTCTGGTCGTAATAGATCGGCACCTGCCCCACCGACCGCGGGATCGTGATCGTGAGTTTGCCCGACGGGTTGACGTCGCCGAAGAGGATGTCGGCCGCCGCGTTGCCGGTCTCCTGCCCCATGTACCACCCCTCCAACACGGCGTCGGCCCGCTCGACCACGTCCGGTATCGCCAGCGGCCTGCCGTTCATCAGGTAGACGACCACGGGCTTACCCAGATCAAAAATCCGCTCCGCGAGCTCGTTTTGCGCGCCGAACAGGTCCAGCGACGCCCGATCACCGATGTGCCGCTGCGACCACGCCTCGCGGCTGATCAACTCGTTCTCGCCGATCACCAGCACGATCGCCTCCGCCTGCTTTGCGACGTCGACCGCCTCGGCGATATCCGCCTCACTTTGCTCGGTTGTGGGAAACGCCTGGTGCTCAACCTTCTCCCACGCCTTCCGCGAGCTGTCGCTCTCGTTGGTCGTGATCGAACAACCCTTGGCGTGCAGCACGCGAACGGAGCTGCCGACCTTGCGCTTGATGCCGTCGAGCACGCTCACGCGATACCAGGGGTCGCCGCTGTAGCTGCCGAGGCGCGCGTCGTCCGAGTGCGGCCCGATCACGGCGATGGTCTTGTAGCGCTCTTTGACCAATGGCAGGACGTCATCCTTGTTCTTCAGCAGGACGATCGACCGCCGTGCCGCTTCCAGCGCCAGCTGCCTGGAACTATCCAGCCGCGTGACTGCCTCGGCCCGTGACGCGTCGGCGTAGGCGTGTTCGAACAGTCCGAGCTGAAACTTCAGTCGCAGCACCCGCGCGACGGCCGCATCGACCGCACGCTCGCTGATCTTCCCGCCGCGGGTGAGCGCGACCAGCTCGGCATAGTTGCTGCCGCTCGGCAGATCCATGTCCACGCCGGCGTTGAAGGCGCGGAGCGCGGCTTCGGACTTGTTCGCGGCTACGTGGTGGAAGTGTTCCAGATCGCCCACGCCCCCGTAGTCCGACGCGATAAGCCCCTGGAATCCGAACTTCGCCCGCAGCACGTCCTGAAGCAGCCACTTGTTCTCGTGCGACGGCACGCCATCGACTTCGTTGTACGACGGCATCACCGCCGCCGGGTGCGCCGCCGCGATCACCATCTCGAACGGGATCAGGTGAGACTCGCACAGTTCGCGAGGCCCCAGGTGCGCGGGGGCACGGTTGACGCCCGCTTCGGGCGCGCCGTGGCCGGCAAAGTGCTTGAGCGTCACGGCGACGTGTTCATCGCCGATATGCTCGGCATCGGTCCCCTGCAGGCCGCGCACCACGGCGGTGCCGAGCGTGCCGTTGAGGAACGGGTCTTCGCCCATCGTCTCGTCCGTGCGCCCCCACCGCGGGTCACGGCAGATGTCCAGCACGGGCGCCAGCGCATGTTGCGAACCCCGCGCCCGCATCTCGGCACCGACCACGTCGAACACGCGCCGCACCAAATCCGGGTCCCACGAACACGCCAACCCCATCGGAACGGGAAACGACGTCGCCCCCGGCGCGAGCACACCGTGGCAGCCTTCGTCGTGGAAGATCACGGGAATGCCCAGACGCGTTCGCTCCCGCGCGTACCGCTGCACCGCATTCTTGAACCCGATTTCCTGCCCGATCGGTTGGCGCACCGGCCCGATCTCACCGATGCCGCCGGCCAGCAGCTTCTCCGCCAGCGCCGCGTCCGGCTTACCGGAGGCGTCCGAAAACGCCTTGGCTTCGAGACAGCAGAGCTGTGCGACCTTCTCCTCCAGCGTCATCCGCCCGAGCAGGTCCGCCACCCGGGCGTCGACCGTCGTCGCTCCCGGGTCCGCCGGGCGCGACGCCGGCTGCTGCCCACGGCCAACCGCAGACGCGAAATTCAACGCCACAAGCAGTACGAGTGAACAGCGGATCGTCTTGTTCATAATCTGGCGGGCCGTCGAAAGAACCACATCAATCAATGGCGTCCCGCCCCAGACGCACCGGCTCCCACCGGGGCGCCAGCAGGTGAAGCATCGTCACGGCGATCGGCAATGACAACCCCGCGACGAAGAACAATCCCCCGTAGTTGCCGGTCCGCTGCAGTACGTTCCCAACGACCTCCGCCAGCACGATCGCCGCCGCCGAGCCACAGGCGCTGCCCAGCCCCACCACCGACGCCACCGCCCGCTTGGGGAACAAGTCGGACACGATCGTGTACGCGTTCGACGCCCACCCCTGCATCCCAGCCAGCGTCAACCCGATCAGCGCCGTCGCCAGCCACACGCTCTGCACGTGCGACACGACCGTCATCGGCACCGTCAGAAGCGCGCAGGCGAGCAGCGCCGTCTTGCGGCTGGCATTGACCGACCACCCCCGCCGCAGCAACCGCGCCGACAGCAGGCCCGCGCCGATGCTGCCGATCATCGACATCGTGTACGTCACCGCGAGAAACTGACCGGACTTCTGCAGCTCAAGACCGAAATGGCTGACGAAGAATTTCGGCAGCCAGAACAGGTAGAACCACCAGATCGGCTGCACGCAGAGCGACTGGATGTTGTACGCCCACGTTTGCCGGTGACCCAGCAGACGACCCCAGCCGAGCGGCTCGCCCACCGGCGCATCAGCGTCGCCTTGCGCCGCATCGTCAGACCGGATGTACGCCAGCTCTTCCCGTGAGCAGCGAGGCGATCGCTCCGGCGTGTTGAACACCAACGCCCACACGATCAACCAAACGATCCCCGCGACGCCCAACGCGATGAACGCCGCCTGCCACCCGAACGCCAGCGCAAGCGGTGGCACCACCAGCGGCGCGACGATCGCGCCGACCGTCGACCCGCTGTTGAACAGCCCCGTCGCCAGCGCCCGCTCCTTCTTGGGGAACCACTCGGCGACCGTCTTGATCGCGGCGGGGAAGTTGCCGGCCTCGCCAAGACCCAGCGCGAATCGGGCGACACCAAAGCCGAACACGGATCGTGCCGCCGCATGGGCGGCGGCCGCGATACTCCATACGACGATCGAAACCGAGTAACCGCGCTTCGTCCCCCAGCGGTCGATGAACCACCCGCTGCCGACCTGCCCGATCGCGTACGCCGCCTGAAAGGCGATCACGATGTGCCCGTAGTCGGTCTCGCTCCAACCGATGACCTTCTCCAGCACCGGCGCGAGCAGGCCGAGGATCTGGCGATCCATGTAGTTGATCGTCGTCGCCAGGAACAGCAGCCCGCAAACCACCCAGCGAAACGCGGACACGCCGTGCCGGGCGTCCGCGTAGTCGAGCGGAAGTCGATTCGCCCTGCTGGTCTCTGATTGGGTGTCGATGTTCACAACGATTGTGCTCGGCGCACGCGTCGATTCGCGGAAACAAAGGCGGCGGCCCGCCGGTCATAACGGGCCGCCGCAGCGGAGGAAACACCCGAACGGCGGCTTACCGAACGCGGCGACGGCGACGCCCGCTCAGCAGACCCAGCGCGCCCACGCCCAGCAAGCCGAACGTAGCCGGCTCCGGCACGGCGGCGGTACCGCTCGACGCGACCGTCGCCATGCTGTTGGCGACCATCGCGCTCGCACCCGCCGACGGGCCGCTGGCCAGGCTGCCGCCGTAGCTGCTCGCGAGATTACCCAGGTCCGTCACGTCCACCGCGTTGTCATAGTTGGTGTCGCCCTGTACCCATACGGCCCCGCTGGTCGCGCCGTAGCTGCTGGCGAGGTTGCCCAGGTCGGTCACGTCTACGGAACCGTCGAGGTTCGTGTCGCCCAACAGCGTGGCGCGGGCCTCGACCTGCCCCCCACCTAAGGCGAGTGTTCCGACGCCCAATCCCGCGGTCGACGTCTTGAGCGACCCGTTCGCGACGTCGGCCCGCACCGTCGCGAGGCTGTCGTTGGTCAACAGCTCGTTGTTGGTCAGGTCGAGCTTGGCCGTGTTGTCGGCAAACGTCACACCGGTGACCTGAAGGATTGCCGGCGTCGCCGGGAAGGCGGACGCCGTGATCTTCGCCAAACCGCCGCTCCCGACGTTGACCGCACCGACCACGCGAGGCGTGGCGGCAGCAGCAACCGGGTTGCCGGGGAAGTTCACCGTGCCACCGGTCGCGTTGATCGTCGCGCTCGTCGGCACTGCGCCGTTGAGGTTCAGCGTGCCGCCGGTGTTGGCGGTCAGGTTGCTGCTGGCCAGGCTGCCCGCGGCGGCGACCGTCAGCGTGCCGCCGTTCACGGTCGTGTTGCCCGTGTAGGTGTTGGCCGCCGACAGGATCGTGGAACCACCGCTCGCCGCAACGCCGACCGTGCCAGTGCCGTTGCTGATCACACCGGTCGCGTTGATCGCGCCCGGCCCGGCGAACGTCACCACCTGCGTGCCGGTGTTGTTCACGCTGTTGGTGATCGCCGACGATCCAGCGACACCGGTCGTGCCGGGGCTCGTCCCCGTGCCGGCCGCGGTGCCCGAGATGTTGCTCGCCAGCGTGAGCGCGTTACCACCCGTGGTCGCGGCCTGAGAAACCGTCAGGTTCTCCTGCAGCGTGATCGCGCCCGTGAACGACGAATTCGCGTCGGCCGTGCCACCAATGCTGGCGACGAAGCCGGCCGCCGGCGTCGTGGTGTCATTGCCGCCGCTGATCACGATCGGGTTGTCTACCTGGAACGCGCCACCGGTGAAGGCGCCCGGCGTCAGCCCGTTCAGCGAGCCGGAGCCGCCCAGGAGGACGATCGCCCCCGTGCCGCCGAACGGACCGCTGGTCGCGCCCGTCGTGCTCGCACCCGCGATCAGCGAGCCGTCGATCACCACCACGTTGTATGCCGGTGCCGTCGGGTCGTTAAACGTCACACCTTGAGTGACGGCGAACTTGTTCTGCCCGCTCAAGGTCAGCGATCCCTTGCCCGACTTGGCCAGGCCGATCCCACCACTGCCCGCGCTGATCACGCCGGAGTAGGTCGTATTCGGGTACACACCAGCGACGTTGTAATCGCCGACGCGCACGCGGGCGGCGTTGCCGCTGCCGGTCAGTGCGCTGCTGCCGGAAAGCGACCCGAAGTTGATCGTGCCGCCCATGTTGGTCAACGTGGTCGCGCCGCTACCGGTGAAGCTCCACTGGGCACTGCTGCTGCCCGACGCCTTGTTGCCGTTGAACGTCACGCCGCCCGACGTACTGGAGAAACTGCCGGTGAAGCCGGCGTTGTTACCGCTGAGGGTCAACAAGCCCGTCCCGCCGTTGCGGGTGATCGAGCCGCTACCGGAAATCGCACCGGTCAGCGTCATCGTCTTCGAGCCGAACGTATCGATCGTGTTGGCGTTGGTGACGGTGATCGCGTTGGCGCTGGTCGTGCTGACGTTGTTCTCCGTCAGCTTCGACGTGTCCAGCGTGATCGGGCCGGTGCCCGCGGCCGCGTCGGCGCCGAGGTTGAGCGCGCTGCCCGTGACGGTAACGGGACCGGAGAAGCCGGCGTTGCTGCTGCCGAGCGTCAGCGTTCCGCCGCCGCTCATCGTCAACGCGCCGGTGCCCGTCACGGGGCCGTTGATGGCGGTCGCGTCACTGCGGTTGATCGCCAGGGTTCCCGCCTGGATTGACGCGCCCCACGTGCCGCTGTTGGCGCCGCTCAGCGTCGTCGTCCCCGAGCCCAGCTGCGCGACCGTGCCCGCGCCGCTGATGTTGTTGGCGATCGTGATGCTGTCCGACCGGTTGAACGCCAGCGTGCCATCGACCGCAACGGCCCCGGTGCCCAGCGTGCCGCTGGTTCCGCCGTTGCCGACCTGCAGCGTGTTCCCAGCGGCGACGCTCGTCGTGCCGTAGCTGTTGGTCCCGGTGAGGAGCACCGTGCCGGCGCCACCGCCGACGCTCAGGTTCGAACTCCCGGTGATGTTGCCGGAGATCGTCAGCGTGTCGGTGGCGTTCGTCACCGAGACCGACGTGTTCGAGTTGAGCACGACCGGCGCGGAGATCAGGTGACTGCCGGCCGTGTCGCTGATCGACCCGCTGCCGACGCCGCCGTTGATGACCAGGCTGCCGCCGGTGCCCTGGGCGATTTCGTACGAGGCGCTGGCGTTGTTGAACGTCAACGCGCCGACAGTGCGGCTGCCGTCGAGCGTGACCTGGCCGCTGCTGGTCAGCGCGCTGCCGAAGATCACCGCATCACCCGCCGCACCGCCGGGCACCGTCGGGTTCGTCGACCAGTTGGTCCCCAGGTTCCACGTGGAACCGCTGGCGTTCGTCCAGTTGGCGACCGTCGCCAGCCCGCTGATCGTGAGCGTCACGAACTGTCCGCTCTCGCCCCAGGTGTACGTGCCACCGGCGACCGGGTTGAGGATTGAGAAGTTTGACTGGAGCGCGGAAACCGTCGGCATCGAACCGCCGGTCACCTGGAAGAGGTTGTACGTGCCGTTGCTGCCGAAGGGGTTTGCGGTACCGGACTGGAACAGGTTGACACCGGTCGAGGGCGCGATCGACAGGCCGTTGGTGGACACGAGCGTGTCGCTCACACCACCGGCCGCCAGATCAAGATCCGCGACCGAACCGCTGTTGAACGTGAGCCCGCCGAGCGTGAATCCCGTGCTGATCGTCGACCCCGAGCCCGACGCGATGCCCGGCGAAACGTGCCCGCCGCCGTTGAGCGTCACGGCGCCGGTGATCAAACCGGTGCCACCGAGCTTGCCCGTCCCACCGACGGTCACCGCGCCGGCGCCCAGTCCGGAGCCGCTGGTGTTGTTCACAAACAACGATCCGCCGAGGACCTGCGTCCCGCCGCTGAAGGTGCTACCACCGTTCGACAGGCTCAAGGAACCCGTGCCGGCGCGCACCAGGGCGAGCGTCTTTCCAGCGCCACCGTCGTTAAGCAGACCGGCGTAGCTGGTGTTGGCCGAGCCGCTGACGATCAGCGCCGACGCACCCGTGGCGCTGTTGGTGATCGTGGCCGTCGTGCTCGCGGCCAGCGTGCCCGCCAGCGAAGCCACCGTCTGGTTGTTGCCAACCAGGTCCAGCGTCGTCGCGGCGGCGGTGTTGGTCCCGCTGACCGTTAGCGCGGTCCCCGTGGGCAATGCGTTGGTCACACCCAGCTTCAGCTGGGAGGCGATCACGGACGTCGTGCCCGTGTACGTGCTGTTGCCGCTGAGCGTCTGCGTCGCGACGGCCGTGCTCGTGCCGCTGCCCATCACCAGGTTGATTGGCCCGGTAATCACACCCGAGAAGCTGCTGTTGCCACCGCTCGAGCTACCGTTGCTGATCGTCAGCGTGGCGGTGGTCGCGCTGCTGTTGGTAACCGTGCCGCCCACGCCGTTCAGGTCCGCGAGGAAATCGACGTTGGACACGGAAATGCCGTTCACGTCGAACGTCGCGCCGTTGGCGGTCTTGAACGGGCGCGAGTTCGCCCAGGCGAATCCCGACGCGAGCTTGACGGTGCCGCCGTACACTTGGATGCCGTTCGAAGAATCCGCGTGAGAACCGGAGAGCGTCACCGTGCCCGGGCCGGTGTAGTTCTCGCCACCGTTGCTGGCCGTGGAGACCGTGCCGCTAAACGAGATGTTGCCCGGCCCGCCAAACGTGAAATTCTTGGCGCCGGTGCCGGAGTTGGCGAGGTTCACGCCCAGCGTCACCCCGGCCGTGTTGGTCGACAGGATGAGGAGGTCGCCGGCGTTGGCGCCGGTCGTCACCGTCATGCTCCCACCCGACAGGGTGATGGCCGACGACCCGCTGAAGAGCAGGCCGTTCGTCGCGTTGAGCGCCGTGCCGGAGTTCGTAATCGCCATCGCGCTGCCGCTGGTGTTGTCCAGCTGCAGCGTGTTGGTCTGCTTGCCGGTAATCGTGATGCCGGTCGTGTTGTTGATGCGGACGTTGTCGCCCGCGGCGGTGGCGGTGTAAGCAGCGCCCGTCGCGACGACCGTCTGCTCGCTGCCGTTGAGCAAGCGCACGCCGTTGGTCGGATCGTAGGTCGCAAGTCCCGCCCCAGTCCCGGTGGCGCTGGTGTCGGCCAGCACACCGCGAAGAACCGCGGCCTGCGTCGTGTTCAACGTGCCGGTGCCGACGGCGGTGAACGCGAGCGTCCCGTCGGCGGTGGTGCTAATCGTCGGCGTCGGCGCGGTGCTGAACAGGATGTTCGCCGCAGTCGTGTTCGGCGCCGCCGTGCCCAGCTGCGTGCCGCGGTAGAGGCCCGTCATCCCGACCGATCGAGTGCCGAGCGTCCCGCCCGTGAAGCTGGCCGGTTGACCGGCCGGCGCGTTGAGCGTCAGCACGTCTCGCCCCGCTCCGGGCGAAACGGAACTGCTGACCGAAACGGCGCGCGAGCCGCTCATCGTCAACTCGCCGTTGCTGAGCGTCAGCTGGGTCGTGCCGATCGTGCCCGTCGTGCCGATGTCGACAACGCCGCCGTTGATGATCGTGTTGTCCCACGCGTCGGCGCCGCTCTGCAACGTCAATGTCCCGACACCTGCCTTGGTCAGGTTGTGACCCGTGGCGGTCGCGTTAAGGTTCACCTGGCCACCGAACGTCAGGTTCCCGCCCTTGACGGTGATCGTGCGGCTGGCGTTGGTCGACGCCGTGCCCGTGCCCAGGTTCAAATCGCTGCTGCCCAGGAACGTGAAGTTGTTGTTGAGCGTGATCGCGTTGTTGCCGGCGATCGTGATCGCGGCGCCGCTGGTGTTGTCGATGATCCCACCGCCGATCGTGAAGGTCCCCGCTGCCAGCGCGTTGGCGTTGTTGATGTTCAACTGGCCAGCGGAAATCGAAACACCGCCGGTGTCGCTGCTGTTGTTACCCGACAGCGTCAGCGTGCCGGTGCCGGCCTTGGTGACCGTCGACGAACCCGAGAGACTTCCGCTGACAACGAGCGAAGAGGCCGGGCCGACCGTCCAGCTTTGATTGCCGGACAGGCTGATCGGCGCACCGATGCTCGTCGTGCCGGCCAGCACCGGGGCGACAGTGATTCCGCCGGCGCCCAACGTGAGGGTGTTCGCGCCGGTCACGGTGTAACCGGCGGTGCCGAAGCTCAAACCCAGCGCGCCCAGGTTGTCGCCGAGCGTCACCGCGCCCGCGGTCCCGCCGAAGACGGCCGTGTCCGTCGCGCCCGCCGTGTCCGTCCAGGCGCGGTCGCCGGGGATGGAGGAATCGAACCAGTTGCCGGTGGACAGGTTCCACGTGCCTGCCCCGCCGCCGATGGCAGAGCTGGTTAGGCCCGGGTCCCAGTTCAGCGTCGCCGCGCGCGCGAGCTGGGTGCTGCAGACGACGGCCGCTGCTGCCGCGGACATCAACGCGACGGCACTGCGGCCGCGATTAATGTTACGGTTCACTCGTACTGCGCGAGCGACGCGCCCGGTTCGATTCTCACTCCGCATATGCTGCCCTCCGATAGAGTTGTGTGTCTGATGCCCTAAGTTGTTTTCGAAGCCGAACGACGGCCGCCGCACTCTCCCGAATGTGCGGCGGCCGCGTTCGTTCATGCCCCTATGTCCTGCTACAGTCCCGGCACGCCGCGCTTCCAGCCGGGGTGACCGGCGGTGGGCGCCTTAGTAATCAAACCGCTGCTGTCCTTCGCATCCCACAGGTAGTCCCTGAGCGCGCCTTTAGCGTCAAAGAAGTCCTTCGTCGGGTCGACGAGCGAGATGTGCCCATCGGCCGACAGGACGTTCATTTTCTTGCCCTTCACGTGCGGCGTCCCGTACCGATAGGTCTGCAACTTACTCGTCGGCGTCTGGGGATAGTTGTTCCAGATGTCTTTGTAGTTCTGGAAGTAAGCCTTGTAGTTGCCTGCCGCGGTATCGGGCGTGTTCCAATTGGGCTTCTTGCTCTCCATCAGAATGACGACGTTGCCCGGCACGTCAGTGAGTTTAAGGTCATAGTTGACCGGGAAGCTGGATGCACTGGCCGCGTCGTACTTGTACGTGCCCATCCACGAGTTGTAGATGTAGTCCCCGAAATAATTGCCGGAGCTGCCGTCGGCGGCGCCCTGAGCCGCATCCGGGTTGCCGGTGTGGTCCGCCGCCGGGCAGGTCAACAGCACCTTGATCATGTAGGCAACGTCCATCGCGCGCTGTGTGCCGCTCCCGCCGTCGTACTTGTTCTTCGCCTTACCCAGTTCCTGTCCAAGGAACATCGGCTCGAACCAGTCGTACTCGGCGCTGACCGTCTGGAAGCGGGCGGGCAGTACGTAACCTTTGTAATCATTGGCGTACATCTGCCAGAGCGTCCAGAACTGCCGCTCGCCCGACTGGCAGGCGACCATGTTCGCCTGGTCACGGGCCTTGCTCAGCGCCGGCAGGAGGATCCCGATCAGCACCGCGATGATGCCGATCACTACCAGCAACTCCACGAGCGTGAAGCCTCTCGCGGCCCTGCCCTTGGCGCCCCGGCGCGCGACCACCGGCTCGGCCGGGGCCAGCGCCGCCACGGCCAGGAATGGGATGGCCACCGCGCCCGCCGGCGCGTCCGTGACGGGCCACTTCGCCGGTTGCCGGCTGCGACTAGTCGACTTGGGGGGCACACTCGTCCGCGCGCGGCGGGCCGACTTCTGACTTCCACGGGGCATAACGTCGCCCTTTCTCATGTAAATACAGTAGAAACAACCAAATGGACGGATACGCTCAGCCCGGCCGCCGCGATGATCCGAACCACGCGAGATGGCAATCGGGCGCTTGGCGGCGAGCAAACTGCCGCTGACGACGACTACACGAACCTGACTGGTTCCGGGGTAGCGCCCCGTAGAGCTGCTATGCTCCTCCGACGATGAACATAGCACCCTTCTGACGCCTCACAAGCGCCCCGCTTTTCGATTTCTGACGTACTTGTTTAGGAATCGTGACCTGCCGCTGTGGGCCGTTTTCCGCCGGAATACCGCGGCAGGCCGGCGCGGCGGCGGTTTATTACGTCTGGTGCGGTGCGGTGGGACAACCGCGCCTCTCGCACCGTCGTCGTAGTGGCGCAGGAAAGCCGCGTTCGCACGTTTTCGAATCCAGCCGGATGTTTTTAGAAATCGGCCCACCGGTTGACATGGGGTAAACAGTGACAGACGGTCCGCGTATTCGTGGTGACAACGGAGGACCCGCAATGTTTCACACGCAGCACCCCTTCCCCCTGCGTTGGTGCTCGCAACTTCTCATCGCGGTACTGATCGCGTGGTGGCCGCTCACCCGCGAGGCCGCGGCCGCGGAACCCGTCCCGCCTGCCGACAACCCGGGCGTCTTCGACGTCCGCTCGTTCGGTGGCGTCGGTGACGGCGAAACGCTCAACACCGCCGCTTTCGCCCGCGCCGTCGACGCGGCCGTTGCGGCGGGTGGTGGCACCGTCCGCGTCGGCCCCGGTCGATACCTCACCGGCACCATCGTGCTCAAGAGCAACGTGACGCTCGACCTCGACCCCGCCGCCACGCTGCTCGCCAGCCAGTCGCCGGACGATTTTCCGCTGGTCGACGAAGTGTGGACGCCGGGGCGGAAGGTATACGGCCCGCTCATCTACGCCGCCGACGCGACGCACGTCGCGGTCACCGGCCGCGGCACGATCGACGGGCAAGGCCGCAAGTGGTGGGAACCAATCCTTGCCGCCAAGTCCAAGCGCAAGAAAGGAACCGCCGCCGACGCGCCGTCAACCACCACCGAGGCCGCGGCCGAGTCGCAGTACGGCCGGCCGCGTTTGATTCGCTTCGTCCGTTGCACGGACGTGGTGGTCGAACACGTCACGCTCCTCAACGCGCCCGAATGGAACATCCACCCCCTGCTCTGCGAGCGCGTGCGGGTCGACGGCGTCACCATCATCGCGCCCGTGCCATCACCCAACACCGACGGCATCAACCTCGAGAGTTGTCGCGACGCGCAGGTGATCAACTGCCGCGTCGACAACGGCGACGACAGCATCACGCTCAAGTCCGGTCTCGATGAAGCCGGTCGGAAGATGGGCCGGCCCTGTGAAGACATCACGATCAGCAACTGCGTCGTCTACCACGGGCACGGCGGGGTCACGATCGGCAGCGAGATGTCGGGCGGCGTCCGCAACGTGGTCGTGAGCAACTGCGTCTTCCACGGCACCGACAACGGCATCCGCATCAAGTCCCAGCGCGGCCGGGGCGGCGTGGTTGAGGGCGTCGCCGTCTCCAACGTCGTCATGCAGGACGTGCCGCACCCGTTCACGATCACGACGTTTTACGCCGGTAAGGACAAGCCCGGCGACGATTACCCCGTCGACGAAGGTACGCCCGTGTTCCGCGATTTCCTGTTCAGCAACATCACCGCCCGCGGCGCTAAGGACGCCGGTGGCATCACCGGCCTCCGCGAGATGCCCATAGCGAACGTCACCTTCAGCAACGTCCACGTGCGGGCGGAGACGGGATTCACCTGCGTGAACGCCGACGGCGTGAGCTTTCTCGACACGAGCGTCCAGACGTCCCGAGGCGAGCCGTTGACGGTGACCGCCAGCACCAACGTTCACACCGAACGCCTCTCCGGAAGCACCACCCGCCCCGCGAAACACGAGTAGGCTCGCACACCACTGCGCGCGCGACGGCGTCGTGGCATCCCACGTCGCCGCGGATAGAATTGCCGCGTCGCCTCGCCCGTGGGATCACAACCGAAAGATCGGCAATGGCCGCACCAGACAGTCGCAGAGCGCGTGGCACCGGCAATACGTCGGCACCGACGCGCGGCGGTCACGCGACCAGCGCCTCGCCCGACGCGTCCGCCCACATCAAGCACGTCGCACTCATCATGGACCATGCGATGTCCCCGCGCCGGCGGTTGATCCGCGGTGTGGCGCGGTACGTCCAGGAGCACGAGCCCTGGGCGATCTACCTGACCCCCGCCGGCGTCGAGAAATCGCTGACCAACTGGCTGCGAAACTGGAACGGTGACGGCGCGATCGTCTACGCGAATGACCCCGACGCCGCCGCCTTGCTCGAGAGCAAGCTCCCGGTCGTCGACCTGTTCGGCAAGCTCGTGTCCGACCGCGTCCCGCTGGTGGTCGCCGACGACCGCGCGATCGGCCGGCTCGGCGCGGAACACTTCCTGGAGCGCGGGTTCCAGCGGTTCGGCTTCTGGGAGTACACCCACCCCGATACCGAGTGGTCCATCCAACGCCGCGTCGGCTTCGAGCAGACCATTACGGCGGCCGGCTTCACCTGCGACGTTTACCGTTCGGCGTTTCCCAAGCCCGGGTCGGGCGGCCCCGAGACGTGGGAGCGCCAGCAACAAGACCTGACGGCGTGGTTGACACGGATGCCCAAGCCCGCGGGGGTGATGACGTCGACCGACCTGTCGGGCCAACAGCTGCTGGAGGCGTGCCTCCGCGCCGGCGTCCACGTCCCCGAGGAGATCGCAGTCGTCGGCGCCGACAACGACGAACTCGTCTGCCGCATCGCGATCCCGCCGCTCTCGAGCGTCATCATCAACGACGAACAACGCGGTTACGAAGCCGCCGCCCTGCTCGACGGCCTGATGGCCGGCGAGCCGCCGCCAAAACGAAAACTGCTGATCGAACCCGTCGGTGTCGTCACGCGCGCCTCGACCGACATCATGGCGATCGACGACCCCGCCGTCGCGCAGGCGATGCGCTACCTTCGCGAACACGCTTCCTCGGACATTGGCATCGACGACGTCGCCCGCGCCGTCGCCGTCTCCCGCACCGTCCTGGTCCGACGCTTTCGCCGGCTGGTCGGCCGCTCTATCCACCAGGAAATCATCCGCCAGCGCCTGAACCACGCCGTCCAATTGCTCGGCGACACGCAATTGGAGCTGAAGGTGATCGCCCGCAAAGCCGGCTTCGGTTCGCAGGCCTATATGAACGCGGTATTCCAGGAAAAACTGGGCAAGACGCCCGGCTCGTTCCGCAACCACCTGCGCCCACGGGCCGAGCCCGAGTCCGCGGAGGAACAACCCGGCGCTTAGCGGGCGCTAGAGCAAGACAGGAACCCGTCCGTTGGGTACAAACGAAGTCAGCCTAACAAAGGAGCGTCATGGCTTGGACGGGCAGGTCAATCGGGTTCGGTCTGTTGGTTACCGCGACGGTGCTGGCGTGCACTGCCGGTCGGCTCAATGCGCAGGACGAATCGCACAGCTCGAACCAGCCCGCTTCAACGCCGGCGCTGCGGCCGGTGAAGACGGATGATGAGCCGATGGCGACGGGTAAATTCGAACCGACCTGGGAATCACTGCAGCAGTACGAGACACCGGCGTGGTTCCGCGACGCGAAGTTCGGCATCTGGGCGCACTGGGGCCCGCAGTGCCAGCCGGAGGACGGCGACTGGTACGCCCGCAACATGTATGAGGAAGGTAGTGGTCAGTACAAGTATCACCTTGCGCACTATGGGCATCCGTCGCAGGTTGGGTTCAAGGACGTCATCAACCAGTGGCACGCGGAAAACTGGGACCCGGCCAAGCTGATGGCGCTCTACAAGCGCGCCGGCGCGCAGTATTTCATGGCACTGGCGAACCACCACGACAACTTCGACAACTACGACAGCAAGTACCAGCCGTGGAACGCGACGAAGATCGGGCCGAAGAAGGACCTGATCGCGGGCTGGGCGGAGGCCGCGCGGACCAACGGCATGCGGTTCGGTGTGAGCGTGCACGCGGCCCACGCGTGGAGCTGGTACGAGCCGTCGCAAGGCGCCGACAAGAAGGGCCCGAAAGCGGGCGTGCCGTACGACGGTAAGCTGACCAAGGCCGACGGCGCCGGCCAGTGGTGGGACGGCCTCGACCCGCAGGACCTGTACTGCCAGAGCCACGTGCCGGGCAAACGCCTGGAGTGGGACTGGAACGCCGCCAAGGGCAGCAGCACGCCCGACGACGCCTATTGCCAAAAGTTCTATAACCGCACGATCGATCTGATTAATAAGTACCACCCCGACCTGGTCTACTTCGACGACACCGCCCTGCCGCTGTACCCGGTGAGCGACGCCGGCCTGAAGATCGCCGCGCACTTTTACAATAGCGACATGGCCCGGCACGGCGGGAATCTCGAAGCCGTGCTCACCAACAAGGTGCTCACCGACCAGCAGAAGAAGTGCATGGTCTGGGACATCGAGCGCGGCGCGAGCAACCAGATCGAGCCGCGGCCGTGGCAGACCGACACGTGCATCGGCGACTGGCACTACAACCGCAGCCGGTTCGATCGACACAGTTACAAGTCAACCAAGACGGTCATCCAGACACTGGTCGACATCGTCAGCAAGAACGGCAACCTGATGCTCAACATCCCCGTGCGCGGCGACGGCACGATTGATGACGATGAGGTGGCCGTCGTCGAGGGAATCGCCAAGTGGATGGACGTGAACCGCGAGGCGATCTTCGGCACCCGGCCGTGGGTCGTCTTCGGCGAGGGGCCGGCGCTGGCCGGCGCCGCCCCGATCAAGGCGCAGGGCTTCAACGAAGGCAAGGGCAAGCCGTTCACCGCCGACGACGTGCGCTTCACCACGAAGGACGGGGTGCTCTACGCGATCGCGATGGGCTGGCCGACGAAAGAGCTGACCATCACGTCACTCGGTTCCGCGGCGGGCAAGCTCGCCCACCCGGTCACCGGCATCACGCTGCTGGGAAGCGACGAGAAGATCGATTGGAAACAGACGGATGCCGCGGTCGTCATCCAGCCGCCGCAGAAGGAGCCGGGCGAGAACGCGTTCGTCTTCAAGATCACGGGCGCGATTTGAACAATTCGCGGCGCGCGGCGGGGCAGGCATTCCTAGGATCAGCACTTGGCGCGATCATGCCTGATGCCTGAGACGCCCGGGCTACAAAAACAAATCTTGAAGCTCGGCGCCGCGCGCGATCAGGCGAAGATCTTCTGCACCAAGTCCTCTTGCAGCTCCGGCCGGGCGACCTGCGCGGGGTCCAGGGGCAGCAGTAGCTCAAACCCGGGGCCGTTGGGCGGGTCGCGGTGGACGAGCAGGTCGCCGCCGTGCTGGTGCGCGATCGAGAACGCACTGAGCAAGTTCAGCCCCAGCTCCGACGGGTCGTCCTTGGGAAACGCGAACGGCGTGAAGAACGTCGCCACGTCCTGGTCGGTCCACGCCGGGCCTTCCCCGCGCACCAGCACCTGCAAAGCCGTCGTGTTCCAAAGGGGGATGGTGGCCTTGGCGGCGATCGTCACGCGCGTCGCCTGCCCGCTGTGGCGCGCCACGTAAGCGGTGAGCGTCTTGATCAGCTGTGCCGCCTTATCGGCATCGACCTTCAGTTTGCCAAGTCCCGGCGCGACCTCCACGGCGACCGTCTTCGGCGCGATCTCCTTGCCGGCGGCCTCGGCGGCGCGGGCGACCAGTTGCTCGGGGTCGGTCTCGCTGCCGAACTGGCAAATCGGATCGACGACCGTCTTCTGCACCGACTCGAGCATCTGGATCAGGCGGTCGCGTTCGGCGGCGGCCAACGTCCAGAGCTGCTTGGCATACTTGTCGACGTCACCCGCGCCGGTTGTGGACGCGGCGGCGGCGGCGAGCGCCTTCGTCTCGGTGTTCGACGGGTCGACCTCTTCCAGGAAGCAGCTCATCGCCGTCATCGAATTCCGCAGGTGCTGCGTCAGCCCGTACGCCATGTTCGCCAGGCTGCCCACGCGGTCGGCGACCACCATCCGCCGCAGGTCGCTCATCTTGATCTGCAGCAGGCTGTCGCGCTCGCCGCGCGCCAGGAACTCGTCCATCGCCTGCTTCAGCGTCTCGCGCATCAGCGCGAAGTCGACCGGCTTGGTGAGATATTTAAAGATGGCGCCGGCGTTCACCGCGGCGATCGCGCTCTCCATGTCCGAGTACGCCGTCGTCATGATCCGCACGATGCCCGGCCACTGCTTGCGGATGGCGGTGAGCAGCTCGGTTCCGGACGCGCCGGGCATCCGCTGGTCGGTGATCACCACGCCGATCTTCGCCGCGTCCTTGTTCAGGATCTCCAGCGCGGCGGCGACGTTCGTCGCGATCATCACCTGGAACTCGCGACCGAGCCCCTTCTGGAAGTACTTCAGCGCCTGTTCCTCGTCGTCCACGTAGAGCACGACATACTTGTTGTATTTGGTGGTCGCGTCACTCATGCGGCTTCCTTCCGTGCGGCGCCGGCGATGTTGGCGGCAGTGGCGGCGGCGGCTGCTGCTGCGGCGCCGCCGGGGAGTCCCAGGTCGAACGACACCTCGGTCCATTGACCGAGCTCGCTGGTCACGCCCATCGTCCCGCCGTGGTTCTGAACGATCGTGTGCGAAATGCTCAGGCCCAGTCCCGTGCCTTCGCCGGGCGCCTTGGTCGTGAAGAACGGCTCGAACAACCGAGGCAGGTCGGCGGCGGCGACGCCGGTGCCGTTGTCGCGGACCGTGATCTTGAGCCGCCCGTTCGGTTGCGGGGCGCAGCCGACCGTGATCTTGGGCGGCTCCCCACCGGCAGGTTTCTTGTGCAGCGCGTGCGCCGAGTTGATCAGCAGGTTCATGAACACGTGCACGATCTGCGTCTGCCCGCCGGTCGCCCGCTGCCCCTTGATGCCGGAGGTATCGACCGGGATCTCGCGCAGCTCGTGGGCCGTCAGGCGCATCGCGGTCGTCATCGCGTCGTCCAGCAGGAACTCCTGCTCCTCCGCCAGCTTCGACGGATACGCGAACGACCGAAGGTCGGAGATCACGCTACGGATCCGCGTCATCCCCTGCCCGATGTCCGCCAGCGTTTCCTTCAGGCTCGTGTTGTCGGCGGCTTCCTGCTCGGCGATCTGCAGCGCCATGAACGTGAAGTTCAGCGGGTTGTTCACCTCGTGCAGCAGGCCCGCCGAGAGCTTGCCCAGCGCGTTCATCTTCTCCGACTGCACGAGCTGGACCTCGGTCTCCTTCAACTTCTTGATCGTGGCGGCCAGCTCGACGTTGTTTTCGTCCAGCTCGTGCCGCAGGCGGAACTCGTGGAAGCGCCGCACGGAGCTGAAGTGGTTGGACGCCAGCGCGATCAGCGCCGTCATCGCCAGGAAGTAGAAGTTGTTGACCAGCACCGGCACGACCGGTTCGGTGTTCGAAGGGATGCCGGCCGGCGGGTGATAGTGGTGCAGCACGCACGCGACCATGTAACAGCAGATGACGAACCCGCAGATCGCGCACGCCTCGATCAGCGTGTAGGGGATGAGCAGGATCGCGGCGGCCATCACGATGTTCAGTCCCGCGTAATACGGCGATTCGGCGCCTTCCGCCAGGTAAATCATCCAGCAGATCGCCAGCGCCGCCAGAATCAACGGCGCGCTGTCGATCAGGCGGACGTACTTGCGGCCCCGCGCGGTCCACAGCGCGAGGAAACACGGCAGCATGCCCAAGTCACACCACAGCCGCGCCTTGAACATCGGCCACGCCAGCTTGGGGTAGACGAAGTGGTCCAGCCCGATGCACGCCGGCACGAGGAACATCGCCAGCGAAAAGCAGAGCTTCGCCTGGCGGACGCGCAAGCCGTTGTAGAACGTCTTGTAGGCGTCGCCCAGCGTGGCGGGCGGGAGTTTGTTGCCGTGAGCGTCGCTCATTCCCCTAAGCAGACCGTTGGCGAGAAAGACGGACGACCAGCTCGCGACGATCGGAGCTGCTACGGGGGTTATCGGCAAGTTGTGAGGGTGCTGTGGGGAGACTTCCGGGATTTGCGGCCCGTGCGATGGGCGATCTCGTCGGTACCTCGACTAAAGACGCGGGGAGTCGGCAGGTCCGGTTACCGGACTTGCCGACTCCCTCGCATCACGCAACGGTCTGCGACGACGATCACCGCTTGGTCACGTCCAGGAACACGATGTTCTCGTTCTCTTCGATGTACGTCCGTCGCGTCGCGATGGCCGTCTCGGGGATCCCGGAACAGAGCTCCACCATCTGCTCGCTGCTGCGGTAGATCAGCTTCCAGTCGAGCAACGCGTCCATGTAGGCGCTGCACCAGATGTCCGGCACGAAGTTGGCGACGACCAGCCGCCCGCCCGGGTTGAGCATCTCGAACATCCGCTGCGTGAGCTTCGTCGCGATGCGGTCGTCCAGGTAGTCGTAAAGGCCAGTCGTGTAGATCAGGTCGAACTTCTGCTCGGCGACGACGCCACGGAACAGGGCCTTGATCGAGCTGCACACCGGCTCGACGCCGTAGGGAGCGACCTCGTGCTCCACCACCTGCAGGCTCTGCTCGTCCTGGTCCAGCGCGACGAACCGCCCGGCCTTGCCGGTGGTCACCGCCTTCGACAACACCGCCTCGCGGAGGTGACCACAGGCGACCGAGAGGATGTGCGGCCGGTCCGACGCCGCGCACACCTCGTCGATGGTCTGTGCCATGAGGTCCCGGCGGCGCCGCACCGCGTGGCCCGCGGGGATTTCCTGCGTGAACTGGAAGATCCGTTCCCCCAGCGGCGAGACGTAGTTCGGCGGGGCCAGGCGGTAACCGCGCGTGTACAGGTAGTCGATCAGCACGGCGTCGCCGGCGTAACCACGCGGCTTGCTGTAGCAGCGGTACGCGAATGGGTCCTGGTGGATCAGGTGCCGCAGCGGGTGGGCGATGCACTGCTCGCCGATCCGCTCCCACGACTCGTGATCGGTCGCGGATTTGACCGACCAGAGGACGGACAGCAAGTCCGTCATGGCGATTTCCGCGTCGTCGATCGATCCGTGCATCTGCTCGTACACGCGGTCGAGCAGGCTGCGGGTGATGACCGTCGCGACGTCCCACTGCGCCGGTTTCCGCAGCAGCGCGTTCCAGTCCGGTCGCCGCAACCGGCCGATCGCCAGTTCCAACGCCGCCCGCTGCTGGGTGGCGCGGGGCATCACTGCCGCCGCCGCTGCCGCCGCCCCGGCCGATGTCGTCCCCACGGACCCGGCCCCACCGTCGTCTGCATTTGCCATACCCTGCGCCCTTTCCGCACCGCGCGCACCGGCCGCAGGCACTGCGACCGGCTACCCGGGGCACAAAAACAACTCGCGGCCGCATGGACCGGCGCGCCCGAGGAGGGGCACGCGCGAATTTTCCCGATTCGCGCGCAGGGGAGAGGTCTTCCGCACGCTAAATCAGCGCGCGGATCGATTGGTCCTCGGCCCCGGGGCCGGTCAATGCGAGGCGTTCTTACGCTTCTGACATGGAGGGCAGTCGGCCGATCAGGTCCAGCGATGGCGGTCGAAATGCCATGCTCGAATCACACAACATATTTGCCCGCGGCGATTCGGGTCGTCCGACTGCGGCTCCCACAACGGGGCACATCCTAATCACCGAGCCGGGCCATACCAACAACAATCCCAACTCGGCAGGATTTGATAAAAATGACCCGTTGAATCGCCGCTCCCGCAAGAAATCGCCGCGTTTTATCGGTCTAAAGTCGCTCCCGGGCCTGTCGATTACAGTGCCGAAATTTGGAAATCTTCAGCGGAATTTTTCATCCCTGAGCGCGAAGGCGGCCGCGCGTCATATCCCGCAAATCCCGTAAATCGCGCCCCTTCACAAGCCGATGAACCCCCCGAGGCGACGCGTCGGGCCGTACGTGACGACGCGCCACGCCATCGGCGGTCGCGGAGTGATTATCTCTGCAATAATAGTAATTACAGCTATTCGGGACCACGGGCAAACGGGAGCGCACATGGCGAACGTGAAAGTCAACTGGTTGTCACTGGCGGCGGCGGCCGGTTTGTCGCTGGCACTGGCCGCCCCGGCGATGGGCGGTGGCATCGAAGTCCCCATGCAGGACGCCAAGGCCGCCGGCATGGCCGACGCCTTCACCGCACAGGCCGACGACCCCTCCGCCATCTTCTATAACCCCGCAGGTCTCACCCAGCTGCACGGCACGAACCTCAGCGGCGGGTTGTACTACCTTCAGCCCGAGTACCAGTTCGACGGCGACAACGGCACGAACCAGAGCCAAAACCTCCCGTCGCTGCTCCCGCACGTGTTCGCGGAAAGCGACCTGGGCACCGACCGCCTTCACATCGGTCTGGGCATTGCCAACACGTTTGGGATCAACGAAGACTACGGCAACACCGGCCCGTTGCGATTCCTCGCCGACAACGCGCAGCTCATGGTGCTCAACATCGCGCCGACCGTCGCCTACAAGTTCAACGAGCACTTCTCCGCCGGCGTCGCGTTCAACATTTACTACGGCGACATGCTGCTCACCCGCAATGTGCCGCTGGGCGCCCCGCCCACGCCGGAGGGGAGCTTCCACTTCCGTGGCGACGACGTGGCGTTCGGCGTCACGCCCGGTTTCATGTACAAGGTCAACGAACACCACACGATCGGCGCATACTACCGCTCGCCCTTCCAGCTCAACTTCGACGGCAAGGCCGAGGTGAAGACGCCGGGGCCGACGATCGGCCCCAGCAGCACCAGCGCGGAACTGCGGTTCCCGCAGAGCTTCGGCCTCGGGTACGCCTGGCGCCCGAACAACCACTGGACGGTTGAAGGCGACGCGATCTGGACCGACTGGCACGCCGTCAAACAGCTGGCGCTCAGCTCATCCAACCCCGCGTTCAACGGGCAGACGTTGCCCGCCAATTGGAAGAGCGGCTGGACGTTCCGCCTCGGTACGCAGTACGCGTTCGACGAACACTGGGCCGTCCGCGCCGGTTACGCCTACGGCCAGAACGCCGTCCCCACCGAGACGTTCGGCCCGCTCGTGCCCGACTCGAACTACCACCTGTTCGCGCTCGGCTTCGGTTACTCGGCGAAGCACTGGGGCGTCGATGTCGCCGGCAACTACATCTACCGCGAGACCCACCACGTCTCCGGCAGCGTCAACTCCCCCACCGTCGACGGCGAGTGGAGCAACGCGATGTACGGCCTGATGGCGACGTTCACCGTCAAGTTGTAAGCGAGCGCCGTCCTTCGCCCGGGCAACTTGCAATGCGCGAGACGACGAACCGATCTTCGACCGGCATGACAGCGGAGGCCGCAGCCACCGTCGACCGCCGCGGTGAGACGCGCGTCGCCCACAAGGCGGTGCTCGTAATGCCGTTCGGCGAGGGCATCCACGCCCGCTTCGAGCACGCCAGCCTCGTCGACTGCTCGCTGCACGGCGCCGGCCTGGTCCTCCAGCGTCCGCTCAAACCCGGCGTCTTCCTCTTCCTCAAGCTCAAGCTCAGCGGCGTCGCGCTCGTGATGTACAAGGTGCGCAACTGCCGCCCGCAGGATGAAGGCTACCGCATTGGCGCCGAGTTCCACGGCGTCATCGGCAACAGCACCGACCGCGAGGCGACCGCACAAGCGGTCTTCGACGCGCTGCTTGCCAGTTAACGCATCGAATCCCGCGTTCACTCGCCGCGCTTCATCCCTCACGTCCAGGTCACCCCGCGGCCGGGCGTTCGCCACGCCTGTTCTCGCGGCAACCCTACTGCATTGCACCTAGGTTGGAATCAGAGTTAGCACCGGTAGGCAACGTCTGCCCGATTTGAAAACGTAGAGGGTAGTGAACCTGGGGGAAGGCTCGACACGCGCCCGCCCGTTCCTGCCATCCCGCACGCCACTTCGATCGTCCAGCGGATCGCCCGGCCGCCCGTTCTTCACGAGGTCGCCATGATCCTCACCGCAGTCACACCATCGGCCCGGAACTTCAATCGCGGTCGCTTGCAGCGGGCACGCGTCTACCGCTCGGTCCGGCGAACGGCCGCATCCTTGTTCGGCACGTTCCGGGACGAACCGCTCGAACGGCGGCAGCTCTTGTCGACGTTTACTGTCAACAGCTTGTCCGATGTGACAAACTCGGGCGACGGCGTGACGACGCTGCGCGAGGCGATCGTCGCCGCCAACACGCACCTGGGCGCGGACACGATCAACTTCAGCGCGAGCGTCTTCCCCGCCGCCAGCCCCAAGACGATCACGCTGGCCGGCCAGGAGCTGACGCTCAGCGATACGAGCGGTACGACGACCATCACCGGCGCCGGCGCCGGTGTCATCGTCGACGCCGCCTACAACAGCCGGGTGTTGCAGGTCGGCAGCGGCGTGAGCGCATCGATCGGCGACTTGAGGATCCAGAACGGACACATCGAGACGGGCGTTGGTGACACACTTCAAGGCGGCGCGATTCTGAACGCCGGGACGCTGACGCTGCTCCGCTGCACGGTGAGCGGAAGCTATGCCGGTGGCTCGCCGGCGAGCCAGTCGAGCCTCGGAGGCGGCATCTACAGCACCGGGCCGTTGACGCTGCAGAGTAGCGTCGTCTCGAATAACGTCGCGTACGGTGGCCGCAGCCTCACGCCCGACGGCCCCGCCGTCGGCCCCGATGCCTTTGGCGGGGGGATCTATTCGACAAACCAGCTCACCATCTCCGACAGCACGATTTCCGCCAACAACGTGTCGGCCGGCCGCACGAGCCTGGGGGTTGGCTATGTCGCCTTCGACACCGGCAACGCCGAGGGCGCTGGAATCTATGCGACGGGCACGGTCACGATCGTCCGGTCGGTCATCGAATCCAATTCAGCCGACATGGGCGAATCGGATAACCTGCTCACCACCGGTCAAACGTGCCGCGGGGGCGGCATCTACGCAACGGCCGCAATCACCATCACCGACACCTCCGTGAGATCGAATTCCGTACGCGGGCTCGACGTCAATTATTCGGGTGGGACGGAGCCGCCCAGCGGTTTTGGCGACGTGTACGGCGGCGGCGTGTACGCCGGCAAGGGACTCGTCGTCACCCGCTGCACGATCTCAGGTAACTCCGCCACGGGTACGCGAGCCTATGAGGCCGCCGGCGGCCAGGCCAGCGGCGGAGGGATGTACGTCACAGGCGGACCGCTGACGGTTACCAATTCGGTCATCTCGAAGAATAGCGCGACAGGTGGTTTCGGTCGACCACCGGGCCCGGCGTACGGTGGAGGTATCAACGCCTCCAGCGTTGCCGTCACACTCACAAACTGCACCGTCGACGGCAACTCCGCCGAGGGTGGCTTCGGCAGCGGACCGGAGCAATCCTACCACGGCAGCAACGGCGCGGACGGTATCGGCGGTGGGATCATGGCCGGCAGCATCACCATCACCGGCTGCACCCTGTCGAACAACACGGTGGTCGCCGGCTACGGTGACACCGGACACTGGGGCGAAGAGTCGTCTGGCGACGGCGGAGACGGTGGCAACGCCGCCGGTGGCGCCGTGCAGAGCGCCGGTACGATCATCGTCCTCAACAGCACGTTCACCGGCAACAGCGTCACCGCGGGCGACGGGTCGGGCGGCGAAACACCCGTAGAAGGCGACACCGGCCGCGGCGGTTCCGGGGGCAACGCCGGCGGTGGCGCCATCGCCGGCGGCACGGTCACGCTGACTTCGACCACGATCGTCGGCAACAGCGTGACGCCCGGGCAGTTCGGTTACGACTACTCCGGCGGCGGTCATGGCAGCCCCGGTGTCGCCACCGGCGGTGGCGTGGCGGCGGCAAACACGCTGCTGGTCAACACGATCGTGACC
>JADMIO011020040.1_pt1 | contig 27515 bp, 23 predicted proteins | sample 8958161 | NCBI WGS metagenome assembly JADMIO01 (sample SAMN16585339, study PRJNA669376) | soil metagenome | isolation source: Crop rotation soil | place: USA: Cullars Rotation, Alabama | collected 2011
CACGCCATTACCCGCCTCATCCTTTTCAGGGAGTTACAGAAAGTGGTGATCAGGAATACGTATTCGGGTTAACGGACTACAATTCCCTGAAGGAGCGGATCATGGTATTCAGGTCCTTTTCGTAACGGGCTTCCTGGTCAACAGGCATTCCGCAGATGAGCTGGTAAAAATGATCACGCGTTTCAATGATGGCGAGGTAATAGATCAGGTGCTCATCATTCAGCCTTCCCGCTATCCTTCCCACCACTGCTTTGTTCGAATCGATATTCTCGCTGTGAGAATTTGCCAATCCTCCATCCTCTAATTTATCAAAAAGGCTTTTGGATGTTTTATCGAAGTAGGAGTTGAGGTCGTACTTGAGCCCATATGCGCGCATGGTGTCCTTCGATTCTTCCACGACCATGAAAAGGCAGTTGTTCAGCGTATCTTCATAATAAAGGGAAGAGCGTACCTCGGGCTTTTTAAGCGCAGTAAGGAAATCAGCAATTTGTATGCTGAAGCCATCGGCCTTCACTTCCTTGAAAGAAGCGGGGCCTTTGCAGGAAAGCAGGAAAAAAAAGCAAAGAAAGAGATACGCTGTATTTCTCATGCGGTGTAAGGATCCGGAACTAGACCGAATCCTTTTTGAACTCATATTTATATTTTTTAGCGAAATCTTCCTGGAAGGTGTTGAAGATCTTTTCGGCATCCTGGATCTTCTTCAGGGTAAGCTCGTTCAGCTCAGAAAAACGATGATCATCCGAATCGGTCATTTGCTCCAGCGGCTTGCTGTTGATATCCACCATTTCCTTGTATTCGGTCTCAGCAACCGCCTTATGTATAGTAAGACATTTTACTGCCTCATCAGCAAAAGCCGTTGATCCGTCAAATTTGTCGAGCTTCTTGATATTCTCAATGGATTTATTGAGACGGTCAACCAGCTCTTTGCGTGCAGCATCCATATCGGCAGGTTCTTTGTCCCATGCATCCATCAGCTTATTATCGGCTGCGATCACTGCATTGTATTCGTGGATCACACTGTCGTTATAGTCAATGGCTTCTTCAGGAGTTGGTTTACAGCCCTGGAAAGATGCAACGAGTACAAGTGCAAGAAAGAGGTTGAATGTCTTCTTCATAGTTTGGGTTTTTATTATCCGGGTAAAGGTAGTAATACCTGTGATGGTAACAAAATGGGGGCTGGGGGATATAATGGGGTTTATGTTAAATAGCTGATAGGTTTATTTAATGGTGATTATCGCATACCTGAATTATCCAAGGGCTTCTTCCGTTACTTTTTTGCTTGCCCAGGGCAAACATGCAATGCATGTTTGAGCCAGGTAGTGCGAAAGCCGATCATTGCAATCGCATCAGCCGGCTCAAATGCCCACCGGGCATTTGCCCTCTCGAAGGCGCTTAGCTGCGCGCAGGCCCTCATGAATGTGCCAACCTGCCGTGCGCTTGGTATTTTCCACCCTTGACCCACAAAAAGCCCCACCCTTCAGTAAAAAATACCTAGGCGCCCCTGTCGCACAAGCCCCCGAGTACTCGGGGTTGTCACATTCAACACGCGCTGCCGAGGGACAGCCACAAAAAAATGTTTAAGGCTTGGAATCAAAAAATTTCGGAGCACATTAGTTAGATTTCAGGCTTTGCGGTTTTTGGCAGCGATAGCGGTTCGGCAGCGAAGGGTAGGCTGGTGGGATAAAGGAGCTGCAAGAATCCGCGGTTGCCGCATAGCGGCAAATCGCCTTCAAAAACCGCAGCGTTTTTGCCTACTTTTTGCGCGCCAAAAAGTAGGTGAAAGAAGCCGTGTGCTACAAAATACAACTCCCAAAAAATCTTACGTAGCCCTCGAACACTTCCCACAACCATTCAGCTTTAGCCATTTACAATTTAACATAAACCCCATTATAAGAAATCAAAAAAGCCCCTTCATTTCTGAAGAGGCTTTGAAATAAAAAAAGAGATCTGCTTAAAGCGTTCCGCGTTTTTCCTGTTCACGTTCTATCGATTCAAACAACGCTTTGAAATTCCCCGCTCCAAACCCTTTCGCTCCCATACGCTGTATGATCTCAAAGAATAAGGTAGGACGGTCTTCCACCGGCTTGGTGAAGATCTGTAACAGGTAACCTTCTTCATCCGCATCCACCAGTATCGCCAGTTTTTCCAATACGGCAATGTCCTCGTGCATCATATCCATATGCTTGCCTAATCTCTTCGGTATCTCCTGATAATAGGCAGGAGGCGGTGCCGAAAGGAATTCAACGCCACGTGCTTTCAGCTCGGTCACTGTTTTAATGATATCATCCGTAGCTATGGCGATGTGCTGGCAGCCCGGGCTCTCATAAAAATCAATGTACTCTTCTATCTGTGATTTCTTCTTTCCCTTGGCAGGTTCGTTGATCGGGAATTTGATACGACCATTACCGTTGCTCATCACCTTACTCATCAAAGCGGAGTATTCGGTATGGATCTGCTTGTCATCGAAAGAAAGGAAATTCACGAAGCCCATCACTTCTTCATACCACTTCACCCACTGGTTCATCTCGCCCCAGCCCACATTGCCCACCATGTGATCGATGAACTTCAGTCCGGTTGGGGTTGGGTTGTAATCGGATTTCCAGGGCTTGAAGCCGGGAAGGAAAGCGCCTTTGTAATTCTTGCGTTCCACGAACAGGTGAACGGTCTCTCCATAGGTATAGATGCCGCTTCGTACCACTTCCCCGAATTCATCCTTATCCACTGTTGGCTTCAGGAAAGGCTTTGCACCGCGCTTGGTGGTCTCTTCAAAAGATTTGGTGGCATCGTCCACCCATAAAGCGATCACTTTCACTCCATCACCATGCTTCCTCAAATGATCGTTGATCTCGGATGAGCTGGTAAGCGGTGTGGTGAGCACAATGCGGATCTTATCCTGCGCAAGCACATACGAAGTGCGGTCTCTCACACCTGTTTCCAATCCGGCATAGGCGAGCGACTGAAATCCGAAAGCTGTTTTATAGAAGTGTGCCGATTGCTTGGCATTCCCTACATAAAATTCCACGTGGTCGGTACCCAGCAAAGGAAGGAAATCCTGTGCGCCTTCAAAGATCTTCTCCAGCCCGTATTCTACATTTTTTATTGTTGCCATTTTTTTGTCGTTAGATCGTTTATAGTTATTTGCTTTTAGTCATCAGGTCTTTTGTGAATGTTAAGACCACATCGCCATTGCTTGTACTTTCAGTATCTCTTTCATTCCTGTGTTTTTTAGATCGAACGGCTACTCCAGCCAGCTCTTATAATATTTACCGTCATCGATCTTCACTGCATCCTCGGTCACCATCAGAGGACGGAAAGTATCCACCATCACGGCCAGCTCAAGGGTCTCTTTTGCGCCTATGCTGCGCTCCATGGCCCCGGGTGCAGGTCCGTGCGGGATCCCTTTCGGATGCAGGGTGATATGCCCTTGCTCAATGTTGTTACGGCTCATAAAATCACCGTCCACATAATACAATACCTCATCGCTGTCGATATTGCTGTGATTGTATGGTGCCGGAATGGCCTTTGGATGATAATCATAGAGGCGCGGGCAGAAGGAGCACACCACGAATGAATCTGTTTCAAAGGTTTGATGAACTGGAGGCGGCTGGTGCACACGTCCGGTGATGGGCTCAAAATCATGAATGGAAAATCCATAAGGATAATTGTAGCCATCCCAGCCCACTACATCAAAAGGATGGGTGGCATACACCACCTCGTGCATCATTCCCTCTTTCTTGATCTTGATCGTAAAGCTTCCCTTCTTGTCGAAGGTCTCAAGCTTATTCGGGAGCTTAAGATCGCGTTCGCAGTATGGAGCATGTTCCAGCAGCTGCCCGAAATGATTGCGATAGCGTTTGGGTGTATAGATAGGAGATTTTGATTCGAGAAAAAGCAGGCGGTTGTCTTTGGTATCAAATTCGATCTGGTAGATCATGCCGCGCGGAATGATGAGGTAATCGCCATACACGAATTTGATGTTACCCATGAAAGTGCGCAAAGTGCCGCTTCCCTTGTGGATGAAAAGCATCTCATCACAATCGGCATTCTTATAAAAATAGGAGGTGAGGCTTTTGCGCGGGGCTGCAAGACCCAGGTGAACATCGTTGTTCACCAAAAGTGCTTTGCGGCTTTCCAGGAAATCATCGGCCGGGGCAATTTTGAATCCTTCCAGCAAACGGGCTTTGATATTCTTTCCGTCTGCAATTTTGGGTGCAACGCTGTATGATTTAAGGATCTCTTTTACCTGGGTAGGACGATGCACCTGGTAAAGCAAGGACGACATGCCCGAAAAGCCTTCGGTACCGAAAAGCTGTTCGAAATAATAAGGATGTTTACCGCCCTTATTGAGAAATTGTGTGTGCCGCTTGTGCGGGATCTTACCTAATTTATGATAAATGGGCATATGGATTCGGGATTTTAAGAAGTACGATTCAGGATTGATACGTAGTACAAACACCCTTCGTGGACCTCTGGGTGACATTTGAGGTTCAATCACTCGGGGTTGCGCTTGGTGATCCTTTTCAGATCAACAAAGAAGATGTATGTGTAAGAAGCGCTCATTATGTTCTTACAAATATAAGGAATCTCCGGCTGTTTTAAAAATGAGCATTATCAGTCCCGAAGCGGTATTTTTGTGTCATGAACATAGAGGAGCTCAGAGACTATTGTATCTCAAAGAAAGGCGTGGAAGAAACCCTGCCTTTTGGCCCGGAAACACTCGTTTTCAAGGTAATGGGTAAGGCTTTTTTGCTCACAGGACTGGAAGGGCCTGAGCTGGAATTCAATGTTAAATGCGATCCCGACCGGGCGATAGAGCTGCGTGAACGATACGATTGTGTGATCCCGGGCTGGCATATGAATAAGAAGCACTGGAATACCATTGTTGCCAAAAAGGCTCCCAACGATGCGTTATTGAAAGAGTGGATAGATCATTCTTATGAGCTGGTGGTGGAAGGACTTCCAAAGAAGGAGAAAGAGAAGCTTAAGAAAAAGAAGTGATCACAGCTTAACTGCGAGCACGCAGGTGCGTTTGTATTTTTTTACCTCCCCGGCTGAATTGAACACCTCGAAGTAGATCACGTAGATACCCACTCCGGCTTTTTCACGGGCATCATTGATGCCATCCCAGGAAAATGTTCCGGTGGTTCCAAGCAATTCATTGCGCACAAGCGTCCGCACGAGCCTTCCTTTTGAATCGTAAATGCTGCAGTTGGCCACAAATCCTCCTGTGATGAAGCTGTAATTTATATTCACTACATCGTTGTATCCATCCTCATCCGGTGAAAAGACCTCCGGGCTCACCGTTACGTCTGTTCCGTTCTCCGGGCTGGCATATTGTGAATTCTGGTAGGCAGGTGTTGCATAGCCAACATTTTGGGCGGCCGAATGCCAGTTGGTGGCATCCTGCGTGGGGCGGTCGTAATCTATACGTTCCAGCGAAACACCTTTGGTGGAATTAAGCAACGGAAAATGCCAGGAAGAACTGTACACCAGCTTATCAATGATGGTGTTTGAAAGATCGGCCAGCAGCACAATGTCTCCATCAATATTCATGGAAGGGATGGAAGGCATATCGATGAATCCTTTTGGGTTTGTGGTATTGTATTGCGACTTCACGGTGGCCGAGTTGGTGGTCAACACCAGATAATCTTTAGGGAAAATAAGATAGCCTGTGGAGGAGACCAGGTTCACTTCGGTAAGTGTGCCGGCAATGGTATCCTGTGAGCAGAGATTCAATGTGGAAAGGTCTATCACCTTATTGGAACGGTTATAGATCTCCACAAAATCAACTCCACCGGTATTAGGATCGGGGAGTACCTCATTTATCACGATATCATTGGGTGAGCAGGGCTGTGGGATGGCGAACACCGCTGTGTTGTTAGTGCCGATGAGATTGCCTGAACAATCCTTTATTTGTCCCGAGATATTGATGGTGTAAATGATGTTGCTGCCTAAGGTGCTTCCCAGCTTTAATCTCACACTCATGTAATCGTTCCCAACCGGGTCCACCGCGATGGGATTTCCAATGCTGTTATCGATGGTGTAGGTGGAAAGATTCATCATAGTGCTGCTGTCGATGGGTTCCGTAAAGAACACCTGTATGCTGTCGTAAGGAGCGATCACACTCACCCGCAAAATGCCCGGCCCGCTGTTGTCGGGGTTAGATCCAAGAACAGAATTCCTCTTTCCGGGAGTTCCGCCCAATGGATTTACGGATGCTTTCCAGTTGTTGCTTCCTGCGCAGGGATTGTTCGGATCTATCTGCTCCAGCGACCAGCCTCCATCCATTTTCAGCACATCGCGGTACCATTGGTCGGTATAGCTCAATGTATGGATAACAGCCCCCGTTGGAGTTTTAATGGTGACCGTATTTCCTGTATTGGTAAGGGAAGGGAAACTGGTGACACCCACCACAGAAATACCTGGGTAATTGGGTGCACCGCTGGTGGAGGTGAGCAGCACAAAGCTATCGGGCAATAAAGTAACAGCAGGGATCACTTTGGTATTGGTGCCAACGGTGATGGTCCAGCCGCCCAGCTTTATAGGAAAGTTGGTGGTATTCGCTAACTCAACATACTCAAAAAGCGGGAGGCCTTGCGCGGGCGATTCATCCACCATCATTTCGTTGATGAGCACATCCCAGGTCTTGGGAACATAATATAGAAAGGTATCCTGCGAGGAGACAAGTGCGTTAGAGGAAAAATCCTGCACGTTGGTAGTGGTAAGCACATTGTAAACCCCGTCCTGGAAATTAGAAGCGAAGGTCAGTGTTACCTGGTTTGAATTGGTGCGTACGGCAGTGCTTGGATTTCCCAGCCCGTTGTTAGCCGTATAGTTGGTAATGGTTTGAGAAGTGGTGAGATCCACCGGCTCATTGAAGAACACATCGATGGAGTTCTGTGAAAGCACATTCACCGAATCGATCACCGGAGGCACATTGTCCACATTCACCGAAAAATCATCGTAAAAGAATTTGGTGGCATTGCTGGTGGTGTAAAAGCAGATCATGCCGAAAAAGCTGGTGAAAGTAAATGTATTGTCGGTGCCTGATGCTTCCTGCACATAGTTGGTGCCGCCCAGCGGATCGATGTACAACTTCCAAAGTCCGGCATTATCACGGGTTACCCGCACTCCCACCGTAAATGCAGCCGAAATGTTGGTGGTTCCCCTGCAAACGGAAACAGAAGCGGTGCCTGTCTGTTTAAAAAGCTCCACCTGGTCGCCCGAGCCCGGCTCCCCGAACTGCAAATAATATCCGTTAAGCGGGTTGTTAAAATTGGATTGATCCGAAACGAGGTACACACGCGAAAAGTTATTTCCGGAAGGGGCAAAATTCTCGCGGATCCAGAATTTCCATTCGCAGTTGTTGAGCGTTACCGTGTTTGGTGTGGAAAGATAGCTGGTATCGGCTCCGGATGAATTGAGCTGGAGCTGGAAAGAAGTGTTTACGGTGAAATCGGTGTCGTTGCCCGTCCAGATCTGGCCATTGGTAAAATTTCCATCGGTAAAATTATCATTCACCTGGGCATTCGCCACAAAAGGAAAGCTGATCAGAAGGAGAAGAAGGTACCTGAACATGGTCCTGTTTTTTCAGAGCATGTAAAGGTAAAAAAATGGAGCATCCTGCCTAAGGCTCCAGGCATATTTTACACAGAAATAACACCTTTGTCATTCATGTATGGCCAGCAATGGCACATGGGTATGAAAGGCCAGCTTTTTGGTATAGCTGCCGTGAAGCAGCTGATCCAGCGCCTTGTGCTTGCGGCTCACCATGGTGATCATATCAATGTGATGTGAGTTGATAAAGTCCTCAATACCATGCAGGATATCCTCATCCTCATTAAAGTGAAGGGTATGGTCCAGGTCTTCCAGCACTGTTTCAAGCGTGATCCCGGCCACTGCTTCGTCCAGCCCGGTTTGCTCGTGCGGCTTTGCCACATTGAACACTTCCAGCTGAGAATGGAAATGGTTCACCAGCTCTTTCATCACATTCAGTCCATCCGCATGTACCTCTTTTTTAAGGTCGCAGGCAAGGGCCACTTTCATGGGGGTCTGATATTTGGCATCGCCCGGGATGATGAGTACAGGCACTTCGGTGTGCTTCATCACGGAGGTAGCGGTGCTTCCTATCAATACCTCTGCTAATTTACCTCCACCGGTAATGCCCATCACTACCAGGTCCACCTTATTTTCCGTTACATAATTTTTGATCTCTTCCACGGCAAAGCCCACGCAGCAATGTGTCTCAATATGCAGCCTTGGGAATTTCCCGAGCAGGGCCTCCTTTCGTTCGCCCAGGGCATCGGCACAATTCTTTTCCAGCTCATCCATGGTGATCATAATAATGGGAGTTTCCCCGGTGGCCACCGGAACATGAGCACAGTGCATCAGCACCAGCGCAGCATTCATATCCATGGCCAAAGCAGCCGCGTAGTTCATCGCATTATCCGCAGTAGGGGAAAGGTCGGTGGGGGCAAGTATCTTTTTCATCTTCTCATGGTTTCGTTTGCACAGTATACCAGACTTACTCAAAGTTACGAAGTATAGAAAGGGATTCAATGGGTTTTAACTATGCATATACCTTGTTCAACGACCATCCGGGTGCACCTGAACTACCTGATCTTTTACTCCTGATGAAGGGGCCTTCATTCCCCCTTTTTTGATACTTTAGCTGAGAACTGGCTGTAACATTTTCAAAACCTTTTCCGTCCTGAATATAATGTTTCGCGCACGCTTATTTTTACTGTTGACCGGGCTCTTCTTCTATGGCAGCGCTTCGTTTGCGGGGATATTGAATGGCCGCATCACCGATCAGAAAGGGGAGGCGCTGCCGTTTGTGAACGTGTTCGTGAAAGGCACCACCAAAGGCACCACCAGTAATAAGGACGGTTTTTACACCCTCGACCTGCAAGCCGGTACCTACGAGATCTCCTATAAAATGATGGGCTACAAGACCCATACCGAGCAGATCGTTATCGGTGAACAAAAGCTCTCGGTAGATGTAAAGCTGTATGACGAGACCTATACCCTGGCCGATGTGGTGATCTCGGGCGATGCGGAGGACCCCGCTTACCGCGTGATCCGTGCTGCCATTAAAAAACGGAAATTCTATCTCGAGCAGGTGGATAAATATTCCTGTGATGTGTACATCAAGGGATTGCAGCGTATCATCAAGCATCCCAAAAAGATCATGGGCATGGAGATAGATCCGGAAGGGGATATTGATACTACTACCGGCATCATTTATCTCTCCGAGTCAGTTTCCAAATTCAATTTCAAACAAACGCATAACATCAAGGAAGAGATGATCTCATCCAAAGTGAGCGGTGATAACAAAGCATTCTCCTACAACCGTGCTTCGGATATGCTTTTTAATTTTTACGAGAACCTGCTGGAGGTGGATGGACTGAGCGAAAGAGGATTTGTATCTCCCATCTCCAACAATGCCCTTTTCTTTTACAAATACAAGCTCATTGGCGCCTTTTATGAGAACGGGGAGCTGGTGAATAAGATCGAGGTGATCCCCAAACGAAAGAACGACCCTGTTTTCCATGGCTACATCTACATCATGGAAAATACCTGGAGGATCTTCAGCACAGAATTATACCTGACTAAAGATGCGCAGATCGATTTTGTGGATACGCTCATCATCAACCAGGTGTTCCTTCCTGTGGACAAGGAAACGTGGATGGTGTTCCAGAATAAGTTCGTGTTCAATTTCTCGGTACTTGGCATCAAAGGGGCAGGCGTGTACCTGGGCGTGAATTCCAATTACAATATCAACCCGGAGTTCCCTAAAAAATATTTTAACGGGGAAGAGATGAAGGTGCTGGATGATGCGAATAAAAAAGACACGGCCTATTGGAAGGATACACGGCCCATCCCGCTCACGGCCGAGGAAGAAAAAGATTACCGCAAACGCGACAGCCTGGCGAAGATCCATAATTCAAAACCCTACCTGGATTCGGTAGACAGGAGGACCAACAGGCCAACACTGGGCAAGATCTTCATTGGCGGATATACTTATTACCAGCGTTATCACAAGCGCACTTTCGATCTTTCGCCCATGATCCAGAACATACAGTACAACACCGTTCAGGGATTGGCGGTGGGGCTGAGCCTGGAGATGAACAAGGAGCTGGAGAAGAACAGGAATTATACCTGGTCATTGATGAGCCAGTACGGATTTTCAAATGAGCGCTGGAACGGCAAGGGATCGTTCTATTATAATTATAAGCCCCAGAGATTTGCCTGGGTGCGTGCGGAGGGAGGGATGAGCGCTGTTCAGTTCAACGAAGCGGCCCCTATTTTGCCGCTGATCAATACCATTTATACCTTGCTCGACCGGAGCAATTATGAGAAGCTGTATGAGAAGAGGTGGGGAGCCATCGTACATCACCAGGAACTGATCAACGGGCTTATGTTCACCGCTTCAGCCGAATATGCCGATCGTCTTCCATTGATGAACACCACTGATTTCTCCTTCATCAAGAGTTCTAAAGAATTCAGCTCCAATGATCCGTTGAGGCCGTTGAACGACAGCATTGGTTTCGTTCGCGACCAGGCATTTGAGATCGATCTGGGTTTCCGCATCCGTTTCAAGCAAAAATATTATACGCGTCCCAATCAAAAGATCATCACCGGTTCCAAATATCCTTCGTTCACCATAGAGTATAAAAAGGCTATCCCGGGTATTGCAGGCAGCGATGCCGATTATGATTTTATGCGGGTTTCCGTTCGTGATGAGATCAACCTGAAATTATTCGGCACCTCCAGGTATTATGTGGCGGTGGGTAAATTCCTGAGCAGCGGCCATATGAATTTCATGGACTACCATCATTTCAATGGAAACCTCACTTATTTCTCCACCTTCATGCCGCAGAATTACAACCTGCTGCCTTATTACGAATACAGTACCCGTGACCAGTTCATAGAAGCGCATTACGAGCACAGCTTCGGAGGATTCATCACCAATAAGCTTCCGCTCATCCGTAAACTGAAGCTGAATGAGGTGGCCGGCATTCATTATATCTCAAGCAACACCTTACCGCAATACATGGAAGTATTCTTTGGACTGGAAAAGCTGAAAGCAGTACGTATTGATTTTGTAACGGCCTTTTCAAAGGATAAGAAAGTGGCGGCAGGGATCAGGTTCGGGTTGAAGTTCAATAATTTGTAGACTACGAATTACTAAATGACGAAATACGAAAATTGCAATAATTCCATGACCGGTCTACAAAGCGTAAGGTTGAATACGGATCCCGTTTCGTATTTCGTCATTAGTATGATTTTAATATCAAAAAAATGAAAAAACAATTTCTCTTTCTCATGGCACTGCTTCCTTTGGGAGCAGGCGCGTTTGATTACCCTACCTTCTCCACCACACTGAAGAATGGCCTGAAGGTGATCGTGTGTGAAAAACCCGGGAACGATTTCGTGGAAACGGAAGTATGGTACCGTGTCGGGAGCAAGGACGAAAAGCCCGGCATACGCGGGATGGCGCACATGTTCGAGCACATGATGTTCCGGGGCACCAAAAAATATCCGGGCGATGCGGTGTTTGAGAATGTGAAAGAGGCGGGAGGCAGCTGCAATGCATATACCACCTTCGACAGGACCGTTTACCACGAGTATGTTCCGGTAAGTGCGCTGGAGAAGATGATAGACATAGAGAGCGACCGTATGCAGAACCTCATGGTTACGCAGGAGATCCTGAATACAGAACGGGAAGTGGTGGGGCAGGAGCTCCGTAACGGACTCAGCAACTGGTACCAGAAGATGAGCTCCGATCGCTATCCTTTATTGTATCCTGCCAATCATCCATATGAAGTGGATGTGATCGGCAACCTGGATGAGATCACCAAGTTCACTTCCGAGCAGTGCATGGCATTTTACAATGATTATTACAGTCCCAACAATGCCTTCCTGGTGATCGTGGGAAATGTGAAGCACGAAGATGTTTTCAAGCTGGCGGAAAAATATTACGGACCCATTACCAAGCAGCTGGATATTAAGATACGGACCGATGTTCCTTCGCTGGACGGAGCGAAACTGAAGTCTTCAGAGATGCCTTTGAATTTCCCGGTGCAGATCTATGCATACACATACCCGCGTGTGGCCGTGAACCATCCTGATTTTTATGCCTTACAGATGTTCACCAATCTTATGTTCCTGGCCCCCAATTCTATTTTGAATGACAGGCTGGTGAAAAAGGAGCAATCTGTATATGTGATCAATCCGGGCAATGATGCCCAGAGCCTGTACCCGAACCTGGGATTGATAGATTTCATCATGAATGCATCGCCCGGAAATGTGAAAGTGAAAAAAGCCATACGGGAGGAACTGAATAAAGCTGGTGCCGATGGGTTAAGCCAGGAAATGATAGATGATTACATACGTTCCATGGAGGCCGAGAACATCCTGAGCTCGTACCGATCGGATAACATAGCCGGGCTGCTGGGCATGGCCGAGTATCATTACAGGGATTATACCATGGCCAACAAGACCATTGACCTGTACAAAAAGGTGACGCCAGACGATCTCAAGCGCATCGCCACCACTTATTTTTCGGAAGAGAAGATCCAGGTCATGAATATAAAGCCGGAATATTAGTCATTGGTCATTGGTCATTAGTCATTAGTCACTGGTCATTCGTAAAAAGAAAAGCATGAAAAACATCATTATTTCGATCTCCCTTTTAGTGGCAGGCATCCACTCCTTCGCGCAAAGCATGTTCGCACCCATGGAAAAATATAAGCTGAAGAATGGAATGGAAGTGTACATCGTTGATTTCGGTAACCTGCCGGTAACCTCCGTTTCTTTCTTTGTGAATACGGGCAAGAAGAATGAGCTGCCAGGTATGCAGTCCATCTCTTCCCTCACCGCCACCGCACTGATGCTTGGCAATGAAAAATGGACCAGGATAGAGCAGGATGATATTGCCCGTCTCATGGGCACCTCCATCAGCTGTGAAGCGAATGATACCTATACCAAGCTGAGCTGCGATCTCCTGAACAAGGACCTGGACAAAGGGATGGAATTATTATCCGCTATTTTGCTCAAGCCTAAGTTCCCCAAGGAAGATGTGGCTACGATGATCAAGCAGCAGATCGATTATAACAATCCTAAAAAAATGGATATAAGCGACCTGGTGGATGTGTTCTCCAATAATTTTGTGTTCGGTACAGCTAATCCGCTGGGACGTTATTTTTATGCGGCACAGCTCAATAAGATCAACCGCGATACTATTTCCGAATTCTACAAGTTCAATTATACGCCTAAGAATACCAGGCTGGTGATCAGCGGCAAGCCCGATCGTGAAAAGATAAAGAAGCTCATTGATCAGTATTTCGGGGGATGGGAAGCTGCGTATGGCGAAACGAATGGCGCATCCTACGACCTGCTTCCGCTGAAAAAGAAGGAATACGGTTTTATCAATAAGAGCAAGGCTCCGCAAACGGCATTGCAGTGGAATAAAAAAGCACCGGAAGCACGTTCCAAGGACCTGGTACCTTTTCAGCTGGCCAATTCGGTGTTCAATGATATCCTGTTCAGGGAGATCCGTGCCAAGGACGGTTACACTTACGGTATCCGCAGTGTTTTCAGCACCGAAGATAATAATGGAGTGTATGCCATCAGCACATTGGTTCGTTCGGAAGTGACCTACGCCACTATACAGGAATTCGACCGGGTGCTGAAGGAATTTTATGACAGGGGACTGACCGAGGAGGAATTAAAGGTGGCCAAGACCCGGATGAAGGGCAATATCCTCTCTATGCAAAGTCCGGATGAGCTCATCAATTTCATAAATCCGGTCCTTTATCCTGATTATGAAAAGCGTAAGCAGCACCTGGAGGAGATAGACAAGCTGGACCTGGCAACGGTGAACAAGATCCTGAAGAAATACTTTACTCCCGATTCCTATAAACTGGTGATTTCGGGCGATGAAGCCGGTTTGAATGAACAGCTGAATAAAATCCCCGGACTGGTGAAGTTTGATCCTAAGGCAATTGAAACAAATAACTGATAATCAATAAGTTACGAAATTTATCTTGTGTTTTCTGCATAATTATCTCATATTTGACACCTTAAAAAACACGAAAACTTAAGCAAATGAAAGCTAAACACAAACGACTTTTTCCAAACGGGACGGGTGCATGATGTGTTTTATATAATTCACAAAAGGCCTTTCCGAACCGGATAGGCTTTTTTTGTTAGACTTTGGTTTTGAAAATACTTGGGTCTGACATATCCCCGAAGGGGGTTGCTTAAAATCGGAAAACAAAAAAATATGAGCTTTAAAGTTGCAGTTGTTGGCGCCACCGGACTGGTTGGCAGCAAAATGATACAAGTGCTGGAGGAGAGGAACTTTCCTATCTCCGAATTCATCCCGGTTGCATCCGACAGGTCCATAGGCAAGGAAGTACGCTTCCGGGGCCGCGGCTACCGCGTGGTTGGCATCACACAGGCCATCGCAGCCAAACCTCATATCGCACTTTTCTCGGCCGGCTCAGCTGCTTCCATGGAATGGGCCCCTAAATTTGCCGATGCAGGCACTACTGTGATCGATAATTCATCGGCCTGGCGCATGCACGATGACAAACGTCTCATCGTTCCGGAAGTGAATGCCTCCATTCTCAAGAAAAAAGATAAGATCATCGCCAACCCTAACTGTTCAACCATACAAATGGTGATGGCGCTGTACCCCCTGCATAAAAAATACAAGATCAAGCGCATTGTTGTTTCCACCTACCAATCGGTTACCGGTACAGGCATACGCGCGGTGGAGCAGCTCATGAGCGAACGCAAGGGCCTGAAGGATTTCCCGATGGCGTATGCGTACCCTATCGACCTGAATGTGATCCCTCATATTGATTCATTCCTGGAGAATGGTTACACCAAGGAAGAGATGAAGATGGTGAACGAGACACGTAAGATCCTTGGAGATGAGAAGATCAAGGTTACTGCCACCTGTGTGCGTATCCCGGTGGTGGGCGGGCATTCGGAAAGTGTGAATGTTCAGTTCGAGAACGATTTCAATATAGATGATGTACGCAAGATCCTGAACAATACCAAAGGGGTGAAGCTGGTGGACGAGCCACGGGCCAATAAATATCCTATGCCGCTCGATTCGCACGATCACGATGAAGTGCTGGTGGGTCGTTTGCGCAAGGATGAGAGCCAGGGCAAAACGCTCAACATGTGGATCGTGGCCGATAACCTGCGCAAAGGAGCTGCCACCAATGCCGTACAGATAGCAGAATACCTGCGCGAGAAAAAACTGCTTTGATAAGAGCAGAGGATCAACAGGACCCGTCCTCCGTAACAGCGGTATGACGGGTCTTTATTTTTGAACGAATGAAAGAGCAGATACAGGAGCAGATCAGGTCACTCATCTTCCGAAGTGTGGGAGAAGAGGAAGCATTGCTCACCGCAAAGGTGCTCGATTCCATTGTGGTGGTGGATCTGGCCGTTGCCCTGGAAGACCTCTATGGCGTGAAGATCCCCTTCACGGATATAAATGAAGCCAACTTTGAAACCGTGACACGGATCGCCTCGTATCTTCAAAGCAAGGGAGCGAAACCCTGAATCCCATGCAAGGCAAACGATTCTTCTTCCTTCACGTTCTGCCATTTGTATTTTCCATTCTTGTATTGTGTCTCCTGTGCAATTCCCCTTTGCAAGGTCATTTTTTACGCTGGGATGATGCAGACGGAAAGACACAGGCACAAGGTACCCCGGCAGCATTGCTGCGCAGCTTTGCCAGCGGCAATGAGGATATGGATAAGGAATGGACCCTGCGCGGGGCCCTGCACACCGGCAGCCGCATCGTTGTGATGGGCTCATCCGAAATGGCCAATACCAGCTCAAAGGCCATTCCATTCAATTTCTTCAATGATCATGGGATACACTGCCTGGGCGTTGGCCACGAAGGGAATCAAATGCTCTCCATGCTGGTGCAACTCACTGCATATCACGAGAGCCTGCCTAAGGCGAAGCTGGTGATCATCCTTTCACCCGGCTGGTTCGAAGGAGAAAGTGCAAAAGGAACTCCGCTGCAGACCTTTTTGGAATATGCTGATGAACACATCCTGTATTATATAAAGAGCGATACCACCATTCCCGCGAATGTGAAGACGCATATCTGGGATTATGTGGTGGATCATTTCAAGGACATCGATTCTCCTTCTTCCATCCTGCGCGAGATCTATTATGAGCGAAGTGCTGAGCGGAATAAATTATTACTGCCCTTCTATGCACCCTTTGCTGCCATGCATGAAAAGTACACCGACTTTAAAAAACTGGTGATGACATTCCGGTCTTCCACCGCTTTTGTGAAACTGAAATGCGAGGTGAACGATCTTCCGGATACCGTGTTCCTTCAGCTGGACTGGGATAGTCTTTATACGGCAGCGCTCAGCGATTTTAAGGCCCGATCCACCAATAATACATGGGGCATCGACAATGATTATTACGAACAATGGATGAAGGGAAAGGACCAGCGTGTGATCCACCCTGTGGAAGAGAAGCATAACCGTGAGTTCAGCGACTTTCTTGTATTGCTGGAGCTCCTGAAAAAAAGCGGATGTGAACCGTTCTTTGTGATGCAGCCATTGAATCCACTGGTATTTAAGAACCTGAAGGAACTTGACCCGGTGCTGAAGAGAGTGGAGGAGGAGATCAAAAAGAACGGCTTTACCCTTTTGAACCTGCATGATCCCGATCCCGCACATTACGAAAAAGGCATGCTGAATGATTTCCAGCACATGGGAGAAGCAGGATGGTACAGGGTGGATGAAGGGATCTACGAACATTTCATCAAAAAGAACTGATATGCTCAGACAAAAGAAATTCTGGATCAATGTTTTCGTGTACCTCCTGGTGCTGCTGGGGGCACTGCACCTTTATTTCCCGTTCAATAACAGGCCGGAGAACCGCTCCTCCTCTTCCATCCAATTCGTGTATCAGCAATTCTGATCATGCTGCCATTCACCTCCATAGATTTTTTCTTTCTCTTCGCGGGGCTGCTGGCGCTTGCATTCGTTTCTAAATATGTTTTTGCTTCATTCCTGTCATACCGTAACTTCCTTCTTTTCACAGCTGTTTTTTTCATCCTGGTATTTTATCCCAAGCCATTTCATCCTTTCCTGTTCGCAGCCTATGCCTATACGGTTTACCTGCTCTTCAAAGAGCGCAACAAGCTGATCGGAAGCATCCTGCTTGCTTTGCCCATGATCCTGGTAAAGACTGCGGTGGAGACCGACCTGATCGCCTTTGCAGGGTTGTCGTACATCACCTTCCGGGTGATCCAGGTGCTGCTTGACCATGAACAAGGCAGCAGGCCGGTGAATGTATTCGACTATTTACTTTTCATGATCTTTCCGCCCACGCTGCTCATTGGTCCCATCGATCGCTTTCAGCGTTTCAAAGGCGACCTCGACCAGGGCTATGCACGCTTGAACGGTGAACATGTGCTGGATGGCTGGCAGATGATGCTGTATGGCATCATGCAAAAATTCATATTGGCCGAGCTGGTGCACAGGTACTGGCTCTCTCATGCCGATGCAGGAAGCAGGGAGATAGGCGAGATGGCCAATAACATGTATGCTTATTCTGCATACCTCTATTTTGATTTTGCCGGTTATTCAGCGCTTGCTGCAGGGTTGGGCCGTATGTTCGGCATTGCGGTGCCGGAAAATTTCAACCATCCTTACTTTGCTGTGAACCCCCAGGATTTCTGGAGGCGCTGGCACATCACGCTGGGTGACTGGCTGAGGGATTATTTTTTCAGGCCTTATTATAAGTGGGTGAGCAGTATAAAGAAACTCAGGAATTACCCGCTGCTGAAGCAGAACAGCGGCTTGTTCCTTACCTTCCTGCTCATGGGATTGTGGAACGGCTTCCAGGGGATCTACATCATCAGCGGAAGCATATTCGGGATCTACTCGGTGGTTCATAACACTTACGTGGTGCAATGCCGTAAGAAGCAGCGGGATGTTGTTTTTGGAAACATGAACCCGGTGCTGGTAAAATGTATTTCCATATTTTTGATGTTCAACCTCACCTGCTTCGCCCTGTATATTTTCAGCGGCAGGTGTCCTTTTTAACGCAAGCATGAAGTTCGACCTGTTCATGAACAGCTTTGATGACAGCGTGGTGACCTCCCATAAACTGGCGGTGGCCGGCAGTGATCGCGATCTGAACTGGATAGAGCTTCAGCAAGCCGTTGAAAAATTATGCAACGTGTTTGTAAACCTGGATATCCCAAGGGGCCACCCAGTGATGCTACGCGGGCACAAGGAAAGTTTATTTATCGCGGCCATGATCGCAGCCATCAAATGCCAGATCCCTTACATCCCGCTGGATACCATAGTGCCTATGGAGCGTGTGAAGAAGATCCGTGAGATCAGCGGATCGCAGGTACTGGTGAGCTTTGGTGATAACGAAGCAGAAAAGGAATTCCCGGTGGTGATCGATGGCAGCTTTAACATCAAGAAGAAAGAAAAAGCAACGTTCAACAGCAGCAATACATTTTGGTTCCCCCAGGACCCTTTATTCTACATCATGTTCACCAGCGGAAGTACGGGCGAGCCCAAGGGAGTACAGATCACGCGCCAGGCCATTTGCAGCTATATAGACTGGATGGAAAAAGCGTATGGCTTTACCTCCAATGATGTGTTCATCAATCAGGCGCCATTCAGCTTTGATCTTTCTGTATATGAAGTGATGTTCTTCATGCACCTGGGTGCATCCATCATCCTTAACTCGGGTGAGGTGGCGCGGAGCACCACGGTCTTTGCAGAACGCGTGCGAAAATACAAGGGCAGTGTTTGGGTGTCTACACCTTCCTTCGCTTATTTATTCTTAATGGAGCCGGCTTTTGTAAAAGAGAAGCTGCCCGATCTTTCCACGTTCCTTTTCTGCGGAGAGGAATTGCCGAACCGTACCGCTAAAAAGCTGCTGGAACTTTTTCCCGGCACACGGGTGCTTAATACATACGGACCAACAGAGGCTACCGTTAGCACAACGCTTGTGGATATTGATGAAAAGATCGTGAAAGCCTATCCCATCCTTCCTGTAGGTTTTCCAAAATATACCTGCGAGATCCTGATCGAGAACGAAGAAAAGGACCCTTCACAGCTGGGAGAGATCATCATTGTTGGAGATAATGTATCCATAGGATACCTGAAGAACCCGGAGCTCTCGGCCGAAAAATTCGTGATGCACAATGGCAAACGGGCCTACCGAACAGGCGATTTTGGTTACATGAAGGAAGGAATGCTTTTTTTCACGGGCCGTAAAGATGAGCAGGTGAAATTGCACGGCTACCGCATTGAGCTGGGCGATATCAATGCACAGATCTGCATGCTGGATGATGTGGACGATGCTGTTACGGTCCCTTTAAGGAGCGGGCACACCGTGAAACGCATTGTTTCATTCGTGAAATTAAAGGAGAAAGGGGATGAGAGCGCAGCAAAGGCAAGCATCATTGCTCACCTGAAAAAGAACCTGCCGGAATATATGCTGCCAGGTGATATAAAGTTCCTGGCCAGCTTCCCGCACAGCAGCAATCACAAGATAGATAAGAAGAGATTGATAGAGGATTACATGAAAGGCTGAAGCCACTCACAGGTCATTGCCCTTGTCAGTAGCAGGAATGACAATGTCGGAGGGCATGTCGCCAGGCAGAACAGTTTCAGTTCCGCCCACCGGAACAGGGATCTCTTCCTCTTTCTTTTTCGCAAAGAATCTTTTCTGGAAAAGGATGATCATGAAAACACCTATGGTGATGGAGCTGTCGGCCACATTGAATACAGGACTGAAGAAGGTGAACGATTCTCCGCCCCAAACAGGCATCCAGGAAGGAAAATGTCCCTCGAACAATGGAAAGTAGAACATATCCACCACCTTGCCGTGCAGGAACCCGGCATACCCTCCACCGGGCGGCATGAATTGTGCAACATCCTGGCTCCAGTCATTGCTCTCTGAAAAGATCAGTCCGTAAAAACAGCTGTCGATGATATTGCCCAACGCACCGGCAAAAACAAAGGCGATGGCAGCAATAAGTCCGCGATGGGCTTTCTTTTTTATCAGGTCCCAGAGGTACCAGCCTATCCCGGCCACGGCCAGTATGCGGAACAGGCTCAGGAATAATTTTCCGATGCCTCCTTCAAACTGCCAGCCGAAGGCCATGCCGTTATTCTCGGTAAAATGTATGAATGCCTTATCGCCCCCGCTGAAAATGGGGACCTGCTCCTGGTAATAGAAATGCGTTTTCACGTAGAACTTTACGCACTGGTCTATGAACAGAACGAGGAATAATATTACTAGGGCTCTTTTCACCGGAAGATTTGTTGTGGGCAGTAGGTAATGGGCAGGAGATCCCTACCAACTACCTGCTGCAAACCACTTACATGTTAGTATGATTGCTCCAGCTTGGCATCGATATCGAGGGTAGCATGCGGTACGCTGCGCAGGCGTTCCTTGGAAATAAGGCGGCCTGTAGCACGGCAAATACCGTATGTCTTGTTCTCGATGCGGATAAGGGCGTTCTTCAGGTTCTGGATGAATTTTTCCTGGCGAGCAGCAAGCTGTGCTGTTTCTTCCTTGGAAAGTACGTCCGATCCATCTTCCAGCAATTTGAAAGTAGGGGAGGTGTCATCTGTTCCGTGATCATCCTTATGAGAGAGTGTGCTCTTGAGCAGTTCGTAATCCTTTTGCGCTTCTGCCAGCTTCTCCAGTATCAATCCCTTGAATTCCTGCAGCTCATCATCCGAGTAACGGGTGCGGTTATCGGCACCGATATGCGGCTTAGGCTGGTTGGCATTTGCTTTACGGATATTCGGTTTGTATGAGAATTCCTCAAAGAATTCGTCATTCGATTTTGATTTTGATGTTTTCTTTTCGTCCATGTCGTCTAACCCTTCTTCCTTTTTCTTTGCCTGAACTTTGGCTACCGGCATCGGTTTAGCCGGGATGATCTTCTTCACTTCCTGCTCCACTGCTTTTTTAACAGGAGCTGCTTTTGCTACCACCTTTTTAACGGGAGCTGCTTTTTTGGCAACTGCTTTTTTAGCAACAGCCTTTTTAGGGGCGGGCTTTTTCTTGGCCACAACTTTTTTGGCTGCCTTTTTAGGTGCCGGCTTTTTAGCCGCTTTTTTTGCAGGAGCTTTTTTAGCTGCTTTTTTAGGAGCTGCTTTTTTCGCAGGTTTTGAAGCTTTCTTAGCTTTCGATGCTTTCTTTGCCATCGTTACAGGGGTATTTGATTGATTAAAATTCTTTACTAGTTCAACTTGGTCACTGAAATTAATGTACTGGTCTTTTCATCCACTTCAACCATCTCTGATTCAGCGGGGGTCAAATCATTAACAACCTCCAATGACGAAGCCAGCGTTTCAGAGCAAATATAATTTAAATTATTCGATATAGCAGTATCAATAATGCCATGCGATTTGATCCGTACATTGATGCGGTCGGTCACATCGAAGTCCTTGGTTTTCCGTATGTTCTGTATGCGATTGACCAGCTCACGGGCTATGCCTTCCTCCTTCAACTGGGGGGTAATGGTCACATCCAGGGCTACGGTCACCGGACCATCATTTGCCACTTTCCAGCCCGGTATATCCACCGGCATGATCTCCACATCTTCGGTTTCGAGCTCATATGTACTGCCGTTCACTTCCAGTGCAAATTTCCCGGTCTTTTCTATGCCCGAAATGATGGCCTGGGCATTGTCGGCTGCAAAGGCCTGCACGGCTTTCATATCCTTGCCGCACTTTTTGCCAAGGGTCTTAAAATTCAGCTTCAGGTTCTTTACGATCTGTGTTTTCGATTCATCCACAAACTCAAGCTCCTTCACATTCACTTCCGAAAGGATGAGTCCTGAAACGGCCTGCACCTTCTTTTGGAAATCCGCATCCAGCACAGGGATCTGTATCCTGTTCAAAGGCTGGCGCACGCGTATATTCTCTTTTTTACGGATGGAAAGGATCATGGAAGAGATCTTCTGTGCCAGCTCCATGCGTTCTTCCAGCGCTTTATCCACCACCGCTGCATCGTATTTCGGGAAATCGGATAAATGCACCGACTCGGCCTTATGGCGGCCTGTTACTCCGTTCAGGTCATTGAATAATTTATCCATGAAGAAGGGAGCGATAGGGGCAGAAAGCTGTGCGATCACTTCCATGCAGCGATACAAGGTCTGGTATGCAGCGATCTTATCTTTTGAATACTCGCCTTTCCAGAACCTTCTTCGGCACAGGCGCACGTACCAGTTGCTCAGGTGCTCATCCAGGAAATATTCCAGCGCACGGCCTGCCCTGGTCGGTTCGTAATCGGCATAGGCCTCATCCACTGTTTTGATGAGTGAGTTGAGCTCAGACAGTATCCAGCGGTCTATCTCGGGCCGTTCATTTACCGGAACCTCTGCTTCTTTGTAAGAAAAGCCATCGATGTTCGCATAGATGGAGAAGAAGGAATAGGTATTGTAAAGCGTGCCGAAGAATTTGCGCTGCGATTCGGTGATGCCGTCAATATCGAATTTCAGGTTATCCCAGGGCTGTGCGTTGGTGATCATGTACCAGCGGGTGGCATCCGGGCCGTACTTTTCAATGGTCTCAAAAGGATCCACCGCATTGCCCAGGCGCTTGCTCATCTTATTCCCGTTCTTGTCGAGCACGAGCCCGTTGGATACAACATTCTTATAGGCTATAGAATCAAAGCACATGGTGGCAATGGCGTGGAGGGTATAGAACCATCCCCTCGTTTGATCCACTCCTTCTGCAATGAAATCGGCAGGGAAATATTTCCGCTCATCGATGAGCTCTTTATTCTCAAAAGGATAATGCAATTGCGCATAAGGCATGGCACCGCTGTCGAACCACACATCAATGAGGTCGCTTTCACGCGTCATCTTTTTGCCGGATGCGGATACGAGGACTATCTCATCTATATAAGGCTTGTGCAGATCGAATACTTTATAATCGAAATTCAGGGAGAATCCGCCTTTTGCGGAAGAAGCATCACGTGCAACGATGATGGGATTACCCTTCATGAACCCTGCACCAACGGCTTTTTCTATCTCGTTGTATAATTGCTCAACAGATCCTATGCAGATCTCTTCTTTTCCATCCTCTGTTCTCCAGATGGGCAGTGGTATGCCCCAAAAGCGGGAGCGCGAAAGGTTCCAGTCGTTGGCATTCTCCAGCCAGTTGCCAAAGCGCCCTGTGCCGGTAGATTCAGGTTTCCAGTTGATGGTCTTGTTAAGCTCCACCATGCGCTCTTTCTTTTCGGTCACTTTGATGAACCAGCTGTCGAGCGGGTAATACAGCACGGGCTTATCGGTGCGCCAGCAATGCGGGTAAGTGTGCTCGTATGTCTCTTTTTTAAAGAGTTTTCCTTCCTCCTGCAGTTTCAATACGATGCGTTCATCCACGCTCAGATAGGCTTTGAGCTCTTTGATCTTGCCGTTCGCTTCCAGGATCTTCTTCTGTTTCTCGAATTCGGTTTTCTTTTCCGCATCGTTCAGGTAAGCTTCCTTCACGTATTCATCTCCGTAAAGGAAGATGCCATCTTTTACTTCAGGCAGGAACCTGCCCCGCTTATCCACGAGTGTGAGGGAGCCGATATTATTCTGTCTGGCTACTTTAAAGTCATCGGCACCAAAGCTTGGCGCAATGTGTACTATACCTGTTCCGTCAGTTGTAGTAACGAAATCGCCTACCAGCACTTTGAATGCATCGCCTTCCGGCTTTACGAATGGAAGCAGTTGCTCGTATCTGATGCCGGCCAGGTCTTTTCCTTTGAATTCATCCAGCAATTTGTAAGGGACCAGCTTATCACCGGCTTTATATTCGTCAAACGGAACTTCCTGCGCTTTTGGATTGAAATATTTGGCAACGAGATCTTTCGCAAGGATCACATAAATGTTCTTTCCGCTCAGCGGATTGTAAGTATTTACAAGGACGTAATCGATGTCCTTTCCAACTGCCAATGCAGTATTGGAAGGCAAAGTCCACGGGGTAGTGGTCCAAGCTAAAAAATAAGTGTTTTTATCTTTTAAGCCTGCGATTTGCGATTTGGAATCTGTAATGGCCTTGAACATCACTGTTGCGGTCCTGTCCTTCACATCGCGGTAAGCACCGGGCTGGTTAAGCTCGTGTGAGCTTAAGCCTGTTCCTGCAGCGGGCGAATAAGGCTGTATGGTATAGCCTTTATAGATAAGTTTTTTGTCGTACAGATCCTTCAGCAGCCACCACACGCTTTCTATGTACTTATTGTCGTAGGTGATGTATGGATCACTCATATCCACCCAATAGCCCATGATGCGGGTAAGCTCTTCCCACTTATCCGTATATTTCATTACCTGCTTGCGGCAGGCAGCATTGTATTCTTCAACGCTGATCTTTTTACCTATGTCTTCTTTGGTGATGCCCAGCTCTTTTTCAACGGCAAGCTCAATGGGGAGCCCGTGCGTATCCCAGCCGGCCTTGCGTTTTACCTGCTTGCCTTTGAGGGTCTGGTAACGGCAAAAAATATCCTTGATGGAACGGGCCATCACGTGGTGGATGCCGGGCATGCCATTTGCTGACGGGGGCCCTTCGTAAAATACAAACGGCACAGCACCCTCACGTGTGGTTACGCTTTTTTCGAAGATCTTCTTCTCTTCCCAAAAGGCCAGTATGTCCTTCCCGGTTTGAGAGAGATCAAGTTTCTTATATTCTGGGTATTTACTCATTTTAGTACCTCTTTTTGGAGGAGGGCCCGCCTCGTACCGGAACGGTACGTTTCGGGCGGGCGAAGATACTAAAAAAAGCGGTTCAGGCTACCTTGAGGAAGTCGCGAAGCCAAAGGCGGAAGGCGGGATCGGAAAACGTTACCTGTCCATTGAAGCGGTCGATGATCTCCTTTTTCTCCAGGCCTTCCATGGCACGGATCACCCCCGCTGAGCTTTGAAGGTTGTATTTATGCATGGTTTCCTTGGATGTGAATTTAGGCTGGTCCTCTTCCAGGAAGGCGCGAAGCAGGCTCACCTGCTGGTTGCTTAGGGAATCGAACTCTTTCTGGAAAAGCAGGAGGTTGCGCTCGGCCAGCTCCTCCACCGCTTTTTCAAGCACCTGGTCGTTCACCAGTTTATCGGTAAGGGTCCATACGATATGGGCCAGCTGCTGTACATAAAAAGGGTGGCACTGCATCAGCTCCACCAGCCGGTCGCTGTACATTTTGGCAATGGTCTTATTGGTATCACTGAACTGTCGCTGCACATAAGCGGAAAATTCAGGCGCGGGGATCTTGTCGAGGTAAAGGATATCGCCAAAGCCATAAAATGGCATATCGGGATTGGTGAAGATCTCGTTCATCTGGCTGCGCCTGCTTCCGTACAGGCAAAGCACTACACGGTTCTGGTGCTCGAATAAAGAGCGCAATCTCCTCTGAAAACCTATGCTGTTCTGAAAATTAAGTATGTTCTGAAAATTATCTATGCACAAGACCAGTGTCACATTCTTTTTCTTCGCAATCTCGTTCGCAATGAGCAGCACATCCTCTGTAAATTTTTGCTTGAACTCGAATTGTACATCAAATTCATTCTCGGCAGTGATGCCAAGCGCTAATTGTGTTTTAGCCTTGAGCAAAAATTCATTGATGTAGCCAATGCGCTCATCCAGGTTTTTGGCAGTGCTTTTGATCAGCTCATTTACAAAATAACGATAGAGGTCCTGCTCGTTCCTTACCTTGAAAAGATCGAGAAAACAGAAATTGTAAAAGGACATTTGGGATAACTCGCTGATAGTCTGTGCAATGAGTGATGATTTACCCCATCTGCGGGGAGAGATGATAACAGTGTTGGTTTTGCTCCGGAAGTTGGTCGACAGCCTGGCAAGGTCCGATTTGCGGTTTGCGAACTGCTTGTTTATCACCACTTTACCAAACACGAACGGTGACTCCATGCACAAAAGTAGGTAACAAAGTACTAAGTAACAGGGCTGTTACTTAAACTTATTAACTGATTACCAGTTAATTACTTCCGGGCTGACGAAATTTCTGTAACCGGTAGGGGGTAAAAATGACACTTTCGGTGCTCAAAGGGTAGCGATCACCTTCAGTTCAATGGCAATGGGAGTAGGTAAACAATTGATCTCCAGTGTAGTACGACAAGGTAAATTGTCCTTGAAATATTCGGCCCACAGCTTATTGTACACAGGAAAATCATCTTTCATATTCGTGAGGTAAACGGTCACATCCACGATCTTATCCCAGCTGCTTCCGGCATCTTCCAAAATATAGCGAACGTTCCGAAACACGCTGTGGCATTGGGTTTCCATGTCATAGGAAATTATTTTTCCGTTTTCATCCAGCTCCACGCCCGGAATTTTCTTGCTGCCCTTTTCACGGGGTCCAACCCCGGATAAAAAGAGCAAATTGCCCACTTTGCGGGCATGCGGATACAGGCCAACCGGCTCAGGTGCTTTAGAAGAATTTATTTTATCGTCAGCCATGGTTACTGATTTCAAATGTGCTACCAATATTACGAATAATGTGGAAATAGAATAGCCTATTTGGTAGCCACCACCATGAATTCCGTTCTGCGGTTCAGGGCATGATCGGAATTGGAGCACTTTTCTCCGTTGCCGCATTTATTGATGAGGTCATCTTCACCGTTCGAGATCACGGCAATGATGCGGTTCTTGCTGATGCCGTGTTTTTCCATGTAATGTACCGCATAACGCGACCGTTTTTCAGAAAGCATCTTATTGTACCGCTTGCTGCCGCGGCTATCGGTGTTGGCGCTTACCTTGATCACCACTTCGGGGTGTTGAAGCAGGATAGCAATGTTCTTATCCAGGGTCTCTTTGGCATCTTTCCGTAAGCCATACTTATCAAAATCATAATAAATGCGCTGCAGGCCCAGGTCGGGCAGGTTATTCTGGTTCATATTCTTCAGACTATCCTTATTCAGGGTGCCATTGATCACAAGCACGGTCTCATCCAGGGCCGGCACCTTTACTTCTTTGCTAATGCACACCGATACCTGTTCCATTTTTTCCCTGTCAACGGCAAAGACCTGGAGCTTTACCGGATAAGTGCCGGGTGTACTGAACGTGTGATGCACAGATGTTGAATCTGTCGTCTCCTCGCTCTCTATTTTCCAGAAGCAGCCGTTATACAGCAGCTTTCCTGTTTCCAGGGAGGTCATTTCAAAGGTCCCGTTCTTTTTGAGTGTAATGGTATCCTGTGAACCGATGCTGAAGCGGATGAGGGAACGAACACGTTTCTCTTCTGCTGTGAGACAGTTCTCGAAATCCTTCTTCTTTACATAGCCCTGCCTGTAAATGTCCATATCACCCTTGCCTTCGGGGCGGTAGGAGGCGAAATAGGCGAACAGCCCGGTAGAATTGGGCTTATAAAAAATATCATCACCTGTTGAATTGACGGGCATGCCCAGGTTCTCGGCTTCGCTCCACTTTCCAGCACAGTGGGATCCGAAGCTTGGAATTCACGTGACTTGAAGTCGCGGC
>JADMIO011081461.1_pt1 | contig 27515 bp, 24 predicted proteins | sample 8958161 | NCBI WGS metagenome assembly JADMIO01 (sample SAMN16585339, study PRJNA669376) | soil metagenome | isolation source: Crop rotation soil | place: USA: Cullars Rotation, Alabama | collected 2011
GCGGAGCTTTCACAGCGCACCTCGCATGAAAACTTATACCACCGGTTTTTCAGCGCGCGAGGATCAGCCAGGTTAAACAGAAATCGCGCAAACCAAGATTTTTTTAAATTGATTCGAGATCACGTCTTAAGAGTAAATCTAGAAGCGCTAAACGCAATTCTGCGAGGAGGATGCGACAGCAAAAGCTTTCTCGGAAATAATCACGTCAAATAAAATATAAAAATATTTCTTAGAACCGGACATTGCATCCGAACGATCAACAACGAACAGCAACGAACAGCAACGATCAACAGCGAACCTCACTCACCACACTTCTGGGCCTACAACCAAGACCAAACCAAAAGCGCGAACCAAAAAACATCCGCCCGGCGCGAAGCCGGACGACCCGCTCGCAAGTACTGCACCATGCACCGCCCCAAGGAAAGCTCGGCGCCCCAAAGCCCCCGCGCGCGAAGCCATATCTCTCACGACGGATTTCGATTTTTCCCCGACCTAATCACTGCGCATCTCCCACCGCCCATCGGTCACGCCCACCTACAGCTTGCTACCGTCCACCGCTCCCTCGCTCCCTCGCTTCTTCGCCCCTTGCTCCCTCCCTCGCTCCTTCCCTCCCTCCTTCCCTCGCTCCCGCGGCCCGCCGCGATCTCTCTCTCCCAATCCAAACGTCTCAAAATGATGCAAAGATGCGCAGTGATGTGCAGAGATGCACAGTGATGTGCAGAGATGCGCAGTGAATTGAATTGAATTGAATTGAATTGAATTGAATTGAATTGAATTGAATTAAAATGCATTGGTGCAGTTCTTTGTTGCCTAATAAGACAATTGTGCCATGGGGAAATCGTCGATTTTTTGTTCACCTGCCCCAAGAACGGCTCTCGGTTGCAACTCATTCATTTCCATCGGGTTTGAGGTTTGCACTGTATGTGCAGTGAGTGACACTTGGGGGGTATTTTATGTTCGCGGCATTCATTGCCTTCGTTGTTTGCGTTGGTTTTGGCGCAAATCCACATCATCGATCTCATTCCCATGTTGCACTCGGTAGCGTCCTCATTTTCGCATCAAGTGCGAAAGCCGATGACGGCGAGGGTGTGCGCGTCGCAAACGAAGGCCAGGAAAATGACTGGAACGGCGATGGTGACGATGACGCCGATGACGACGAGGATCCCGTCACGGCTGGCGATCTTGATTCCGCTCCGGCCGCTCGTGAATTCGAGCAAGCGAACAGCGATCTCGATGATGAAGATGACACCGCGGAAGACATGCCGGAAGAACCCAGAACGTTTAAAATCAGAATGGCCGACGGAACGCCCGCGGAAATTCCGGAAGAATGGTCACCGTACCTTAATGACATTTCGAACTATGCAGGCAAGCTGCCAAGTGGCGCTTCTTATCGTCCTCGGACCGAGGCAAGGCCCGTTGCACGAATTCAGAGATTCAGGGTTCCGAACTTTCTCCGCCTAGCCTCGTATTCGTCCAATTCGTTAGCTAAAAAGAAAAAGAAAAGTAAAAAAGGCGGCTGTACGGCTGCGTATAAAAAAGTGATGGAAAAACCAAAAGCCACCGGCACGAGCTCGCCAAGTTGGTTTGATCGCGCGAGCAATGAGCAACGCGATGGTTTCCTGATTCCGCGTTCGCTTGCGCTTGCGTCGAATGGACTTGCGTTTGATCAATCAGGTGGCTGGCTGCAAGGACTCGGCGGAGTGGCGACTCCTGCCGGTGATTCGCGCGCTTCGGTCGATTATTCGTTGGTAGCTATACTCGAAGAAGGACCTGGAACGGTATCGGGTTCGGGACCGGTTTCGGGAATGGCTGATACCGGTAAAGATGTGATTGCAAATACGAGTCAATCTACCACCAGGTCGGCGTCGTATATCGATAAAGACATCAAGCTCTCGGACAAGTGCACGGCAAAATGCAAAGTCGCCGCAAAGCGGAGTAAGACGCGCCATAAGGCGAAGAAAAAAAGCGGCGGCGGCAAAAAGGCGACGGCCATGGCGAAAGCTTGCGCCGCTCGCAGTGCACAGAACGGCGGCCGCGGTTCAAGTGCCGGCGGTAGCGGTGATGCTGGAAATGCGCAGCCGCAAAATCCAATGCAGTGTACGCCGCAACCGCAGCCCCAACAGCAGCAAGCGAGCATGTTCGGGGCCCCGCAACCCACACCGCCACCTCAGCCGCAGCAATGTCAGAGCCCGCTCGGTCAGCTGATGTCGGCGCTTGGACAAATGCTTTCGGCGATGCAGCAGCAGCAGCAAGTCGCGACGGCTCAGACACCGGTTCCGACGCAAGATTGCTCGAATCCCGCAAACGCGAACAATCCGCTCTGTGTTTGCACGGTCAATCCGAAGAGCGCGATGTGCCAAAGAGGCGAGCAATTTCCGAGCGGCATCGCGACTTCAGGCGGCCCTCAAGGCCCGTCTTCGCCCATCGGCGCGGATAGCTCGACCGCCAGTGACGGTGTTCCGGTTGGCGGCTTTCAAGGTCAGGCGAAGAGTTCCTCTGGCTCTGCAACCGTCGATGGCGGCGGCGGAGGCTTCGGTGGCGGCGGCGGTCGCGGTCTTCAAGCCTTGAGCGGCGGCGGCGGCGACGGTGGACCTGGTCCGAGCGGAATTCCGACGAGCGTGATCCACGGCACCGGCGGCGGAAGTGGTAGTGGAGCTGCTTCCGGCGGTGGAGGCGGCGGCGCCACCTCCGGGGGCGGTCGCGGACGAGCGCCAGCGGGCGAAGGTGGATTTAATCTTTCTTCGATGTTACCGCGAGGAGCGGCACGAGGCATGGCCGGCATGTCGGTCCCGGCGCGCGACGGAATGACGGCACCTCTTGGACCATCACTTTTTGAAAAAATCAGCAGCCAGTATCAAATGCAGAAGAAATTCATGCGCGAAGATCGTTAAGAGCTCTGCGTGTCATGTGCCACGTGCCACCTTCCACGTGCCACGTATTGCACGTGTTGCACGTTCGTGCGGCATTCCATTTGAACGGATCCTTTCAACGGATTCCTTCGCACGGATCCATGTGCTTCGATTCATTTGCCCGGGCGAGGTAGGCGAGTGGGTCGAGATGGGCGAGTGACCTTCATCCTCCATTTTGCCGCGTTCTGGAGAAGAACTTTGGCATCGACAAGGTAGACCACTTCGAACGACTTCTTTCGCTTCGCGAAGTTTTGAAATTCAAGAAAGAAGCATCGTACGATTTGGCTGACGGGCACGTCGATTTCGACAAGGGCTCCACCGTTGAGCTTTGCATATTTAAGAGCAATGGCGCGATGATCGGTGAAATGCTGTTTGCGAAGTCGGTTCACTCGTTCGAGTCGTCTAATGGCGCTCGAGAGTTCAACAGGAAACGAAAGCTGGCCGCGCGCGCGACGCGATATGATTGCCGTCCAAAGTGCATCCGATTCAGCGGCGAGTTCGTTTGAAAACTCACGGAATTCCTCCGATTTGAGACCGCGATAGAGTTTCATGGTTTTAAAATTCTCGCGCGAGCGCTTGCAGCTCCTCTGGCCGATCGGCGTCACGTAGCTCGAGAGGCGCATGAATCGAAATTAAATCGGCGGGCCTTAGACTCGACTTCAAGCCATGATCGCCCGAGAGCCCGAGCGCCGTCGTAAAAAGTCGACGGGGGAGCGCGGCCGGCGGCCCGCTGCGATCGTCATCGCTGGTGAGCGTGCAGCGATCGCTGAATTGCGCCGTTTCACAGAGCCGCCGAAGATGCTCGGTGGTGATCAGCGGTTGATCGACCGGCACAAGGAGTGTCAGCGCCGCCGATGGGTCGCGTTCGAGAACCGCTCTGATTCCACACGCGATCGACGAACTGAGGCCGGCTTGCCACTGATCGTTATGAACTCGCGCGATGCTAGCGCTCATTTCATTGAGAGCCGTTTCGACCACGAGTTTGTGAGCTCCTGTCACGACGACCACGCGTTCGCCGCAAATCCCGCGTGCCGTTGCAACCGCATGAGAAAGAAGCGAGGTGTTTTTCCAATTCGCGAGCGCTTTTGAACTTTCTCCGAAACGTCGTCCTTCACCTGCGGCTAAGACGACGGCCCATTGGTGGTTGGTCTGACTCTCGTTCATGACACCTTGGATTTGCGCGACAATCGAGAGAGCGATTTCGCTCGGTGAACGTCCGCGCGAGAAAATTCCGGCCGGTGCGAAAACTCGACCTTCCCATTCGCGTGCAAGAGAAATTTCATGAAACTCATTGAGATCGCGTTTAAGGCGTTCCCACCGTGCCTTGGGTCCTAAGCATCCGAGATAACCGACCTTGATAATCGAAAGTCCGCACAAAATTTCGAGATCGGCCTCGTAGTTATGCGTGGCTAAAATAACCGCTGAGCGCTCGCCCGCGGGAATTGCCGCGGCCATTTCAGCCGTCGGTAAGCATTCAGCATGCGCGCCAGAGGAGCGCATGCGTGCCACGAGGTCGCTGCGATAATCCACGAACCGGAGCCGCCATCCGAGCGCGCGTGCGATCTCGACATAGCTATCCGAGTCGGCGCCACAACCGATCACAGTCAGGCTTAAGGGCTCAATCCAAGGATCAAAAAGCGCTGTTTGATTCGTCTGGTTTGGATCCTTCTGGTTTGAATCGATCTGGTTTGAATCGATGCCGTCGACAAATGTTCTTTCGGCAAGAGTGGCGGCATCGAGTGAAATGCGAACGAAACGACCGAAACGAGCGCGCTTGTTCGAGCCGTAGGCAATGAGATCCGAAACTGTCTCGAGACTGGCACCTCTTTCAATGCGTTCAAAAAGAACTTCGATGCGGCCTTGGCAGCCGGTCTGATATCCCATGAGCCGATCCTCATCGCTCATCGTATTGAACGACTCTAGAAACGGCATTCGCTCGATGCCCTCTCTTGCTGCGCGCTCGATGGCGCCTTCCATGCAGCCGCCGCTCAGCGTGCCGCAGGTCTCACTGGAATTCGCACCGTCGAAGCTCACGATTTTTTTGGCGCCGACATCTCGATAACTCGAGCCATGCTTGCGTACGAGCGTGCATAGCACCAAATGTTTCTGGTCGCTTTGCCTGCCTACAAATGTCAGCAAATCCTCGAGATCGCGCATGGCTTAAGCCTTTACCGATATCTGCAAAGGCAGCGTGCGAAGCCGTTTGCCGGTGAGTTTCGCGACTGCATTGGCGACCGCGGGTGCGATCACCGGAACGCCCGGTTCGCCGACTCCGGTCGGATCGGCATCACTCGGCACGATGTGCACTTCGATCTTCGGCATCTCATCGATGCGCAGTGTTTTGTAATCGTGGAAATTACTCTGAACGACTTTTCCGCCTTCGAACGTAATCGCGCCATTGAGGGCCGCGCCGAGACCGAATCCAAGGCCTCCCTCCATCTGCGCCCGAACGTTATCCGGATTAATCGCGACGCCGCAATCGACCGCGCAAACGACTCGGTCCACGCTGATTTTTCCATCGCTCATGGCGACATCGACGACCGCAGCGACAAAAGTACGGAACGACTCATGCACGGCCACGCCTCGGGCGATTCCTGTCCGTGGTTTCTGGCCCCAGCCGGCTTTTTCAGCGGCGAGTTTGAGTACGCCTTGGTGGCGCGGTTTTGCTTCCAATAGTTTCATGCGGTAGTCGACGGGGTCGGCGCCGGCAAGCTCGGCGAGTTCATCGATGATTGTTTCGGCCGCGAAAGCCGTATGTGTGTGGCCGACCGAGCGCCACCAAAGGGTTGGCACTTGGTTTTTCGTCATATGTAAATCGACGTAGAGATTCGGCACGGCATAAGATAAGTTCGAGACACCTTCGACCGCGATCGGATCAAAACCTTCTTTCATCATCATCGATTCCATCGGTGTTCCGACAATAAACGATTGTCCTGCAATTCGGTGATTCCAAAAAACCGGATTCCCTTTATTGTCGATGCCGGCATCAACCTTGTGCATGAAGAAGGGACGGTAATAGCCGCCGCGAATATCGTCTTCGCGTGTCCACATGAGATGAATCGGTCGTCCGCTATTTTTAGTTTTCTTCGCGATCCATGAGGCCTCGGAAACAAGATCGGCAGAGAGTGTCGCGCGGCGCCCGAAACTTCCGCCCGCGAGCATCGTATGAACAGCGACGTTTTCGGGTTTAAGACCCAAAATCGTGGCGGCTGCCATCTGATCGCCTGTTTGCATTTGCGAGCCCGACCAAATTTCGCATTTGCCGCCCTTGACTTGAATCACGCAATTGAGCGGCTCCATCGGAGCATGGGCGAGATAGGGAAACTCGAATTCAGCATTGATTTTTTTCTTTGCTTTGCCGGCGGCGCCAACAGCGTCTCCGTTGTTCGTCACTTTCACGCCAGGTTGGGCGAGAAACCCACGGTACTCTTTTCGCATTTCATCGGTCGAACTTTGAAACGCTTTCGATTCATCCCAATCGATTTCGAGCGCGTCGCGACCTTTCTTCGCGGACCAAAAAGAATCAGCGAGAACGGCGACACCTGAAGGGACTTCCAGTACTTCTTTCACCCCGGGGATTTTCAAGGCATTCGCAGGTTTGACGCTTTTGACCTTCGCACCGAAGCGGGGTGGCCGCGCTATCAGTGCCGTCAGCTGATTCGGACGTATGACATCCATTGAAAACTGCGCTTGCCCCGAGGTTTTTTCGACATTGTCGAGTCGCTTCACTTCTTGGCCGATAATTTTAAAATCCGACTTAGCCTTCAGGTCGATTTTCGCTGGTCGAGTTTGCTTAGCCGCGAGAGCCGCAAGCGCGCCGAACGTGAGCTGGCGTTTTGAAGAGACGTGAGTGATCTTGCCGTTTTCGACCGTGAGCTCTTTTCGCTCGACTTTCCATTTGACAGCTGCCGCATTCGCCAACATTTCGCGGGCCATTGCCCCGGCGTCGCGTAACTGCTGCCATGAATTCGCCATCGACGAGCTGCCGCCGGTTCCTTGCATGCCGAAGAAAAGGTTTTTGTAGCGAGCGGCATCGGCCGGCGCGCTCTCGACGCGGATTTTCGACCAATCGGCGCCGAGTTCTTCGGCAACAACCATCGCAAGACCCGTGTAAACCCCTTGGCCCATCTCGAGATGTTTGATCACTACCGTGACGGTATTGTCGGGCTTGATTCTTAAAAAAGCATTCGGTTCGAAGATTCCGCCGGCCACTCCGCCGGCCGCTCCGGTCAATCCGGCCACACCTGTCATTCGTTCAACAGTTTTTGCACCGGCAATCGGCAGATGAAACGCGATCGTAAAGCCGACCCCGGTCGCCGCCGAAGTTTTCAGAAATTCGCGCCGTGAGGATGTCATTTTCATTTTTCAGCCCTTCATGGTTTTCGCGGCCAGGTGAATGGCGGCGCGAACGCGTTGATAAGTGGCGCAGCGGCACAGGTTTCCCGCCATTGCGGAATCAATCGCTGATTCATCTGGCGCCGAGTTCTGCCGCAAAAGGGCTGCAGCACTCATGATTTGGCCGGATTGACAATACCCGCATTGCACGACATTCAATTCGCGCCATGCCTGCACGACGGCTTTTCCGGCCGCATCTTCAAGGCCTTCGATCGTCGTAATTTTCTTATCTTGAACGGCGCTGATCGGAGTGACGCAGGAGCGGATAGGCTGACCGTCGAGATGAACCGTGCAAGCTCCGCACTGGGCCATGCCGCAGCCGAACTTGGTACCAGTCATTTTCAATTCGTCGCGAATCACCCACAAGAGCGGTGTATCCGCTGTCGCTTTCGCTTGTACCGGTCGGCCATTGAGCACAAACTTCGTCATCGCCAGTCCTCCTTGAAGACGAAAGCGTAACGATGTTCAATGAGCGAGACAAATGAGATCGATCGCCGCAGCGTGACTTGAGCTCGTCCTATTTTGGTTTAACGAATTTGAGAGTCATTCGGTCGCTCTCGCCGATCGCGGCATATTTTTCGCGGTCCTTGTCGCCGAGTTTATAGGTCGGTGGCAATGTCCAGACACCTTCTGGATAATTTTTCGTGTCTTTCGGATTCGCGTTGATTTCGGATTTTGCGACCAGTTTAAAGCCGGCTTTTTTCGCAAATTCGATGACCTTAGTTTCCGGCACGTAGCCGTGGTGGCCATCGGCATCCCATTTCATTTTCGGATTCGCGCGGTGCTCGACGACGCCAAGTGTGCCACCTGGCTTGAGCGCCTTGAAAAACGCCGCAAAGGCGACCTTTTCGTTTTTCTTCTTCATCCAATTGTGAACGTTTCGGAATGTTAAAACCATGTCGGCTGTACCTGGTGCGACCATTTGAGTCGAAGCCGGCAGACTGAAATCTCCGACGACGACTTTTGATCCAACCTCTGGGTGGGCCTTGATCCACTCCGTGAACTTAGGATCTTCTTTTCCTTTAGGAGTCGCGGCAACATATTGACCGCCCGAAGCCAAGTAGGGCGCTAAGATTTCGGTGTACCAGCCGGTCGCCGGCTGAATCTCGACAACCGTCATGTTCGGCGTGATGCCGAAAAACGCCAACGTTTGACTCGGGTGTCGATAAATATCGCGTTTCATATTTTCCGGGGTGCGAAGCGTACTCGCAACCGCTTCTTCGAGCGAGGTCGGCAAAGGCGCAGGAATTGGGACCTGCGTTTGCTGCGCAGTTATCGACCCGGTCGAGCAGGCGCTCAAAGACAGCGCGGCGACTGAAACGCAACAGAATGCCAGCGGTTTTTTAAGCATTTTCGTTGTCAAGGCGATGAGCAACATCTTGTGACTCCTGTTATCTGTTTATTGAAACAGAGTTTCCAATAGCTCTTGGTACAAGTCGATTGTTTTGCGAAATTTCTAGCGGCTCCTCACAAATAAATGTGTACGGTCGGTGGAGCCGGCGCTGAGTTCAGAGTCGAGTCCGCTACTGAATCCAGACAGTCGTGCCTCGATTTTTTCCGCCGTCCCCGGCAAAAAAGCGGCCAGCCAGAGATTCGTGTCGCGAAGTTCTGAAAGCCACCGCGCGATGTCGAGCCGGTATCCAGACCGGCATTCCCACGGACGACTTTGGGCGATTTCGGCGTTGATGCGATCAAATTCGCGCCAAAGGAGCCTAAGTGCCTCATCGAAGCGAAATTGATCGAGCCTGTTCTGGAATTCCTGAAGTCCCGAAAAGCCGACGCTTGCCGATCGTATTTCAGAGCGATGGATTTTCGCACGGTCGGCCAGAGCCAGCAGCCGACTGACAAGATTTCCAAGTCCGTTCACAAGGTATGTATTGTGAGCACTCTGCAGATTCGCTTTGGAAAAATCGCCGTCGTCGAAAGGGGAAAAGGCACGCAATAGAAAAAAGCGCACGCTGTCGGTGCCAAACTCTCTGATCAATGTAGACGGATCGAAAGCGCCTCCGGTCGATTTGCTGATTTTTTGACCGTTTTCCGTCAGAAAACCGTGAATCACGATCTGATTCGGAAGGGGAAGACCGGCCGCTAAGAGAAGCGCAGGCCAGTAGACAGCATGGAATTTCCAAACATTTTTTTCGATGAACTGAATTCTATTCGAAGCCGAAAGCCAGGCGCTTGTTTTGTCGGGCAGAGCGCCCGTAACATAATTGATGAGTGCGTCGATCCAAACATAAACCACGTGATCAGGGTGACCAGGAACCGGGATTCCCCAGCCGCCGGCACGATCTTTCGGTCTCGTGATGCTGATGTCCGTGAGACCGCTGGATATGAAATTCAAAACCTCTGGTTTTCGAAACGCCGGACAGATGAGGATTTGGTCGCTCTCAATAAGTCTGTAGAGCTCGCTTTGATATTGAGACAGCCGAAAGAAGAGATTCTGTTCAAGAATGCGATCGGGTTTCAATTGGTGATCAGGACAAAGACCGGAGACAAGATCGGTTTCACGAATGAAGTCCTCGCAACCAACGCAGTAGGAACCTTCGTAAATCTTGGTTTGGAGGTCTCCGGAATTTAGCCGCGACCAGAATCGGCCGACGCTCTTCCGGTGATCATCCGATGCCGTGCGCACAAAAGCATTAATGGATATGCCGAGTCCTCGCGCGAGATCGTAGAACGCTTGTGCATTTTCGTTCACGTGATCGAGTGTGGATCGCCCTTTTGCTTCGGCCGCAAGAACGTTTTTGAGTGAATTTTCGTCCGTTCCTGACTGAAAGAAGACTTCAGCTCCGCGAATGCGCGCGATTCGAGCTGTCACATCCGCTTGCACGAGTTCGAGTGCGAAACCGATATGCGGACGCGCGTTGACGTACGGAATTGTCGTCGAAATAAAAACATGATTTGTAGACATAGGTATCCCCTTTTCTCGCGGCAAGGCGAGAATCACGAAAAGTCATTGTGGAGTTTGAATCAGCGACTTAGAGCAGGGGAGAGGTTCGCATGATCACCAAGCTGAGCTCGCACGTCTCCGACGGCACGACAACGCGTGCCCGGTCCCAAGCTCTATTAGAGCGGGCCGATCGGTAGATGTGTTGCGAGCCGCTTGACACGACGAACCTCCTGTAAGGAGTCGTCAGAATATCAGAGTCTTTTCAGAAAGTGAACAGTAGGCCGGCATTTAAAAGTGCGCTTTGATTTCGCGATCCCACTTGATCTATTCCGCTTAAGCCATAGACGTAGCTCAGGTCGACGAGAAACGCGACCGAATCGCTGATTGGCGCTGTGCCGCCAAGGCCTGCAATGGCGAGCGTATCGGACTGAGCGATTGAAACCGAGGTTGGCACATTCCTCTCTAGCAGAAGCTGTTTGTCACGGTCTGAAACGTTTCTATTCACCGGAATGATCTGTTTCTGATTTTGCAGAAAGACGGGGATGGCGCCGAGCTTGAAGAAAAAGGAGGCCAAGGGGCGCTCAATGTAATTCAGCTTCAGCCACATCGGAATGCCGATATATTCATTGGTGGTAGCGAAATGATGCGTTGAAAGATTCACATCCTGATAGCCGATATCTGATGCAAGATTCAGATACATGGCGCCGGCTTCAAAAGAAACTATTCCGCGACCAATTCCCAAGAGAACCGCGCCCATAAAAGTTTGATCGAATTTTTCTCGACCACTTTCGTAACTGGTTTGATCGGCGCGCAAGTCCTTGGCATTTCCAAGCTGCACGGCCAAGTGGACTAAACTCGGAAAATGACTCTCACTGGAATCCAAATTCGAAAGGCGTGTCTTTTCTTCGGTGACCGCACCCAATGCGATGTCAAATGAAGTTAGAAAGCTGATCGCCAAAGAAAATGCGATGACGAGCGAGGTTGTCGAGGTGGCCATGGAATGGGGCTCCGGGTTTAGGTCATGCCGCGAACGCTTGTGAACTTCGCACAGCTTGCAAACTCCGTTCCTTTAAGATGCCTGGGTTTGTTTGGAGTGAGGCTAATAGACTTAAATTCATTGAATAAATTCCACTGTGCCCGATGAATTTTGCTCTCTCTTGTGTTCTCTTTTTCTTTCCGGAGTTAGACAACTTTTAGGTTGCAATGAACCGGACGGTTGCAACCCATAAGTTGTCTAACTCTGGATAAACAACTCAAGTTGATGCCCAAATGGTTCACGTGCAAGTGGGTGGCTGGCGCAATATCTAAGCTTGGGGTCCCAGGCTATTGTGATGTGCTCTCGAAGAGACCGGCGTTGATCCACCGTTGCCTAACGATCGAAAACTGGCGGAGTTGTTCTTGATAGGCGCCTGTTGAGGGGTACCTGATTCGACACTGTCACTGTCACGATCGCTGACACTGGAGGTTTCGGTATTGAGCCTAAATAAAATCAAGAGTCCCGGAATCGAAACCAAAGCACAAAACACGAAGTATCCAAACCAGCCGAATTGGGTGGCGAGATATCCGCTCGGTGCTGAGCCGAACACGCGCGGAACGGCCATCAAGCTTGAGAGCAGCGCATACTGAGTAGCGGTGTATTTCTTGTTCACGATACTGCCCATGTATGTCGAATAAGCCGCGATGCCGAGACCAGCCGCGAGGTTTTCGATAGCGATTGCGGTCCCGAGGGCCCCGAGGCTGGCGACGCCTGTCGCGGCGACATACTTTCCGAGCCACGCGAAACTCAAATAACCAATGGCTTGCATGATGCCGAAAATCCAAAGTGATCGCCGAAGGCCGAGGAAAATCACACCGGCGCCGCCGATGAGTCCGCCGACGATCGTCGCCCAGAGACCGAATGCTTTTGCAATCGTGCCGACTTGCGTTTTCGTGTAACCGAGCTCGAGATAAAACGGCATGGTCATAGTCGATGCGAGATCACCGCCGATTTTATAGAGTAGAAAAAAGCCGAGAACCCAAATAACTTTTCCTTTGTGGGATCCGCTCGGTGCGAAAAAATCCTTCAACGGCAACCAAACCGCCTCGACAAATGTTCGAGGAAGCCCTTGCGCTTTGGGTTCAGGTGCGAGGAGTGTGGTGACGATTCCGATGCCCATCGCGCCGGCCATCACAAGATAGGTCGCGGTCCATGAGGCGTGATCAGCGACGATCAGAGCGCCCGAGCCGGCGAGTACCATTCCGACTCGGTAACCAAGTATATAAATTTGGTTTCCAAGTCCGTAGGATTCCGTGGGAAGGATTTCGAGTTGATAGGCGTCGATGCCGATATCTTGCGTTGCCGAAAAGAGCGCGACCAAGAGCGCAAAGCTCGCGAGCACCATCGTGCTTTGCGCCGGGCTCGAAAATGCCATACCGACAAGGGCGGCCATAAGGGCGATTTGCGATATCATCAACCAGCCTCGGCGTCGGCCGAGGAAAGGCGGTACGAGCCAGTCGAGCGCCGGTGACCAAAGAAATTTTAGAGTGTACGGCATACCAACGAGCGAGAGCATGCCGATACTCGTAAGATCCATTCCTGATTCTTTGAACCAAGCTTGAAGCGTCGACGCCGTGAGCAGCAGCGGAAGGCCTGATGCGAAGCCCATGGAGAACACGATCAACATCCGGCGATCAGTGAAAATAGCCTTGAGTTTGTTCATGCGAAAATTGTACGTCAATTTTCATTCGCGAAAATGATTTTCAACTCCAAGGTCGAGTTCGGTGTCGATCCGACGCCGGTTTTACGGTGTCATGGTGTCACGGTATCACGGTGACTGGCGCGGACTCGCTTAGAACGGTCGCGAAAGACCTTTCAAGTGCGGTAAATAGTCGATCAGCCATTGATGGGCTTTGAGTTTCTCTTTCGCGAGTGATTTTCCACCCGCGAAATAGTCGTAGATCGCCTCGACTTCACTCGTGTCGAGCCGCCGGAAGCCTTCGACAAAAGTCGCGGGAAGGACGTTCAGGAAACGATTTGTTTCCGATCCGTAGATTTGCGTGAGAATTCGCGCTTTCAAGGCGAAGTCGTCTGCGGTCAGCTTCACTTCAAGTTCCGGAAATGTATTGTATGCCACTGAATATAAATTCGTGTGCCCTGGGAATGCCTTGTGCACCGCATAGCTCACGTCTTGGTGGTGCGGATGTCCATACTCGCCGACAATTCCGTGGGTGAAAACTTCGTTTGGCGGCGGCAGAGCTTGTAATTTTTCGACAACCCGGTCGATCGGTAAACGCTCTTCATACTTGTCCGGAAAACCCCACCAATGTGTTTCAGTCACCCCGAGAGCCTTGCACGCGTCGGTGAATTGCCGTCGCCGATCGGCATTTCCGTCTGACGTTGCACAGACGATCACCCAGGGCACCGACCTTGATTCGTGCAATGGTCTCGACGACAATGCTTCTGGCCCTGGTTTCGGGCCAATCGTCTTACGCCCACTCAGCAAGAGCCCGCCGAAAAATAACGTCTCGTCATCGGGATGCGCAACACAGACCAGGTTGTATTTCATTTTCGCCAAACTTGTGCCCATTTTCCGGTCCTGAGGCTGGTGGTTTTCAACCAACTCAACGCACTAGAATTAGACCATGAAAAACATCATCTGCGAAGAGTCCGTGGCCCTCGGTCGGGCCGCATCGAATTGGTGCCGCGAAAAGAAAATAAAATATGCCGCAACCTCAGCATTCGTGCCCGCTGGACGCACGCCGATGGCGTTGTACGATGTTTGGCGCACCGAGCGACCCGACTATTTGACCGGCATGCGCCTTTTGCAAATCGATGATGTGCTGACGGGCCGCGAAGCGGGGGTGTTCAAGCGTTTCTTCGCGGATCATTTACCTGAATATCAAAACCAAATTGAATTGATCACCGACGCAAGCGCCGGTGCCGACCTTGCGATCCTAGGATTGGGCCTGAATGGCCATGTCGCTTTTCATGAGCCCGGTGTCGACGACACATTCTACAGCGGCTGTGTCCGCCTCACTGAGACCACATGCGATCACCTTGGGCTAGAGCGGGGGACCTGGGGCATCAGCTATGGCGCCGCCGCATTCTCGCGTGCAAAAGCGGTTTTGTTGATGGTGAGCGGATCAAGCAAATGCGATATCCTCGCGCGACTTATCGATCGTGATCCACGTCTGCCGGCGACGAGTCTTCTCGCCCATTGCGATTTCACGATTCTCGCCGATCCGGATGCGCTCCGGCGAATTGATCTGAGAAGCGGTGGAAGGAAGCTCGAATTCGATGGGGTCGCCTGAAGCCTCTGACTGGAAACCAGTCATCAATCAATGGAATGGAACGCACGGCGCACGATTGCAAATTCGTGCTTGCGACGTGAGCTGGAATTTTTCCGAGCAAGATCTCGTTCGCTATCGGTGCACGAAGTTCGGCACAATCCCTGTCATTTTCGGTATCACGACGCCTCGTGGGGACGCAGCCGGGCTCTCTCAAGCGAGCATTTGGCTGGCGCTATGGGGCGAAATCCCACATGGCCGCGAAACCGGATTTCTCGACGATTTTAAAACTCTCGCCTCAGCTGAAGGAAAAAAGCGGCTTGTCATGGGTGCCGACGAGTTTCACTTTCTCCCTGGAGTGCCGCTTGGTACCCCGGATGGCGACCGACTGAAGGCCGCCTTGGAGGCTGCGAAATTCTCTGGCGCTGAAGCGGCGGATTTCGTTGGTCCCGCGCGCAGCGAAAAAGTTGACGCTTATATTGCGGATGCGAATGCTCAGGCGAAAAACGATGGTTGGCGATTTATGCCCGTCGAATCGCTGGCGGATGAAGAAGCGTTGCATTCGTTTCTTGCCAAAGAATTTGCCGGTCGCTGGACAAGAGAATTCGACTTTTGGCGATTGAGGCGCGCCGGTGCGAACGACACACAGCGGGCCTCTTGGCATCTGCTCCGACGACAGGGCAACGAAATTCTCGGCTTTGCCAGATTGGCGTTACGTCGAAGACTGAAACCACTCGATCGAGGTTGGTCGCCTGGAGCTTTACGATTGCCGCTCAGAACCGCAGCCGACGAGGGAAGAGATTGGTTAGAAGGGGATGGCTGTTTGGGGCCGATCGGCGTGGCGACCTCGCAACGGGGAAAAGGTGCAGGCCGAGTTCTTTTGGGGCACGTGCTTGAGACCCTCCAGGGCCTTGGCGCGGAGCGGATTTGTATCGATTGGACGAACGCGTTCAAGTATTATCAGCCTCTTGAGTTCGAGATTTCGCGGCGGTATTGGACCGCCTGGAAGAGCGTTCTCGACTGAGCTTGAAAAGTATCGACGATATCAGCTTTTTTCTAAGTCCAGTCGGGGCGACGCCTCATTTCAAGATTGGATAGATCCAGTCGTGTAGAATATGGTTGTGTAGAATATGAGAGTCTTCGCTGGATCGGCGGCTGACTTCAAGTTTTGGGCATCCGGTGAATTTTTCATAAACTGAACCATTGCGGAGGCGCAGATGAAGCGAATCTCAGTTGCGATTGGATCAATTCTCATTTGGGGGACGACGGCCATGGCGTGGAATAAAGCCGACTTCAAAAAACCAACAGATCAGGAAATCAAAGGCAAGCTTTCGGATCTTCAGTACAAGGTGACGCAAAAAGAGGGCACCGAGCGGGCCTTCGAAAACGAATATTGGGACAATCACAAAGACGGCATTTACGTCGATGTCGTGTCCGGTGAGCCGCTCTTTAGTTCAATTGATAAATATGATTCCGGAACCGGTTGGCCGAGCTTTACAAAGCCGCTTGCGCCCGAAAATATCGTGACAAAAGTCGACAAGAGCCTTTTCTCGACACGCACGGAAGTTCGAAGTAAGAACGCGAATTCGCACCTAGGCCACGTGTTTGACGACGGTCCTAAGCCCACCGGCCAACGATTTTGCATGAACTCGTCTTCGCTCCGTTTCATTCCCGTCGAGAAACTGAAAGAAAGCGGCTACGGAGAATTTCTCGCGCTCTTTGATAAGAAGAAATAAGCGTCAATGACGGAATTTGAAGGCCGTTTCTTTTCGAGCGAACAGATGTCCATTTTTGAAGCGCGCTCCAGTTTTGAGACGCATTTTGTTTTTAAATCTGATTTAGTGTTGAGTGTAGATCTCTTAGGCACCTTAACAAGAAGGCAACTTGCAATTGGTTCATGTCATGAGAGAATTTTTAAATATGTCAGTGATTCTTTCAGACAAGAAATTTATCGGCCGGATTTTGGTTGTCGACGATAATTGGATCACTTTGAAACTCATAGAAAAAATGTTGACGAGTTTTGGACTTGTGCCGGTTTCGGCCGATTCTGGCGCTCAGGCTCTTGAAATTCTCAAAAAAGAGTGTTTTGACTTATTGTTTCTCGACTGCAGTATGCCCGAACTCGACGGATACTCAGTCGCAAAAACGATTCGAAAAGGCGAAGCCAATGGTGCGCATCTACGAATCATCGCATTCACGGCCGACGATAGTATAGAAAATCGCCGGCTTTGTCGTGATGCCGGTATGGACGGCCTATTTCCGAAACCCTATTCTTATACTTCACTTGAAGAACTTCTCGGTAAGTTCCTGAAGTTGAACGATATGCTGAAGCAAGCCACTTAAGATTTAGCTGGTTCCTTCGTGGCCGGCGTTGCTGGATTCGCCTGAGACGGAGTCGTCGTCGCATCTGGCGCCGGAGCGCCGGGTGCAGGACCTGCCGGTGCCACCGGCACTTGATCGCCGCCGCTTCCGGCGGGGGGAAGATGCGCTAGAATCTTGTCTTGAAGTGCGGAGACAAATTGAGCTGAGTCAGATTTTGGATCCGTATATTTCGGATCGAGCGCCTGGATCGCTTTGCCGAGATCTTTCCAGTCGGAGTTGACATACTTTGGATTGAGTTTTTCCGAATATCGTTCGTTCAGGCTCTTTCGTTTTCCATCAGAATCCGGTTCTTTTGACATGTCATCGCCGATGAGGCCGGTGATTTGTATACCAATTTGCGAGGCGAAAGGAAGATCGGTAATTGCCGAGAGAGCTTCGGCGTATTGAACCACTTCGGCGATCATTCCTGGAGTGGTGAGTTTGCTCACGGGTTTGCCTTGTTCGAATTTTGTTCCTTCGAGCTTGGGCTTCACGATCCATTGCTGAATAAATTGGAAACGAAGCATAAGCATGGCAACAGCAGCTTGTTGATATGCGCCGCCTTGAATGATTTGCGATTTCACGATCTCGTCCACGGTCGCCTGGGGAGCAAGACCGGCGAGGACGCTGGCCGCTGACAAGCGAACGAGTTTCGCATGATTGAAAGAATCCGGATTTTCACCGTCTTTATCTGTCTGCGGAGTTTTTTCCACGAAACTCAAAAAGACATAAACGAGCTGCATCAGCTCGGCCGGCGTGGCTTCGAGAGCAAAAATCTGAGCGCCGGGCATCATCGCCAGCGGTGGACCAAGGAAGCGAGTGTTGTCCTCTTTGAGCATATCAGCGAGTGAGACTTGTAACGTTTGGCGGTGAATACCGAGATTGGTTTTCGCCATACCCTCATTGGTCTTATTAACCTCGCTGATCATCGTATCCATGTTGGAGTTGGTCTTCTTGACTTCGTCGACCATGGTGTCCATGTTGCCATTGGTTTTTTTAACTTCGTCAACCATGGTCTCCATGCCGCCATTGGTCTTCTTCACTTCGCCGACCATGGTATCCATGTTGGAGTTGGTTTTTTTGACCTCGCCGATCATGGTGCCCATATTGGCATTGGATTCCTTCATGCCCTTATTGGTCGCGTCCATCTTGTTAACCATCGTGTCCATTTTTTCATTCGTCTGATCCATCTTGCCCGGAACACTTTGCGTCGCATCGAGCGCCTTGGTCGCATTACATCCACTTAATACGACGACGGCCATACCGGTCGAAAAGACGGTCGCAAACGAATTCATGATGTTCACTGAAAACCTCCAAAAACGGGCCGTAGTGCAAGTATTAGAAAATGAACGAAGAATGAGCCGTGAACGGACATTGCAAGAACCAGGGCCAGCTCATGTCCTGCTCCAGTTTGAAATAACAAGCAGTAGAGGCGGCTAAAGTTGTTTTTCTGAAATAGTGGCTGCCGATTGATTAGACAGTGGCCGCCAATCAACGGCATTTAAGCAATGTGGGAAGTACTATGGGAAGTACTATGGGAATCACCGTGGGGAGGCGAAGCGGAGCTCAAGATCGAGCTCCGTTCATGATGATCTAGCGAGTGAATAGTCTGGAGCCGGCGGCCAAGTAGGGGCCGTCGCGATAGCTGCCGCCGATTGCGGTAAAGTCTTCTTGATTAGGTGTGCTATCTACGACATTGAAGTCGCGATCGTAGAGCTTCGAACCTGCGGCGATGAAAAATCCGCCAAGATTATTTCCACCGACGGCGCTGATTTTAGCTCCATCAGGAGTCGAACCGAGCAATTGAAAGTTACCGTCATAGAGCTTTGAACCGGTGGCAACGTAGAGTTCGCCACGCGCACTTTCTCCGAGAGCCGCAATGGGTGAGCCTTCGGGGGTTGTGCCCATGAGTACAAAGCCTTTCTTATATAGCTTTGCACCCGCCGCAATAAAAATTTCGCCGTCGTTATTCATCCTGACAGCGGTGATGTTCGCGCCATCGGGAGTTTGTCCAACCATCTTAAACTGCTTGTCATATAAAATCGAACCGGCAGCGATAAAGGGACCGTCTATGTCGCTATCTCCGATTGCCGAGATCACGGCGCCGTTCGGTGTCGTTCCCAGAACTCTAAAGTAACGGTCGCAGAACTGAGTTCCGACCCCAAAAAACGGACCGTCGCGCCCACTGTTGCCGATAGCTGAAATGACGGCTCCATCGGATACCCGAGCGAGCTCGATGAGTTTTGCCGAGCTCACCGATGGGAAAGTGACGCAGCAGAGGAGCACGAGACATTTTGAAAAAGCTTGCATCATCTAGGCGACTCCAACGCGGGATTTGACGTTCCAGTGACCCGGTCGTTATATGTTCGGAAGCGTCGCCACGTCTAGAAATTTTGAAAGTTTTGAAAATGGAAACAACAGCGGAAGCAAATTGGCACCCCCAATTCATCCAGGCCTTAAATGAAGACATACATGTCTATTTTCAAGGTCGCCGAGATCTTCTGAAAACGTTTGTTGATCGTCACCTGGGATTCAAGGAATGCATAGAAATACAGAAGCGGACCTTCTTCAGAGATTTCTTACGCAATCCCGTTAACGCGCTCTGGGCGATTCCTTCTCTCTCGATTCGAAAGAGTTTGGAGGTGAGTGCAAAGCTTGGTTGGGACACGGCACTGACCCTGTAACCCAAAGTTCCGTCGGCATTGAAAACGGATTTTCAAAAAGAAATCGAACGAATCGTCTGTGTTGAGCTCATGGGGCTGTCGAAAGACGGGAAGCAGTCAGAGATTGCAAACGCGTTGATTGCGAGATCATCGATGCAAGCTGAAAGTTTGCGGCAGTTGATCAGTGAAGCCGAGCGAGAAATACAAGTCGAAGTCGCGGATCTTTTTTTCGGCGACCGTTCCTTGGATGTTTTCGGTTTAGGAAAGAGATTTGCCGCGCTTTTGTTTCTGGCACTATTTAGCACGATTGCCGGCGCTCTCAGTTTCGCAGTGCAAAGTCGTTTCGGTATTCGCAGAAAGCAGCTAGAAAAGATGAGCGAAACGATTGAGGACAAGCTTATTCTCAAAATTGCCAAAAGTGCCAGATAGCCCGCTGCACGACCTGACGATAGTCGACCTGCGATTCATTTCCGTCAGCTGATTAACGCCAACAGAATTTCTGCTTCCGCAAGAAAGCGCGGCCGACCACAGGCCCCGCCGTACGTCGGGCCTCGTATCGAGCAATGCGCCATTTTGCTAAGATTAAAGAAAGACCGCATCGAGACGGGTGGGAATCTGAATCAGACACAAAAACTGAAAAGGACGAATAAGAACTCGGACCAAAATGGCCCATCGCCGTTTCTTGATATCGTGACTCAGGACGAATTTTTGATTCTCGCCGGTACCGGTCTCGCGATCGTTGTTCTCGCTTTGTTTATGGATTCGCCTTATGCGTGGATCTTGTTCTTTGGCTATTTGCTTGTCGGACTTCCGGCGCTGTTTATTTATCTCAAGCGAAAACCAAAACCGGAGCACGACCAAAGCTGGCGATCGGCGTCGATTGAAAACGATGCGATGCGAGCGCTTCGCAGTCGGCTCCAGGCCGGCGCTGAATTGAAGTCGCTTCAGTGCGACGAATTCGAACGCTCAGTGGCGCACTACGATCAGGCAATTCAAGCCTTTTTGGCCGTTCGCGAACGCTGTAGTTCAGGCGGCGATCCGGCACGCGAAAAGGTACAGAAACTTTTCACTGGAATTATGGATCGTTTGCAGAAGATCGATATCCATCTACGAACGCTCTCGACTTTCGATACGACGTCACTCATTAAGAAAATTCAAAGCCTTCAGTCGAAAACTCGGATGAGCGATCTTGATCGGGCGGAACTTAAGATGTTGCATGAGAAAACTGAACATCGTGAACGAATTCTATCAGATGTGGTCGACGCTCTTCGGGCAAATGAGCAAGCGCTCAGAGAGATCATCGAAATCGGTGGGCGCCTGGAATCGTGATCAGAGAATAGAGATTAGGGCGGGTCAGCTCAAACCAAAAAAAATGGGGAGCTCTTGCTCCCCATTTCTAAGACACTAAGTTTTCGTTCGATTAGAACGATGCAACCAATTCGGTGTAGTACGACTCGACGCCAGTGTTGCCACCAGCGGCGAGGTCACGACGGCCAGCCTGATAGCTGACACCGAGAGATGCGTTCGGCCACATCTGATACGCGGCCGTGACGGAACTACCGTTAACGCCCGTACCGCCACCAACGCCCCAGGTAGGATCGCCGTAGGTAGCAAGAAACGAATCCGCTCCAAGATCGCGATATTCATATCCAGCCGACCATGAACCGACATCCTTCAGTGCGCCGAGCTTCACGCCGCCGACCATCGCTGTCTTGTTGTTACCGTCAGAGTTCGTCGTGTAGCCACCGTAAACTGCAACTGGCGCGAAGCCGAGATTGTAGCCAACTTCAGCCTGAACGTCGGTCTCTTTGTAGTCATTCGCGTAGCAAAGGCCTGCTGTACAACCTGCAATCGTGGTTGTGGTGTTGGTTGAGTTGCCTTTTGCAGTCGTTCCTGAGCTCGAGACCAAGGTATCTTTGGTCCCGAAGTTGTAGCTACCGATAGCAACGTTTGCCCAGAGCATGTCAGTCGTATACTTCACGCCGAGCTGCGCACCTAAGAACATGAGATCCGGTCCATTCCCCGTTGTTACGCTAGGAGCCGCATTCTGCGTCTGCGTGCGATCCAAAAACGAGGAGTAGTTGAGTGTCGCGTAGGGCTTCATTGCGCCCATGTCGCCATTCCATTTTGCTTGAACACCTTCGAGCGATTGGTCGAAGTTCCAGAGAGTCCATGCATTTCCGGCAACCCAGAAAGGAACCGGCACTTTTCCAGCTTGTATAGTGGCGGAATCACCCAGCTTGTAGTTCAAATAAGCTTGATCAAGCGTAAATAACTGACGCGCGCCCCAGCCAGCAGGTGCGGCTGCCGTGCTTGTCGGCGTGGTGCCTAGGTTGAAATTTGTCCCGAACTGGTTATTTCCAGTCGAGAGCCGTGCGACCGCGTTCAGTGAGTCGTTCACCTTGGCGTTGACTCCCAGACGAAAGCGCATGCGTTCGTACATATTGTCGGTGGCGCTGCAGCCGTATGTTGCTGACGTCGATGGGCAAAGGTTCAGGTCTCGCTGGATGCGGAAGCGTGCGTCGCCGTTGACTGTGATCCGGTTGGCCCAATCGCTAGACTGAGCGCCGGCAGTCGAAGACACGGCAACGGCTGCACCGAAAGCCAAGAGTGCATATTTACCGTAGAAAGCCATTCTGTCTCTCCTTATGACGGACGACAGCGCCTAGGCCATCGTCAACCATTGATGTTTGATCTTCTATGTGTTGAGCATCATTCGAAAATCGATATGTTGGCAAGCGTCTTTCTATAAGAAAGTTGAAAATTTTCGCGTGATAAGCGCATCGCGTTGATTTCGACATGATGATTTTCTGGGCAAAACAGCGATTGGTGCGGATGTCTAATGCCATCTCAACGAATTGTGTTTGTAAAAAGCAACACTTGGCGGTGCGTCCGGACGTTTGTCTTTTGAGTATTGCAGACGAAGGTCGGGTCGAACTCTGAAATGTCATCTTAAGATGTCTTTCCATGGCTCAGGAACGTTGACGAACGGGTCTTGCCACCAGCTTTCTCCGGGCTCGGGCTGCGTTTTTGGATCGCTGGGCGGTGTGGTCGAGCCGGACGAGGTTGCCTCCGAGGGATTGGCAGCTGAAGACGCTTCATGTACATTAATATTGTTTACTCCGTTCGGTTTGCTCATCACGATCGCAGATGTATCTCGCGATATTTCAGTGAATGCAGTTTCGTTTTCAACTACTTTGTCATCCGCGATAATCTGCCAATCAAGCGTCAGGCGTTGCATGTCTCCCGGGTCGTGAATGTTCGAAGGCAAGAGATAAAAGAGATCCACGGTTTGTTTTGAGCCCGGTGCAATCGTAATGAAGGGGAGCTCGTCGCTCTTTGCGCGAACGAATGCGGGGCGCTGCGGCTCCTGGTTTTCGATTCTCAGCTCCTGTGTGCGCGTATCGATCGTCCAGTTAAGCGGCGCTGAGCGATTTTCAACAATGAGCTCGATGTGAACGGCCGGCACCTGGTGGAGATTATTATTGGTAGTGGTTGCAGAAGCATCTTTGGGAGGACTTGTCGTCATCGAATCAGTCGTGGAATCTTTGGGAGAGGTGGGGCTTGTCAGTTGCGTGATGCCGAAATTTCGGATCCTGAGAGATCCTTTTGCTTCCGTCGGGACCGGCAAGTTGTAGACAATTTCGGTGACACGCTCCGCGGAAAGTTTATCTTCGGGCGAGTCGGTAGCGGGGGCGATGTTTGAATTTTCGAGCGCGGATTCGTTCGCCGGCTCCGGCTCCAGCACGGACCGCTGAATGGTCTTTGACGCGCATGCCACTTCGAGAGTGGCCAGGCAGATGACTAAAGAGAGGCTGAGAATTGTGCGCAAGGCAGAGCCTCCTCGTAATGTCGACATCATGAACGAAGATCGAACCATCCAAACCATCCATATGATGCTTGAATCGCAGGCAGGGCGCATGTTCAGGTTTTGTGGAATTTGTCTAAATCAATGCACTTCGAAGGCCAAGATTGATCATGAAAAGAAGATTGACCATGAAAAGATAGGGAGCCAAAGCAAAGGAATGAGTTGAGAAGTCAAGCGGTCGAGCGATCAAGCGGTCGAGCGGTCGATACGAAGCCGATTTCTGATTGTTTTCTCCGTTGGTCTTCTCTGGTATCCTTCTCGAGTATTCGTATTTTGTATTCTCTGGTGGTCGATGGAGGATTCAATGGCGAGAAAATCCGAACCGAACGCACAGAATTCCGAGCTCAAGCCCGAAGCTCACCCGAGCGGCGCACGAATCGAAAAGATGATGAATGAAGCGGATCGAGAACAAAAACCAGAGGGCGATCAAGATACATTGCTTGAGCTTGGCAACGGGAATTTACGGCCTTCCGAACGGTATTCACCGCCGCTTGATGAGGCCAAAGGCGAGGGTGAAAGACAATCCAAATCCCCGCCCGCTCCCCATCGAAACGATCGCGGTCGGCAAGATCCTCACTAAAAGTATTAAAGCATTAGAAGCTTTAGCCTTAGCGAACAGTCGATGAACGAGAGTCAGCAGTCACCAGTCGGCGTCGCTTGCGGGGCTCGTGAGGCAATGTTACCCTTAGGCCCTCACTTCAGTGAAGGGGGCTTAGCTTATGAGTGTCATCATTCTCAGTGGCATCATTGCGGCGCTTGCGATCGCTCTGGGATTCACTCTAATGGGACTTTTTCGCGCACGCAGCCGTGAGAGCGCGGTCAACACCGAAGCCCGCGTGCTCGAGGCTCGACTGAAAGACCTAAGTGTGCATGAGGATTCGCTGCGAACGGCGGCGAGGGCGGAATTTGCAAACGTCGCAAGCCGAATCATTGAGAGGGAAACGCGTCTTTTTCAGGAATCGAGTGAGAAGGGCCTCGAGCGCTTGCTGGTTCCATTGAAAGATCGACTGAAGGAATTTGAAAAGCGCGTCGAGGATAGCTATAACGCCGAAGGCCGTGAACGCCATGTATTGAAAGTCGAAGTCGAGCGCCTGATTCAGCTCAATGAGCGGATGGCACTCGAAACCAATCATCTCACTCAAGCGCTCAAGGGCGATTCAAAAACCCAAGGTGATTGGGGTGAGCTTGTCCTTGAACACATTCTTGAAAGCTCGGGGCTTAGAGAAGGTATTGAGTTCACGAAGCAAGAATCACACGTCGGCGAAGACGGCGACCGTTATCGGCCGGACATCATCGTCAAACTACCGGATGGAAAACAAATCATCATCGACTCGAAGGTGTCCTTAACTGCTTACGAAATGCACGCGCGCGGAACCGACGGTGCCGATCGGGAGCGCCATCTCCAATCGCATCTGGAGTCGCTCAATCGACATGCCGAAGAACTTTCGGAAAAGCATTATCCGAAGTTGAAGGGACTAAAGACGCCCGAGTTTGTTTTCTTGTTTACGCCGATTGAACCCGCTTACCTTCTCGCCATGAGGCATGATCCGGATCTAGCCACTCGCGCTTGGCGGAAAGGCGTCGCGATTGTGACGTCGACCACATTATTCACTTCATTGAAAACGGTTGCCAGCATTTGGCGCCTCGAACATCAAAATCGCAATGCTCAGGAAATTGCGGAGGAAGCGGCGAAACTCTACGACAAATTTGTCGGCTTCAATGACGATTTTGAAAAACTCGGACGGACTTTTGAAACCGGTCTGGCTCAATACGAAGAAGCCAGGCGCAAACTCAGTTCCGGCCAAGGGAATGTCTTCCGCAAGATTGAGCTTTTGCGCGAGCTCGGCGCGGCGCCGAATAAGCGCTTGAAGCCGGAGCTTCTCGAGTGAGCGCTTGCCGACAGCCGGTTTCCCGGTTCAAGATGCGGCTTGGAGGCAGTCGATGCTTGAGGCCACTCAGCTCTTTTCTGAAATAGACCTCTACAATTCTTTTTATTTGCGTGTTTCCGATTTGCACGAGATCTACGTTGAAGAGGTCGGAAATCCGAATGGCCAACCGGTGCTCTTTCTGCACGGTGGACCAGGGGCGGGCTTTAACGCCAAACATCGGCGTATTTTCGATCCGAAACATTTTCGCATCGTGCTCTTTGATCAACGTGGAGCCGGCAAAAGCCGGCCGCATGCGGAGTTGCGCGAAAATACGACCTGGGATCTCGTCGCCGATATCGAAAAGCTCAGGGCGAAGTTAAAAATTGAACAATGGCTCGTGTTCGGCGGTTCTTGGGGATCGACGCTAGCGATCGCTTATGCTGAAACGCATCCGAAGGCGGTCAGCCACATGGTTTTGCGCGGGATATTTCTCTGCCGTAAAGACGAGATCGAGTGGTTTTATCAGCGTGGCGCGCATTGGATTTTTCCCGACGTTTGGGAAAAGTACGTTGAGCCAATTCCAAAAGAAGAGCGCGGCGACATGGTCAAGGCGTTTTATAGACGTCTCACGAGCGCCGACGAAACCACGCGGCTCGACGCCGCCAAAGCATGGAGTGGGTGGGAGGGCGCGACTGTCCATTTACGCCCCGATGAATCAACCTATCTCAAATTCACGTCGGATCAGATGTCGGTTTCACTCGCCAGAATCGAATGTCACTTTTTCACGCACGGGTGTTGGTTTCGCAGCGATAACCAACTGCTGGAGGACATCGATCGCATTCGACATATTCCGGCGGTCGTCGTGCACGGCCGCTACGATGTCGTTTGTCCGGTGAAGAGCGCCTTCGATCTGATTCGTGTTTGGCCCGAGGCCCAGCTCAAAGTTATTCCAGATGCCGGACATGCGTTCGACGAACCAGGAACGCTGAAAGCATTGATGGCGGCGGTTGAAGGCTTCAAGATCCGGAAGTAGAATAGAGTGAAAAAACAAAAGCCCTTCAGGCATCCCGCCGAAAGGGCTTTTAGGGGTGATCTCACGAACAAAAACCCGAAACCAAATTATTTGGAAATACCGACTTCTTGCTTATGGGCGACGGTTGTTGATTTTGCGCCCATGCCGCTGCCGAAGATAACAGCCGCGACGAGAGCAAGCACGTAAACAGAAAGTATTTGATAGATTTTCTTGCGATCAATTTGCGTGTGTTTTTTGATCATTTATACAGCTCCGTCGGTTTGCATGAACTCCCCCATTACTGTACAAGTCTCGTGCCACGGCGCAGAGAACCTGAGACGCTAACCAACTCAGTTATTTCAGCTATTTAGACCTAATTTAGATGCGCCAGAATGCCACTTTCCGGCCTCCAGCCGCGAAATGTTTATCCGATACCGCTACCTGCTCAGGTCTGATGAGCCATCTAAATGAAAGCCTCATAACTCCATTTCTGAATCTATTTCTGACTCCATTTCGAGTTTCATTTCTGAGTCTATCTCTGATGCCATGTCTAGCTCCGTTTCTAGCTGTATGATCGACTCAGTTTCAGACTCCATTTCTGACTCTATTTCTAGATCTATTGCTTTGTGCACCATGCGGTGATGGGCGGCACACAGAGTAATTAGATTCTCGAGAGTATCCTCGCCGCCATGTTCTCTCGGAATAATGTGGTGTTGGTGAACCCACTTCGCTTCGCCACACTTGGTGCCGTCTGGCATTTCGATAGCGCATCTGCCTTGGTCTCTAAAGTTCACTTGGTCTTCCACTGACACAGATACAGACACAGGAGCAGGCACAGACAAAGACCGTTCCTGGGAACGATTTCGAGGGCGAGTGTGGGTTTGAGGCCGGCGTTGGGGTTGGGGTTGGTTTGGAGCGTAGATTGGAGACTGGTCTCGGGATTCGACTGGAGACTGAGCCTCATTGGGATGCCCATCTTTGAAAGGCCCGTCGTTCGAATGTCCATCTTTGGAATGTCCACCTTGTGGTTGGGATCGTTCCTGGGAACGGTCCTCTTTAGATTGAGAAGGAAAGGAAGGCAGGGAAAGAGGCGATCGTTCCTGGGACTGGTCTTGCTTGGATTGATCCTTTTTTGAATTTGAATTTGCTGTTGGTAGAGATTGGGCCTGAGATTTGGGCAGAGCGGTATCCCGTGCCCCACTCTCTTTCTGCTTTAGCTTTTTCTGACATCGTTCCTGGGAACGATTTGCTTTTCTCACAGGATCAATCCGATCAAGCGTATA
>JADMIO010871502.1_pt1 | contig 27511 bp, 20 predicted proteins | sample 8958161 | NCBI WGS metagenome assembly JADMIO01 (sample SAMN16585339, study PRJNA669376) | soil metagenome | isolation source: Crop rotation soil | place: USA: Cullars Rotation, Alabama | collected 2011
AGGTTTGTAAATAGCGTTTTTCCGTGAAGACAAGTATTGAAAACAAAATATCATTAGAGCGACTCTCCCACCTACCCTCTTTCGCACAATACCTCCTGCAACACAGGTTACACGATTTCGTCGATATTCAATGGAAGTTTTCTGAGGAAGTTGAGATCCCCCTGATGCAGTTCTTAAAAAAGCTGCCCAAAGAAGAATTGGAAGAGATTGCTTTAAATGGCGCGATAGAATTTTTAAGCTACCTCGCCGAGAATAAAGCAAAGCTTCAAATTGAACATGCTGTACGGCAATGGAAGGATAACGAGCTCCCTATTCTTAAAAAGGAGGAGATTGTGGCAGATGACATCACGATGATCACCTACCTCAGGAAAAAATCCTTTCTTCATTTTATTCCTGATTATTGTAACACCGCCGACCAGATGCTGGAGCTGATCAGGGAGATCGATCTGTTCCTCACCTGTTCAGAAACGGCCCTGACGAATACTTACATCAATCTGCTCAAAGCAAAGATTTCGGATGACAGTCTCCTCATTGAAAAGGTAAATCATACCATTCCGGGAGCTGTGTATGTTTTTGATGTGCAACAATTCAAAGGCGTTTATTCGAACCACAAGCTCGGGTCCATCATTGGCTATCCGCAGAACGAATTGAATACCCTGGCGAAATCCACGATCACAGACCTGATCCATCCAGATGACCAGGCGGGAATCATGCAGCACATCGAATCACTGAAATCTGCGAAGGATGGCGAAATCAAGATCTTCAAATACAGGGTAAAGGATCCGAAAGGAAACTATCGATGGCTGGCCAATCACGAATCCATCTTCAGGAGAGATGAACAGGGAGAAGTGTTGCAAACGATCGGCATTACACTGGACATTGACCAGGAGGAAAAAACAGCCATAGCACTGAGAGAAAATGAAGATTTGCGCAGGCAGGCTGAATCCATCACGCATATTGGCCATTACACCTGGATGATCGGAAGCAATGAACTCAAATGGTCAGATGAAATTTTCCGGATCTATGGGCTCGATCCGCAAAAAGATGTCATCGATTTTTCTGTGGTTGAACGTTACACGCATCCCGAAGACCTTCACATTGTACAACGAGAAACAAAAAACGCAATTGCCAATAAAGGCTCATTCGATTTTCATTACCGTATTACTTTAAATGACGGTGTTGAAAAAACCCTGCATGCACTGGGCAATGTGCTGCTCGATCAGAACCAGGAACCGAAACGGGTGCTGGGTACAGTGCAGGATGTTACCGAAAAACTAACGCTGATCGAGAAGCTGAAGCAAAACGAATCAATCTATAAACAGGCTGAGGAATTGGCCAGCATGGGTAACTGGAGCCTCGACCTGAAAACAAACCGCATCCAGTGGACAGACCAGTTGTACCGCATTTATGGGATGGTTCCGCAGTCCGAGGAAATTACTATTGAACGCTTCCTTTCTTTCGTTCACCCTGATGACCGCGCATATGTTTCGGGCGGCATTGATGAAATGACGAAAGAAAGTATTCTTGATTACACTTTCCGCATCATCACAAAAGATGGAAAGACAAAGATACTCCGGTCGGTGGCGCAGGTGCAGAAAGATCAGAATGGAAAACCGGTGATGGTAGTTGGTACCGAAAGAGATGTAACCGACAAGCAAAATCTTATTTCGCGATTAAAGAAAAGCGAGAATCTTTATAAGCAGGCGCAGGCACTTGCGCACGTGGGTAACTGGAGCTGGGACATAGAGGCCAACCGGGTTGAATGGTCTGACGAGCTGTACCGCATTTATGGATTGGAACCCGGCTCGGAGATCATCGCTTTTGATGAGTACCTCTCATTCGTACATGCTGATGACAGGGAACGGGTGAAAGCGCTCGTGGACGAAGCCATAGCATCAAAAGGACAATGGAGTTATACGCACAAGGTGCAACGAAAGTCCGGTGAGGTCAGGATCGTTTATTCAACAGGTGAAGTTCTTGTCGACGATAAAGGGAAGCCGAATATGGTCATTGGCACTGCTCAGGATGTTACCGAGCGTCAGAGCCTGATCGACAGGCTGCAGGAAAGTGAAAGGCTATTCAAGCAGGCGCAGGCACTCGCACACCTCGGCAACTGGTCGATGGACCTTAAAACAAACCAGTTCAACTGGTCGGAAGAATTGTACAGGATTTACGAATTAGATCCCAATACACAACTCAGTTTTGAAGACTGGTCAAATTATATTCATCCTGATGAAAGGGAAGATGTCATCCGTTATTACGAAGATGCCATCCGCACCAAGAAATTATATGATCGCACTCACCGTATTGTACTTGCAAATGGAAAAGTAAAAACGATCCACCGCAAGGGAGACCTCATCCTTGATGAAAACGGTGAACCGGCAAAAATGGTGGGAACAACGCAGGATGTAACCGAAGAGTACCGTGTGCAGCAGGAATTGAAAGATAACCAGACTTTCATTCGGAAGATCACTGATGCTACACCCTCCATCATTGCTTCATACAATGTAAACACTGGTAAATATGTGTTCATCAGCGAAGGGCTTGAAAAGTTGCTCGGGTATGATAGAAAACTGGTGGATGAATTAGGGGTAAACTTTTTTATCAGCATTGTCCATCCTGATGATCTCCAGGAAATGGGCATAAGGAATGCAGCGGCTCTTGAAGAAGCCAACGCTCATCCGGAAAAGAATGACCTGGTGATAGAATTCACCTATCGCATGAAACATAGAAATGGTGAATATCGCTGGTTTCATACCTATGGCACCATCTTCGACCGCAACAGTGAAAAAAAGGTGGAGCATGTGCTGAATATTACGCTTGATGTGACAGAGCAAATGATTGCTTCGGAGAAGATCAAGGAACAGGAACACTTTATCCAGCAGATAGCAGATGCTTCTCCAACCATTCTTTACCTGTACAACGTAGAGACGCAACGTATTGAATACATCAACAGGGAGATCTTCTTTGTTTTAGGATACCTGCCTGAAGAAATCCTTGAAGCGGGTGAAATGGTCACGGCCGAATTGTATCATCCCGAAGATTATCACCTCCTACCGGCAAGAAAAGAAAGCGGAAAAAATTTTCAACAGGTTGACTCGATGATCCAGTACGAGTGCCGCATGAAAAATAAGGAAGGCGAATGGAGATGGCTGCTGGTAAGGGAGATCGTTTTCAAGACCGATGAATCAGGCAATATCACCCAGATCCTTGGTGCCGCCCTCGACATTAATCGGAGAAAGGAAATGGAAAGAACCATCCTGCAAAACACTTTGCTGCTGGAGCAATCCAATGCGAGCCTCGAGGAATTTGCCTACGTGGCGAGCCACGACTTGAAGGAGCCTCTCAGGAAGATCTCCACCTTTGGAGACAGGATGGTGGCCACGCAGGAATCCAACCTCACACCGGAAGGAAAAATTTACCTGCGCAAGATCATTGACGCATCACAGCGCATGCAAACAATGATCAACGACCTGCTTTCCATATCCATGATCAGCGGCAATACTGCGTTTGAGCGATACAGCCTGCAGAAAATCTTTGATGAAACAATTCAAACCCTTGAATTCAAGATCGAACAGCAAAATGCCGTCATTGTTGCTGACCCTTTGCCTGATGCGAATATCATTCCTTCACAATTCCGCCAGTTGTTTCAGAACCTGCTGAGCAATTCCTTAAAGTTTACAAGACCGGGCGTGCAGCCGAAGATCACCATAAAACATTCACTGGTAAATGCGCAGGATGTGGTCCACTATCAATTGTCGCAGGCACCGCGTTATCATAAGCTCGTTTTCTCGGATAACGGAATTGGATTTGAAAATGAGTTTGCCGGGAAGATCTTTGCGATCTTCCAGCGACTCCATGGCAGGAGTGAATATGAAGGATCAGGAATTGGTCTTGCTATCTGCAAGAAGATTGTAGAACACCATGGAGGTATTATTTATGCAAACGGCGACCCTGATAAAGGGGCGGTCTTTACCATTATTCTACCGGAATGAAATCAATGCATCACATATTGATTGTTGATGACGATCTTGACGACCGCGAGATCGTACGCGATGCATTTGTAAAAACACTCGCAGACCAGCAATATGTTTTTCTTGAAAATGGTGACCGCCTGCTTGAATATCTCGAGACCAATATCGTCGACAGCCTTCCTTCCCTCATCCTGCTTGACCTGAATATGCCCGGCAAGGATGGCAGGGAAACATTGAAAGAGATCAAAGGCAACAAACGATTCCAGCAAATTCCAACCATTGTATTTACCACATCGGCTTCACAGCGCGATCGTACCATGGCATATGACCTCGGTGCCAATTGCTTTATCACAAAACCGGATACCTTCAATAAACTCGTAGACCTTACGGAGTGCATCGCAAAGTTGTGGCTGCACTAGCTGGCATATATTTTTAGCCTGCTGTTTCATGCAGCAAACCTGGTATATCGGCTGTTCAGGATTTCATTACAAGGAATGGAAGGATGTATTTTATCCGAAAGGCGTGTCGGCCAGTAAATGGTTTGCGTACTACACCCAGCATTTTCATACACTTGAACTAAATGTTACCTTTTATCGCTTCCCGCAATTGAATGCATTAAAGGCCTGGTTTGATAAGGCGCCGGCTCATTTTTTATTTTCTGCCAAGGTACCGAGGTCGATCACTCATTTTAAAAGATTTGAAGGAACCGAACAAATGGTCAAAGATTTTTATTCAGTAGTGAGGGAAGGGCTGCAGGATAAACTGGCCTGCGTTCTTTTTCAATTGCCACCGCAGCTCGTTTATTCTGAAGAAAAATTAACTACTATCCTCGAACAGCTTGATCCATCATTCCGGAATGTCATCGAATTCAGGCATGAGAGCTGGTGGCGAAAGGATGTGATCAGCAAGTTGGCTGGACATCATATCAGCTTCTGCGGCGTGAGCTTCCCCGGGATTCAATACGATGAGGCAGTTATCAATACGGATCTTGCGTACTACCGTTTTCACGGCGTTCCGAAATTGTTTTATTCAGAATACGATGAAGCATTCCTCCGGAGGATAGGAGGACAGATCGCGGCAAATAAAAAAGCAAAAGCAGTTTACCTGTATTTTAATAACACGGCATCGCTCGCCGCGTTGCATAATGCGCGCTTCATGCAGCAATGGGTATTAAATAATCAGTAACTTAAACCATGATTCGGCAAACTCCATGGTTCGAACGAAAGTTCAATTTTGATTTTCCGCCGGGGCTGTTTCCTGTCATTTTCAGCAGGCTGGAAGGAAGCATTTTTCGACTCTATACCATCCTGCTGAATGCCGACGAAGACCGAAGCAGTCATAACCCGGACGGGTGGTCCATCAAGCAACATGCAGGTCATCTATACGACCTGGAAGATTTGTGGTGGAAAAGACTGGATGACTTCCGGCAAAACAAGTCGGTGCTTTCCGCTGCGGATCTTACGAATGCGAAGACCAATGAAGCAGGGCACAATGAAAAATCCCTCGACCAGTTGCTCAGGCAATTCACGGCAGAAAGACAAAGAATGCTTGAAGCGATTTATAGTCTTGATGAAGAAATGCTGGTGCGCACATCTGTGCATCCGAGGTTGAACCAACCGATGCGCATGATTGATTGTTTATTCTTTGTTGCGGAACACGATGATCATCACATTGCGGTACTTTCATCGCTTCTCAGAAAGCCGGTTTGATGCGATGTCATAAAAGATTAATTATTTCTGGATCACTTCTTCAATCACCTTTCCTACCGAAGCGTTTGGCATTTGGATATGTAATATGGCCGAAACGGTTGGTGCAATATCGGTCATGTATACTTCACGATTGGTATAACCAGGATGAACATTCCATCCGAACCAAAGTAAAGGAATATGTGAGTCGTAAGGATTCCAGAGTCCATGGGTAGTTCCTTTCTGCCAGCTTTCAAACCACTGTGGTTTCAGGATGATCTGCACATCACCACTTAATTGGGGGTTGTATCCATTGGCCAGCATCCACCTTGGTTTTTCCTGCAGCGGCGCATTTGCAATATCAGAAAGGTCAACGGCATTTGATACACCGGTTTCATTTTTTAAAATATCGACCATGTACTTCACAATGGTTTTTTTATCAAGCCCATTCCTTAGAATCGTGCTGTCATCGAGGTAAAACTGGTAATTGATGAATTGTGTGATGAGGTTGGCCTTTAAAAATTTTGCCTGCAGACTATCATTCAGCCGCCTTCTCGCACCGGCTGCATCAAAAGCTCCAGTCGGTAATTTTTTGTCGCGCATAAACATAGGATTGTGCGCTACTGCATGATCGGCTGTAAGAAAAATAAGATACTGCCCTTTACCGATCGCCCCATCGAGGTATTTTAGAAAATCTCCCAGCTCCTTGTCGAAGCGCAGGTACATATCTTCCACTTCAACGGAATTTGGACCGAAAGTGTGGCCTATGTAATCAGTAGAAGAAAAACTGACAGCGAGGAAATCGGTCAGGCCCCTTTTCCCCAGTTGTTCTGCGGTGATGGCTGCTTTGGCCATTTCAAAAGTGATTGTGTTGCCACCGGGTGTTGTTCTGAAGCTTTCGTATTTATTGGCAGTGATTGTTGCGGTGTTGTGAGGAAAAGTAAAATCTTCACCGCCAAGGCTGCCTTCATAAGCGTTGCTGTCCGGGTTACTTTGAACATAGGTAGACAAAGGATACAAGGTGTTCCAGTTTTCTTTCATGTAGGTATCAGGAAGTTTTCTTGCATTGAATTGCTTCACCCAGTCAGGCAGGTCCTGCATATAAAATGTGCTGCTGATCCAGCCGCCGGTTGCATTATCAAACCAGTAAGATCCGTTTGAAGTATGCCCACCCGGCAGGATGGCGCCGCGGTCTTTGAGTGCAATGGCAATGGTTTTGTTCCTGAAACTCGTTGCAAGCCTCAATTCATCCGTTACGGTATTGCTCCAAAGGTTAGCAGGAGACATTTTTCCGGCAACCGAATTACTACCTACAGATTGTACGGAATTATCATCTGTGCAATAGACCACTTTTTTTTGCTTCCTGTCATACCAGTTGTTTCCCATTATCCCATTCAGCGCAGGAACACTGCCGGTATAAACAGAACTATGCCCGGCCGCGGTATAGGTTGGCGTATATGGGATAAAAGTATTCTCACAACTAAAACCGTCCCTTAAGATCCTTTTGAATCCGTCATTACCATAGCGATCATAAAAGCGGTATAAATAATCCCACCGCATCTGGTCAACAACAATACCGACGACCAGTTTCGGCCGTTGCAAATTTTGTGCGTGCAAAGTGATGGTGAACAGAAAAAAGATACCAGTGGCCAGCTGCTTCATTCCGGAATATTAAGGGGCAAAAATAAAGGCAGAATAATGATTATCGGTATCTACCTATTAATTTTCAAACAATATCTTAGCGGCTACCGATTGTATATGAAAAAAATAAATTTATTGATCGTGCTTTTCGCTCCGGCCATGCTTTACGCACAAAAAAATGTGGAAGGGTTGATCCGGTCAGAAAAAAATTTCTCTGCTTATGCCGTTGCTCATAATACAAAAGATGCGTTTTTAAAATTTGCGGACAGTAACGCAGTTGTTTTCGATAAGGGTGAGGCAGTGAATGCCATCCAACTGTGGTCGGCAAAAGAAAACAGGGGAGGCATTCTTGAATGGCATCCTCAATTTGCAGAAGTATCTAACTCGGGCGACTTCGGCTACACAACGGGTCCATGGACTTTTCGTATGAAAGCCACCGATTCAATTGTTGGAAGGGGACAATTCACTTCGGTATGGCACATCGATAAAAACGGCGACTGGAAATTCCTGGTGGATCTTGGCAATGGAAATTCGCCTGTGAATCCTGCTATGGATGCAGATAGAATTGAAACTTCTAAAACAAAAGGCCAAATTGAAGAAGTCTTACAGGCTGAGTATGACTTCATCAGTCTCTTCACAAAAAATCCCAGCCTCGCATATGCCCGTTATTTATCGGGTCAAACCATTTTGAATCGCAACAGCAGGTTGCCCTCAACTGGCATGGGGGTGCAACAAACCATTAGCGAAACGCCGGTCGCACTCCAGCTGGAAGCAAAGGGGTCAGGCATGGCCTCATCAAATGACCTGGCCTTTGTGTACGGGGCCTGCACGCTGGAAAATAAACGAGACAATTACCTCCATATATGGCGGAAAGAAAAGGGCGGATGGAAGATTGCCCTTGAAGTATTGCGTTATTAAAGACTTAAAACCGGGCCGGGCAGGGATAAGAAAGCCTTCCTGGACTACCCTTTCAAGCCGAATTCCCTATTTTTGCGGCCTCAAGAACCTGCAATTGGTGCAGCATCCCTAACTATAAGAAGGCCTGAAACTATTAATTAATCTAGAATATGGCAGATCTTTTTGAACGTCTCGTGAAAAACTATGGCCCTCTCGGGCAGCACCGTGAAAGAGCTTATGGATATTTCGCTTTTCCAAAACTGGAAGGTGAAATCGGCAGCCGCATGAAATTCCGCGGCAAGGATGTAATTGTATGGAGCCTCAATAATTACCTGGGCCTCGCGAATCACCCTGAAGTAAGAAAAACAGATGCAGAAGCGGCAAAGCAATATGGCCTTGCCACACCCATGGGTGCAAGGATGATGAGCGGAAATACAAATTTTCATGAACAGCTCGAAAAGGAACTGGCAGAATTTGAAGACAAGGAAGATGCAGTGCTTTTGAATTATGGATACCAGGGAATGGTGAGCATCATTGACGTGCTTTGCAGCCGCCATGATGTAATTGTATATGACGCTGAAAGCCATGCGTGCATTATTGATGGTGTGAGGCTTCACCCGGGTCACCGATATGTTTTCAAACACAACGATATTGAAGACTTCGAAAAACAATTGCAAAGGGCAGAGCAGCTGATCGAAAAACAGGGAGCCGGTGGCATTCTCGTAATCACGGAAGGTGTTTTTGGTATGGCCGGTGACCAGGGCAAATTAAGAGAGATTGCAGCCCTCAAAGAAAAATATAATTTCCGCCTGCTTGTTGATGATGCGCATGGATTTGGAACACTTGGAAAAACAGGCGCAGGTGCGGGTGAAGAACAGGGTATACAGGACCAGATCGACCTCTACTTTTCGACTTTTGCAAAATCGATGGCTTCTATAGGTGCATTTGTTGCAGGTGACAAGGCCATCATTGATTATATCCGCTGGAATATCCGCAGCCAGATTTTTGCGAAGAGCCTGCCGATGCCCATTACACTTGGAAATTTAAAAAGACTTGACCTGCTCCGCACAAAGCCTGAATTAAAGAACAAATTGTGGGAGAACGCTACCAAATTGCAAAACGGCCTGAAAGAAAAAGGTTTTGATATTGGCAAGACCGACACGCCTGTTACGCCCGTGTACATGAAAGGCGGCGTGGAAGAAGCAACAGCAATGGTGATGGACCTCAGGGAAAACTATGGCGTGTTTGCATCCGTAGTGGTTTATCCGGTTATTCCAAAAGGCCACATCATTTACCGACTGATCCCAACCGCTTCTCATACGGATGAAGACATCAGGGAAACACTCAAGGCATTTGAAGAAACAAAGAAGAAACTGGACGAGGGCGGCTATAAGGTTGAAGCCATCCCCGACATGGCCGAATACAGTGCAAAAAGGTTTGACTATTTCAAGAGCAAACCCAAGTCGAAATAATTGTTTTGTATCGGAATAAATTAAAAGTCTTCCCCGCGAAGACTTTTTTATTGATCCTGGTTAATCAAACAAATTTTTCACATCCCCTGCGTCCCACCGGCGACTCATTGTGGACCCAATGAAGTACATTTACTGATAAAATTTGACACACATGAGAAGCATACTACTGGTATTCTTTTTCCTGCCTCTATTAACGATTGCGCAAAAAAAACAGATCACCCTTGAAGACATTTATAAGAAAGGTACATTCCGCGGAGAATTCGTGCCTGGTTTTATCACGCCAACAGATGACAGTCTGTTCGATCCGCAGAATGTAGTGGATGAATCCGGAAAGAAAATTGAAACACGCGACTACGAGGCGAGTGCCGACAAGAAGCGGGTACTTTTTTTCAATGGCCGCGAATCCATTTACCGCCGCTCTTCCAAATCAACTGTGTACGTGTACGACGTGGCTTCAAAAAAGGCCATGTTGCTGAATAACGGCAAGGTGCTGCATCCAACTTTTTCTCCTGACGGCACAAAGCTCGCTTACGTGTTTGACAACAACCTTTACATCTATGATATTGCATCTGGCAAATCAACAGCTGTAACCACCGATGGCAAATGGAACAGCATCATCAATGGTAATTGTGATTGGGTGTACGAGGAGGAATTTGAATTCACCAGGGCTTTTGAATGGAGCCCGAATGGAACTTATATCGCTTATTATAAGTTCGACGAGAGCAATGTAAAGGAATACCAGTTCACTGTATTCGACGACGGCTATAACAAACAATACAGCTACAAATATCCAAAGGCCGGTGAAGCCAATTCAAAGGTGCAGATCCACATCTACAACGTCAACAATGGCCAGGATGTAAAGGCAAAATATCTCCAGGGCGATATTTATATACCACGCATTAAATGGACCCAGCAGGATGACAAGCTGGTCGTTTACTGGATGAACCGCCACCAGGATGACCTCAAGCTGTTGCTGACCGATGCTGCTACCGGGGACCTGCAAACGATGTATGAAGAAAACAACAAGTACTATGTTGAGATCAATGACAACTGGTGGTTCCTGAAAGACGGAAAGAACTTTATGTTCACCAGCGAGATGAACGGCTTTAACCAGCTTTATCTCTATAGCATCGATGGGAAAAGAAAGATCCAGGTGAGTAAGATGAAGTATGACATTGCAAGTGTGGATGGAGTAGATGAGAAAAACCGGATCGTTTATTATTCGCTTGCTTACCCAACCCCGCTCGACAGGAATTTATTCGCGTCAGATTTTGAAGGAAAGAATACCTATATGCTGACCAGTGGAACTGGCTGGCACCGCATTGAGCTGAACGACCAGTTTACAAAGTTTTACGATTACTATTCCAACATCAATACACCACAGGTTGTGACGCTCTACGATATCACGAAAGGAAAGAAAGGTTTGACCGCTGTAAAGAATAAGGTCACGAATGAAAGCGCCAAATTAAAAAGCATTCTGGATCAATATGCGCTTGGGCGCACAGAATTTATCAGGGTACCCAATTCCAAGGGCGATACTTTGAATGGCTGGATGCTGAAGCCGGCAAATTTTGATGCTTCAAAAAAATATCCAGTCCTTTTCTGCAACTATGGTGGACCTGGTTCTCAACAGGTATCAAACCGTTATGGGGCCGTGAGCATGTGGCACCAGCTGCTGGCGCAGAATGGTTTTATCATTGTAAGTGTTGATAACACCGGTACCGGTTTCCGTGGTGAAGAATTTAAAAAGAAAACTTATTTGCAACTTGGTAAGCTCGAGATCGAGGACCAGATAGATGCCGCGAAGTGGATGGCTACACTTCCATTTGTTGATAAGGATCGCATTGGTCACTGGGGCTGGAGTTATGGCGGGTTCATGAGCTCACTTGCCATTACCAAAGGATCCGATGTATTTAAGGCAGCCATTGCGGTTGCACCGGTTACATCATGGCGCTTTTACGATAATATTTATACTGAAAGATATATGCGTACACCTGCTGAGAATAAGAAAGGATATGATGAAAATGCGCCGCTGAATTTCACCGACAGGATCAGGGGTAATTTTCTCCTGATACATGGCACGGCCGATGACAACGTGCATTTTCAAAATAGCGTAGAGCTGGTGAAGGCGCTCATAAAAAGCAATATTGATTTTACAAGTGCTTACTATCCCAATAAGAACCACGGCATTTCAGGACAGGCGGACAATACCACGTTTCACCTGTACAGCAAGATGACGAACTGGCTTTATAAGAACCTGAGGGATGATCATGCACCGGTTGGAACGAACCAGAATACAGGTAACAAATCATTCTAAAGCTACTGCTACGAATTGAAAGCTCCCACCGGGAGCTTTTTTTATGGCTGTCGATGACCGGGTCCTATCCTGGCATCATTTCTACAGGCAATCTTCTGCGCAGCTTTTTGTATTTTTAATATTCAAGTGTGCACCATGATAAAACAAGTTTTGATGCTCGAAGATGACTCTGATGACCGGTACCTCGTACGCGAGGTGCTGGCAGACCTGGGGATCGACGTCCCCGTACGTTTCTTCACTGAAAGTCATGAGCTGTTCGAATTTCTCGGGCGTGCTGAAAAGCCTTCTTTGATACTGGTGGACTATAATGCTGTTCCGGACAATGGCATTGAAGTTTTAAAAAAATTAAAGAATGATGAATCGTACAGGGAAATTCCGGTTGCCATTTTAAGTGACAGCGACCTCGCTAAATACCGTGGTGAATGCTATGCGCTCGGAGCGAGCACCTTTATCAAGAAGCCGGACACGCTTGAGGCAACGAAGGAAAAGATCGGGACATTCTTTAAGTATTGGTTTGAAGTGGCGGAAGTGTAATCGCCATTCGCTTTTATTTTTTAAACACATACGACTTCCCTGTGTTACCCTTTGCGTCCTTAACGCCCTTTGCGTTTATATAATTCTACTGTTTCTTTGTTTGTATCTTTCCCTCGATGAAAAAAATTGCCGTTGCCATTACCGGGGCCAGTGGATCGATCTATCCAAAACTGCTATTGCAAAAGCTGGCACAAATGAAAGACCAGCTCGCGGAGCTTTCGATCGTGATCACCGATAATGCAAAACAGGTATGGACAACCGAACTTGGAGATGAAACCTATCAAAATTTTCCTGCCAAATATTTTGGAACAAAAGATTTTACTGCGCCGTTTGCATCAGGTTCGGCGCAGTACGATGCACTGATCATCATTCCATGCTCTATGGGCACGCTCGGCAGAATCGCGTCGGGAATTTCTAATGATCTCATCACAAGAGCTGCGGATGTCATGCTGAAGGAACGGAAACGGTTGATCTGCGTGGTAAGAGATACGCCTTACAACCTCATTCATATTCGCAGCATGGAGACTGTGACGCTCGCAGGTGGCATTATTTGTCCAGCCTCTCCTTCTTTTTATAGTAAGCCTCAAACGATTGAAGCCGTAGCATCAACAGTCGTTGACCGGGTCATTGATCTTGCGGGATTAAACAATGATTCTTTCCGATGGGGGATGAAAAGCTAAATGCAAGGACTGCGTTTTGCTAAAGCGTCCCGACTGTTTATGCCACTTCCCCCCAATGATTGGTTAAATAAGAATTATTCTGATACCATAAGCCTGATTGCTGACGACAGTGGAGGAGTAAGTAAAAATGGATGGGTTTTTTCTCCTTAATTCAGGATGCTTTACACTTTGTGTCCAGTGTTCTCTGAGTGTATTTTCGTTTCAGTATATTAATGATTATTCCCGGCCGGAAATAAATCGCTGTAACCTAAATTTTAGTGATAAAGGATAAGTGTTCCTCAAGCTGATGAACGCCGCATCCTTAGGCTATTATGCCACATTGAAAACACGGTAGGTTGGAGGCGGGGGAGGGAGGGCCCCGCCCCGGGTCCCGGCCGGACCAAGCATTTAATATGAAATGACACTATAACACTCCTACTTCGATCTGCCTCAACGATAAATCTGATCTCCACTAACCTCCCCGGTATATCCGAAAATGCACGTACCCAACCACAACAATTATCCCCACCCATACACCACTTCCCTTCAATCCCTTAGGCTTTACCAAACTGCTTCCTGATCAGATTCAGCGCACTGCCCGCTTTGAACCATTCGATCTGTTGTGCATTATAAGTATGATTCAGTTTGATCTTATCAATCGTACCATTCGTATGATGTAATACCATCGTGAGCTGACGACCCGGCGCAAATTCTGTAAGCCCTGTGATATCGATCACATCATCTTCCTGGATCTTTTCATAATCTTCCTTGTCGGCAAACGTAAGTCCCAGCATCCCCTGCTTTTTCAGGTTGGTTTCGTGGATCCTTGCGAAGCTTTTCACAACAATGGCCCTTACACCCAGGTGCCTTGGCTCCATGGCTGCGTGCTCACGCGATGAACCTTCTCCATAGTTCTCATCACCCACCACCACAGATCCAATGCCTGCTGCCTTATACTGGCGTTGTGTGGCCGGCACAGGTCCATATTCACTGGTCAACTGGCTCTTTACGCTATCGGTTTGATTATTGAAATAATTCACCGCACCGATCAACATGTTGTTTGAAATATTATCAAGGTGACCACGATATTTCAGCCATGGTCCTGCCATCGAGATGTGGTCGGTGGTACACTTACCTCTCACCTTGATCAATAAACGAAGACCGGTAAGGTCCTTGCCTTCCCAGGCAGGGAAAGGACTGAGTAATTGCAAACGCTGTGAATCTGCCTTCACCGCAACCGATATGCCCTTGCCATTTTCGGCCGGTGCCTGGTAGCCCGCATCCTGCACCCTGAAGCCCTGCGGAGGAAGTTCATAACCTCTCGGTTCATCGAGCATCACCTCTTCACCTTTTTCATTCACCAGTTTATCCTTTAATGGATTGAATGAAAGGCGCCCTGCAATGGCATAAGCCGTTACAATTTCCGGTGAGGCAACGAAGGCATGCGTAGAAGCAAGCCCATCATTTCTCTTTGCAAAATTTCTATTGAATGAAGTTACAATCGTGTTCTTGCGTGAAGGATCATCAATATGGCGCGCCCACTGCCCGATGCACGGCCCACAGGCATTGGCAAGGATCACACCGCCAATCTCATCAAAGGTTCCAAGGTATCCGTCCTTTTCGATGGTGTAGCGTACCAGTTCTGATCCGGGTGTAACTGTGAATTCGCTTTTTGTTTTGAGTCCTTTTTTCTTTGCCTGTGCAGCAATGGAAGCTGAGCGGCTGATGTCTTCGTAAGAAGAATTTGTGCAGGAACCGATGAGCGCTACCTCAATCGCATCAGGCCATCCATTTGCCGTCACGGCTTCCGCCATTTTTGAAATTGGCGTGGCCAGGTCGGGGGTGAATGGTCCATTGACATGCGGCTCGAGTTCGTTCAGGTTAATCTCGATCAGCTGATCATAATATTTTGCAGGGTTCGCATATACTTCGGGGTCAGGACGCAGGTGTTCTTTCACCGCGTCGGCAAGGGAAGCTACAGCCTCGCGCTCTGTTGCCTTAAGGTAGGCAGCCATCCTTTCATCGTAAGTAAACAATGAACAGGTTGCACCGATCTCGGCACCCATGTTGCAGATCGTTGCCTTGCCGGTTGCACTCATACTATCCGCACCTTCACCAAAATATTCAACGATAGCGCCGGTACCACCCTTTACTGTAAGGATGCCGGCCACCTTCAGGATCACGTCTTTTGGTGATGTCCATCCACTCATTCTTCCGGTCAGTTTAACGCCGATGATCTTGGGCATTTTCAATTCCCATGGAAGTCCTGCCATTACATCTACCGCATCTGCACCACCCACGCCAATGGCAATCATTCCCAGTCCGCCTGCATTGGGTGTGTGAGAATCCGTTCCGATCATCATACCCCCGGGGAACGCATAATTTTCGAGCACTACCTGGTGAATGATACCGGCGCCCGGCTTCCAGAATCCAATGCCGTATTTATTTGAGATGGAAGAAAGAAAATCATATACTTCCCTGTTTGTATCGATCGCTGTACTAAGGTCTTCTTTAGCACCTACCTTTGCCTGGATCAGGTGATCACAGTGAACAGTGGAGGGAACAGCCACGCGGTCGCGGCCGCAGGTATCGAACTGCAGAAGTGCCATTTGTGCCGTGGCATCCTGCATGGCTACGCGGTCGGGAGCAAAATCAACATAATCTTTGCCGCGTTCATAGGGTTTTGAAGCCGGTTTAAAACCGTGGGCATAAAGAATTTTTTCAGCCAGGGTCATAGGATGATTCAACATTTTTCTGGCTGTTGCTACCTTCGTCGGTAACGCTTCATATACTTTCTTTATGAGATCCAGGTCAAAAAGCATAATAAATTTTTTATAGTAGATATTGATCAGGCATTTTAATTGCAGCCTGTTTTAAAAGTGGTGCGAAGTTACTTAAAAACAGGTTAAGAATGGGGCCTGGACCGTTGATCGGTAGACCAAAAAAATTTACTTTAGCCTTATGAACCGGTTTAAAAATTTTATTGAGTGGCAGGCCTTCGGGGTACTCTCTGCCATTGGTGAAAGAATGGGGATCGCGACCAGCCGCATCCGCATGTGGTTCATGTATACCTCCCTGCTCACACTAGGTTCGCCGATCGTGATCTATATGATCCTTGCCTTCTGGATGAATATGAAGCGATACATCCTTTCCGCACGCAGAAATCCGCTGAGGTATTTATAAAACTTTCGCGCAAAGGCGCTAAGTACACGGGGGAGCAATAAATTTTATCAGTAGCGAAAAGGCTGGTGATTCGTTCAATGCTACACCAGTTGCTTCAACTTCTCCACCACCACATCCACCTCTTCCTTTGTATTGTATTTGCTGAAAGAAAACCTGATGGTTTGCTTATCGGTCCTGTTGAGGGCCTTCATCACGTGGGAACCGGCATCCGCGCCGCTGCTGCATGCGCTGCCGCCCGACGCACAGATATTATTGATGTCGAGATTCATTAATAGAAAATCTGACTTCTCACTCTTGGGAAAACAAACACTGAGCACCGTGTACAAAGAGTTGGAACCGCAATTAAAGCTCACGCCTTCGATGGCATTTTTCAAACGATCGGCCATGTAGTGCTTCAGGCCATCGATATAGGCACTGGTTTTTTCATAATCGCGCATCGCGATCTCCAGCGCCTTTGCAAAACCCACAATACCATAAACGTTCTCCGTTCCGGCCCTCATGTTGCGTTCTTGTCCCCCACCAAAAATAAATGGCCTGATATTGATGTTCTCATTCACGTACAAAATGCCAACACCTTTCGGACCATGAAATTTATGACTGGCAGCAGAAATAAAATGGACATGCAATTCACCGAAGTTGATCGGGTAATGGCCAACGGTTTGTACACAGTCCGAATGAAAGATCGCGCCGGACTTCTGGCACAACTCTCCCACTTTCTTAATGGGAAGCAAAACGCCGATCTCGTTGTTAGCGTGCATCAAACTCACAAGGCATTTCTTCCCGCTCTTTGTAAGCTCGTCCAGCTGTTGCTCGAGGTCTTTAAGATCTACATGGCCGTCTTCTTTCAGCGCGACAAAGCTTATGGAAACATTGTTGCTGTGACCATAGTGTTCAACCGTATGTAATACTGCATGATGCTCGATAGCAGAAGTGATGATGTGATTGCAGCCGAGGTCGCGGATGGAAGCAGAAATGGCAGTATTATTGCTCTCGGTGCCACCACTGGTAAAAAAAATGGAGCCTGGTTTAACGCCCAAAATCTTTGCAACCGATTTGCGCGCATTTTCAATGGCAAGTCTTGTTTCCCTTCCGTATGAATAAATAGAAGAAGGGTTTCCAAAATGCTCGGTCATATAAGGCAGCATGGCATCCAGCACTTCTTTGTCGAGCGCCGTCGTTGCTGCATTGTCAAAATAAATTCTTTGATCCTGCCTGCTCAGCGTACCATTCTGGTTCTTGTTTTGAGCTATCGTTTGCTGCATAATAATTTTTCCTGCCAGGGGCTGAATACGAGGGTGCAAGATAAGCAAAGAATGGCGCTTTTGCCAGCGGCTAAACGCTACATTCCCTGATGTCCTGCATCAGGCGCTTGGCAATATTATTCGCTGTCGTTTCAAAGCTGCTCTCTGCGTAAATTCGGATGATCGGTTCCGTATTGGATGTACGCAAATGCACCCAGTCCGTATCAAATTCAATTTTTAATCCATCTTCTGTATTGATCGGGTTATTCCTGTACTTTCTTTTGATCCGGTCGAAAATGGCGGATACATCAAGGCCGTTCTCCAGCTCAATTTTATTTTTTGAAATAAAATAATCAGGATAATTGCCACGGAACGATTTCAATCCTTTATTGAATGCAGAAAAATGGGAAAGGAAAAGTGCAATACCGATCAGTGCATCACGTCCATAATGAAAGTCAGGAACAATAATGCCACCATTCCCTTCGCCGCCGATCACTGATGATACCTGCTTCATCTTCTTCACCACATTCACTTCACCAACAGCAGAAGGAAAATATTCACCGCCATATTTTTGGGTGATCTCTTTCAGCGCCTTGGTGCTGCTCATATTACTCACTGTATTACCAAGCTTTTTACTGAGTATATAATCTGCAACAGCCACCAGCGTGTATTCTTCACCGAACATGCTGCCGTCTTCGCAAACAAAACAAAGGCGGTCCACATCCGGATCAACGGCAATGCCTAAATCCGCCTTCCGCTTCACTACTTCGTTGCTCAGCGAACTAAGGTGCTCGGGAAGGGGCTCGGGGTTATGCGCAAACTTTCCATTGACCTCTCCATTCAAAACGATCACCTCTGCTACGCCAAGTTGTTTCAACAATTCAGGAACCACCAGTGCGCCGGTTGAATTAATGCAATCAACCACCACCCTGTATTCCTTTTTCTCAATTGAATGCCTGTTTGTCAACGGGTAATTCAATACGAGGTCAATATGTTTTTGCAGGTAGCCTGAGTTCTTCGTAACCTTTCCTAATTTATCCACCGGTGCAAAGCCAAGCATCTGGCCTTCGGCGCGACTCAGTACTTCAGCCCCGGTCTTTGCATCAATGAATTCTCCATCGCGATTCAACAATTTAAGCGCATTCCATTCTTTTGGATTGTGGCTGGCCGTGATAATGATGCCCCCGTCTGCACCTTCGAGCTTCGTGGCAATTTCAACAGTGGGTGTAGTGGAGAGGCCGAGGTCGAGCACCTCAACGCCAAGGCTAACAAGTGTATTCACCACCAGTTGGCTCACCATCTCACCACTCATTCTGCCATCGCGGCCAACAACAATTTTTGGAGGTTGTGATTTGTCTTCCCTCCATTCTGCAATGATATTACCGTATGCGGCAGTGAACTTCACCACATCAATGGCCGTTAACGAATCACCCGGTCTCCCGCCAATTGTTCCCCTGATACCCGATATGCTCTTGATCAATGCCACTTAGAAAAATTTAGGGTGGCAAAAATACGGCTTTCAACCTTAGGGGGTTCAACTTAAAACTGCAGTGGACTATTACTTTTGTAAAAAATTGGCAATGTTAAAGGAGTGGTACAGGGAATGGTTCGACTCGGCATTCTATCATAAGCTCTACTTTAGAAGAGACGAATCCGAAGCGCGTCAATTTATAGACAAACTCGTTGAGCATTTCAGGCCGTCTCCGGATAGCAGGATGCTTGATGTGGCCTGCGGAAGGGGAAGACACAGCATCCTGCTGGCCGAAAAAGGATATGATGTAACCGGCATTGACCTTTCGGCTTCGAATATTCACTATGCCCACCAGTTTGAACACGAACGTCTTCATTTTTACCAGCACGACATGAGGCTTCCGGCCTGGATCAATTTCTTTGACTACGCCTTTAATTTCTTTACCTCCTTCGGCTATTTCTCCACCCGCCGAGAACACGATGATGCGATCTCGATGATCGCAAAGAGTCTGAAGAAATCAGGCATCGTATTATTTGATTATCTCAATGTGCACTTCATAGAAGAGCACCTTGTCCACAATGAATTAAAAAAAGTTGACGACACAACATTCGAGATCCACCGCTGGATGGACGAACGAAATTTCTACAAAAAGATCACGGTTGCCGATGCTTCTCTTGACCGTCCATGCGAATACACGGAAAAAGTGGCCAAACTTAGCCTAGGTGATTTTACGGACATGCTTTCCTTCCAGGACATGCAGGTGATTGAAGTGTTTGGTGATTACGCATTGAATCCCTACGACGTGCGGAACACACCGCGCATGATCGTCGTCGCAAAAAAGACCTGACCTATTTTTTATTGTGCACGAGCATCCACCGCGCCGTCTCGTAGAAGCCTGTGGTAATGGCACTCATTTTTCTTTTGATGGAATCGACCTGTGAAGGGCTCACAGTTTCATTCCTATTGAGGAAATGTATTTCCTCGTGCTGGAAATTGAGGTTCTTGGTAAAATAAAAATCATCTGTCACCATGCCAATCCTTCCTTCGTCGTGAAGAATGATAAATGCATAATGCCGACCGTCCTTGTTGTGCAGCACATCACGGCCAAGCGTGGTATTGGAATAGGATTGCCCGGTAAGTCCTGCAATGGTTGGAAGCACGTCAATCTGTGACACCACCTCTTCTCTTTTCTGGGGCGCCAGCAGCCTCGGTGCATAAAACAGCAAGGGTACATGTTCATCGGTGAGACGTTCATCAGTCCACACTTTCGGGTATACGGAGGTTGCATTACCCGATACACCATGATCGCCTACAAAAACAAAAACTGTATTTTTGAAATAAGGCTGCTTCTTTGCTTCCTCTATAAAATTCTGGAAACAAAAATCAGCATAGCGGAAAGCATTGTATTCCTCGATCGATTCAAATCCCCATTTTTCCAACTCTTCTTTCGTTGCCATCTTTTTTTCAAACGCCGCATCTTCTGCAGGTATCGTAAAGGGCCTGTGATTGTCTGCTGTTTGTACAATGGCGAAGAAGGGCTCTTTTTGCTTTGAGAAAACCTTGTTGGCTTCAAGGAAAAGATCTTTGTCGCTGATGCCCCACACATTCACCGGCTTGTAATCGAAATGTCCCTCCACATTCATCTGGACATCATCAATATTTTTAACGAGGCCTTCAAAATTATTGAAGCTCGGGCTTCCCCCGAGAAAATAGAATTTCTTGTAACCTTCGAAATTATTGACGATGGTATGCTGGTCAAGTGCCTGCGGATTGCGCGTTGAAAATTTCGACAATTGCACATCAGGTATGCCAGTGAGGGTAGCGAACAATCCTCTTGCCGTAGAAAAATGCGGCGTAAAGCAATGGTTAAAAAAGATGCCGCTATCGGTCATTGATTTGAAAAATGGCGTTGTGTTCAGCGCATTGCCACTCATGCTGCTCTTGTACATGCTGAATGATTCGCAGATCACCAGCACCACGTTCGGCTTTGATGTGAGTGCGTCAGGTGAAGGATTGACGGAACGCTTGTAGGAAAAGCTGTTGCTTTTCAATCCCATCCACTCCTTCATCAGCGGATAATACTGCCGGGCTTCAGTTTCATTGTACTGTGGTTTGCGAAACTTCAGCGTTGTAAAAAAATTTTGCAGGGGGTTGAGGGCCAGGTAGGATTTAAAAGAATCATTGAAATGAAATGCAGCATTCCACTTTAGCGGCTCGGCGCCAATATTCCCATAGGTAAAAAACGAAAAGAACAGGATGGCTCCGACAAACCATTTTCTTTGATAAGGAATCCCCTTGCCGTCTGTATTGACGATCACCTGCCCATGAAGTTTGCGAAACATCAGCCTGAGCAACACCACGGCGAGCACCAATCCCAATAGCATCCAGACGATCGGGTAAGATTGCCACAACATGGCCGCAGAGATCTTGGGATCTTCAACGAAATTCAACGCGCTTGCATTGAGTCGGGTCCTGTTATAGGAAAAGCAACCAAAGTCTGCAGCAAAGAAAAATACGATCAGGAAGGTAACAATCGCCAGGTACCAGGTCCAGATCTTGCGATTGCGCAGCGAGTAAAACGGAGAGAACGCCGGAACCAGACTGGCAATGATGATAGGCAACAAAATGATGCTGATCCAGCGCAGGTCAAACCTCAGTCCAAGAAAAAAGGAAGGGACGAGCCCGCTAAAATCTTCTCCTTCGGGACGGAATGCCATCAGGGTCACCAACCTGTATGCGGTGAACATCATCAGGAAGATGATCATCAGGTTGAAAACCCATAGTAATGTTTTTGGTAAGCGAAATCTTACAAGCATGAACCGACAACCGTTTTAGGAGGAACGAACTGCAAAAAAACGCTTTTTTAAGCTGGCCCTGCTGATTTATTCGTTAAAGAAGGCCCTTTCTTCGCTTACTTTTGTCCTATGTATCGTACGGTGCTGAACGCGTCGCTATGGCAAAGGCTCGATGAATGGGATAAATGGTTATTTATAAAGCTTAACAGCCAGTGGACCAACCCCGTTTTCGACGTTGTTCTCCCCTATTTCAGGAATTCATTGTTCTGGGTACCGTTGTATACTTTTGTGCTCGCCTTCATGCTCTTCAATTATGGGAAGAAAGGGTTGTGGTGGAGCCTTGCGTTCGTTTGTACCATTGCGCTGACTGATGTGATCGGTGCAAGGGTTTTAAAAGAAGGTTTCGAACGCTTGCGACCCTGCCAGGACCCCCAGTTTATTTTTCATGTACGATTATTGCTGAAACAATGTTCAGGTAGTTATAGCTTTGTTTCAAATCATGCCGCCAATCATTTTGGTATTGCCACTTTCGCTGTTCTCACCTTCAAAGGGGTCTTTAAACAATGGATGTATCTCGCATACTTATGGGCGTTGTTGATTGGATATTCCCAGGTTTATGTAGGCGTTCATTACCCGCTCGATGTATTGGGCGGTGCATGCCTTGGAATGTTGATAGGAAGTGTAACGGCCTGGTTATTTCATAGGAAATGGAGAAATTTTAATCTGGATCAACAAATTTTATAAATGGAGATCGTAATACTGCTGGGCCTCATCATACTGAACGGACTTTTCGTAATGTCGGAGATAGCGCTGGTGTCGGCACGCAAACCGCGGCTCGAGACCATGGCCGAAAAAGGTGACGTGAAAGCGGAATCAGCCCTCCGCCTTTCCAACAGTCCCGAACTTTTCCTTTCTGCAGCCCAGATCGGTATTACTTTGATCGCGATCCTTACCGGTGTTTATTCGGGCGAGCGTTTTGGAAAACAACTGACACCCTCCATTGCAAAGATCGAAGTGCTTGCTCCTTATGCACAAACCATTGCTACCACCATCGTGGTGATCATTGTTACTTTCCTTTCCATCGTTTTTGGAGAACTGATCCCAAAAAGAATCGGCCTACTGAATGCAGAGCGGATCGCAAAGATCGTTGCGGGACCGATGAGGGCCTTTGCAAAATTTACCTACCCTATAGTTTGGCTGCTGAATAAAACAAGTAACCTCATCTTCAAAATATTCAACATCCGCAAAACAAAAGACGAATCGGTTACTGAAGACGAGATCAAGGCCATCATCAATGAAGGAACTGAATCGGGCTCGATCGAGGAAGAAGAAAAAGAATTGATCGAAAGGATCTTTCACCTTGGCGACCGAAACATCACTTCACTGATGACACATCGAAGTGACATCATCTGGTTTGACCTTAACGATAATGAAGAAAAGATTCGCGAGAAGATCGTCCAGGAACCCCACTCTGTCTATCCCATCTGTGACGGAACCATTGACAACATCAAGGGCATGGTATCGATAAAAGACCTCTACATCATTGATGACTTTACCCTTTTTAAAGACATCGTTCAACCGGCCATGTTTGTTCCGGAAAACAATACAGCTTACCAGGTGATGGAAAAGTTCAAGGAAACAAAAAACCATTCGTGCTTTATAGTTGATGAATACGGCAGCCTGCAGGGAATGATCACACTGAATGATATCCTGGAAGCCATTGTTGGCGATATTCCGCAAACGGGCATCGAAGACTATGAGATCATTCAGCGGGAAGATGGCAGTTACCTCGTGGATGCCCAGATACCATTTTATGATTTCCTCAGCCGTTTCGACAAGGCCGACTGGGCCAGCGAAGAAGAATATGGATTCGATACACTTGCAGGGTGCATCCTCCAGGAGCTTGAACGTATTCCTCAAACCGGCGACCGCTTAAAATGGCGGGGATTTGAATTTGAAGTGATGGATATGGATGGGCACCGCATCGACAAGGTGCTGGTGACGCCTAGCCAGGAGATCATTGATGAAATGGACGAAGACTAATTGCCCTGCGGACTATTGTTTTAACGGGCCAGCAAAAAATAACAATGATCCATCCTGCCCGATGCCTTCAGCCCTTAGTTCTATTGCAGGTGCACCTTCCGGCCAGAAGAACTTAAATTGCACGACCCCGTTTTCATCTGTAAACACATCAGGCTTCCAGTAGATCGCGCCGTACTTGATAAAGTTGGGGTCATGCGCATTCACCGAATAAGTTGGCGCAAAAAAAGCAGCTGGCCGGCTGAAGCCCCAGAGCCAAATCTTGTTAATGACGGATGATGCAGTGGTTTCATCAAAGAGGTGATCGAGTGTTGCCCTGGTCTTTAAAATGATGGAACCGCCGGCTCCCCTCGAACCCAATTTTGAATTGCCGATTTTATTAACCGCTACGGACTGTATTTGTGCAACAGAAAAAAATTGAAGGTCGTCGAGGTTGCTGATCATGCCATCTACTACAAGGACCGGCTGTGGTGGATACAAAAAGCTCGAAGGTCCTGTCCGCATGTCGATCACGAGATGATTAAAATTATCATAGCTGATATTGAGGTTGTATTCCCTGCGCAGTAAATCAACCAGGTCGCGGTACCGCTTCACATTTTTGGCATCGATTTCCACTACCCTGTCGGAACTGTTTACAAAAGGGTCGTTGGCAGAACTGTTGTTCTTCCGGGATTTTGAGGTGACACGCACCTCCTTCATTACATTTTCCCGGGGCCTGTTTACCAGGCGGGGAAGGGTCACCGATGAATCACCCGGTCGTGTCAGCGCACGAGTTGTGTGAAACACCGAATCAAAATGCAAAGGCATTTCTTCAATGCTTAAGTCTTTGAAGTATTTTTTCGAAGATTCATTTACGGTATTAAAATAAATCGGAGTGGAATCGTAAACCATCAGGTTCTTCAATTCGAATTTGCCTTTTTCATCTAAGGACACTGCCTGCTGGATACCATTGTCTGGTGAAATGGCAAACAACGCTGGTTTTTTTGAAATAGAATTCCAATCTGGTGCATATCCCCTGATTGTAAAGCCCTGTTCAAACGGGAAATTAAAAACGAGTGGAATATTGAAGATGGCATTCCAGTTGTACAATTTTCCGGACTGCGTCAGCAATAAAAAGTCGAGCTCCTTTTCCCTTTCATTAAAATAATAATACGCGGGATGCTCTACGAACCCTTCCACATCCTCAAGCAAGGATGCTGAAACCATGTTCCTTTCTATTTCAGATACTGTTCGTGCGGGAAGAAAAGACATGCTCAGGTCTGCCGGAATACTTTTGCCTTCGGCATTTTTTGTGGATACTGAAATGACCACCGAATCTTTTTCACGCCTCGATGTAACTTCTATTGACATGCTTTTGCGAGCCGGTACAAACACTGCCCGGTCGGCAATGGGAACATAATGATCATCAAAAAGGGTAACATGGACGACACCGCGCGGCAGGATATTTTTCGGTACACGGTATTCGAGAATTTTTGACCGGGTAAAAACCGGGCGCTCGATGAGCCCAACTTCGCCCTGCCGGTGAACGAGCAGGTGAAACTTTTTTAAAGCAAGTTCTTTCAATCCTTCCTCATTGGTAGCGACATCTATAATGAGACTATCATCCAGGTGCTGATCAACGGAGAGCTGGATCCCTTGTGAAAGTGCTGAAGGCAATAAAGCTTTTTGCATCGAACCATCAGGAAGTGTAAACTGAACTGTGGTTTCCTGGCCCGCTCTCTCAATGATTGAAAAGGCACCCAGCCCCAGGTCATTGGATCTGACGAACCTGATCGCTTTATCATTTTGCATGACCACACCCTGGAGTGATATGCCATAGCCATTCTGATCGGTGATCTTAAAACCGACAGTAGTGGGCAGGCCTGCAATGATGGATCCGCCTTCGGGGAAAAACCTGATATCATAACCATTTGCATCGCGTTTACTGCCCTGCTTTTTTTCACCAATCTGAAGTGCCTGGACAAAATAATTTTCCGGTCCGAAATTTCTTGACCACGAAGTATACGCCCTGACATTGTACTGGCCTGGAGTCAGGGAATCGTTTAAATAAAAATCATCCCAAGCAGAACCCGATTCCACGAGTAGTGTTTTCCTTTGAACGAGCCGGTCTGCCCCGTCGAAAAGCTCAACATAAAGATTTCTTGTGGTAAGTGAAGGCTCACCACTTGCGCGGTTCAGGACATAAGCCTTAAACCAGATATGTTCGCCAGGAAAATAAACCTGCTTGTTAAACTGCACGTACATCATCTCCTGTCCTGTACGGTAATAACTCATATACCGATTGACCTGCAACCTAAAAGCAGAATCGTTCATGGACAATTGAGCATAGCCGGAAGAACAGTTGAAAAGAAGGATGGCGAACAGCAACAATTTTCTCATATGGAGTGCCATTCAAGATAAGGAAAATCGCTGTTCGAACTGGTTAAAAGCTCAAGCTCGCGTGCGTTTCGGGATAATCCAGTTTCGTGCTTTGACGGTGGCCGTTCACCGTAACATGAATGATATTGATCTGCTCCTGGTTAAAATCGTGGAGAATGCTATTGGTAATATCTACCTTATGCGGGTTTACGATACCATCGGCTTCGAAATAACAATACACGGATTCCTTTTCTTTTTCAAAACCAACATATGAAAGAGTTGCCGCCTTTCCATCAATAGCTATTGCCAGGTGACGACCCACATAATCGTGAATGAATTTATCAAAGGAGCCTTTATCCTTTTCAGAAGAGATATCAAGTGTGGTTTTATAATTTTGCTCCAATTGTAATTCCAGGTCTTCTGCAAACATCTTGCAACTGATCTCAAGACTTTTCTCCTTAGCGTTTTGATTGATCTCTGTTACCGAAATATAAAATGGATGAAAGGAAGATCCGGCTGAAGTCTTGTCGATACCAGCAGGTACGGAAAAGAGCCATAGAGAAGCGATCAGAATCCATTGAGACAGGGCAGGCATCATGAAGAAAAATTTTATCCTTGCAAAAGTGTAGATTATTTTGAACCCGGAAAGTTAAAAAGCCAGGGAAGATAACCACCAAATATTTGCATGAGTGATTTTAGCTTTTATTTTAAGATCGGTTGGGAACATATTATCAACAAGGAGGCCCTTGACCATATATTTTTTATAGCGGCACTTGCAGCCATCTACCTGCTGAAGGACTGGAAGCAGGTCCTCATCCTGGTCACCGCTTTTACCATTGGCCATACCATCACCCTCGTCCTGAGCACCCTCGATTTAATTGAGGTGGACTCGAGCCTCGTTGAGTTCCTGATCCCCTGCACCATTGTATTTACAGCAGTGGCCAATTTATTTCAAAAAACATTTACGCCGCGCGCCATCCGCATCAATTATTTTTTGGCACTGTTCTTCGGCCTCATCCACGGACTGGCTTTTGCCAATACCCTGAGGATGATCATCGCCGGCGATCAAAACTTCGCGCTTTCGATGTTCAGCTTCAGCGTCGGGCTCGAATTGGGCCAGGTCCTCATTGTATTTACCATCCTCCTGCTTGCAGAACTCTTTGTGCATATGCTCAGGGTTGCCCGGCGTGACTGGGTCATTTTCGTTTCCGCCCTCGTTTTCGGACTTGCACTGGAGATGGCCA
>JADMIO010928629.1_pt1 | contig 27502 bp, 24 predicted proteins | sample 8958161 | NCBI WGS metagenome assembly JADMIO01 (sample SAMN16585339, study PRJNA669376) | soil metagenome | isolation source: Crop rotation soil | place: USA: Cullars Rotation, Alabama | collected 2011
CGACAACTTGTCCACGTGGAATTCTAAGCTTAGGATCCCAATGTGCTGGAAAGAGACGGCGTCGAAGCCCGTGATGTCCGCCAGATCGGACTCGAGCTGCGTGAACATCTGCGTGTACCCCGCCGCCTGCTCACGCGGCGCGAACGGATGCAGCTTGCCGATCTCCGGCCACGTCACCGGGATCATCTCCGCCGTCGCGTTCAGCTTCATCGTGCAGGAGCCGAGCGGGATCATGCCGTGCGTGAGCGAGAAGTCGCGGGACTCGAGCATGCGCATGTAGCGCAGCATCTCGGTCTCGGAGTGGTGCCGATGAAATACCGGGTGCGAGAGAAACGCGCTCGTCCGGGCGAATCGCTCGTCGAAGCGGTCATCGGTCTCGATCGCGATCTCGTCGACACTCGCATTCGCCACCCCGAACGCCGCCAGCACCTCGGCCACGTCAGCGACGGTCACCGTCTCGTCCAGCGCGATGCAGACGGCGTTGTCGCCGTCGGCGCGCAGGTTGATGCTGCGGTCGCGCGCCGCGGCCAGAATCTCCGTCGCGCTTTTCCCGTTAGGCTCGACGCAGATCGTGTCGAAGAACACGTCGTGGCGGACCTTGTGCCCGGCGCGCTCGAGTCCCGCCGCCAGCGAGGCGGCGAGCTTGTGAACGCGCTTCGCGATTCGCGTTAGGCCCTCCGGGCCGTGCCACACCGCGTACATGCCGGCGATGACGGCGAGCAGCACCTGCGCCGTGCAGACGTTGCTCGTCGCCTTCTCGCGGCGGATGTGCTGCTCGCGAGTCTGCAGCGCCATGCGGAGCGCCGGCTTACCGGCGCTGTCGCGCGACACGCCAATGATGCGCCCCGGCATCACCCGCTTGAAGTCGTCCTTCGTCGCGAAGAACGCCGCGTGCGGACCACCATACCCAAGCGGAACGCCGAACCGCTGCGAGTTTCCCACGACGACGTCGGCACCCCACTCGCCCGGCGGCGCGAGCAGCGTCAGCGCCAGGAGATCCGTCGCCGCGATGAGCATGGCGTCGACGCCGTGCGCGGCGTCGGCGAGCTCCCGGTAGTCGTGCACGCCGCCGTCCGTCGCCGGATACTGCACGACGACCGCGAACGCATCCGCGCCAACCTGCAGTCCCTTCTCGTCGGCGATAACCACTTTCCAACCACGGGCCTCGGCGCGCGTTCTGACGACGTCGATGGTCTGCGCGTGGCAGCCGCTCGAGAGAATGACCGTCTCCTTCCCGTCCTTCCCTTTCAACGCGTGCGCCATCGCAACCGCCTCGGCCGCCGCGGTACCCTCGTCGAGAAGCGACGCGTTCGCGATCTCCATCCCCGTCAGATCCATCACCATCGTCTGATAGTTCAGGAGCGCCTCGAGACGGCCCTGCGCGATCTCCGCCTGGTACGGCGTGTAGGCCGTGTACCAGCCGGGATTCTCGAGGATGTTCCGCTGAATCACCGGCGGGGTCAGCGTGTCGTAGTATCCGAGTCCGATGAATGAGCGGAACACTTTGTTCGTCGCCGCCATCGTGCGCAGCTCGGCCAGCACGTCATGCTCGGTGCGCGGCCGGCCCGTTCGCAGCGTACCGCGGAACCGAATCTTCTCCGGAATCACCGCGTCGATGAACTCATCGAGCGACTGATAGCCAAGCGCATCGAGCATCTCCTGCTGCTCCGCCGCGCTGGGTCCGATGTGCCGGCTCGGGAACGTGTCGGCTTCCGTGAGGGGCATTGGCTTGCTCGTAGTCGTCATGCAGTCCTCGAGCGACGCAATTGGTGACGCGGTATGCGGGCGGCGTTGATAGCCCACCACGCGGTCGAATAACTACCCTGAAACGGCCGAGAGTGGCTCGTGCAGAACGGCGGGTCGGCGCGGATAAACGTACCTTCAGGCGGAAGTGGACGCGACACGGAAAGACCTGTCCTTTCCCATGTTGAGCCGTTTCATTCCGCGCTGATCGGGCGTACGTTCGGACGTCACCTTTCGCTGTGCGCCGCGTGTCCCACCGATTCTCATGCACTGGTCGCTCCTGCTGACGCCACCGCTCACAGGAGCCGAGAACATGGCTCTCGACGAGGCGCTGCTCGAGCGGGCCGCCGCATCCGAACGCGCCGTCTTTCGCGTCTATACCTGGGCCGAGCCGACCCTTTCGTTCGGCCGCAACCAGACGGCGCGCGCATTTACGACCCCGGTCGGGCGAGCGCTCTCGGCGTCGGTATTGTACGCCGCCCCACGGGTGGGCGTGCCCTGCTACATCACAGAGAGATCACGTACAGCGTGACTGCTCCGTCTGTGACGGCCGGCGCATTTCGCGAATCCTACGCGCGCATCAATCGTCTTCTCGTCGACGGGCTGCGGCGATTGGGCGTCGCGGTGCAGATCGCTGCGCCGGCTGAACGATCGCTACCGCCCACAGCGGCACCGTGCTTCGAGCGACCCGCCGCGGGAGAGCTTGTCGTGGGCGGCCGGAAGCTGGTGGGAAGTGCACAATGGCGCGACGAGGGAGCGATGCTGCAGCACGGATCGATTCTAGTCGACGACGATCAGCCGATGATCGCTGCAATTTCCGCATACCCCGTAGCACCGCCCGCTCCCGCTGCGACGCTGACCGACACCCTCGACCGGACTCCGAACGTCGATGAAGTCGCGGGTGCGCTGTTCGATGCTGTGCGCTCACTCGAGTGCGCTGACGCCGATGAGCTGACCCTGGATTCCGAGATGAGGGCAGACATGGCGCGCGCAGTTGATCGATATCGAGATGACCTGTGGACGTGGCGGCGATAGTCGTCCCTTCCTCGCAGGTTCGTTGGTTCTTTTCTTTCGCTCGTCGGCTCGGGACTCCATATGCGTCAATCGTTCGCCCCATCGCTCGCTCTTCTGCTCGCGTTCGCGATCGCATGCGACCGACAGTCACCGCCCGCGTCGGACGAAGCCGTCCCCGGTGGTTCTCTCGTCGTCGCGATTCAAACGGACATCGGGCGCGTCTTTCCGCCGCAGATCGAGCAGGTCGACCAGAAGCTCGTTGCCGATCAGATCTTCGAGCCCCTCGCGTGGCTCGGCGACGACAGTCGGATCGACGGCGACTTTCGTCCGGGCCTGGCGGACAGCTGGAACTGGGAGGGCGATTCCCTTGCGATCGCGTTCCATCTGAACCCGAACGCGCGCTGGCATGACGGCGCTCCTGTTCGTGCCTCCGACGTCCGGTTCACGCACTCGTTGTATGTCGACCCAGCGGTGGGCTCGCCGGAAGCGCAGGCGCTCTCGCGAATCGACTCGGTCTCGGTGCGGGATTCCGTGACGCCGGTGTTCTGGTTCAAGCGACGCTATCCAGAGCAGCTGTACGATGCCGCCGTTCGCATGCTGATCGTGCCCGAGCACGCGCTCGGCAAAGAGCCGCGGGCGACGCTGCAGACGGCGACGTTCGGGCACAGCCCAATCGGCAGCGGCCGGTTCAAGCTCGCGAAATGGACTCCGAGCGCGATCGAGCTCGTCGCGGATACGCTGCACTATCGCGGGCGACCGAAGCTCGACCGTGTCGTCTTCTCCCTCACCGGCGATCCGAACACGCTTGTCCCGAAGCTGACCACCGGCGAAGTCGACGCCGCCGACATTGCCAGCTCCGATCAGTTCCGCACGCTGAGCGCGAAGCCGGACCTCAAGACGCGAATTCTGCCGGCGTTCGACTACGCGTTCATACAGTTCAACCTCCGCGATCCCCGCCGCCCTGGCCAGCCTAACGCATTGTTCGCGAACCCGGCCCTGCGTCGCGCGCTCACCATGGCGCTCGATCGCCAGCGCCTCGTTCGGAGCCAGTTCGACACGCTCGGTGCGGTTGCGCTCGGTCCGATGACGCGTGCACAGGCTCTCGCGGACACGATGCTGACGCAGACGCCGTACGATTCCGCCGGTGCCGCGCGACTCCTGGACTCGTTAGGCTGGAAGCTGCCGCCAGGGAAGATCGTGCGCGAGCGCGCCGGCCAGCCCCTTCGCTTCGCGCTCATCGTCCCTAACATCTCCAAGAACCGGATGGCCATGGCCGTGCGAATTCAGGAAGTGTTCAAGAATGCGGGCGTCGACGTCGAGCTCGAGCCCATCGACCCGGGCACGTTCATGGCGCGGCTGGACAAGCGCGATTTCGATGTCGCGTTCAACGGCACGCACGCCGAGCTGAGTGTCTCCGGGCTCCGGCCGAGCTGGAGCGTCGCCGAGGCGCGGGCGCCCGGCGGTCAGAACCATAGCGGCTACGAGAATCCGGCGTTCGATTCGCACCTCGACAGCGCACTGACAAGCAGCGACCTCGCGACGGCGCGCGCGCACGCGAGCAAGGCCTTCGCGACCATCGTTGCGGACGCGCCCGCCGTGTGGATCTACGAAACACGCACCGCCTCGGTCGTCCACAAGCGCTTCCGCACAGCACACGTCATCCCGACGGCGTGGTGGGCGGGCATCGGCGATTGGTACATTCCGCCCGCCGAGCGAATTCCGCGGGACAAGATCGGGCTCCGCGTCGCCGCCCGGTAGGCACGGACCGTCGAGGCGTTAGGCGGTGCGGAGGTTCCTGGCTCGGCGCCTCGGCCACGGCGCGCTGGTGGTCTTCGGCGCTGTCACGCTCGCATTCGTCCTCGTCCACCTCGCGCCCGGGGACCCCTTCTCGTCGACGCTGTCCAGCGGCCGACTGAGCGCTGAGACGCTGGCCGCGTGGCGTCACGCGTATGGGCTCGATCGCTCCTGGCCCGAGCAGTACGCACGATTTCTCGCGCAGGTCGCCCGGGGAAACCTCGGACCATCCGTGTCGTTCGGCCGCCCTGCCGCCGACGTGCTGGGCGAGGCCGTTCCCTACACGTTGCTGCTGATGGGGACCTCGCTCGTGATCAGCTTCGCGCTCGGCATTGCGCTTGGTGCATGGCAGGCCGCGCGGCGCGGCACCGCAACCGAACGAGCGGTGGGCACTGCATCTCTCGTGGTCGCGTCGCTGCCGGAGTTCTGGCTCGCGGTAGTCCTGGTGTTGACCCTCGCGTATCGCTTTCCGCTGTTTCCCGCCAACGGCGCGGTCGACGTCATGCACGCCTATTTGTCCCCGTTAGGCAAGGCCGGCGACCTCCTGCGCCACCTGGCGTTGCCGGCGCTGACGCTCGGCCTCTTGGGAACGGCGTCTATCGCGCGCTATCAGCGAGCGGCCGTGCTCGAGGTGCTGCCGCTCGATTTCGTTCGCACCGCGCGCGCGAAGGGACTCAGCGAGCGCGTCATCCTCTGGCGGCACGCTCTGCGGAACGCGCTCGTCCCGACGATCGTGCTCGCAGGGTTGTCGCTGCCGAGCCTTATCGGCGGGGCCGTGTTCGTCGAGCAGGTGTTCGCATGGCCGGGGATGGGCTACCGGGCCGCCGCTGCGTTCGCTGCGCGCGACTACCAGCTCGTCCTCGGCGCTACATTGGTCGGCGCCGTGTTCGTCGTTGTCGGCAGCATCCTCACGGACGTGCTGCATGCGGTGGTCGATCCGCGCGTGCGTTCGCGCTGAGGTCGATCGCCTGCCCTCATGACTCCTGCCGCCGCCGGTAACGCGCCTGACGAGGGGCATTCGTCAACTCCACGATCGCCGTGGAGCGCTGCGGTGCGAACCCTCCTGCGCGATCGGTCGGCCGTGCTCGGGTTGATCCTGCTCGGTCTCCTTGCCGTGATCGCGATCGGCGCAGGCATGCTCGCGCCCTACAGCGAGACGAGGCAGCTCGACATAATTGCGCTGAAGAACGTCGCGCCGTCGCTCGCGCACCCTTTCGGCACGGATCAGTACAGCCGTGACGTGCTGTCGCGCATCATCTACGGTTCGCGAGTATCGCTCAGCGTCGCGTTCTTGTCTGTCCTCGTTGCCGCGAGCGTCGGAATGGCGTACGGTGCGATCGCTGGCTACGTCGGTGGCGCAATGGATACCATCATGATGCGGATCGTCGATACGCTCCTCGCGATCCCGCGCGTGTTGCTCCTCATCGCGGTTGCGACACTCTGGAACGGCTTGGGGATCACCGGGCTCGTCCTGCTTCTCGGGCTCACGGGTTGGTTCGGCGTGAGCCGTCTCGTGCGCACTCTCGTGCTCAGCGCGCGCGAGGATGAATACGTGACTGCCGCCCGCGCACTTGGCGGTACGCACGCGCGCATCCTCGGACTGCACGTCCTGCCACAGGTCGCCGCGTCTGTGCTCGTCGCGGCAACGTTCGCGGTCGGCAACGTCATCGTCATAGAGGCCGGGCTCACGTATCTCGGTATGGGCGTGCGAACGCCATACGCGAGCTGGGGAAGCGTGTTCCGCGAAGGGATGGATAACCCCGGGGGGACGTGGTGGATCTCGGTCTCCGCCGGCATCGCGCTCATCATCACCGTGCTCGCAGTGAATCTCGTTGCCGACGGCTTGCGCGAGGCGTTGAACGCGCGCCAGCTTCCGGCCCGATGACGCAGCCAGACCTCCTCGCCGTCTCCGATCTCCGTACGTATTTCTACACCGGCGCAGGCGTCGCGCGCGCGGTGGACGGCGTGTCCTTCACGATCGGCGCGGGTGAAACGCTCGGTATAGTCGGCGAGTCCGGCTGCGGAAAATCCGTCACCGCGCTCTCGATCCTTCGCCTCATTCAGCAGCCGGGACGCATCGAGCCTGGAAGCCGGATCATGTTCGAGGGACAGGATCTCCTGCAGCTCGACGACACAGGCATCCGTCGCGTCCGCGGCAATCGCATCGCGATGATCTTCCAGGAACCGATGACGGCGCTCAATCCGGTCTTCACGGTCGGAGACCAGATCGCCGAAGTCGTCCGCGTGCACGCGAGCGCGTCGAGGCGGGAGGCGTGGGATCGCGCCGTCGAGATGCTGACGGTGGTCGGCATCCCTGCGCCCGCGGAACGAGCACGCCAATATCCGCATCAGTTGTCGGGCGGAATGCGCCAGCGAGTCCTCATCGCAATGGCGCTGATCATGAGTCCCGCGCTCGTGATCGCGGACGAGCCTACCACGGCGCTCGACGTGACGATCCAGGCGCAGATCCTCGAGCTGCTCGCAGACCTCCAGCAACGACTCGGCACCTCGATCGCAATGATCACGCACGACCTCGGTGTCATCGCCGAGGTCGCGTCGCGTGTGGTCGTGATGTATGGGGGCGAGGTGGTCGAGGAGGCGCGCGTCGAGACGTTGTTCAGCGAGCCACACCATCCGTATACCGAAGGCCTGCTCCATGCGATGCCACGCGTCGGCCGACGTCAGGAGCGACTCGCAGTCATTCCTGGGAACGTACCGCCGCCGACGGCGTGGCCGTCCGGATGTCGGTTCCGCGACCGATGCCCATATGCGTGGGACCGCTGCGAGCGCGAGCACCCACCGCTCTACCAGATCGGCGTCGGTCACGTGTCGCGCTGCCATCTCGCTGAAGAGCCCGAACGCAGGCGCGCGAAGCGCGCGACGTCCGGCTCAGGCGCGCCGGCAACCGTGTCCGGAGGCGCCCCGTGACCGGCACGGCGCGGATGCCTAACGCTTCTTCGTCGGCCGGGGCGGACGCCGCGATGCCCCTGCTGTCCATCTCGCAGCTCACGAAGCACTTCCCCATTCGCCGCGGCCTCTTCGGCCGCGATGCCGGTGCCGTGCGGGCCGTGGACGGCGTCTCGCTCGACGTCGCCCGGGGCGAGACGGTAGGCATCGTCGGCGAGTCGGGCTGCGGCAAGACGACGTTGGGACGCTGTATTCTGCGGCTCATCGAGCCGACGTCGGGGCAGATCGTGTTCGACGGCATCGACGTGCGATCGCTGGACGCGACGTCCATGCGCCGGCTCCGTCGTCGCGTGCAGATCATCTTCCAGGACCCATTCAGCTCGTTGAACCCGCGGATGACGGTGGGTGCCATCGTCCGCGAAGGGCTGACCATCCACAAGCTGGCTGCCGGCGCCGAAGCCGACAAACGCGTTAGGCAGCTCCTCGACGAGGTCGGCCTCCGCCCCGAATACGCGTCGCGCTACCCGCACGAGTTTTCCGGCGGCCAGCGCCAGCGAATCGGCATCGCCCGCGCGCTCGCCGTCGAGCCCGAGCTCATCGTCTGCGACGAGCCGGTGTCCGCACTCGACGTGTCCGTGCAGGCGCAGGTGATCAACCTCCTGCAGGATCTGCAGCGCGACCGCGGCCTCACCTACCTGTTCATCGCGCACGACCTGTCGGTGGTCGAGCACATCGCGACGCGCGTCGCCGTCATGTACCTCGGCAAGATCGTCGAGCTCGCGTCGGCATCCGATCTCTATCGCGAGCCGCTCATGCCGTACACGCAGGCGCTGCTCTCGGCCGTTCCGGTGCCGGACCCCACCGCATCGCGCGAGCGCATCGTCCTCACGGGCGACGTCCCCTCGCCGGCGAATCCGCCCTCGGGCTGCGTCTTCCACCCGCGATGCCCTCATCCGGGCAAGGACGCCGCCTGCGCCGCAATCGTTCCGCCGCTCGAGGAAAAGGCACCCGGCCACTTGGTCGCGTGTATCAAGCAGCCGCCCACTTCGGTGCCATGGCACGCGCAGCAGCAGGCCGGCGCCACGCATCAGCCGGAACGACATCTGCCACTCGCCGCGATCACGCACGGCCTATCGTCCTGATCGAACACCGCGATCGCGCGCGACAACTCGTCCTTACCACTCACCGAGGCCCTCGTGACATCAACCCTTCCGCCGAAGCGAGTACAGGAAGCGTCGGTGACTGTCGACGCACCTCCGTCCCTCGCGCCGGACCGACGCGGGCCGTTCGGACAGCCTCGCGGGCTCCCCACGCTCTTCTTCACCGAGATGTGGGAGCGGTTTTCGTACTACGGGATTCGACCGCTCCTCATCCTCTTCATGACCGCCGCGCTCGCGGACGGCGGCTTTGGGTTCGAGCGTCTGCAGGCGTCCGCGATCGTCGGCATCTACGCATCGTCGGTATACCTCGCCTCCCTCCCCGGCGGGTGGATAGCCGACCGACTGCTCGGACTTCGCAGAGCGATTTTCCTGGGCGCGGTGCTGATCTCCTGTGGCCATTTGGCGATCGGACTCTCGGGGTTCGTCGGCAGACCGATGTTTTTCATCGGGCTTGTCCTCATCGTGTTCGGTACGGGCCTCCTCAAGCCGAACATCTCCGCGCTTGTCGGTGATCTGTACCCCGAAGGCGGGGCGCGACGCGACGCCGGCTTCTCGATCTTCTACATGGGCATCAACACGGGGTCGTTCCTCGGCCAGCTCGTCACGCCGCTGCTCGCCGCGTGGGTCGGCTGGCACTGGGGCTTCGGCGCGGCAGGCGTCGGCATGCTCCTCGGCCTCATCGTGTTCGGAACGTACGCGAAGAGGACGTTAGGCACGCTCGGCCTGGAGACGTCGAAGCATCCTGACTCCGCGGTGCAGGCGCGTCAGGTCAGCCGGGCGAAGGTGGCGATCGCCGCTGGACTCGGCTTGTTGGCGCTGGTGATCATCCTCGCGTCGTCCGGCGTGATCACGCTCAATCCGCAGCAGATCGGGCGCAGCATGACCTTCGTGTTGGTGGGACTCAGCGTCGCCTACTTCGGCTACATCTTCCTGGCCGGAGGCCTAACGGGAGACGAGCGAAAGCGAATGGTCGTGATTCTCGTCCTGTTCGTGTTCTCGGCCATCTTCTGGTCGGCGTTCGAGCAGGCGCCGACCTCCCTCAACCTGTTCGCGCGCGACTTCACCGACCGGCAGCTCGGCGGCTGGACGATTCCGCCGGGTTTGTTCCAGTCGATCAACGCGCTGTTCATCATCCTCTTCGCGCCGGTGTTCGCGGTGATCTGGAGCGGCCTCGCGAAGCGGGGCATCGATCTCTCGAGCCCGACGAAGTTTGCGATCGGGCTGTTCGCATCCGGCGCTGGCTTTTTCCTGATGTGGCTGGCGTCGAACATCATCGTCGGCAGCGGTGGTACCGTGAAGGTTTCACCCTGGTGGCTGGTGAGCTGTTACTTCATGCAGACCGTCGGCGAGCTGTCGGTCAGCCCGGTGGGCCTGTCGTCGATGACGAAGCTTTCACCGCGCCGGTACGTCGGACAGATGATGGGCGTGTGGTTTCTCGCGACGTCCCTCGGCAACCTGATCGCGGGCCTCGTGGGTGGCAACGTGAACCCCGAAAAGCTCGAGGAGACGCCGAAGCTGTTCATGCTGACGACGTCATCTCTTGTCGTCGCGGGCCTCGTGCTGTTGCTGCTCGTCGTCCCGATCAGGAACATGATGGCGCGACAAACACAGGCAGTTTGAACGACAAGCTGTCTGTTCAGTCGTTAGCCCTGAGTCTTGAGTCGTTAGCCCGTCCATCGGACGGTTGAACAGGACGCGCCTCGAATTCTTGGAGCTAACGACTCACGACTACTATCTCACCGCTGTCGGCGCTTCGCGCCGACTACGGCCACTGGAATATCCGCTGCGGCAGCGAGCGCTCGCGGCTCCGCTCCATGTCGCGCGGCTCGCGCCAGAAGATGCGCGTGCTGTTCTCCGTGCGCAGTCGCAACTCCAGACGCGCTCCGCCCGTCCGATCGAGCGGCAACATCAGGTCCATTCGCCACAGCCGCTGAGAGCCGGGCGGCAGCGCGGCGAGAAGGCTCGCGCCTAACGCGTACTTCGTCGGGATCGTTTCGCCGAACGGCACGTCGCCCGCCCATATCCGGCCTGCCTCGGCCAGAAGCGCCACGCCGGCGTCCGCGTTCCCGCGGACGTTCCCCAGGACCATCCGCTGCTCGAACCGCGTGATCGCACGTTGCCCGCCCGGCAGATCGACCGCCGAGTAACCTCGCATCCCGCCTCGACCCTCGCCGAGCGTCAGCTGAAACGGCGCGCGCTGGCGCCAACCGCCACTCCACTCGCCACTCAGAATCGCCGTGTGGCGCGGATGTGGCTTGAAGTACACCGCCGCTCGCCCACTCGTCAGGATATCGTCCCAGCGATTGTCGTCGTAGCTCTGACGACCCTCGCCTAACAACTGGATCGCCGCGAACGATCGCGCCGAGCCCACGCCGGCGTACACGTCCGTCGATACGAGGATGTCGTCGTCGTGCGTGCCGAGGACAGAGAGGCTTCGCCCGAACAGCGTCGCGAGCTGGAAACCCGTACGGATGTCCTGCTCGCCCGTCAGCGCGTCGAAGCCCTCGACGCGCTTGAACCGCAGGTTGCGCACGCCCCAGAGGAAGTTGAGCCGCGCCGCGCGCCGCGCCGTGTACCGCTGATCGAGCATCGTGCCGGGAGCGGGCACGAGCCCGCTGTCGGTGACGAGAACGATGTCCTTCGACGGGCTCGACTCCTCTCGCGACAGCGATGCGCCGAAGAGACTGAGCCGGCCCGGTTCTCCGACGCGCAGCACCATGCCGATGTCGCCGAATGATCGCGTCAACGGCACCGACGGGCTCGAGGCGCTGGCTCGCTCGAACGGGAAGTAGACACGGCTCGATCCGAACGACGCGCGCCAGGCGATCCGCTGCACGTCCGTGAAGAATGGATGTCGAAGCTCTGTGGACCAGCTGCCCCCGATCGGACGCCGCTCCGCATCGACCGCCAGCTGAAACGGCTTGCCTAACAGCTGATAATCGATCGCCGTCGCGTGCCACGCGTCGCGATAGAACTCGCCGTCGCGCCACTCGCCCGCGGCGTAGATCCCGAGACCTTCGACGTTCGAGCTGCCGAGCCGAAGCCCACTGACGTAAGGCGATTCCTGCGATAGCGCGCCGCCGGCGACGAGCGAAATTTCGTCGATCGTCACGACCTCCACCCGCACGCCACCGCGACCGTCGTCGAACGTGGCGACGCTGGCGCCCGCGAGAAATGGCTGACCGCGCAGAATGCGCTCCGAGTCCGCGCGCAGCGTCGATGTGCATTGCCGGCCCTGCTCGAGCAGAAGAAATCTGCGCACGAGGTCGGGCGACGTCGTCACGTGCAGGCCACTGACCAGCGCGGACATCAGACCGGAGCGCCCGAAGACGCCCCCGAACGACGGTCCCTGCGTGCGGATCACGATGTCGGAGACGACGCGTCCATCACACGCGATTCGCCTCGCCTGCCCTTCCTGCGCGGCGAGCGACCCCGCGAGGACCAGCGCGCCCAGCGAAGCGAGGCGCGCGGCGCGAGGCACGATCGCTACTTCCCCATGCGACGCTTGAGCGCCGCAAGCTTCTCGTCGGCAGTCGATTCGGCTTCCGCTCGCCGCCTCGCCCGATCCAGACCGTCGATTTCATCGCGAAGGCCGCCGCTATTGCCCAACACGTCTTCCGCTTCTGCGTTCGCGGCACTCGTCGCGCCAGCGGACACGCCCGGCGTTCCGCCCGCTGCCGCGAGCTTGAACTCCGCGTTCATCTCACCGACCTCACGCTCTATCATCGCGAGCTCCGCCTCCTGCGTCTCGAGCTTCCGCTCGAGCAGCGCCACGCGCTCCGTATGCTGCTTCTCGTAGCGCTCAGCCAGAGTCACGGTCTCGGCATCGTTGATACCGACGGCGAGCTGCTTGCGGCGCCTAACGGTTTCGAGCTCGGACCGCTCTCGTGTGAGCCGCGCGCGCGTCTCCTCGACGCCCTTCTTCAGATCGTCGAGGCCCATGCGGGCCTGCACGAGCGTCTCGCGCATCTGCGCGACGATCGACCTGCGGGCGTCGCCGCTGGGTGGAGTGCCCCGCAACAAGTCGCGAAAAGCCTGGCGGACGTCGTCGAACATGCGGTCGGTGGGTTGATCTCGAGAGCAGGAACGGGTGGGACGTCTAGGATATAGATTTGGCTGCGACCCTCGCAACCGCGTTTCGGCATCCATGTCAACGCACACCGTGAGTACCGAAGGGCCGTCGCCGATAGTCGCCGTCACCGCAACAGCTCGACTCGTCGAAGGAGTCGAGCGCGTCCGGCTCAACGCCGCGTACGTGCGAGCGCTCGAGTCGGTCGGCCTCGTTCCGATCGTCGTGCCGCCGCTCGGTGGGGTACTTGCGGCAACTCGCATTCTGGACATCGTCGCCGGACTCGTGCTCACCGGGGGAGAGGACGTCGATCCGTCGCGCTATGGCGCAGAGCCTCATCCCGAGCTGGGCGCGGTCAACTGTGCGCGCGATGAGACCGAGCTCGCGCTCCTCGCCCGCGCGCGCGAGATCGGCATGCCTACGCTCGCGATCTGTCGTGGCATCCAGGTCGTGAACGTGGGGCTTGGCGGAACGCTCGTGCAGGACCTGCCGTCGCAATACCAGAACGCTGGCGCGCACGAGGTCGACGATGAAAGAGACTCACGCGTCCACGACGTCGACGTCGATCCATCCTCACGGCTCGCGTCGATCCTCGGGGCACAATCGCTCGGCGTGAACTCTATTCACCACCAGGCCGTCGACCGGCTCGGCGACGCGATTCGAATCAGCGCGCGCGCGAGCGACGGCACAGTCGAAGGCGTCGAGAGCGAAGACCCGAGCTGGTGGATGGTGGGAGTGCAGTGGCATCCCGAAGAGCTCACGACGACGCCAGAGCCATGGGACCGCCGTCTCTTCGCAGCGTTCGCGGCCGAGTGTCGCGCGCGCCTCAGCTCAACAGCCACTTCCCTTCCATTCGCACCTGCCGCATCAGCTTCTCCGGCGAATGGTGGTGAGGAAAGAGCAGCGCATCGCTGATGTTGTTCAACGCCTGACGAAGAATCGGGAATCGCGCTGCCGCAGCTTCGAACAGCGCGGTGAGCCCGTGCTGCGCGGCGAGGCGATGGTCGGCCGCCAGTGTGAAACCGCGACGCCCCATTTCCTCATAGTAGTCGAGATCCGGTCCGCCCTTCCGCCATCGGCGCGTCTCGATGTAGTCCGGGAACACGCCACTCATCCACAGCGCGTAGTTGCCGAGGTGCGCGCGGACGAGAAAGCTGCGCTGTGCGTCCGCGCTCTCGATCGCTCCGCTCAGTTCTGCCAACGTCGAATACGTCTCGTCGTCCGAATCGGCAACGCGCGAGGCGCGCCCCTGCAACCCGAAGTGCAGAAGGATCGACGCGACGTAGTCCGCGAGCATGCGATCGCCTTCGCCGACGTCGCGCAGCGCGTGCCTGACGACGACGTACGCGAACAGCGGCAGCGACGCGTTGGCACCCTGGCCCGCCGCTACGAGTCCGTATCGAAGTCGAGGATCGTCGAGCAGCGCGTCGAGTCCCTGCTCACGCAGCCTCGTCTCCGCTTCCTCGACCACTTCGCTGGAGCCACGCGCGATGAGCCGCAGAGCGAGCTGCGCATCGTCGCGCGTTAGGTGCTGTCGCACATTCGCCAGAATCATCGGTCCTCCGCATTGGGCATCCGTGCGGTGCGCCGGGTCAGCGGGCAACCGCTACACTCCCTATACCCTCTGACGAAGGAATCGTGCGCGTGGAACGCGTTTCGACCGAGAACCCGACGCGGCACTCGGACAGCCAGAGTGCTAGCACGAACGCTTGCACGACCTTTGCCACGTTAGGCCTGGTTAATTGAGGTTCCAAGCGCCCGCGCGTTGCGGTCGCTTGTCGCGCGGAGCATTCTTCCGAGGTGCCGAGCCTCTCTCCCCTGCGCGTGTTGCACCTCGACTCCGGCCGCGAATGGCGCGGCGGACAGCGCCAGGTGTATCTCCTGGCGCGCGGTCAGCGTGAGCAGGGTCACGAACCGCTGGTTATTGCCGCCCCCGACGCGCCGCTGATCCGACGGCTCAGGTCTGCCGGCATCGCCGTGGCCGCCGTCCGCATGCGAGGCGACTGGGATCTCGCGGCCGCGCGCCGCGTTCGCGCCGTACTGCGCACGTGGAACGCAGACGTGATCCACGCGCACGACGCGCGCGCGCACGCCATCGCACTCGCGTCGCTCGTCGGAAAGAGATCGCTGCCGCTCATTGTCACGCGTCGGGTTCCGTTCGTTCCTCGCGGCCGATTGAAGTACGGTCGCCGTGTCGCGCGATTCATCGCCATCTCTGGCGCCGTACGCGAGGCGCTGGTGTCAGGCGGCGTCGACGCGGATCGCATCGAGCTCGTGTACTCGGGTGTGCCTCGCCCGGTCGTCACCAAGCCGCGCGACTGGCGACTCGAGTGCCGGTGGCCAGTGGACTCGGTCGTGTGCGGGATCGTCGGCGCGATGACAGCGGAGAAAGGCGTCGCGACACTCGCGGAAATCGGTGCGAAGCTGCCGGACGCATCGCGGGCTCGGATTCGCCTCGTGCTGCTCGGCGGACAATCCGCCGGCGGGCAGTCGGTCGGCGGCCTGACTGCGTTCCGCGCCGGGTTCGTGGACGAGATACACGGCGCGATGGCCGGACTCGACATCCTCCTTCACCCGTCGAGTGCCGAAGGACTTGGCACTGCCGTGATCGATGCGATGGCACTGGGCGTACCCCCAGTCGCGTTTCGTGTTGGTGGGTTGCCCGAGCTGATCGAGGACCAGCGCTCGGGGATGCTGGTCCCTGCTGCCGACACGGCGGCATTCGCCGCAGCAACGGACCGCCTCATACAGGACGAGAAGCTCAGGAAGTCGCTCGCGGCTGCGGGGCCGGACCGCGCGGCGGAATTCAGCGTCGACCGCATGGTGAGAGGCACGCAGGCGGTCTACGACGTAATCCTGAGCCAGCACGTCAGCGCCAGCGGCTAGAGCTCCGCGATATTACTCGACTTCGCGGCCCCGGAGCGGCTACTTTTCTCGGACTCTGGGAGCGACAACGTGCTGTACATCTGCATTCCGGCGTACAATGAAGCGCCGACGATCGGCGTGCTGCTCTGGCGTATTCGCAAGGTCCTCAAGGACTTTTCTCGCGAATACGAGATCGTCGTATTCGACGATGGCAGCACCGACTCGACGGCCGAAACACTGCAGCCTTACGGCGACGTCCTTCCGCTCAGCGTGCTCGGCGGAGAGCGGCACGTCGGCTATGGGGCCGCCCTCGATGCACTCTGCCGTGCCGTCGTCGCGAAGACGCGGTATCCTCGCCGTGACGCGATGCTCCTCATGCAGGCGGACTTCACCGACCAGCCGGAGCACATCCCGGAGCTCGTCCGCCGGTTCGAGGGTGGCGCAGACATCGTGGTCGGTGAGCGGACGACGATTCCCAGCGCACCCCTTCCTGTGCGTCGACTTCGACGCGTCGCCCCCTGGCTGCTCCGACCGTTCGTGTCGGTTCCCGGAGTGGCCGATCCGTTCGCATCGTTTCGACTGATTCGAATCTCGGTCATCAAGGACCTCGTCAAGCAGAGCGGCGACTCGCCGATCGTGGCGAGCGGAGGGTGGGCCGCGAACGTGGACCTTCTGGCGCGCGCGATTCCATGCGCCCGGCGAGTCGAGACCGTTTCACTCGAGCAGCGATTCGACATCCGTCCGCGACCAAGCCGGATACGTCCGTTCGCTGACGCGCTCAACCTCTATCGCTTCGCCTGGGCGGCTCGCGGCCGCCGCATCGCCCCGCCCTCGACGGCAGCGACATGACCCCGGTCCTGGTCAGTGTCCTCGCAGTCGCGACGGCGCTGGCCAAACTGTCTCAGGGTGAGCAGCCCACGCCGGCAGTGCCGTTTGGGGTAGGGGAACGGTTCACGTACGACGTGAAGCTCGGACCGTTCAAGGCTGGGCGTGGAAGCATGGAGGTGACCGGTATCGACACGGTCCGCGGGCGCACCGTGTGGCGCGCAGTGTTTCGCGTGAAGGGCGGGATCCTCGGCTACAAAGCGGACAACACGATGGAAAGCTGGATCGATACGACGACGATCACGTCGCTGCGATTCACCCAGGACTTCGAGCAGACGGGAAAAGATCGGAAGAAGCACTACGAGATCTACCCCGAGCGCGCGATCTACCAGGAGCCGACAAAGCCCGAGCAGCCATCGGTATCGGAACCGCTCGACGACGCCTCGTTCATCTATTTCGTGCGCACGGTCCCTCTCGAGATCGGGCGCACGTATTCGTTCGATCGATACTTCAAGCCTGACGCGAATCCCGTCCGCATCAAAGTGCTTCGCCGCGAGACCGTGAAGGTCCCGGCGGGCACATATCAGACGCTCGTCGTGCAGCCGATCATCAAGTCGAAAGGCATCTTCTCCGAGAACAGCAAGGCCGAGATCTGGTTCTCCGAGGACGCGAATCGCATCATGGTTCAGATGAAGGCCGACCTTCCAGTGGGCTCGCTGAACCTGTACCTAACGTCAGCACGGCCACCGACTCTCTCGATCCCGACTCCGGCCGATACTACTCAGTGACACAACGCGAAGCGGATCTCACGCGCGTGCGAACCGTGCCGATCGCACGGCGGCCCAACAAGGTCCGCGCCGAGGAGTTCGCGTCGCCGCCACCGGAGGGAGCTCGCTCGTTCGCCGCTTTCATGGCGGCGCTTCCCGATGTCCTGGTGGCGCGCGATTTCGTTCGCGTGATCGACGCGATCGCAGAGGCGAAGGTACGTGGCCGCGGCGTCGTAGTCATGCTCGGCGGCCACATAGTGAAAACCGGATTGGCTCCGCTTCTCCTAGACCTCATGCGGCGCGGGGTAATCACGCACCTCGCGATGAATGGATCGGCAGCGATTCACGATTACGAGATCGCGAGGTTTGGAGGAACGTCGGAGGATGTGGCGGCAGGGCTGCGAGACGGCACGTTCGGCATGGCCGAGGAGACGGGCCGCGGGCTGAACGATGCGTTTACCGCCGGCATGCGCGAGCAGCGCGGCATGGGCGAGGCAATCGCCGTCGCGCTCGAGTCGAACGACGCGCTCGCGCACCCCGAGCTGTCGGTGATTCTTGGCGCGCACCGATGCGGCTTACCGGTGACGGTGCACGCCGCGTTAGGCGCCGAGATCATTCATCAGCATCCGGCGGCGAACGGCGCGGCCATCGGTGACACGAGCCACCGTGATTTCCGGCGGCTGGCGGCGTCCTTACCCTCACTGCACGATGGTGGCGTCGTACTCAACCTCGGCAGCGCGGTCATCATGCCGGAGGTCTTCCTCAAGGCGCTCACGATCGCACGCAATCTCGGAGACGGCCGACCGACCGACTTCACCACGTGCGATCTCGACATGCAGCGCCACTATCGTCCGCGAATGAACGTCGTGCAGCGTCCGACGCTCGCCGGCGGCCACGGGTATGAGATCACCGGCCATCACGAGCTGATGGTGCCGCTGCTGGCGTGGGCTGTCGTGGAGAAGCTCGAGACGCGTTGATTCGCCCCGAATGGGGTCAGACTCGTAACGCATCGTTCCACCGCCAATGGCGGTGGAACGATGCGTTACGAGTCTGACCCCATTCGAAACCATCCATCGCTGAAACAACCGAGGCCCGGGCGCACGTGCTGCGCACCGGGCCTTCGTACTCTATCTGGTGCTTTGTGTCGGCGGACCGAGCCGGCCCGCGAGGCGCTTTAGACGCCGTTACCCGACCACTTCTCGCGCAGCCGCCGCGCCGTGTCCGGGCTGAAGATCCGAATTGCGAGATAGATCACACCACCAACCAGTGCGATTCGAATCGCCAAGAAGAACAGCCAGGCAATCAGACCGAGAATGCCCGGGAGGATTCCGAAGAAGAACTTGAGCACGAACAGGCCCGCAATCGCGAAAAGCCCGATCATGAAAATGGTGCGGAGCATTCCTGGTTCTCCAAAACGAGGACTGTTCATTCTTACGCGCACCGCACACCAGCGGTTTCATCTCCGAAATCAGCATGGCGGGCGCGGGCTTCGGAAATAATACGCACGATGCTTCGCCGTCGTGAGAGTACTAGTTTGTCCCGGGTGTCGATCCATTCGTCCCGCAGCGCACCTGATGTCGTCGTCGTCGGCGGTGGCCTCATAGGTCTCGCTTGCGCGGCTGCCGCCGCCGAGCGCGGGTTCGCCGTGACCCTCACCGGAGCGGCGCGACCCGGCGCGGCGTCGTTGGCTGCCGCAGGCCTTCTCGCACCAACGATCGAACGGGCAGACGGACAGGCGAACGAATTTGCGATCGCCGCCCGTGACCGATACCCCGAATACATCGACTGGCTCCGCGAGCGAGCCGGCATCGATGTCCCGCTCAACCGCGACGGCATCATCCAGGTCGCGGTGAACGAGGCCGGCGCGCGTGGACTTCGTCGCGGCATGTCCGACGACGCCACGTGGCTCGATAGCCGCGAGCTGACCGAGCTCGAGCCCGCGTTGGCGCATGGTCTCGGTGGCGTTCTTCACCCGATCGATGGCTCCGTCGACAACGTCGTCTTGTTCGATGCGCTGCGAGTCGCTGTCGAGCGAGCTCCGCGCATCACGAGGGTAGACGATACGATCGTGGAGCTGCGCCTCGGAGACTCTGCCCGTGCGATCGGGCGCGGCGGCTCCGAGTATTCATGCGGCACGATAGTCCTCGCGGCTGGAGCCTGGAGTGCGACGCTCACCGGACTCCCTCGACCTCTACCGGTGGAACCTGTGCGCGGCCAGATGATCGCCTACGAGGGATCACCACTGCGCCGCCCCGTGTACGGGCCGACCGGGTACGTGGTCCCGCGCACGAATGGCCGCACGCTCGTCGGAGCGACCAGCGAACGCGTCGGGTTTGAGTGCATCACGACGGCGGAAGGCATCAGTCGCCTCGAGCGAACCGCCCGCGAGATCCTGCCGCAGTTCGCCGATGCAAGCCCGGCCGACGCGTGGGCCGGCCTGCGGCCGATGTCCGCCGACCTTCATCCGATACTCGGCCCTGATCCCGACGAGCCTCGACTGCTCTATGCTACGGGTCACTCCAGAAACGGCGTGCTCATGACTCCCCTCACCGCCGACTGCATTGCCGCACTGCTTTCAGGTGAGTCATCGCCGGCGGACATCTCGGAGTTTTCGATTGCCCGCTTCGATACCGTTTCATCGTAGCTTCTTCGAAACCCTCAACTGCGAGTTAGCCGGTTAGCTGACGCTGGTCCGACTTTCCTGCAGGGGCTACATTTCGCAGCCAAAATCACTTCGCGATTTGCGTCGCCTATCAATCGAGGCGGCGTGCAAGCTGGATATACCCGGCAATCCGAGATGGCCGACACTCTTTACCAGATCATGGGCCGCCACCGGGCCGAGCCGCTCCCCGAGCGGAAGCCATCGTGGCTCAAGGTCAAGGCGCCCGGCGGACCGAACTACGCTCGGCTGCGCCACCTCATGCGGGAGCTCGACCTCCACACGGTGTGCGAGGAAGCGCATTGCCCGAACGTGGGCGAATGCTGGGAGCACGGCACCGCGACGTTCATGATCCTCGGCGACGTCTGTACGCGGAATTGTGGGTATTGCGCAGTCACGCACGGACGACCGCCGAAATACGATCTCAGTGAGCCTACCCGAGTCGCCGCCGCGATCGCCGAAATGCGGCTCCAGCACGCGGTGATTACGTCGGTCGATCGCGATGATCTTCCGGACTTCGGCGCGTACATCTTCGCCGAGACCATCCGCCAGATTCACGAGCAGGTGCCCGGGTGTTCGGTGGAAGTTCTTGTCCCCGATTTCCAGGGCAACGAAGAAAGCATTCGCAGAGTGCTCGACGCGCGTCCCGAGATCTACAACCACAATACCGAGACGGTTCCGCGCTTGTACAAGCGTGCGCGACCCGGCGGCCGCTACGAGCGCGTGATGAAGATCTTCCGCGACGCGAAGACGATCGCGCCGGACATTCCGACCAAGACCGGAATCATCCTCGGCCTTGGGGAAACGACTGAGGAAGTCGTTGCGGTGATGCGCGACCTTCGCTCGGTGGACGTCGACATTCTGACGCTCGGCCAGTACCTGCGCCCGTCCGAAGACCATCTCCCGCTGGATCGGTACTACACCCCCGACGAATTCCGGGAGCTCGCGCGCATCGGCCGCGGCATGGGCTTCCGCCACGTCGAGTCGGGCCCACTCGTTAGGTCCAGCTACCACGCGTGGGAGCAGGTTTCGGCGGCAGGCTTCGCTCACGGCACGGCGGGAACCGGAAACGGGGAACTGGGGACCGAAGCGGCCTGACCGTTTCGGTTCTCGCGCCGGCGAAGCCGCGCTCCCCCTCCCGGTTCCCTGTTCCCCGTTCCCCGAAAACGTTTCCATGGCGAAAAAGAAATCCGACAACTCCGCCCCCGCCGACGACGTCGAGCTGCGCCGCGAGCTGCTCCGCTCGATGCTGCTGCAGCGCCGGTTCGAGGAGCGCTGCGCCGAGGCGTACGCGTTAGGCAAGATCGGCGGCTTCTGCCACCTGTACATCGGGCAGGAGGCGTGCGGCACCGGCGCCATCTCCGTCCTTCGCCCCGACGATTACATCATCACGACCTACCGCGACCACGGCCAGGCGCTCGCGCGCGGTATCGCACCGCGCGCAATCATGGCCGAGCTGTTCGGCCGCATCGACGGCGTCGTTCGCGGGAAGGGCGGCTCGATGCACCTCTTCGACCGGAACGTGAACTTCCTCGGCGGCCACGGCATTGTCGGCGGCCACGTGCCTATCGCGACCGGAGTCGGCTTCGCGATCAAGTATCGCGGCGGCGATCAGGTTTGCCTCTGCTTCATGGGTGAGTCCGTAGTGAACACCGGTGCTTTCCACGAAGCGCTGAACATGGCGGCGCTGTGGAAGCTTCCCTGCGTGTTCATCATCGAGAACAACCGCTACGGCATGGGCACTGCGCTCGAGCGCGCCTCGTCGATTCACGACATTTACAACCGTGCGTGCTCGTATGACATGCCGCGAGGCGTCGTCGATGGGCAGGATGTGATGGTGGTGCGTGCCGCGGTCCAGGAGGCGATTGACCGCGCGCGAACGGAATCCGTGCCGACGCTGCTCGAGGTCCGAACGTATCGATTCATGGGGCACTCGATGTCCGACGCCGTAAGCGGCACGTATCGCACGAAGGAGGAGCTCGAGGAGTACCTCAAGCGCGACCCGATCATCGTGCTGCGCACCCAGCTCCAGCAGGGCGGCCACGTGACGGACGATGACTTCGCGAAGCTCGACACCGAGGTGAAGGCCGTCGTCCAGGACGCCTGGGATTTCGCCGAGCAGAGCCCCGAGCCGCCGGTCGAAGCGCTGTTCGAGGACGTGCTCGTGGAAACGACGAGCGACGCGCACGCCGAAGCGGCCGTCGCCGCCGATTGACGCTGCCTAACAAGTACCCGCCAGCCACCGCATGTCAGTCATTACGTATCGAGATGCCCTGAACCAGGCCCTTCGCGAGGAGATGCATCGCGACGATCGCGTCTTCCTCATGGGCGAGGAGGTCGCGGTCTACCAGGGCGCCTACAAGGTTTCGAAGGGGCTGCTGCAGGAATTTGGCGAGATGCGCGTCGTCGACACGCCCATCACCGAGCTCGGGTTCGCCGGCGTCGGCGTCGGAGCGGCGATGGTCGGTCTTCGCCCGGTCATCGAGTTCATGACGTGGAACTTTGCGCTGCTCGCGATCGACCAGGTCGTGAACTCCGCGGCGAAAATGCTCTACATGTCGGGCGGCCAGTACAACATGCCGATGGTCTTCCGCGGGCCTAACGGTGCGGCGCTGCAGCTTTCGGCGCAGCACTCGCAGGCGTGGGAGTCGTGGCTCGCGCATATCCCGGGGCTCAAGGTCGTCGCGCCCGGCACGCCGTACGATGCGAAAGGCCTGCTCAAGAGCGCGATCCGCGATGACAATCCCGTCATCGTGCTCGAGGGCGAGATGCTCTACAACACGAAGGGCGAGGTGCCTGACGATGAGGAGATCGTGATCCCCATCGGCAAGGCCGAGGTGAAGCGTGAAGGAGAACACGCGTCGATCATCACGCACGGCAAGATGATTCTGACGGCGCTGCAGGCCGCCGATCAGTTAGGCAAGCAGGGCATCAACGTCGACGTCGTCGATCTTCGCACGATCCGGCCAATGGATGTCGAAGCGATCACGACGTCGGTGCGAAAGACGAACCGCGCCGTCGTGCTCGAGGAAGGGTGGGAGCTCTGTGGTGTCGGCGCGCAGGTCGTCGATTACATCCAGCGTGAGTGCTTCGATGATCTCGACGCGCCGGTGGTGCGCGTCCATCAGGCTGACGTGCCAATGCCGTACGCGAAGAACCTGGAACGAGCCGCAAAGCCCGACGCTGCGAAGACGGTCGCCGCGGTGAAGAAAGTCATGTACCTCGAGTAGAGCGGAGACCAGCGTATGGCAACGAAGGTCGTGATGGAGGCGCTCTCGCCGACCATGGAAGAGGGCCGCCTGGTTAAATGGCTCAAGAACGAGGGCGACCAGGTCAAGAATGGCGAGACGCTGGCCGAGGTCGAAACGGACAAGGCCATCATGGAGCTCGTCGCGCGTGGTGAAGGTGTGCTGCGCAAACGACTGCTCAACGAGAACGACGCCGCGCCGGTTGGTCAGCTGATCGCAGTCATCGCGCCTCCTGACGAAAACATCGACGCGCTCGTCGGCGGTGCGGGCGGTACTGCTGCGACTCCGGCGCCCGCAAACGTTGTAGCGAACGCGAACGAAACGGCAGGCGCGAGTCCCGTCCCTCGAAACGCTGGACAGGCGCAGGGTGAAGCCTCGACGCCGCCACAGGAGAAGGTGGCGAGCGCACCGCCTGCGGCCGTGCCACCAGCAAAGACTGCCGCGCCCGCGGCACCCGCGCCCGCATCTGGAGGGAACGGCGGGAGAATGAAGTCTTCGCCGCTCGCGCGGCGCATGGCGTCTGACAGCGGGCTCGACCTGCAGGCCGTTCAGGGAACTGGGCCTGGCGGTCGAATCATCAAGCGTGACATCGAGGCCGCAGTCACTTCCGGTATCGCCGGTCGCGAGACGGGAGCGACTCCGGCTCCGGCACTGGCGCGCGCGACCGGCGATGATTTCCGCGACGTCGCGCTCACCCAGATTCGAAAAACGATCGCCCGTCGGCTTTCAGAATCGATCGGGCCGATTCCGACATTTTATCTCACGGCCGAGTTCGACATGGAGCGCGTCGCAGAGATGCGCACCGCAATGACCGGCCTCGGCGACGAGTTCAAGGTGTCGTTCAACGACATCGTGCTCAAAGCCGTCGCCACTGCCCTCGCTCAGCATCCCGAGGTGAACGCCCACTGGCTGGGCGACAAGATTCGGTACTTCAACCGCGTCCATCTCGGCATGGCAGTCGCGATCGAAGACGGCCTCATCACGCCAGTCATCTTCGACGCCGACCGCAAGCGGATGAGCGAGATATCGCGCGAGTCACGCGAGCTCGCCAAGCGCGCGCGCGAACGGAAGCTCAAGCCCGACGAGTATACCGGCTCGACATTCTCCGTGTCGAACCTCGGCATGTTCGGCATCGATCAGTTCACGGCGATCATCAATCCGCCGGAGGTCGGCATACTCGCCATCGGCGCGCTCGAAGAGAAACCCGTCGTCATCGACGGTGCGCTCTCGCATCGCAAGCGGATGCGAGTGACAATGAGCTGCGACCATCGCGTCGTCGACGGCGCGCTGGGCGCGCGATTCCTTCAGACGCTGCGGCGGCTGATCGAAAACCCGTTGATGCTCGTGTACTGAGCGGGCTTTCGTGACCCGGCTCACGGTGACCCAAACGCCGGGGCTGGGGTAATCCGAAGTGCCTTCAGCGCCAGTCTCGTGACGCCTCACGGGGCTGCGCGTACTTTCTCTATAGTAGCCGAGCAAGTCTGTCTACGCGTGCGGCCCGCCGAGCAGGTGCGGTCGCACGCGATCCACGATTTGGAGTCGAAGAGCGCCCGATGCCGTCTCGCTTCGATCGAACCCCGTCGGACGCTCGCTGGTTGCGGCGAATGACGCTGCTTGCTGCCTGCACCGCCGCGCTCGCTGCGTGCAATGACTCGAGCGGCCCGCGAACAGGGAAACTCTCGCTGACCATCACGGGTCTTCCCACACAGGCCGCGGCGCAGGTTACGCTCACAGGCCCCAACAACTACTCGAAGGTCATCACCGCGACCGATGTCGTCGCGGGGCTGAAGCCTGGCCAGTACACGATCGCGGCCACATCGATTCGCGACGGCCAGACGCGGTATTCGCCGCTGACCGACTCTCAGACGGTCACGATCGCGAAGTCGAACGTTGCCGTAGAAGCATCGGTCGCCTACGCGGTGTCGAGCGCAGTGTTGATGGTAACTGTCGACGGCACTCCTGCCGGTGCCGCCGCCGCGGTCCGCGTGAACGGACCTAACGGGTTCGCCCAGACGGTCTCAGCGTCCACGACGTTCGATGGCGTCGAGCCGGGCGTCTACGTCATCATCGCACCGGAAATCGTCGCGAACCAACAGAAGTTTGCGGCGTCGCCCGGCTCGCGTCAGGTGCAGCTGACACCAGGCCTGAACGCGACGACCGTGTCCGTCATCTATGCGCAAACCACCGGGAACCTAACGTTCGCCGTGAGCGGACTCCCCGCGGGAGTGACCGGCGACATTAGCGTCACCGGGCCCGCGGCGAGCTATGTAGTTGGCAACTCGGGCGACCTCGTTGGCGTGCGCGCGGGGCAGTACACGGTCACCGCGAAATCCGTCACGAGCGGGGGTTCGACGTACATCCCCAGCTTCACGTCGCAGACGGTGACGCTTTCACCGGCGGCGACGGTTGTCGTCACGGTGAATTACACACGCAATGACGGACCGCTCAACTTCACGATCGACGCGGTCACGATCACGCAGTCGATCCAGACCTACGGCAACACCGTGCCGCTCGTTGCCGGCAAGGATGGCTTCATCCGCGTCTTCGGCAGGGCGACGCAGCCTAACGCCGCACCGGTCCAGGTCAGGGTCAAGTTCTTCGTCGGGAACACGCTGGTGAACACGATGATGCTCACCAACACGAACGGCGTTCCTCTCGTGCCCGACCAGGGCCAGATGACCACGTCGTGGAACGGGCTCGTGCTCGGTCAGTTCATCCAGCCAGGGCTCACGATTCTCGCCGACGTCGACCCGAGCAATGCGGTCGTGGAAGGCAGCGAGACCGACAACAGCTTCCCGTCGTCCGGAACGCCACTCGCCGTCGATGTTCGCCAGGTCGCACCGTTGCGCCTCACGTTCGTTCCCGTCGCCCAGCGCTTCGACGCGAGCCTGGTTGGCAACATCTCGGATGCGAACAAGGATCAGTTCCTCGTTGACGTGCGACGCATGCTGCCGGTGCTCGACATTGACACGCAGATCCACGCCCCATACACAACGAGCGATTCGCTGGAGCTGACCTCGAACGACGGCAACACCGAGTGGCTCCGCGTGCTCGCGGAGATGAACGCGCTCCGCATCGCCGAGGCGAGCGTTAGGCACTACTTTGGCGTCGTGAAGGTGAGCTACAACTCCGGCGTCGCAGGCTATGGCTACGTGCCGGGACGCGCGGTGGTTGGTTGGGACTATATGCCGAGCGGACGCAACGTCGCCGCGCACGAGCTGACACACAACTTCGGGCGCTCACATGCGCCGTGTGGCGGTGCCGGCGGTGCTGATGCGAGCTTCCCCTACCCCGGCGGAACGATTGGCGTTTATGGCTACGATCTGACGACCAGCACCTTGCGGCTGCCAACGTCCTTCGATCTCATGGGCTACTGCAGCAACCCCTGGATCAGCGACTACACCTACGTCGGCGCGATGGACTGGCGTGCATCGAACCCGACGCCCGACGTCACGCAGGCTGCCGTTGGATCCGCTGCCGATGCGACTCCGCGACGTTCGTTGCTGGTCTGGGGACGGATCGATCGTGGTCAGCTCGTGCTCGAGCCGGCGTTCTCACTCGTGACGCGCCCGAGCGTCCCGCGTGAATCGGGGCCGTATCGTATCGAGGGTGTAGCTCGAAACGGCCGCACGATCTTCGCGTATTCATTCGCCGGCGACCGTCCCGCCGACGTCGACGACCAGACGGCACGCCAATTCGCGTTCGCAATCCCGATGGACGATGCGACGCAGACCGAGCTCGCGTCGATCCGCCTGACTGGTGGCGGCGCCGCTCCCTCCGTGATGCAGGCATCGCTAGCGCCGGGCGGAGTGTCCGCCGCGATCAACAGCGTCGACGCGGCGGCTGCATCGCCTGGACGCGTCCGCGTTGAGTGGGGCACGACGGGGGCGAGGATGGCCCTCATCCGGAATTCGCGCACTGGAGAGATTCTCTCGTTCGCCCGGGGCGGTAGCGCGCAGCTTCGAACCCAGGCAGCGGATCTCGAGGTAATCCTTTCGGACGGCGTTCGCAGCGCATCGCGACAGCTGCGAGTAACGAACCGCTAGTCTGGGGTCAGAACAAAGGGTCAGAACAATTGTGGTTCTTCGGGGATTTCCGGGGAGCGCGGGGGTGACAGCGGCGGGCGGCGGTGCCATGGTGGGGGCGTCTTTCACCCCGAGGCGCCGCCGTGGCGTACGAGGAGATCACCGCGCTGCTCGGCGGCTGGCCGGGCTTCGTCATCGCCGCCGTGACGCGCGAGCCCGGCGGCCCGGCCGGCGGCGCGCCGCGCGTCACCATTACGCTGGCGGCCGAGCCTAACGCGCGCCGCGCCTGCGGCCGCTGCGGCGGCGCGGGCGCGGCCGTCCACGACGTCAGCGTGCGGCGCGTGCGCGAGCTGCCGATCCTCGACGCCGAGACCTGGCTCCTGGTGCCGCTGGCGCGCGTCGCCTGCCCGCGCTGCGGCCCCGTGG
>JADMIO010768795.1_pt1 | contig 27499 bp, 28 predicted proteins | sample 8958161 | NCBI WGS metagenome assembly JADMIO01 (sample SAMN16585339, study PRJNA669376) | soil metagenome | isolation source: Crop rotation soil | place: USA: Cullars Rotation, Alabama | collected 2011
GGTCACCCGCCCGATGAAGCCCGCGACTCCGGAGCCCGCGGCGGCCGAGAAGTCCGACACCGCGGCGCCCAAGGAGGCGAAGCCCGCCGACGCCGCCGCGAAGCCCGCAGCGCCCGGGGCGAAGCCCGGCGCCCCGCAGCGCCCGCCCGGCCGCTTCTCTTTCCTGAAGAAGTAGCCCGCCTTCGCGCCCTCGGGGGGTGCGCTTCGGCGCGGTTTGGGCCGGGCCCGTTCCGCCTGAAAAAAAACCGCAGGGTTTTTGCGTGGCGGGGTGTGTATCCTGTGTGATTTCCCTGGCTGGCGAGCCGGATATGGTCAAGATCTACACGAAGAAGGGCGACGACGGCACCACCGGACTCTTCGACGGCACCCGGGTCCAGAAGGACCACATCCGGGTCGAAGCTTACGGAGACGTCGACGAGCTGTCCGCCGCCCTCGGCGTCGCGCGGGCGTTCGTCGAGGACAAGGAGATCGCCGCGTCGCTGCTGGAGATCCAGAAGGATCTCCTCGCCCTCGGCGCCCAGCTGGCCGACCCCAAGTACGACTCGCGGAAGGTCAAGCCCAAGACCGTCGTCACCCTCGACAAGATCGAGGCGTTCGAGCGGACCATGGACCGATACGACGGCGAGCTGCCGCCTCTCAAGGGGTTCATCCTCCGGTGCGGCACCAAGGGGGCGGCCTTCCTCCACCTGGCCTGCACCATCTGCCGGCGCGCCGAGCGCCGCATCGTCGTGCTCGGCCGCCAGGTCACCGTGCCACCCATCGTCATTCAATACATGAACCGGCTGTCGGATCTCCTGTTCGTCCTGGCCCGGGTGGAGAATAAGAGGGGCGGTGAAGAGCAAATCGATTGGTAGCCTGATCGTTCTCGCCATCCTGGCGCCGAGCTGCGGCAGCGGAGGCGGCGGAACCCCGAAGGCTCCCATCACGGTCAAGTGGCAGACCCAGCAGCGCATTCCGACCAGCAGCGACCTGCGCTCGGTCATCTTCGCCAACCCGAATCAGGGGATCATCGGCGGCAAGGACGGAACGATCTTCCGGACCGACGACGGCGGTCTCACGTGGACCCAGCAGGAGTTCCTCCCCTCCAACCGCGGCGGCGACATCGTGACGGTGAGCGCGTACGGCACGACCATCATCGCCGCGGGAACGGACGCCGCCCTGCCCACGAAAGGCCGCCTGTGGGACGGACGCAATTCGACGTCCTGGGTGACCGCGGACGCGACCGCGACCGCCGACGCCTACACGGACATCCACGTCTCCGATCCGGGATCGGGCAACGTCCCCGGAAGCTGGTGGGCGCTTCGCGGCGTCGACGGCAAGGTCGACTACCAGTTCGGCACGAGCTCGTCCACCTTCGACACCGAGCTTCTCGCGCCGCCCGCGCCGCCGGTCCATGTCCCGCCGACCCATCCCATCGACTGGCTGGAAGCCAACGGGATCAACTACGTCGGCGTGACCGGCTTCGGCTTCGTCTGCGGTCGTGAAGCCGCCTATGCCGGCTATCCGGCGGACCCCGTCGCGCCTTCGGCCTATCCGGCCGACACGGGCCACGGCGCCCAGGGCATGATCATCCGCACCGACAACTTCGGCAACACCTGGAGCCGGTTGGCCATCTCGCCGCCCACCAACAACGTCTATCGGTTCCGCCGCTTCTACGTCACTACCGCGGCGAACGGCGTGATGCGCGCGTACGTCTGCGGCGACGCGACAAACACGGGCGGCGGACTCGTCATGGTGACGAGCATCACGGTGCCCGACCAGATGGACGCGGTCGCGGGCGCCGGCGTTCCCGCGGGCGCTCCGAGCTTCCGGGCGCTCAGCTTCCCGATCAACGACCAGGCCGGCTGGGTCGTCGGCGACGGCGGAACCATCTACCGGATCACGGCGACGGTCACCACCAACCCCGGCCCGCCCGTCTCGTACACCTACAACTACACCTGGACCAACCAGAGTCCCGGCGCCGGCGTCACCACGGCGAACCTGTATTCGATCAGCATGGCGAACAACGACGTCGGCTACGCGGTGGGCGACGGCGGCGTGATCCTGAAGACGACCAACGCCTCGACCACCGGCACCTGGACGAAGATCAGCCGCGGCACCGCGGGGATCTCGTTCAACGCCGCGATGTTCACCGACGACGGCGTGCGCGGCCTGGCGGTGGGGAACGGCGGCAATCTGTTCCGCACCCTCGACGGCGGCAACACGTGGACGTCGATGGCCTCGACGACCGGCAACAATCTCCTCGGCGTCTGCGTCTCCCGCTTCGGCACGGGCTTCGCCTATGCGTGCGGCGCGAACGGCACCGTGCTGAAGAACACCGACGTGTGGGGTGTCGGCGCCTGGAGCGGCGCCGGCATGACGGGATTGACCGGGACGGACATCTACCGGGCGATCCTCTTCCCGCTCGACGACGTGCACGGCGCGGTCGTCGGCGAGACGAATACCGCGGCGCCGCGGCTTCTCCGGACGCTCGACGGCACCGCCTGGGGGGCCGCCACATTCACGCCGCCGAGCGCGGGATATTACTCCCTGACGTCCAGCTACAGCGGCGGCGCGATGTACGCCTCGAGCGGCACCAACGGCATCGTCTCCACGTCCACGGACGGCGGAAGCACGTGGACGAACATCTCTCCCGGTCCGGGCGCCCTCACGCTGTTCTCCGTGCAGTCGCCCGAAGGCGGCTTCGGCCGCGCGTACGTGGGAGCCAGCGACGGCCAGGTCTACCGGCTGCTGCCCGGAACGCCGAGCTGGCAGCCCTCGGCCGTCCGGTCCTGGACCGCGACCAACGCGGTCAGCCTGGGATTCCAGGGAGATGCCCTTGGCGTCGCGGTGACCGGCGACGGGAAGCTGCACTACACCGTGGACGGCGCGGTTAACTGGACCCTCTCCCCCGCGCACACGAAGGATCCGATGAAGTTCGTGTGGATGAGCCCCTCGGTGGCGGGACTGGGCTACGCGGTGGGCAGCGACGGGACGATCCTGAAGACGCTGACCGGCGGGCAGTAGAGAATTGCGAATCGCGAATAGCGAATAGCGGGAAGAGGGTCCGCCCTGCAGCGAAGAACGGGGCTACTGCCGTTTCCGTTCGAAGAGATCGTTGACCTTGCAGTAGAGGTCGTCGCCCAGGCGGCCGACGAAGGTCAGCTTGCGGGGATCGACCCGGCCGCCTTCGACGATCTCGTCCTTCGCGTGGACCATGACCACGCGACCGAGGATCAGCCCCGTCTCCTCCACCTCCACGATCCGCAGCAACGTGCACTCCAAGTGGATGGGCGACTCGGCGAGGCGCGGCGGCTTGATTTTCGACGACGGCGTCGTCCGGAGTCCCGCGAGGTCGAGCTCGCTCACGTTGTGGGGCAGCTCGCGCGCGCCGATGATCACCGCGTCCATGAGCTCGGGGACCACGACGTTCACGACGAACTCGCCGGTGTCCTCGATATTGCGCCACGTATCCTTCTTCGATCCGTCGCGCTTCGTCGCGACGGCGATCGAGATCACCGGCGGATCGGAGGAGACGCCGTTGAAGAAGCTGAACGGCGCGAGATTGCTCACTCCCTCCTTGGAGAGCGTCGTGACGAACGCGATCGGCCGCGGGATGATGCACGAGATCATGAGCCGGTAGAGGTCGCGCGAGGCGAGGGCGGCGGGGTCGAAGTCCATGGTCAGTTCAGGTGGGAAAGGAGCTTGCGGATCAGCTGGATCTGCTCGCGGACCTGCGGCAGGTCCGGCGATCCGGGCACGAGCGCGAGGTAGCGCTCGAGGTCGACGAGGGCCTTCCCGAACTCCTCCATCTGGATGTAGAGCATGCCGCGTTCGCGGAGTCCGTGGGGCGATTCCGGCCGCAGCGTCATGTCCATCTCGACCCAGCGGACCGCGCGGGCAAACTCGCCGCGGCGGGCGTGGATCTGGCGCAGGTTGTTGAGCATCCGCGACAGGATGTCGCGCGGGGCGGCGATCTCGAGCATTTCCTCCGACAGGCGCGCGCTGCCGGGGTTGAAGGAGTTGAGGAGCTCCTGGCAGTCGTCGCGCGAGACGGCCCGCGCGTTGAAGCAATCGACCAGGACCTCGCCGCCCGAGTAGAGGCATTTCGCCAGGAAGTGGCCGGGGAAGCCCACGCCGTGCGCGTCGAGCCCGAGCCGCCGCGCCACCTCGCAGTAGACCGTGGAGAGGGTAATGGGGATCCCGGTCCGCCGCTCGATGACGTCGTTCAGGTAGCTGTTGCGCGGGTCGTAGTAGTCGTCGGCGTTGCCGTGGAAGCCGAGGGTGTCGAAGAAATAGGCGTTGAACTGCTCGATCCCCTTGCGGCCCTTCGTCTTCACCGCGGGGCGCCCTTCGACGGCGAACCCATCGAGTGCCGAGCGGTAGTGCTCGACGTCGAGGTCGGGGTATTCGACGCGCGCGATGCGCATGGCGCCTTCGAAAACGTCCAGCTCGTCCATGGACGATGGATTCTAGAGCCAAGCAGAATGGAGAATCAAGAACAGAGAATTCAAACGGCGGGAGGGGGCTATGCCGCGCTGAGGGCGGCCTGGTACTTCTGGGCCTTGCCGATGACGCCCTCGACGCGGATGGCGGCTTCGCGGAGGAACCGCTGGGGATCCTCGAGCCACTGCTCGGCGCGGCTGCGGCCCTCGCCGGAAGCGAGGAGGAAGCCGAAGGCGAGGTCCATCAGCTCGCGGTTGTAGCGGCCGATGGGCAGGTGGTTCATATAGTTGCGGAGCTTGGTGGCCAGTCGGCTGTGGCGGGTGCGAACGTCGAGGATCCGCTCGAGGGTCCGGATCAGGGTGCCGTCGTCGGCGCGGCGGGCATGGAGGAGTTCCGCGGCCTGGCCGGCGGCGCTGCGGTCCTCGAGGGCGAGGGTCATCGCCTCCCAGAGCTCGATGCCCGGCGACGCGGGGCCGAACGAATGGCGGAGCTTCTGGGCGAAGCGGAGGTCTTCGACGAGGTCGGTGTTGAGGTCGAGGGGAAGGGGGGCGGCGGCCGCGTTCTTCCGGACCGCGGTGTCGGGGCGTTTGAGGAGGGCGAGGCGGCAGCGGTCGACTTGGGCCGAGAGGGCCATGATCTCGTCCGCCGTCGGGAGCGCCGGATGCTGCGCGAGGAGTCCCGCGAGGAGGTCGAGGCGGACACTGTCGCCGACGACGTTCGAGGTGCGCAGCACGTCGCGGTAGTTCCGGACGCGCAGGCCGAGCGCCTTGCGGGTCTGCTCGATGGAGTCGATGATGAGCCCGCCGAGGGAGGGCGAGCGGCCGGCCTTGCGGAGCTTCTGGAGCCGCTCCATCTCGCAGACGAGGGTGACGTGCTCGGTGCGGGCGAGGCGCAGGGCTTCCCACAGCTCGAGGGCGAATCCCAGTTCACGGAAGAGCAGCCGCGCGTCTTCCGCGAGCTTGAGGTCGTCGATCAGGGCCTTGTCGGAGTCGGAGATCATGTTCCGAAGACTATATCGACCCATAATGGGTGGGTTCTTGAGCGGAAGTAGCAGACAGCAGACGGCAGACGGCAGACAGGGAGAAGGTGCGGCGCCGGGAGGGGTGGATGAGCCCGCGTTCAGCGTGGCGTGGATCCCCCGGCGCCGCCAAGACTACTCGCACGTTCGACGAGCGGGATGGGCCGCGGTAAAGGGGTTTTCGTGTAACATCGACGGCGGCGACCCGTTGAGCAGGAATCGCGAACGATGAACTGGGTCCTGGCGGCAGCCGCACCGGCGGTGACCGTATCCCTTCTGGCGCTCACCGGCCGGATCCACCCGGCCATGCTCGCGTACCACGCGCTCTGTGCCATCGCGATCTTTGTCCGCCGGCAGCAGGTCCGCAGCCTTCTGACGGCCGATCGGAGGACGGCGCTCTGGGCGATCGGGACAACCCTTGCGATCGTGGTCGCGCTTCCGGTCGCGCCGTTCATCGTCGATCTGGCAAGCTTTCGGGGCCTTTTCCGGCAGACCCTGTTTCCGCGTGGCGATCCGTCGACGCTCTTCTGGGCGTTCGCGGCGTATACCCTGATCGTCCATGTGCCGCTGGAGGAGATCTTCTGGCGGGGCGCGGTCGGGACGTCGATCGCCGGGAACGCGGCCTTCTTCTATCTCAACCACGCGGTGCCAATGACGATCGTGCTCGAGTCGCGGGGCATGCTCTATGCGGCGCCGACCGCCGCGGCGGGCGCGGTGTGGGCTTTTGTCACGCTCCGGTCCCGCTCGCTCTGGCCGGCGCTTGTAAGTCATTGGGGGGCCGACGCGGCGATCCTGGGGGGAATGTGGTTTTTCTTCATCCGGTAGCCGCCGGTCGCCTATAATCCCGGCTCGAACAAGGGAGGAAAAGATGATCCGGTACGCCTCGGCCGCCTGTGTCGCGCTGTTCTTCTCGGGCGTGGTGCTCCTCGCGTGCAGCTCCTCGCCGCAGGATCAGTCCCTCCCGCTGCCCTCCGACCCCAACAAGTATGCCCCGCTCGACAAGTACGAGCCGATGAAGATCCCCGACGACAACAAGATGTCGCAGGACAAGGCGACGCTCGGCTGGCAGCTCTGGTTCGACAAGCGGCTTTCGGGCGACGGCTCGCGGTCGTGCTACGGCTGCCACGTGAACGAGAAGGGCCTGACGGACGGCCTGGCGAAGAACACGAACGCCACGACCGGCAAGCCGCTGCCGCGCCACACGCCGACGCTGTGGAACATCGGGTATCACGCCGAGTGGTACTGGGACGGTCGGGCCAAGACCCTCGAGGGCCAGGCGCTCGCCGCGTGGAAACTCGCCAACATGGGCGGCAAGGACAAGGAGAAGGACGAGATCCGCGCGGACATCATCGCCAACATCAACAAGGCCTACGAGGACCAGTTCAAGAAGGTGTTCGGCGGCCCCGCGACGGAGAAGAACGTGGCCCAGGCGCTCGCGACGTTCATGCGCACGATCATCAGCAAGGACACGGCGTTCGACCGCTGGCAGAAGGGCGACGAGAAGGCGGTGAGCGACGCGGCCAAGGCCGGCTGGGCGGCGTTCCAGAAGGCGAAGTGCACGAACTGCCACGTCGGCTTCCTGCTGACCAACCTCCAGTTCCACAACGTCGGGATCGGCCTCAAGGACGGCAAGCCCGAGGACGTGGGCCGCTTCACGGTGACGAAGCTCGAGAAGGACACCGGCGCGTTCAAGACGCCGACCCTTCGCGACGTGGCGCGGTCGGCGCCCTACTTCCACGACGGCAGCGTCGCGACCCTGGAAGAAGCGGTAAAGTTCATGGTGGGCGGCGGCAAGGACAACCCCTTCCTCGACAAGGTGAACCTCCAGAAGGCCGACCTCTCCGACAAGGAGGTCTCGGACCTGATCGAGTTCCTCAAGTCGCTCTCCGAGAACACCAAGATCCCGGAGCCGAAGCTTCCGTAGCGGACATGCCGGGGAGTTCTCCGAAGGCGCAGCTCGCGTCGTTCCTGGCGAAATTCACGCCGGACGTCGCGAGGCAGGCGCGGGCGGCGCTCGCCGAGATGCGGCGTCGGCTGCCCGGAGCTCTCGAGCTCGTCTACGACAACTACAACGCGCTCGCGATCGGATTCGGCCCCACCGAGAAGGTCTCCCATGTCCTCTTCTCGATCGCGGTCTTTCCCCGATGGGTGACCCTGGTCTTCTTCCGGGGAAAGGGGTTGCCGGATCCGAAGGGCCTCCTGAAAGGGGACGGCTCCCAGGTCCGACACATCCGCCTGGACGAACCGGGGACTCTGGCGTCGCCGGCGGTCCGGGCGCTGATGAAGGAGGCGGTTCGAAGGGCCGACCCGCCGCTCGACCCCTCCCAGGGCCATCGGCTGATCATCAAATCGGTCTCCGCGAAGCAGCGCCCGCGCCGCCCCGCGCCGGCGAAAAAGGGAATGCCTGCAAATCAACCGGGTTGATTTGCAGGCATGACGCGGTGCAGCAACCGGGACGGGAGTTAGTCGTTCCAGTACGGCGTGTAGCCGTAGTGCGAGTAGACCCTCGTCGCAAAGGTCCGGTCTGCGGTGCTGGGCAGGTTGTTCTTGTCGTACCCCGGCGCGTTCTTCAGCGACTCCTTGTCGATGTCGATCACGCCGCGCTCGGGATTCCCCTTGTCGTCCCACCGGAAGGTCAGCGCGTCCGTCGGAACCGGGAACAGCTTGTCCCCCATGCCGAGGAAGCCGCCGAACGACAGGACGGCGTAGAGAATGCGGCCTTCGGCCAGATCGAGCATGAGGCCTTCGATCTTGCCGAGATTCTCGCCCTTCATGTTCTCGATCTTGCATCCGACGAGCTTGGACGAATCACAGATGCCGCCTCGGGTGCCCAAGTAGGTGGTTCCCATGAGTTTCTCCTTCTTTCGGGACTGGAATGCGGTGCCCGGCTGCCGCGACCGCTCTCTCTGAAGGGTTGATCCGGAGCGCGACGGACCTGTTACGACGCTTGCATTGAACCGGCGGAGGTGCAACACTCGCACGGATGCGAATCGTCGTTCTCGACGGGCATACCCTCAGCCAGGGACGGGACGTCTGGGGGCCCGTCGCGGCCCAGGGCGAGCTCACGGTCCACGACCGCACCGCCCCCCACCAGGTCGTCGACCGCGCCCGCGAGGCCGAGGTCGTGCTGACCAACAAGGTCCCGCTCCGGCAGGAGGCCCTCGAGCGGCTGCCCGCGCTCCGCTACGTGAGCGTCATCGCGACCGGGTACAATTGCGTCGACGTCGACGCCGCCCGGCGCCGGGGAGTCTCCGTCTCCAACGTCCCCGAGTACGGCACGGACTCCGTCGCGCAGTTCACCTTCGCCCTGCTCCTGGAGCTCTGCCACCGCATCGGCGACCACGACCGCGCCGTGAAGGACGGAGCCTGGTCGCGGTCGCCCGACTGGTGCTTCTGGCTCAACCCCCTGGTCGAGCTGTCGGGCCTCAAGCTCGGGATCGTGGGGTTCGGCCGGATCGGGCGGAAGGTCGCCGAGATCGCCCACGCGTTCGGCATGGAGGTGCTGGCGGCGTCCCGGTCGCGCCGCGACGCTCCGTCGTGGCGTCCGTTCACGTGGAAGACCATCCCCGAGATCTTCGAGGAATCGGACGTCGTCAGTCTCCATTGTCCGGAGACGGCGGAAACCCGGGGGCTGGTCACGGCGCCGCTCCTGCGCCGCATGAAGAAGACGGCGTGGCTGCTGAACACGTCGAGAGGAAGCTTGGTGGAGGAGGGGAGCCTCGCGGCGGCGTTGAATGAGGGGGTTCTGGCGGGAGCGGCGCTGGATGTCGTCTCACAGGAGCCGATCCGTCCCGAGAACCCCCTCCTGAAGGCCCGCAACTGCCTGCTGACGCCCCATCTGGCCTGGGCGACCGAGGCCGCGCGCCGGCGGCTGATCGACGAGACGGCGCGGAATCTTGCGGCCTACCGCGAGGGCAAGCCGCGGAATGTCGTCAACTAGCGCCGCCGGCCTCGCAGAACCTGCAGAAACATCCCCCAGAACCGCTGGATCGGCGTCTCGACCCCCGACGCCTGCGCGCGAATGCGGTCGGTGCAGGTCCCGCAGTAGGGCTTTCTCAGGATTCGCGTCACCCGGCCCGACTCGATCTCCGACTGCAGGATGACATCGCGACAGACGGTGCACTGGACGGAATCGACGGACATTCGGCACCCCCCAGTCGGCCCTGAAGAGCCTCGAGGGGCCCATTTGTTACGTACTATTTTGAATGATCCCGCGGATCGTTCCCGGTTTCGGGCTCCCGAAATTCGGGGGGCGGGTAAGGAAAAGGAAGGTTTTCGCATAGGTCCAGCAGGAGGTGCCGATGAAGCGTCGTCTGGGCCGGGTGATCCGGGATGCGCGCAACGCGCGGCGCTGGACGCTCCGGGAAGTGGCGTCGCGGGTCTCCGTGCACGAGCTTCATCTGGGCGGCGTGGAAACGGGGCGCGTGAAGGCGGGACCGAAGCTGTGCGTGCGGCTGGCGCGCGTGCTCGACGTGGATCCGCGCCTGCTCCTCAAGCTCGCGCTGGTGGAGAAGGCGCACGTGCTGATCCGCGAGGAACTGCGCCGAGCGCTCTTCTAGCCCGCCGGGTCACTTCGCGGCGGCGACGCAGAAGAGCGATTTGTCCGACCGGATGTAGAGACGACCTCTCGACACGGCCATGGAGGCCTGGCACTTCTCGCCGAGAGGATTGCGCGACAGGACCTTGAACTCCGCGCCCGGCGCCAGCACCGTCGTCTCGCCGCTCTCCGAGAGCACGTAGATGCGGCCGTCGGCGAGGACCGGCGACGCGCTGAACCCCGATTTGCCCGGCGTCAGCCGCTCCTGCCAGACGATCTCGCCGCTCTCGGGTTTGTAGCAGGTGGCCACGCCGTCTTCGGTCACGGCGTAGAGATGGGGCTTCACGTAGAGCAGGGACGGCCTCGTCGGGCATCCTTTCTTCTGCTCCCAGACGATGTTCGTCTTCGTCACGTCCCCCGATCCGCCCAGCTTGATCCCCCGGAGCGTCCTCGCCGGGAAGCCGGACGAGGTGAAGACCATCCCCTCGCCGACCACCGGAGACGGCGTCAATCCCTCGCCTTCGCTGGTGGCCGTCCAGAGCAGCTTGCCCGACCGGGGATCGAAGCCCTGCACCACGTCGCCCGCGATGGAGAGGATCTGGCCGTCGACGACGATCGGCGTCGCATGGGCGATCCGCGACATCCCCCGCTTGGCGGTCCAGATCCGTTTTCCGGTGGCGCCGTCCAGCGCGACCACCTCCGCCTTGTCCCATGGGATCTGCCAGCCGGTCCGCTCTTCGTCCGTGACCTTGGGATACTGGCCCGCGGCCGTGACCCGGGTGCTGCCGTCGTATGGCATGATCAGCAGACCGTCGTGGAAGATCGGCGAGGCTCCCAGGCCGTGGCGGGAGTAGAACTTCACCTCCTCGTTCGTCCAGACGACCTTGCCGTCGAAGTCGACGGCCGCAGCGCCCCCGCCGCCGAACACGGCATAGACGCGCTTGCCGTCCGTGCAGGGCGTCGGGCTTGCCCAGGAGTTCATGCCCTCCTTGCGCTCGGTCGCCTGGTCGAACACGTTCGTGTCCCAGAGGACCTTTCCGTCGGTCGCGCCGATGCAGAGAACGTGGCAGCCCTTGCCGCCGTCCGTCGCGCTCGTCAGGAACACCCGGTCGCCCCAGACGATGGGCGACGACCAGCCCTCGCCGGGGATCGCCGTCTTCCACGCGACGTTCGTCGTCGCGGTCCAGCTCTCGGGCAATCCCTTCTCCGGGGAATGGCCCTGGCCGTCCGGACCGCGGAAGCGCGGCCAGTCCTGGGCGCAGAGCAGGAGGAGAAGCGCGGCGACGGCGCTCACTTGGGCGCCACCTCGGCCGCGGGAGCGGCCGGCGGCACGGGAGGCGCGACCGGCTTCACGCGCGCCTTGCGGACCCGGCCCTTCACCGGCCCGCCGTTGTTCCGGTGGATCATCGTGCCCGACCCGGTCTCGGTGAAGACCTCGGCCAGCAGCGTCGACTGCTTCTTGCCGCTGATGATGTGCACCGACTGCACGCCGTCCTTCAGCGCCTCGACCGCCGACGTCGCCTTCGGGACCATGCCGCCCCGGATCACGTTCGACTTGATGAGGTCGGCGATCTCCGACGGCGTCACCCGGGAGATGAGCGACTTGTCGTCCCGCAGGATGCCCTCCACGTCCGTCACCAGGATCAGCTTCTCCGCCTTGAGCGCCGAGGCGATCTCGCTCGCGACCGTGTCCGCGTTGATGTTCAGGATGTTGCCCGCGTCGTCGCCGCCCAGCGACGCCATCACCGGCACGAAATCCGCCGCGAGCAGCGTCTCGAGCAGCTTCGGATCGATCGACTCGATGTCGCCGACGTGGCCGAAATCGATGACCTCCTCCACGCCCGTCTTGTCGTTCTTGATCTTCTGCGGCGGCCGCTTGACCGCGTTGATGATGCCGCCGTCGACGCCCGAGATGCCGACCGGCTCGGCGCCGTACTCGCGGAGCGCGGCGATGATCTCCGTGTTGATCGTCCCCGCGAACACCATCATGACGACGTCGAGCGTCTTCTCGTCGGTGATGCGGCGCCCCTGGACCATCTGTGGCTCGATGCCCAGCTGCTTCGACAACTGCGTCGCCTGCTTGCCGCCGCCGTGGACCATGACCACGTGGATGCCGACCTGGGACAGCAGCGCCACTTCCTCGCAGAAGCGGTGGAGCGTCGCCTCGTCGTCGGCGATCTCGCCGCCGATCTTGACCACGAAGGTCTTGTTCTTGAACCGGTTGATGAACGGCAGGGCCTGGCGCAGGAGGTCCAGATGTTCGGGATTCATGCCAGCAGCTCCGAAAGAATCGCTTTCTGCACGTGGAGGCGGTTTTCGGCCTCGTCGTAGATAGCGGAAGAATCCAAAACCGCGTCGGCGACTTCGACGTTGCGCCGCACGGGAAGGCAGTGCATGAAGATCGCGCCCTTGGGGACCGAGTCGCAGATCCACGACTTGAGCCCCTCGCGGACCTTCTTCTCCTCCTCCCACTTGCCGTAGTAGGCGGCGCCGCCCCACGACTTGGCGTAGACGACCTGCGCGCCGGCGAGCCCCTCCTCCTTGGAGTGGACGATCCGGGGCGCCCGGGGGAGCGAGGCCAGGAACTTCTCCGGCAGCGCGAATTCCGGGGGGTGGGCGATCGTGAGGTCCGCCCCCAGCTGCGACGCGATCGCGGCGAACGAGTTGCCCACCGCCATGGGAAGCGACTTGGGATGGTAGGCCCACGTGAGCGTGACCTTTCGGCCCTTCAGCTTGCCCAGTTTCTCCTGCATCGTGAGCGCGTCGGCCATCGCCTGGCACGGATGCCAGAGCGCGGACTCCATGTTGATGACCGGCACCGTCGAGTGCTTGCGGAACGACTCGATCACCGGGTCGGCCATGTCCTCGTCGTAGGACTTCATCGCGGGGAACGAGCGGACCGCGATGGCGTCGACGTAGCGCGAGAGCACCTGCGCGGCGTCCTTGATGTGCTCGGTCTTGTCCTGGTCCATCACCGCGCCCTCTTTGTACTCGAGGGTCCAGGACTCCGAGCCGACGGACATGGTGACCGCCTGCCCGCCGAGCTCGGCGATGCCGACCTCGAACGAGACGCGCGTGCGGAGCGACGGGTTGAAGAACACCAGCGCGACGCTCTTGCCGTTCAGCGGCTGATTGCGTTGCGCCACGACCCTCCGGCGGCTCTTTTTCAGCGCCTGGGCGCGCTCGAGAAGGAACTCCAGCTCCGCGGGCTTGAACTCCAGCGTGTTGATGAACGAACGGCCTTTGAGTTTAGCCATCAGTGCGCAGCGGCTCCTACCGGGGCGGCCTTCAACACTTCTCCCAACGTCTTCACGAACGAATCGACCTGGGCATGCGTCAGCGTGAGCGGAGGCAGGAGCCGGAGGACCCCGGGCTCGTCGGCGGTCCCGACGATGAAGCCCTTCTCGAGCAGCGCCTTCTGGGTCGCGGGGGCGTCGCCGACGGTCTTGAGGCCGACCAGGAAGCCCATGCCGCGGACCTCCTGCACCCCGGGGGTCTGGGCGCACGTCTTGGCCAGATGGCGGCCGACCTCGACGACGTTGGGCAGGAGCCCTTCGACCACCTCGAGGGTCGCCTTCATGGCGGCCATCGCGACCGGGCCCGCGCCGAAGGTCGCGCCGTACTCGCCGTACTGGATCTTGTCGGCGATCGGCTTCGTGGCGAGGACCGCCGAGAGCGGGATGCCGCTGCCGATCGCCTTGGCGAGCGTGACGATGTCCGCGTTCACGCCGAAGCGGCCGGAGAAGAACATCGTGCCGGTGCGGCCGATGCCGGTCTGGACCTCGTCGTAGATGAGAAGCGTGCCGTTCTTCGTGCACGCCTCGCGGAGCTGCTGGAAGTACTCGGGCGGCGCGGTCTTGCAGCCGGCCATCGACTGGATGGGCTCGAGGATCACCGCGGCGACCTTGTCGCTCAGCGTCGGCACCTGGCCGAACGGCACGAAGCTGATGCCGGGGACGAGGGGCTCCGACTGCTTTCGGTATTTCTCGATGCCGGTCGCGGAGATCGCCCCCGCGGTGCGTCCATGGAAGCCGGCGATCATGGAGACGATCTCGGACCGCCCGGTGTGACGCCGCGCCATCTTGAGGGCGTTCTCGTTCGCCTCCGCGCCGGAGTTGGCGAACAGGGCGCCGACGAAGCCCGCGGCGTGCTTGAGGAGCAGCGCGGCCGCCTCCTCGCGAAGGGGGAACGCGGCGACGTTCGAGTAGAAGATCAGTTTGCCCACCTGCTCCTGGATCGCCTTCACGACGTGCGGGTGGCAGTGGCCGGTCGAGCAGACCGCGTGGCCGGCGTAGAGGTCCATGTACTTCCTGCCGGCGGTGTCCCAGACCCAGACGTCCTCGCCCTTTGCGAGTTCCAGGGGCAGCGTCTTGTACGTCTTCAGCAGACTGGTCATATGAGTTTCTTCACGGTTGGGCGGGCGGAGTCAGCAGCCCCGCGTCTTCGGGCAGGCCGAACATGACGTTGAGGCACTGGACGCCCTGGCCGGCGCCGCCCTTGACCAGGTTGTCGATCGCCGCGAAGACGATCGCGGTCTTGCCCTCGGCGGCCACGCCGATGTCGATGAAGTTCGACCCCTTCACGTTGTTCACGTTGGTCGTGCCCTTCGAGAGGCGCACGAACCGCTCGCCCGGGTAGGCCTTCTTGAAGACCTCGAGGAGCTCGTCGGAGGTCGTCTCCTTCTTGAGCGGCACGTAGCTCGTGGTGAAGACGCCGCGGACGAGCGGGGTCGAGTGGGGCTGGAAGAGGACCTCGACGCCCGAGGCCTGCTCGATCTCGGGCGTGTGGCGGTGGTGGAACATCTCGTAGGCGAAGAAGCTCGTCGCCCGGAACGGATGGTGGGTCTTGTCGCCCGGCTTGATGCCGGAGCCCGACGAGCCGGTCTTACCGTCGACGATCGCCCGGCCGGCGGCGAGGTCGCGCAGGGGCCAGAGCGAGAAGATCGCGGCGCTCGCGAAGCAGCCGGCGGCCGCGCAGTACTGCGCCTCCTTGATGCGGCCGCGGTTGATCTCGGGGATGCCGTAGGCGAACTTCTTGAGGAGCTCGGGCTCCTTGTGGGGCGCTTTGTAGTACTTCTCGAACTTCTTCACGTCCTGGAGGCGGAAGTCGCCCGAGAGGTCGACCACCTTGCCCTTCAGCTTCGGCACCACGTTCATCGCCTCGCCGTGGGGGAGGGAGAGGACGTAGGCGTCGGCCTCGGGGATCTCCTTCTGGTAGCTGAGGTCGGTGTAGCCGCGCAGGTTGGGCTGGATCTCGTCGATCCGCTTGCCCGCGCTCTCGTTGCCGGTGACGGCGACGAGGTCGACGTGGGGATGGCCGAGGAGGAGCCGGACGGCCTCGCCGCCGATGTAGCCCGAGGCGCCGACGACGACGGTCTTGATCTTGGTCATGACGCGTGCACCACCGGAGTAAGGAGGTTGAGGAGTTTCTGGGAATCCGTCAGCGCGTTCGCCGCCGGGACGCCGATCGTCTTCTCGAGGTACGTCACGCCCGCCTCGGTGTCGGTGGCGGGGCCGCACACGACGGTGACGGCGATGCCTCGCTGGGCCAGGATCTCCTTGCCGCCCCAGGCGGCCGTGAGGTCGCTCGCGCAGAACACCACCGCGTCGATGTGGGACATGAGGGCGCGGTCGTCGAAGAACCGGTCGACCTTGTAGTGGCCCATGATGCCGTCGCCCAGCTCCATGACGACGAGGTCGACGTCCTTCATCTGGGCGACGATCGACCGGGCGATGCCGGCGATGTCGTCGGTGTCGACGGTCGAGGGCACGCCGCAGTCGAGGAAGCTCAGGGTCTTGGCGGCGCCGGCGTTCTTCATCCGGATCGTGTCCTTGAGGCAGGCGATGCCGGTGATCTTCGCGCCGCCGACCTTCATCCCCTGCCACGAGAGGCCCTTGATGAGCTCCTCGGTGGTCGCGGTCTTGCCGACGTTCATGCAGGAGCCGCAGACGAGGATGATGGGCTTGGCTTCGGCCAGGACGTCGACCTTCGGCAGGGCGACCTCCTTCAGGTTCTTCTTCGAGATGCCGAGCACCTCGACCTGGACGGGCTCGCCCAGGTCCTTGTGGCCGCTCACGTAGCGTCCGATGACGCCGCCCAGGTTCAGGATGTGGAGCTTGTCGCCCGCGGTGAGCCGGTAGGGGGCGTAGCCCACGAACCCGCGGAGCGCCTGGCGGCTGCCGAGGACCCCCGCGATGATGTCGCCCTTCTTGACCTGGACGCGCTCGCCCGACGGGGTCTCGAGCTCGGGGTAGAGCGGGTTTTCCGTCAGGGCGCGGACGACGACGAGCTGGCCCGCCTCGACGGGGGTCGACCGCTGGACCTCGACCGGGTTCGTCAGCTTGATGGGCGAGGTGGCCGACGCAAAGTGCTTTACTTCGATCTTCATTCCGAATCCTTCGACAACTCACCGGTCCGCTGGACGACGAGCGCGGGCGCGGTGCCGCCCGGCGACGTCTTTCCGTTCACCGAAGCCTTCGGCGTCAGGAGGTCGAACACATCCTTGTCAAAGCTCTCGGAGAACTTCCGGAGCTCGGCGATCTTCATCTTGGCGGGGGAGAGGTCGTTCTCCGCGCAATGCTTCATGAGCCGGGCGACCGTTCCGTGGGCGTCGCGGAAGGGGACGCCCCGCTTGGCGAGATACTCGGCGAGATCCGTCGCGAGCATCTGCGGATCGCTCGCCTGGGCGAGCATCTTGTCGGCCTTCACCTTCATGCCGTCCACCGCGAGCTGGATCGCCCGGAGCGAGAGGCGCGCGGTCTCGGCGGCGCCGAACACGGGGGGCTTGGTCTCCTGCAGGTCGCGGTTGTAGCCGAGCGGCTGGGCCTTGAGGGTGGTGAGCAGGTTGACCAGGTGGCCCACGACGGTGCCCGCCTTGCCGCGGACGAGCTCGATCATGTCGGGATTCTTCTTCTGGGGCATGATCGAGGAGCTCGTGCAGAGCTCGTCGGGAAGCTCGACGAACGAGAACTCCGGCGTGGACCAGTAGATCAGGTCCTCCGCCATCTGCGAGAGATGGATCATGAGGATCGAGCAGGCGGATGTGAACTCGACCGCGAAGTCGCGGTCGCTCACGGCGTCGATCGAGTTCGTGAAGGCCGACGAGAAATGGAGCTCGCGGGCCGTGAACGCGGGGTCCGTGGGGAAGGAGGTCCCCGCCATCGCGCAGGCGCCGAGCGGGCTGATCATGGTGCGCTTGACGACGTCCTGGAACCGCCCGGCGTCGCGGTCGAGCCGGTCGTGGTAGCAGAGGAGGACGTGGCCGAAGACGATGGGCTGCGCGTGCTGCAGGTGGGTGATGCCCGGGAAGATCGTCTCGGCGTTCTCCCGGGCCCGCTTGACGAGGGACTTCTGGAGGGTCTGGATCAGCCCCCCGATCTCGGCCGCCACGGCCCAGGTCCAGAGGCGGAGGTCGAGCGCGACCTGATCGTTGCGGCTCCGGGCGGTGTGGAGCTTGGCGCCGACGGCGGGGTCGATCTCGCTCAGCAGCCGCTTTTCGACGTTCATGTGGACGTCTTCGTTCGCGACGTCGAGCTTGAACTCGCCTTTGTTCCATGCGACCAGGATGTTCTCGAGGCCGTGGACGATCGCGACCGTCTCCTGCTCCGTCAGGATCTTCTGCTGGTGGAGCATCTTCGCGTGGGCGATGGAGCCGTGGATGTCCTCGACCACGAGGTTGGCGTCGGCGTCGATGGACGCGACGAACTTCGCGGCGAACTCGTCCGCGGGCTTGGAGAACCGTTCCCGGATGATCTGGGCCATTTACCTACTCGAAATCTTTCTCACCACAAAGGCACAAAGGACACAAAGGCGGTCACAGCCCCCGGCGGAGGGCTTTGTTTCTCTCGAGGCGCAGGCCGTTCATGCGGATGAAGCCCTCGGCGTCCTTCGAGTTGTAGGTCGCGAAGGTCTCGAAGCCGGCGAGGTCGGAGCTGTAGAGCCCGGTGGGGCTCTTGCGGCCGACGACCGACGCGTGCCCCTTGAACAGCTTGATCCGCGCGGTGCCGTTGATGTTCTTCTGGGATTCCTCGATGAAGGCGCGCATCACCTGCATCTCGGGCGAGAACCAGAAGCCGTTGTAGACCAGGGACGCGAACTTCGGGATCAGGCCGTCCCGCAGGTGCATCACCTCGCGGTCCATCGCGACGGATTCGACGGCGCGGTGGGCGAGGTGGAGGACGGTGCAGCCGGGCGTCTCGTAGACGCCGCGCGACTTCATGCCGATGAAGCGGTTCTCGACGCAGTCGACGCGGCCGACGCCGTGGGCGCCGGCGATCTGGTTGAGCTTCGCGATCAGCTTGGCGGGGCTCAGCTGCTCCTTGTTGACCGTGGTGGGGGTGCCGTCGATGAACTCGATCTCGACGAATTCGGGCTGGTCGGGCGCCTCGGCCGGATCCTTGGTCCTGAGGAACATCTCCCGCGCGGGTTCGGTCCAGGGATCCTCGAGGATGCCGCCCTCGTAGCTCGTGTGCATGAGGTTGGCGTCCATGGAGTAGGGCTTGTCCTTGGACACTCCGGTGAGCTCGATCCCGTGCTTCTCGGCGTACGCGAAGAGGTCGGCCCGGCCGGTGAACTCCCAGGTCCGCCACGGGGCGATGATCTCGAGCTCGGGGGCGAGGGCCTTGACGGCGAGCTCGAACCGGACCTGGTCGTTGCCCTTGCCGGTCGCGCCGTGGGCGACGGCGTCGGCCTGCTCCGATTTGGCGACCTTGATCATGGTTTTCGCGATGAGGGGCCGGGCGATGGCGGTGCCGAGCAGATAGACGCCCTCGTAGACGGCGTTCGCCTTGAGCGCGGTGAAGACGTACTCCTTGGCGAACTCCTCCCGGAGGTCGGTGAGGACGACCTTGTCGGCGCCGGTCTTCGTCGCCTTGCGGGCGACGGCGCCCATGTCCTCGCCCTGGCCGATGTCGGCGATGAAGGCGACGACGGGGACCTGGAACTTGTCCTTGATCCACTTCATGAGGACCGAGGTGTCCAGTCCGCCCGAGTACGCCAGGACGATCTTCTTGGTCACGCGCTGTTCTTCTGATGGGACTTGAGGTCGAGGATCTTCTTCGCGAGCTTGCGGGCCGGGACGCCCTCCTTGACGACGACGAGCAGGGTGTCGTCGCCCGCGACGGTGCCGACGACCTCCGACCAGCCCATGCGGTCGAGGGCGAGCCCGATGGGATTCGCCTGTCCGGGATCGGTCTTGACGACGAGGAGGTTGCCCGAGCAGTCGATCTTCCGCACGAGCCGCGCGAGGACGGCGCTCGCCCTCATGTGGGCGGGGGGCGAGACGGCCTCGACGAGCGCGTAGCGGTAATGGGCGCCGTCGTCGCTGGCCTTGATGAGGCCGAGCTCGCGGATGTCGCGCGACAGGGTGGCCTGGTCGGCCTCGATCCCGCGCGCCTTGAGGAGGTCCTTGAGCTCCGCCTGGGTGGAGACCACCTGCTTGGCGATCACGTCCAGGAGGGCTTTCTGGCGTTCGATCTTGGTACTCATATTTATGCAGTTAAACTACATTAATATGCAAACTGAGTCAAGCCCCATTCCGGACGATGCGGGGAATCCCTGCGCGCAGAATCAGAAACCAGAATTCAGAAGTCGGAATTCAGGAAGCGGAAAAGATAGCAACAACCGGCGCTCGAATCACGAAATACGAGGGGCGCTATTTGGAGGGCGCGGGGGTGAGGAGGCCTCGGGAGCGCAGCCAGTCCTCGCACCGCTGGGGCCACGAGGCGCACGGCTTGTCCATCTTGCGCATGCCGTAGCCGTGGCCGCCGGTCGCGTACACGTGCAGCTCGGCGGAGACGCCCGCCGCGCGGAGCGCGAGGTAGAGGCGGATCGTGCCGGGCGCGGACCCCGCGTCGTCCGTCGAGACGACCAGGAACGAGGGCGGCGTGTCCTTCGTGATCCGGATCTGATCGCGGATCTTCTCCTTGTCCGTCTTGTCGAGCACGCCGCCCGGGTAGACGAGCACCGCGAAGTCGGGGCGGCAGCTCTGCTTGTCGGCGTCGTCGACCGCGTCGTAGGCGCGCTTGTCGTAGTTGGTGGAGACGTTCGCGGTCAGATGGCCGCCCGCGGAGAAGCCCAGGAAGCCGATCCGCGACGGATCGACGCCCCACTCGGCGGCCTTGCTGCGCACGAGGCTGATCGCGCGCTGGGCGTCCTGGAGCGGGAGGCGGTCCTCGGCGTCGTCGGGCCGCCGCGGGACGCGGTAGCGCAGCAGCACCGCGGTGACGCCGATCGAGGTGAGCCACGACGCGACGTCGGTGCCCTCGTGCGTGATCGCGAGCACCCGGTAGCCGCCGCCCGGGGCGACGACGATTGCGGCGCCGGTGTCCTTGTCCTTCGCGGGACGGTAGACGGCGATCGTGGGACGCGTCACGTTCACGACGCTGCCCTTCTCGATCTTGTCCTCGCCGCCGGGGCCGGGCTCGTTGGGCGCCTGTCCGGGCCAGAGCTGGATCACCTGCGGTTCCGTCTGCAGCAGGCAGCACACGAGCGCGAGCGTCATCATGGTCGGGTTCCCTCTCCCTGTAGTACGTCGCGGAGGGCGGGCTCGAGTTCCGGATGGCGGAACACGAACCCGCTCTCGAGCGTCCGCTTCGGCCGGCACTTCTGGCTGCCGAAGAGGACCTCGTAGACCTTCCCCAGCAGAATCCGCGCCTGCCAGGCGGGCATCGGGAGGATCGTCCAGCGTCCGAGGACCCGCCCCAGCGTCTTCGTGAACTCGAGGTTTGTCACGGGCTTCGGACCCGTGCCCAGCACCGGGCCCGAGAGCGACTCGTTCTCCAGGGCGTGGAGGAAGAGGTCGATCAGGTCCTCGCGGTGGATCCAGCTCATCCATTGCCGTCCGCTGCCGAGGCGTCCGCCGACGCCGAGCTTGAACGGGAGGAGCATCTTCTTGAGGGCGCCGCCGGGGCCGAGCACGATCCCGATCCGGACCGAGACCGTGCGGATGCCCGACGCCCGGGCCTCCGCCTCCCATTCCCTGCAGACGCCCGCCAGGAAGTCGCCGCCGGGCGGCGAGTCCTCGGTCAGCTCCTCGTCGCCCCGGTTGCCGTAGTAGCCGGTTGCCGACGCGCAGACCAGGACGCGGGGCTTGGCCTCCCGGATCCCGGCGACGAGGTTGCGGGTGCCGATGACGCGGCTGTCGCGGATCCGGGCCATCTTGGCCTTCGTCCATCGGCCCGAGGCGACGGGATCGCCGGCCAGGTGGATGACGGCGTCGGCCCCCGCGAGCGGCGCCGGGCCGGACATCGGATCCCACCGTCGCTCGCCCGAGCTGCGGCCCAGGGTGATGACGGCGTGACCCTTCCCGCGCGCGGCGTCGCACAGCCGCCGGCCGATGAACCCCGACGCCCCCGTCACCGCGATTCTCATGCCCGCCGAGAGGATAGCGCGGGAAGGGGCCGCCCGCTACTGCTTGGGGGTGAATTCCGAGAACGTGATGGTGGACGACTTGAACTCGTCGCCGCTGAAGGCGAGCTGGAGGGATTTCACCTTCGTCGAGCGCCGCTCGGCCTCGACGCGGCGGAGGAACTCCACCAGCGGCTGCTTCCGGATCCCCGCGTCCTTCGTGCCGCTCAGGGTCGCCGTGTAGGAGGTCTCGACCCAGGTCCCGACGTTGGACGAATTGTTCTTCGACAGGGTGATGCTGCCGGGCGGGATCTGCGACTCGCGCGACTTCTTGTCGAGGAAGACCATCATGTCCTCGGTGTTGTCCCCGGCCACCGGGGCCCGACCCTTCCGCTGCCGCAGGTACTCCTCCACGGGGCGCTTCATCTCGCCCATTTTCTTGTACTCGCTCTTCGAGCGGATCAGCAGGTCCTCGGACTTGCGGGCCTGGTCATAGCAGTAGTAGACGCCGTACGCGGCTCCGAGCGCGACCAGCGCGGAGATCGCGATCAGGACCGTCGAGCCGCCCTTGGCGTCCTTCTCTTCTTTGGCCGTCACTGCTTCCCGCCTTTCGTCGCCTTCAAGGTGAACTGATAGAGGCTGGCCCCCTCGATCGGAGGGGTGTTGCCCTGGACCTCGACGTTGGAGAACAGCTCCACCGATCGGATCTCGTTCTTGAGCAGCCCGAGGAACTCCAGGTTCCGGATCTTGCCTCGCAGCATCATCTGGAGCGACTCGTTGCCCGGCGTGGTGCTCTGCTGGATGTCGAGGCTTTCGATCTCGAGGAAGAGGGTGCCCTCGCTCAGGGTCTTGTTGCCGTGGACGTTCTGGAACCGCTGGATCGCGTTGAAGAGGTCGCGCCACGCCTCGCGGGCCGAGGCCTTGAGGGGCAGGGATCCGATCGTCCCGGCGGTGGCCTGCCGGTAGAGCTCGTTGAACTTGGTGTACGACTGCAGCGGGTCGGCGACCGATTCGCCCGTCACGTTCTCGACCATCGCCTGCTGGTAGTTGAGGACCGTCTTGACGTTCGCGTCGATGTCCTTCTTCTTGAAGTGGAAGTGGATGGCGATCGCGGCGAGGAAGACGACGATGAGCTCGACGGTGACCAGGAGCGTGGTCTTGAGCGCCTCGAACCGCTTCGTGTACTGGAACTCGTCCTGGCGGAAGTCCATGCCGAGCGCGTCCACGCCGACGCCCTTCAGGGCCAGGCCGAGCGGGACGGCGATCCGCGGCGACGGCGTCTCCGGCTTGAAGGAGGCGTCGACGGCGCCGATCAGGTCGAAGGTCTTCACGGGGATCCGCGTGGCGCTCTCGAGCATCGACGCCGCGCTCTCCTCCTCGAAGTCGCCCGAGAGGAGGATGTGGGCGGGGCTCGCGCTCGACGCGTTCGCGAGGAGGAACCGCGAGATCTCCTTCGAAAGGATGCCGATCAGCTCCGTCTGGTGCTCGGGCGACATCTCGGTGAACGGCGTGGCGCCGACGTTGTCGGCGTCGGAGACGACGACGAGCGGGACGACCTCCTCGAGCTCCGCCTCCGGCGGCGCGCCCGCGGACGCCGACGGGCCCGCGCCGACCGCGACCTCGGGGCTGTTCGCCATCGAGAAGCGGATGGTGCGGATCGACCGCGGCCGGCGCTCCTCGATGAAGACGAGCTTCGTGAACTTCGGCGTTCCGTGGACCAGGAGGAGGGGCTCGTCGGTCGCGATCGCGCCCGCGTGGAGCATCGAGTTGACGACGGCGGCGACGTCGAGGTCGAGCGCGACCGGGTCGACCCCCGCGGCCTGGTAGAGCTTGAGCCGCTTGTCGATGACCGTCTTGGGGACGGCGGCGGCCAGCAGGAGGGAGCCCTTGTCGGTCTCGCCGGTCTTGTAGTGGGCGACGACGAGCTGCTCGATCGTGTAGTTGTGGATCAGGCTCTCCATCTCGAACCGGACGGTCTTCCGGATCTGGTCGTCGCCCTTGAAGGGGAGGGAGACCTCGCGGAGGATGGCGTCGCCCGAATCGAGCGCGGCGACGATGCGGCCCTTGGGGATCCTCGAGGCGGCGACGGCCTCGCGGACGGCGGCGACCGCCCGCTCCTCCCAGGGGGTCTCCCCGGCAGGGACGGCGGCTTCGTGGAACTGGAGGATCTTCGAGGTCTTGCCGGCCTGCTCCAGCGAGAGGATCCTCACGTGGGCCGGCGTCAGCTCGATGCCTACCGAGCGGGCCATAGGGGTTTAACGACGTCGCGAGGGCTTGGTTGGATACTCGCCCGAGAACACTTCCACCGCCGGGCCGGTCATCCGGACCCCGCCGTCCCGCGCCACGTCGATCTGGAGGGTGCCCCCCAGGAGATCGACCCGGACGGAGCGGTCGGTGAGTCCCTGGGACGCCAGGGCGAAGCCCACGGCGCAGGCGCCGCTCCCGCAGGCGAAGGTCTCCCCGCTGCCGCGCTCCCAGGTGCGCTGCTTGACGTGGGTCTTCGAGAGGATCTGGACGAACTCCACGTTCACCCGCGAGGGGAAGTCGGGGTGCTTCTCGATCATCGGGCCCTTCGTCGTGACCGGCGCGTTCTCCGTCGACTCCACGGGAATCACGAAGTGCGGGTTGCCCATCGAGGCGACGAAGCCCTGGAACCCGTCGACGGACCCGGAGAGGAGGGTCTTCACGCCGTCGGCGCGGACGTGGAACTCCCGGGGCACGGGGCGGGCGGCGCCCATGTCCACGGTGACGAACTCGACCTCCCCCTTCTTCGCATGGAGCTCGAGGGAGACGACGCCGCTCTTGGTCTCGACGGTGATGTCCTTCTTCTTCGTCAGGCCGTGGTCGTAGACATACTTGCCGATGCAGCGGATGCCGTTGCCGCACATCGATCCTTCGGAGCCGTCGGCGTTGAACATGATCATCCGGAAGTCGGCCTTCTTCGAGGGCGCGATCAGGATGAGGCCGTCGGAGCCGATGCCGGTGTGGCGGTCGCTGATGGCGACGGAGAGCGCCGACGGATCGGCGATCTTCTCCTTGAAGGCGTCGACGTAGACGTAGTCGTTGCCGGCGCCGTGCATCTTCGTGAACTTCATCGGGCGGCCATCGTACCCCCGCGGTTCGTTGACGTCAACCCGGCGGATCGGTATGGTACAGCCGTGACGTTGACGGTGGGGATCGACGAGGTGGGATACGGGCCGCCGCTGGGCCCGCTCGTGGTCGCCGCCGCCTGCTCCTCCCGGCCCCTCCCGGCCGGGGTCCGGATCGCCGACTCGAAGAAGGTCTTCTCCCAGCTCAAGGGGATCGAGACGCTGGAGCCCGCGGTACTGGGCTTCCTGCGGGCCTCCACGTTCGCCGAGCTGCTGGAGCGCCTCTCCATCCCGATGCCCGCGTCCCCGTGGTACGACCGGCCGCTCGGCCTCCCGCTCACGGCGCCGCTCCCGGAGCTCCACGGCACCTGGGCGCGGCTGGTCGAGCCCGCCGAGTTCAACGAGTCGACGCAGACCTGCAACAAGAGCGACTTCCTCTTCGAGGTGGCGGCGGGGCTGATCAACCGGATCCGCGAGACCCATCGGGGCCCGATCCGGTTCGTGGTGGGGAAGCACGGCGGCCGCGCCTTCTACCTGCGGGGGATCCAGCAGCGGATCTCGCCGACCGTGATGGTGATCGAAGAGACGCGCGGGCGGTCGGCGTACCAGATCCCCGGGGCGACGATCGAGTTCCTGATGGACGCCGAGGACCGCCACGAGCTCGTGGCGCTCGCGTCGATGATCGGCAAGTATGTCCGCGAATGCGCGATGAAGCTCTTCAACGACTGGTGGGCGAGTCACCACGAGGGGCTGCGCCGCACCGCCGGCTACGGCCGCGACGGCCGCCGGTTCTACCGCGAGATCGAGCCCATCCTCGGCCGCCTCAACATCGCGCCGACCACCGTCCTCCGCCTCCGCTAAGGCTTCCTCTTCATTCTGCATACTCGTTTCCTGATTCTTGTTTGCTGTTTGTTATAGTCCATGCTAGAATAGGTCGTACGACCTAGGACGTCACAGGGAGGGGCCATGCGCCGGAAAGAACGGGGCCGCCAGCTGCTGCGGATCCTCAAGCTGATCAAGCTGTTCGAGCATTCCCGCTACGGGCTCACCATCAACGAGCTGTGCCGCGAGATGACCGTGACGCGGCGGACGCTCTACCGCGACCTCGAGATGGTCGAGGACGCCGGCTACCGCTTCGTGAAGGAGGGCGGAGGCGGGGGCTTCTCGAAGAAGTGGCGCTTTCCGCCGGGGATGCGCAAGGCGCCCGACAAGCCGTACACGGAGCACGAGCTCCTGTCGCTCTACTTCTGCATGAACCTGCTCCAGCCGTTCCGCGGCACGCCGCTGCGCGACGGTCTCGAGTCGGTCCTCGCCAAGATCGAGGCGACGTTCACCGAGGAGGAGCGCCAGTACTTCGGCGACCTGGTCTTCACCCACGTGGCGAAGATGACGCCGTCGAAGGACTACCGCCGCCACGCCGCGACGGTGAGCGCGCTCTCGCGGGCGTGCCTCGAGCACAAGAAGGTCGAGGTCACCTACCGCGCGGGCGACGATCAGTCGAAGACCTACGCGTTCTCGCCGTACTGCATCGCCTACTACGGCGGCGAGCTCTACACGATCGGCTGGAGCGACCACCGCTCGGCGGTTCGCACGCTGCGGGTCGACCGCATCAAGACGATCAAGCCGCTGCAGGCGAAGTTCGAGCGGCCGAAGGACTTCGATCCCGAGGACTACCTGGGCCGCAGCTTCGGCATCTACTCCGAAGGCGAGCAGGAGAAGGTCTCGATCGAGTTCGCCAAGGAGGCCGCGCGGACCGTGATGGAGCGCGAGTGGCATCCGACCCAGCGCATCGAGCAGAACGCCAACGGCAAGGTCACGCTCAAGATGACGGTCCAGGGCCTGGCGGAAGTGGCGCGCTGGGTGCTTTACCACGCCCCCTACGCGAAGGCTCTCGAGCCCAAGGAGCTCCGGACGCTGGTCGCGGAGAACGCCGCGAAGGCGGCGTCGACCCACAAGAGCTGAGGGCAAAAAAAACGGCCCCGACCTTGCGGCCGGGGCCGTTTCGTTGAATCGCTCGCTTACGCCATGATCGCGCGGATGGGCGCGCCCTTCACGTCCTTGTAGGCGTACGGGATCCGGCGGCCTTCGACCATGTAGCTCTTCTTCGCGTCGATGCCGCAGAGCGAGAAGACCGTGTGCCACACGTCGCCGACCGTGGTGTTGTCCTTGTTGCTCGTCCCGTTCACGCCGCTGTCGCCGAAGACCGTGCCGCCGCGGATGCCGCCGCCGGCGAGCGCCCAGGAGCCGTATTCGTGGTGATCGCGGCCCTGGCCGCCGTTGATCGAGGGGGTCCGGCCGAACTCGCCGCCGATCATGACGAGCACGTTGTCGATCAGGCCCGACGCGGTGAGCGCCTGGACGAGGCCGCCGAAGCCGGCGTCGACGCCCGGAACCTGCTTCTCCATGCCGCCGATGCAGTTGTCGTGCATGTCCCAGCCGCCCGTCTGGAGGGCGATGAAGGGCACGCCGACCTTCGCCAGCCGGTAGGCCACGAGGCAATTCTGGGAGAAGCCGTCGTTGCCGAACATCCCGCGGATGCTGGCCTCCTCCTGGCTCGTGTTGAAGGCGCTGACCTGCGGCGTGGTCATCACTTCCTGGGCCTTGATGTAGGCCTTCTCGATCTGGCCGATCGGGCCCTGCTGCCGGCGCGAGTCCCAGTCCTTGTTCTGCTCCGAGAGCAGCGTGGTCCGCTCCGCGTCCCGGTCCTTGCCGACGGGGCTCGTGGAGTCGGGGATGGGATTGCGGGTGTCGAGGACGCGGTAGGGGGCGTACTCGCCGCCGAAGGGCAGGCTCTGTCCGGGATGGAGCGTCGCGCCCATCGAGATCGAGTAGGGGAGCTGGAGGTCCTTCGGGCCGCGCTCATAGGCCACGATCGTGCCCATGTCGGCGACGCCCGAGAACGGGCTCTGGGCCATGCCGATCTGGGCCAACAGCGCCGCGCGCTCGTGGGCCAGCTCCTTGAAGTTCATCGACCGCAGGAGCGCGACGCTCTTCATCGCCTTCGCGGTCACGGGCATGTATTCGGAGATCTGGACGCCCTTCACCGCGGTGTCGATCGCCTTCGCTTTGCCGCCGTTGGGCCGG